>Ga0070658_10004157_pt1 | contig 11851 bp, 6 predicted proteins | sample KBSC13metaG_FD_64664 | JGI IMG/M metagenome (GOLD analysis project Ga0070658, IMG submission 64664) | Corn rhizosphere microbial communities from Kellogg Biological Station, Michigan, USA - KBS C1-3 metaG | ecosystem: Host-associated > Plants > Roots > Rhizosphere > Soil ... | reverse complement strand
ATCCCGCGCAGGTTCACGGCGGGCGTTCGCCCCTGCCCTGTCTCCTTGAGAGTCCTGGTATCCAGATAGCTGATCGACCCTGCGGTCATGTTCGCCGAGACGACCGTCGCGCCATCCGGCGTGATCGCCAGCGCCCGTGGCCGATGGCCTGTCGGGATCGTACCCAAAACTTTATGCGTCGCGACGTCCATGACCGCAACCTGATCGAGCTGACTGACGGAGACATAGGCGCGCGCCCCATCCGGCGACAACACCACATCCCACGGCATCCCTCGCAGTGGGACCGTCTCCGCCTTAAAACTGTTCAGATCGACAAACGCGACCGATCCGCTCAGACTGTTCGTCACGACCGCCGTCGCACCGTTCGGAGTCACAGCAACCCCTGTCGGCTCCGTGCCGCCGGTAGGTACATGGCGCAACACCTTTCCCGAAGCCCGGTCCAGGATCGCCAGCGCCCCCTCATCGAACTCTGTCACGACTGCGCGTGCGCCGTCCGCCGTAAAGGCCACCTCAAACGGACCTCGGTTGCCATCCAACGCCGGACGCACCGCCTGCTGCGGCCCATCGTCCGCCGACCGTGCCAGGCTTGCCGCCGTAAGCACCAATCCCAGCCCAATCGTCAGCGCGAGAGGGGTTTTTATGAGAGCAGAACTCCTTCGCAGCACTAGATCGTCCCTTTCTATCTTCCTGCACACAACCCGCCCAGAAACCAAGCCGACATCTTCGGCAAATACGATCTCGACCTGCTCTGTTCGCAGGTGGTATGAACAACATCATACCACAAACAGACGTTGCTCTTCGCGTTCCGTAACAGCGACTCCTTTTCACAATGATTATTCCCCTGGGCAAGATCTCAACTCACTGAGGCGGTGGGCGTAAACTCTTCCATAATGTGATTGTATATAACGAGACCAGGGAAACTCTCTATTGCATGCGTGATATACAGGCAGTCGTTGAAATATTCCAACTTGTAATCTTTATCAGCCGCAACCTCAATCCATCCCTTACTGGCAGCTATCTGAGAGTAACAGGACTGATCCACGGCATCTTTCAAGAAAGCCTCATGATATTCAGGGTCGCTCGGCTCACTTAAAAACCAGATCCGGATTTCCCAGAATTCGGCTTCTTCGGAGATCCGCGCCCATTCCTCATCTACCTCCATCGGATACTGCACTCTGATATCAGGCTCGGTCTTATATTTTATTTTGCGTTCTTCCGGAGTGATTTTCACCTGGACGGAAGGTTCATTAACATACCACTTTTTAATCGCTGCAACCAGGAGGCCTGGAGTGATGGGAGACTGTTCGTTCACAAACACGGTAAGCTGATAAGCCATTGTGCATCCCTTTCATGTGTCGTTTTCCGTACTCAGGCTACTACAACCTCCCTGTCAAGATCCGGAATGAGGGAGGAACCCGCATATAGAGCGTCGAACGGGACCATATCATGAAACGAGAATCTTCAAATCTCATCGATATTTACGTCCGACTGCAAGCGATGGCGATTCTATCAGGAATAGCCCTGGTGGGATTTAGCGCAAGGGCATACGCTGCCGATGTGACGACGCTGGTATATAACCGCGATGTGCGCCCGATTCTGTCGGAGAACTGTTTTGCGTGTCATGGTCCGGACAAAAACAAGCGTCAAGCAGGACTGCGTCTCGATGTGCGCGAGGATGCGATCAGCCATAAGGCGATCGTTCCAGGTAAGCCGCAAGAGAGCAAACTGATCACTCGCATTCTCTCGATGGATGCCGATATGCAGATGCCGCCTGCCTCGTCGCACAAACAGTTGACCGTTGCTCAGAAGGAGATCTTAAGGCGTTGGATCGCGGCAGGGGCAACCTATCAGCCGCACTGGGCGTATATCGCGCCGCAGCGTCCGACGGTACCCAAGATCGATCCAAAACTGGGGTGGCAGGTCCGTAATCCTATTGACGCCTTTATCCTCGAAACGTTGCGGCAAAAGCACATTACGCCCTCGCCGCAGGCGGACAAGGCGATGCTGCTGCGGCGTGTCACGCTGGACTTAATTGGGCTGCCGCCGACTCCGCAGGACGTGCAGGCGTTTTTGGCGGATACCAGTCCGAACGCCTATGAGAAGGCCGTGGATCGTCTGCTCGCGTCGCCGCGCTATGGGGAGCGGATGGCGGTGCCGTGGCTCGATCTGGTGCGCTATGCCGATACGGTCGGGTTTCACGGCGATCAGAACCAGAACGCGTGGGCCTACCGGGACTATGTGGTTGGTGCCTTCAATTCAAACATGCCTTTCGATCAGTTCACGCGTGAACAGCTTGCCGGGGATCTGCTGCCGAACCCCACCCCGACGCAGTTGACCGCCTCCTGCTTCAATCGACTCAATATGATGACCCGTGAGGGAGGAGCGCAGCCGAAAGAGTATCTCGCAAAATATGCAGCCGACCGGGTACGCACCGTCGCGATGACGTGGATGGGTTCCACGATGGGCTGCTGCGAATGCCACGACCACAAGTACGATCCGTTCAAGCAGCGCGACTTCTACGCGATGGCCTCGTTCTTTGCAGACATCAAGCAGTGGGGCGTCTATATGGACTACGCCTACACGCCAAATCCCGATCTTCGCGGCTATAGCAATGATCATCCCTTCCCACCGGAGATCAAGGTACAAAGCCCCTATCTCCAGCAGCGCATTGCACGCGCGCAGAATCGGATTCAGACCCTCGCCACCGAGACCGGGCCGATCCTGCAACCGAATGGCGCGGCTCACGACGCCTTCCGCCAATGGCTCACCGCCCAGAACCGTTTTCTCAAGCAGCATCCCGACGGCTGGGAGACACCGAAACCGGAAGCCGCCACACCGGAAGCGAGTACTCTCCAGGCCGAACCGGACGGCAGCGCACTGCTGACCGGGAGAGCCACCACTCCGGCCGAACTACGCCTGCATCCCACGACCTACCATGTCGCGGCCATTCGCCTGGAACTGCTTCCGCATCCGCAAAACGGAAACTCGGTCTTTCGGAAAGGCCAGAAGCCGGGGATGCTCACACTCACCGTCGGCGTCCGCAATGCCGTGGGAAAGACTCGGACGGTCCCGCTTCGATACGCGACCGCAACCTATGCCGAGCCGCGCTATGCGAACGGATTCGAGGTATTGGGCGTACAGCGCGGCTGGAAACTGGCCCCTGAGCATCCGGAAGAGGCGCGCATCTCCGTTTGGCTGCTCGACATGCCGCTCCAACTCGCCCCTGACGAAACCCTCGTACTGACCTTTCCGGAGGCTGGGGTCGGCTGCGTGCGCGCCTCGGTGTCGCCCTTCGTACCGGACAGTCCCGATGCCCTGACACTGCCGTCGAATCTCCGCCAGACGCTTGACCAGCCCGACATGCCCGCCAATCAGGCCAATGCGCTGCGCCTCTATCTCTGCGGTACGGCCTGGAATAGAGAGGCGTACGCACAGGTCAAGGCGGCGGATGCCGATATCGAGGCCTGCCGACAGGGCTGGACCCCGGTCATGGTGACCCAGGCCCAGACACCGATCACGACCCGCGTACTGCCGCGCGGCAACTGGCAGGACGAGAGCGGCGACATCGTCACTCCCGCCGTTCCTGCCTTCCTGCCCGGCTCCAATTCCCGTTCCGAGCCGCGCCAGACACGCCTGGATCTCGCCAACTGGATCATGGCCCCGGAGAATCCGCTGACCGCCCGCGTCTTTATGAATCGGCTCTGGAAGCAGTGCTTCGGCAACGGATTGAGCGCACAGGTCGAAGATCTGGGCGGCCAGGGCGAATGGCCCACCCACCCCGAACTCCTGGATTGGCTCGCGGTCGAGTTCCGGGACAGCGGCTGGAACGTCAAGAAGATGGTCCGACTGATCGTCACGTCGGCGACCTACCGCCAGTCTTCCAATCTGCGCAAAGAGCTGCACGATCAGGATCCTCTGAATCGCCTGCTCGCCAGTCAGAATCCGCGCCGCCTGGAAGCCGAGTTTGTCCGAGACAATGCGCTCGCCATCGCCGGACTGCTCAATGTCGATCTCGGTGGCCCACCCTGCGCGCCTTATCAGCCCGCCGGATACTACGTGAACATCCAGTTTCCCAATCGCAACTACGTCCCAGACACCGACGAGCGCGAATACCGTCGCGGTCTCTATATGCATCGCCAGCGCACCTTCGAACACCCCATGCTCGCGAACTTCGACGCTCCCTCCCGCGAAGACTGCGTCGCCTCCCGCACCGTCGCGAACACGCCCCAACAGGCGCTGACGCTGCTCAACGATCCGACCTTCGTCGAAGCGGCCCGCGTCTTTGCCGCCGACCTCCTGACGGCAAAGCCCCCAACCGACATCGCTCGCCTCTCAGCCGCCTTTCACAGATCCCTGGCCCGCGCCCCGAAGCCGCAAGAACAGCAGTCCCTACTCGCCTTCTTGCAGCAGATGCGCACCGCCTATCACGATCGCCCGGAAGACGCGCAAAACCTGATCAAAGTCGGGATCGCTCCGATCGACAAAACCGCTGACCCGATCGAACTCGCAGCCTGGACCAGCGTCTGCCGCGTCCTGCTCAACCTGAACGAAACCATCACACGCTACTAAATCGGAAAGGTACGGCCCTATGGGAATCCTGTTCGATCCGGAAAAATTTGCGCAGAGCGTCAGTCGGCGCGCCTTTCTGAAACAGTCCGCCTACGGTCTGGGCGGTCTGGCGCTGGGGACGCTGCTCGACTCCGCCGCGCAGGCGGCGCCTCCGACCGGAGGCACGCCGGGTGTCATTCAGCCGCTCCACTTCCCGGCTCGGGCGAAGCGCATCATCCATCTCTGCATGGCGGGTGGACCTGCCCAGATGGAAAGTTTTGACAATAAACCTGTACTCAGAAAGCTGGATGGGCAGCCCTTTCCCGCTTCCCTCACGCAGGGGCAGCAGTTGGCGCAGCTTCAAGGGGCAGCGTTGAAGGCGCGCGGCGCGTTTACGGAGTTCCAGAAATGGGGCAAATCGGGGCAGGAGATCTCGATGCTGTTTCCGCATATCGGCAGCATCGCGGACGAGATCTGTATCGTGCGCTCGATGGTGACGGAGCAGATCAACCACGATCCTGCCCAGGCATTTATGAACTCCGGGTCGATTGTCAAGGGCCGACCAAGCATGGGATCCTGGCTGCTCTATGGCCTCGGCACGGCGACGGATAGCCTGCCTGGTTTTGTCGTATTGGTATCGCAGGGCAAGGGGGGCGGCGTTCAGCCGGTTTCAGCGCGGCAGTGGGCCAGCGGATTTTTGCCCGGCAAAACGCAGGGCGTGCAGTTTCAGACACGCGGCGACGCCGTGCACTATGTCGGCAGCCCGGAGGGCGTCTGCCAGAGCACGCAGCGGCTGGTCGTGGAGGAGATACAGCGGCTGAACGGTATGCTGGCGGGAGAGCGAGTCGATCCGGAGATTCAGACGCGGGTGGCGCAGTACGAGCTGGCGTTCAAGATGCAGGCGAGCGTGCCGGAACTGACCGATCTCTCCAAAGAGTCCCCCGCCGTACTCGAAGCCTACGGCGTCAAAACTCCGGGTGACGGCACCTTCGCATCGAACTGCCTCCTGGCACGCCGACTCGCGGAGCGGGGCGTACGCTTCATCCAACTCTATCACCGCGCCTGGGACCACCACGCCGACATCGCCAAAAATATGCCGATCGCAGCCGGCGAGACCGACAAAGCCAGCGCCGCACTGATTCTGGACTTGAAACAACGCGGTCTCCTGGAAGATACCCTGGTACTCTGGGGAGGCGAATTCGGGCGGACACCGATGGGCCAGGGAACGGGCCGAGACCATCACATCAACGCCTTCTCACTCTTTATGGCCGGTGGAGGAATCAAGCCGGGGATCACCTACGGCGCGACAGACGAGTTCAGTTATCGCTCCGTGGAGAACGTCGTCTCGATGCACGACCTCCACGCGACGATGCTCCACCTCTGCGGCATCGATCACGAACGGTTCACCGTCAAATACCAGGGTCTCGATGCACGGCTCACCGGCGTGGAGCCTGCCCGCGTCGTCACCGATATTCTCGCCTGACCTTCCAAAGAGCCACCTCCTTCAGAAGGAGCGGGTTCGGGGAGGTCGCCCCCTCCTTTAGAAGGCGAGCGTTGGGCGCTAAAGAGCCAACTCCTTTCGAAGGACGGGGTTGGGGGAGGTCTCTCGGGGCCTCAATGCTCCCGGAGTAACGTATCCACGGGGAACTCGGCGACAATGCGGGTTCCCTCTCCGAGCTTGCTCTCGATATGCATCGTGCCTTGCAGCAGATGGACACGCTCCGCCATACTATGGATACCGACGTGAGAGTAGGTCTCGCGCTTCTCCGAAACGGTAAAGCCCTTCCCCCAGTCCTGCACTTCGACCTGCAGCCGCCACTTCTCCCTCTCTGCCGAGTGAATCATTCGAATCGTCACCGCAACCCGTTTTGTCTGTGCGTGCTTCCGGATGTTGCTCAGCGCCTCCTGGACCACCCGATACGCAGCCGTCTCCAGCATAGGTTCGAAGCGCGGAATCGGAACCGGTACGATGAGGGGAGCCTCCTCCAGCAGCATCCGCTCGGCCTCTTCATTGAGGAGCTGTTCCAGCGCTCCGACCAGGCCCAACTCATCCAGCGCAAGCGAACGCAGCCCGTTGACCATACGACGGGCTTCGATGACGGCGTCGTGCAGATACTTCAGCCCCTTCTCCAGATCGATCGGCAGTCGGCTCTTCGCGGGCGCGACCGTAGCGGCGAAGGCTTCGAAGAACGCGAAAGAGGACATGACGTATTGGGTCAGGCCGTCGTGGAGTTCAAAGGAGATCGCTCGACGCTCCTCTTCCAGGGCCGTGATAATGCGGTGGGTCAGAAGGCGCTGCACACGCCGTTCCTCTTCGAGCGTCGCGATAAAGCGATCCGTCAGGGAACGCTGGTGAAGGAAATGCTGCTCAGCGAGATTCCGTACCTCCTCCTCGGCTCTCCTGCGCTGAGTCACGTTCTCGTGGGACACGACGATGCGCACATGTTCCTCGGCGACGAAACGCGTGATACTCACGGCAAACCAGAGGCGGCTCTCCGGACTCTCGCATTGATACTCCAGGCTGAAGTCGACGCACTCTCCGGCCACCACTGCGCGAATGCCGTGGACGACTGCGATCGCGTCCGTGCCGTCCGGATCCTGTTGGCACACCGCGATATAGTTGTCTCCAACGCTGCAGGCTGCGCCGATGCCGCCGCTGCCTGCGAAAAAGGTTTGCCAGGCGCGGTTCACCATCAATACGATCCCGTCTTCGTCGAGAACCGCGACATGCGACGTGAGTGCATCGAAGGTCGACTGTAAGAGGAGCTGCGCCGTCTGAACATTCATCAGCGGCCGCCTTGCTTCAGTACGGCCCGATAGTTGAAGCGGTCATCGGGAGCCGCGTCGCCGTTGAGCGTAAAGTCCGTCCAGTCACCACGCTGAAAGCAGTGGTCGGCCCACTTGAAGTCGAGGGTCGTGGGAAGGCGGCGAATGCCGAGCGCCGTTAGCGGAATGGCGATCTCCATCTCGTTCCCCCGCACCTCATACCGCACCGTTCCCACCCGCTCCCACGGCATCCTACCGCCGACATTCCGTTCGAGACTGGTCGTACGATCGCCCACATTCCGGTTGACCACAAAGTCATAGCCAAGCCAGCCCGTGTGATAGTCGGCATCGGCATTGATATAGAGGCGCATCCAGTCGGGATCGGTATGCGGCGACAACGTGCCACGGGTACGGACGTAGAAGTAGACGTTCTGGGCATCGAAACTGACTTTAGCGGAGACGATGTCGTTGCGACCGGTGGTGTTGACATAGGGTCCGGCCTGCGCCGCGCCCGGCGCATTCCGCGGGGCGGTGTCGCCGATCGCATCACGAAACTCGGGTTCAATCCCCTTCCAATCGTCGAAGCGGCCATCCATCTTGATCGGTTTGAAGGGGATCGGAGGCACGGTACGCACGCCTTTGTAGCGCCGGACGTTGGCAGCAAGCTGATAGTAGTAGTCGTCGCCGTGGCCACCGCGCATCGGCTCGATGTCCCGGCTGAACTCCTCGTTGAACTCGTCTACGAAGATCGGAGGAGGCGCTTTGTAGCCTGCCCACTCCGCGTAGAAGCCGGCGGTCCACTCGTTCCATCCGGTGACGAACACAAACGGGGGATCGACCTGCCGCGCCCGCTCCCACTGCTCGCTGAAGTTGTAGCCCTGACGCACCGCGTCCGGGCCGGTCTCCAGTTTGCCGTTGTGATAACTGCGCCCGAAAGCGCCGGGAAAGCTCATCGGCGCGAGATGCGTCGTCGCGTTGTAGTTCTGGGCGATGCCTACCGTGATCTGCTCGACCTTTCCAGAGGGACTGCGCTGAACCGCCTGCGGATAGTTTTGCAGCCAGGCCCAGCCGCCGAGCGGCGGAGTGGTCAGGTCGTAGGGCGCGATGGGCGTGCGGAAGGTGAAGAATTCGCGGATTTTACGGGCGCGTTCGGCAGCCGCCGCGGGCGTCAACTGGCGCATCACCGGTTCGAACGCCTGCACCTGTGGATCACCGGCATAGTGCACCATCAGGCCGCGATCTCCGGCCACCGGCTCGTTCGACTGGAGAGCGCCGTTGCCATAGCTGCCGGATCGCCCCCACCAGCCGATATGCCCTTTCGCCGCCGACATCTCCAGATAGTAGGTTCCGGGTGGCAGCGTGCTGCCGTTTTGCAGCAGGAGGGTCTCGTTGTCCTTCACATTCTCAAACCGATGCTGCGCGAGCAGCCTGCCGCCTGGCTTCCCCGCATAGAGGGAGAGCGTCATGGCCGTGCCAGTAGTCGCCCAGGTGGGGAATGAGCCGCCGATGCCCGTGAAGGGCCGGCTCATCGTAAATACCTGACCCAGGGTCTCGCCCGGAGGCAGTTCCGCGGGCTGACGCTGCACTGCCTGTGCAGATTCCTCGTTGGCATAGCCGGGATAGGCGAGAATCAGGGGCTTGCCGTTCCAGCGAAACCAGAGGTCGGGGTAGAGTCCCGGCGCGTAGAGCGTATCGTAGAGTTCGCCGAGCGTTCGAGAACCCATACCCCCTGAGTTGCCGAAGGGGCAAAGGAAGGCGATCTGAGGAGTCTTCCCTCCCTGCTTCCGAATCTCTTCCCACACTCTGCAGAGCGTTCTGCGAGCGCGATCGTAGGTCACGGCGTTGGAGTTGTCGAAGATCACGACATCGACCCCGGCGTTCGCGAGCATGTGGGCGTGCTTGCGCAGCACCCATTCGTCGTCGCTCGCATAGTAGCCGAAGAGCGGCTCCCCCCAGTAGTGGTCTGAGTTCAGCGGCCCCCAGGCAGGATTTCGGATATCCTGCATCGCCTCCGGGTGCGCCTTCAGGATCTGCGTGTTGTCATACGGGCCGTTGCCGCCGTGGACGAACGTCAGGAAATAGAACATGCCGAGCGTTCTGTTGGCGCGAGGCGGACCTGCCTCGGTAACCCCTGGCAGCGCTCGCCCCAGCGCGTCCGTCGCAACCCAGGTGTCGCTGAACGTGTCCCACGCCACCACCGCAGGGGATCGGGCCTGTCCGTGCGCCACGCGCCCGAATCCCAACAGCATCAGCAGAAATAGCGAGGCCGACCGTCCTGGCCCCTTGTGCGGTTGCATCCGTACACTCCTTTGCCCGGTGGCGCCCGTCACTCTTCCGTTCGCTCGATCGCCGCGGTCTGCTCCTGAATTCGTCGCACCCGTTCGTTATCGAACTTGGCGCGACGATCGAAGGTGTAGATCCCGTTCTCTTCCGGATAGACGTCCGTGAGCTGCGTGTAGCAGTAGCCGAACATGTCCGGGTTCTGTAAGAGCACGTTGCAGACCGCTTCCAGGCGCGCGTAGAAATCTTCCAGAGACACCGGATCCGACCCGTATCCCCAACTGATTTTCCGGTTCGACTGATTCTCCTCCGCCGACTTGATCACGGCGTTGGGATTCCACTTGAAACCGCCGAACTCGCTGACGAAATAGGGCTGGCCACGATATGGAATCGACCATGCCGGCCGAGGAGTGTTGGGCGAGTTCCGATCCGGTCCTGGATTGACAAACGCGTGGGTATCCGGATTGCCGGAATGGCGTGCCGTAAAGCGCGCGATACCCTCCGCGAAGTCCTTCTCATAGATATAGTCGTGGGAGTCGTAGATGTCGGACTCGGGGACGCGGTGGGCATAGCCGGAGGTGTCCAGCACGGGTCGCGTCGTGTCCATCGCTTTGCAGGCCAGGAACATGGCTCGGGTCACATCGTCCAGGGTGGTGATGCGGTCCGTAAGGTTCTGGGCCGTCTCGTTGAGGGGGCACCAGCCGATGATGCAGGGATGCGAGTAGTCGCGCTCGATGGCTTCGAGCCACTGGGCCACATAGGTGACACCGGGCTGTTGGTGATCGTGCTGCGGCCCATGCCCGCTGCACCCCCAGTCCGCGAATTCGCCCCAGATCAGGTAGCCCATACGATCTGCGTGATAGAGAAACCGCTCTTCGAACACCTTCTGATGCAGCCGCGCGCCGTTGAATCCTGCCTCCATGGAGATGCGAATGTCGTGGATCAGCGCCTCTTCGGAGGGAGCCGTCATCACGCCGTCGGGATAGTAGCCCTGATCCAGAACCAGCCGCTGAAAGACCGCTTTGCCGTTGATCTTGACCTTCTTGCCGTCGATGGCGATACTGCGCAGTCCCGCATAGCTATCGATACGATCGACGATCGCGCCCTCGCTATCACGCAGCGTGATCTCCAACGAATAGAGATGCGGATCCTCGATCGACCAGAGCCGACGTCGCTCCGGAGGAATGACGAGGTAGAGCTGCGGAGAGAGATCCAGATCCGCGCCAGTGTCCGCCTCCGCCACGATACCGCCGTCGTCTTTCAGCACCGCGTGCAGTCGCAGGCCCGGCCTATTGTTGGTGATCGGCTGTTCCAGACGGAAGAGGCTGTTCGCGACATCCGGCGTGATGCGCGGACGGCGCAGGGCCACGTCCGGTACCGGCTCCATCCAGACGGTCTGCCAGATACCGGTCGTGCGCGTATAGAAGCAGGAGTAGGGAGCGTACTGCGTGGCCTGCTTGCCGCGGGCCTGAGCCGGGCGATTGTCGTCGCGGGCGCGCACGACGATCACCGCCGTCTCTCCCGGAGCAGCGAAGCCCTTCAGATCGATCGTAAACGGCGTAAAACCGCCGCGATGTCGGCCCGCCTCCCTGCCGTTGATCCAGACCGTCGTATCGTAGTCCACCGCTTGAAAGTGCACCAAGACATGCTGCCCTGCCCACTCCGATGGTAGATCGACTTCCCGTCGATACCAGACCGCGTGATGAAAATCGGGATTGCCGATTCCGGACAGAGGCGATTCCGGGCAGAACGGCACGAGTATTCGATCCCGTAATTCACGCTCGATCAGCCCCCTCTCCTTGCCGCTATCTCCCGAATCGATCTCGAACTGCCACTCGCCGTTGAGACACAACCAGTCGGCACGCACAAACTGCGGACGTGGATACTCCGCGCGAGGCAAATTCATGGCCCCATTTCCTCCCCTGACACTGTAATATCGAATTCCTATGGTTCTTGTTGTGGAACCTCTTTAAGGCGCGGCAAAAAAGACGATCTCAGAGTTTGGTCTTCTCATCGGGCGGCGGGCCGCCATGCTCCGCCTGTTGGTGCGCGCACTCGGCATGGAACGGTTCGGTGTGCAGCGTAACGACGCTGTGCGGCAGCGCTTCGCGCACCTTGAGTTCCAGCGCTTCCGTCAACTGGTGCGAGCGCAGCAGCGTCAGATCATCGTCCATCATCACATGGGCATCGACATGCCGCGTGGAACCTGCCATCCGCGTACGGACCTTGTGATAGCCCATCACGTGCGGGTCGTTGT
>Ga0070658_10004156_pt1 | contig 11852 bp, 10 predicted proteins | sample KBSC13metaG_FD_64664 | JGI IMG/M metagenome (GOLD analysis project Ga0070658, IMG submission 64664) | Corn rhizosphere microbial communities from Kellogg Biological Station, Michigan, USA - KBS C1-3 metaG | ecosystem: Host-associated > Plants > Roots > Rhizosphere > Soil ... | reverse complement strand
TCTTCGCCACACTCGCCTTCTGACTATTGGAAGCTCCCTTGATCTCAAAATCGGCTTGGCTCTTGTCTGTGACCACAGTGACCGGCACCTTTTTGGAGCTCAGAGCCTTCGCCAGAGCGGTTTCGAATCCGTCCATCGGAGCAATATATACCTTTGAACCAGCAGGTATCGGTCTGGCCGTCTGGGCCTGTGCCCCCAAAGCGAGTGCAAAGAACGTAATGAAGACAGCTACGTAAATCTTTCTCGGATCCATATTTCTCTATTTGTCAACAGGGCGCTAACGGGCAGGAGTGATGTTGTTCTTGAGATGCTTGGCACATGCCTCACCGGCACTCTGCTTGCCGCGGTAGGAGTTGCCCTTATGTACGGAGTAGCCATACACCACTTCGTCATTCTTTGTATTGACAATCTTGATGCTCGCTTCCTCGTTAGATTGCTGAGAACCAAGAAATATCATCTTCGCCCATCCCGCCTTATCTGTCTGAGAGATGCCAGTCATCTCATAGTCGGCTTTATCGCGGCTGTTGACGACAACAATGGGAACGCCCTTCTTAACGATTCCCGCAATTATAAAGGTGTCGAAGCCGTCCGTCATAGGAGCGATATAGATTCGAGATCCAGCAGGGATCGGAGTCTTACTCGTTCCCGCAAACTGCTTAACGTCCTGGGCACTCGCAGCAATGATCGAGGCGAGTGTCAATACCATAAGGAAAACTATCTTCTTCATAAGTGAGAGTGGACCCAATCTTCCATGAGGCGAGTACCTTCAGTTGAAGCCGCATTCGTGGGTCTGCTGAATGAATTTTAGATACGAAAAGACCGAACGAGAGTACCACTAGTCCCCTACGATTACAAGCGAATTGATAAGAGAAGGAGCAGCATGCCGTTTTCCGTCGGCGCAAAGGAACGACTCTATTCAGCGGCCGTTTTTGATGCCGGCGATGCGGGTGAAACCGCAGTGCCGGTGGGAATCCGCGCGTAAACCGCGGTGCCGGTGCCGGGGGCGGACTCGATCTCAAGGCGACCGCCGAGGAGCGTCGCGCGTTCTCGCATGCCGACGAGCCCGAGTCCACCCTGTGCAGTCGCGGCGGTACGGTCCGGATCAAAGCCGTGCCCGTTGTCCTCGATAACGAGTACGGCCTCGGTGCCCGTTTGGTTAAATGTCACGCTTACCTCGTTTGCGTTCGCGTGTTTCAGAATGTTGTTCAAAGCCTCTTGCGCGATACGGTACAGATTCGTCTCAACATCCGGGGCCAGACGGCCGTTCGTCGTTAGTGCGTGAAATTCTGCATTGATGCCATGACTCTGTCCCCACTCCCGGACAAAGTTAGCGAGCGATTCACTAAGACCGTGGCTATCAAGCGACACGGGCCGCAGCTCCCACGCGAGCAGACTCATGTCAGTGTCCATCTGTTCCGCCTGGTCACACGCCGCATCGACCTGCGTCACGACATCCGGGCGGTCTGAGGCGAGGCTCTTGATACTTGTAAGTGCCAGTCGCAAACCCGTCAGCTGCTGGCCGAGATGATCATGCAGGTCTCGGGCTATCCGATTGCGCTCTGCTTCCTGAGCCTCGACTATACGCTGCAATGTCTCGCGGGCCCGGATGGCCGCGTCTATCCGCTTACGGTGTGTTACGTCACGTGCGATCTTCGACGCTCCTATCACCTTCCCTGTCGCATCTCGGATGGGAGAGACTGTTAAAGAGACATCCAGGTGGACACCATCCTTGCGGACCCGCACCGTCTCATAGTGCTCAAGGGCCTCGCCGCGGCGGATCTGCCCGAGGATCTGTGCCTCCTCCGGCCAACGATCCTCGGGAACCAGTGTCGTGATCTGTCGCCCTATGATCTCATCGGAGGTGTAGCCAAAGCTCCTCTCAGCACCCTTATTCCAGCTTGTTATTCGTCCATCGAGGCTTAGACCGATGACCGCATCGTTAGACCACCGCACGATGTCGGCAAGCTGCTGAGCAGCAAGTTCGACCTCTTTCCTTTCCGTCACCTCAACAGTGGCCCCGATCATCCGGCTTTCTTTGCCATCTTCAATGATCACCCCGTTGGTATACACCCACGCGATGGTTCCGTTAGGCCGATAAGTTCGGAATTCTATGTCGTACGGCCCCGCCGCACGGACTGCCGTCTGAAGCGCAGAGTTAACCCTGTCTCGGTCCTCCGGATGGACGAGTTTTGAGAACCCTTCTAAAGTGCCGTCGAAGCTACCAGGAGCGATGCCGAACATCGTATATAGCGAATCACTCCAGGTGACGGTATTCGTCGCCAGCTCCAATTCCCAGATACCGACCTTACCGGTCTGCGTCGCTAGCTGCAGACGCTCCTGATTCTCTCTCAAAGCCTGTTCGGTCCTCTTGCGCTCGATCCCGAAAGCGATCTGCCGCCCGACCGTCTTGGCCAACTCGAGTTCAGATCTGCTCCAGTTATGCGGAGTATCGTAGTAGACCATGAACTTGCCGATCAGCTCGCCCGAGGCCGCATTCAATGGAATGAAGGCCAGGGACCGGATGCCTTCCTCCATGATCGAGCGCCTTAGGTCATCTGACACGTCTGCTCTCTCGATGTCCTCGATCGTTACCGGCACACAGTCGAGCTGTCCCCTGGTCCAGGGTGAATGGCCGGTTACCGCACGTTGGTATTTCTCGCTCAGCCCTCTGGAGGCGACGAAACTCATTACATCATTCTCATCAAACAGCAGGATCGAGGACCGATCGCTCTGCAGCGATTCGGCGATTGCGTCCAGGGCCGCGACGTAAACCTGCTCGAGAGTGTTCGCGTGATGCACGTTGTCCGTTAGCCGGTAAAGCACGGACTGTTCCCTCACCTGCCGTGCTGATCTGGCCTCGGCAGCGACACGTGCCGTGATCTCACTTGCGTATACGTTGATGTGGTCGAGTTCTGGTACAGGCTTGAACACGGTGAGAAAGGTGCGGTCACCTATGGTCATCTCGATCTCGCGTTGCTCGCCGGCCTGAAAAGCGTCTTCAACGGCAAGCATCACCTGCCGGGAGGCTTCCTCCGTGATCTCCGGACCGATCTGCTCCACCAGCTCCTTTGCCGCAGGATTGCTGTAGACGATCGTACCCTCGGGGGTCAGGCGCAGGACCGGATTGGGATTCTCCTCCGGCATCCGTGAGACGAGGTGTATTTGGCGATCCGAACGACTAGCTTTCGCGGCAGCCCACCAGAGAAGGCCCACGAGCATGACGATCTCAGCCACCGTTCGAGCGGCGGTTCCGAAAGCGGTATCAAACAGCCCCGCCTCCTGACCGCGAACGCGAAGCAGACCCAGTACAAACCCGGTCAGTAAGACAGGCCCTAAGAGACGCCTAAACATCGCCCCGCCCGCATCGTCCCGCGTGAAGCTCAGTGCTAAACCGTGCTCCGGCACAGCGGCGATCACACCGATCGCCAGGACGGCAAGCATGAGAGCAGTTTGGGCGGCTATGCCCGTAAGGTGTGGAAGTGTATAAAGCTCATTCGCGCCAAAAGCGTAGCCGGCTAACGAAAGGGTCGAGATAGTGAGTGCTAATAGGCCCAGTGCCGAGGCGATCCTTCGTTTGGACGATGAAAGCGTCAGCATTACTGTCGACGCTCCGAGGAGGGTCAACATTGTGCAGGCGGGCGGGCCCATCCTGCCCGGTGCTGCGGCGGCTATCGTCGATCCCTTATCAGAGACGAACAGGTTGTCTATGCCAAGGTCCAGACCAAAGATGTGCTGCGACAGAATCGCGATAGCGATCACGCAGGTTGCTGCACCGAGCACACGTACGACCAATGTAAGCCGTGGATAGAGTGCCTGGACGAGCAGACCGGCCGCGACGAGGGTGATCGAGAGGGCGGCGTTGAATTTGATGGTGATGCCGTCGCCATCCCAGTCCGTCAGGCGATAGACAGGGACCAACCAACCGGCTATAGATGAGCAACTGCCTAGCAGTACGAGCGCGGACGCACCGACAGCCACGCTCCTACTGGAACGTATGACGGATCGAGACACGCTATCGCCTGCCTGCGGCACCATAAGAAAACTTGCTCAGGCCCGAGCACCTGCCGCGATTGATCCTGCTCTGCAAGAGACTTGTCGGATATCAGACCCACCACACCGACAAGGGAAACGTATGACTTTAGAGAAGTATATTCACACCTTCCACTCCTCTGCAATAGGAATTTTTCCCCAAGGCAAACGAAAGAAGGCGGCCAAAGCCGCCTTCAGATCGATGAAGGTTTATTATCTGGCAGCGACTGTCAGCCTGGCGTCAGCGAGCTCAACGCCCTCGCGGCTAAGCTCCGCCTCCTCGGCTGTGATGGGGCCGCCGGACGCAAGAGCCTTCTCGGCCGTTTCACGTTCTGCACGGGCTCGCGAGGCGTCGATCTCGTCAGCAGATTCCGCTGAGTCGACGAGCACCGCAACCCTGTCGTTGTTCACCTCGACAAACCCGCCTGAAACCGCAAGCCGCTCGTTGCTGCCCTTCATTGAATAGGCGAGCACACCAGGCTTCAAAGCCGAAACAAGTGGCGCGTGTGCCGGTAAGATGCCGACCTCGCCTGATGCGGTAGGCACCGTTACGGCGTCCACATCAGCGTCGATTATACGCTTCTCAGGAGTTACGATCTCGAGTCTCAGCATACTTTACCGTTAAGCCGCAGCGGCCATTTTCTTGGCCTTTTCGCGAGCCTGCTCGATCGTGCCTACCATGTAGAAGGCCTGCTCGGGCATGTCATCGCAATCGCCCGCAAGGATCTCCTTGAAGCCCTTGATCGTATCTTCGACCTTGACGTACTCGCCCTTAAGACCCGTGAACTGCTCACCGACCGTAAACGGCTGCGAGAAGAAGCGTTGGATCTTACGTGCACGAGCAACGGTGAGCTTATCGTCTTCCGAAAGCTCATCAAGACCGAGGATGGCGATGATGTCCTGCAGATCCTTGTAACGCTGGAGGATCTTCTTCACGTCCTGAGCGACGCCGTAGTGCTCGTCGCCGACGATCTGGGGATCGAGGATACGCGAGTTGGACGCGAGCGGATCGACGGCCGGATAAATTCCAAGCTCAACGATCTGACGCGAAAGAGCGGTAACGGCATCAAGGTGAGCGAATGTCGTCGCGGGTGCCGGGTCCGTGTAGTCGTCAGCCGGCACGTACACAGCCTGAATGGACGTGATAGCTCCGGTCTTGGTCGACGTGATACGCTCCTGCATCTCGCCCATCTCCGTGGCAAGATTCGGCTGGTAACCCACCGCAGAGGGCATACGGCCGAGAAGCGCGGACACCTCTGAACCGGCCTGTGTAAAGCGGAAGATATTGTCTACGAAGAAGAGAACGTCGTTGCCCTGATCGCGGAAGTACTCAGCTACCGTTAGGCCGGAGAGTGCGACGCGGAGGCGGGCTCCGGGAGGCTCCGTCATCTGACCATAGATCAGTGACACCTTGGAGTTTTTGATGTCCTCCATGTTGACCTTGGAGAGATCGAATGCGCCGGTCTCCTCCATGTTGTGCGTGAAGGCATCGCCATAGGTGATGACCTTTGACTCGACCATTTCGCGAAGCAGGTCGTTACCCTCACGGGTACGCTCACCGACACCGGCGAATACCGAGTAACCCTCTCGACCCTTAGCGACGTTATTGATCAGCTCCATGATGAGCACGGTCTTACCAACGCCCGCACCGCCAAAGAGACCGATCTTTCCACCGCGAAGAAACGGCTGAACAAGGTCGATAACCTTGATCCCGGTCTCAAACATCTCGAGTTCTGTCGCCTGCTCGGAGAAGTCCGGAGCGTGACGATGGATCGGATACTTGATATCTGAGTTAATAGGGCCAAGTTCGTCCACAGGCTCGCCGACCACATTCATTACTCGGCCAAGCGTCGGCGTACCGACAGCGACCTGAATGGGCCCGCCAAGGTCGAGGGCCTTCATTCCGCGAACCATACCATCTGTCGGCAGCATCGAGACCGCACGCACGCGGCCCTCGCCGAGATGCTGCTGCACCTCGGCAATGACGTCGATCTTGTCCTCGACATCAAAGCCTTCGCTGGTGATCCGGAGTGCCTGATAGATAGGCGGGAGATAATCTGAGAACTCTACGTCAACGACGGGACCGATGATCTGGACGACCGTTCCGACCTGCTGCCCGCTCTGCTCATTAGCCATTATTAGTGAATCTGCTCCTCTTATAGATGCAAAAATCGTCTGATTTACAAAGGAGTAAGAGTACCACGTGCGGTCAGAGAGGGCAAAGTCAGAGCTCGTCCGAGGAGCGAATCTCAGATTTCATTGACACAGCCGATAATGCGCTGTTAGCCTCGTCGTATACCACGGTAGAACGTTGAGCAATTTGCGAAAACTCGAGCTTCCATCACAGGGTCTTAACACGCTTTTTGGTGTTCAGGACCAAAACATCAAGTACCTCGAATCTCTGCTCGACGTAAGCATCGGCGCACGCGGCAATGAGTTGCTCATCGACGGGGATGAGGCGGATATCCGCGCGGTCGAGCAGATCCTGAGTGATTTTGGCGAGCTGTTTGCCGATGGGAATACGTTCACCGATAAGGAGCTCAAGGATGCCTTCAAGCAGATCGCCGAGGATCGCGCATATTCGCTCAAGGACCACTTTCAGAAGGCGCGCTTCAACCCCTCGGGCAAGAAGACAGTAGCTCCTAAAACAGCGAATCAACGCAAGTACCTTGATGCCATCGCAGCGAACGATCTCGTCTTTGGAATAGGTGTCGCGGGCACCGGCAAGAGTTTCCTTGCCGTTGCGATGGCCGTCGATGCTCTCTTCAAAAAGCAGGTGAGCCGGATCATCCTCACGCGTCCTGCGGTCGAGGCGGGTGAAAGGCTCGGCTTTCTCCCGGGCGACCTTCAGGATAAGGTCGACCCCTACCTCAGGCCCCTTTACGACGCCCTCTTCGACCTTGTCGATGCTGAGAAGGTGACCAAGATGCTTGAGAAGCGGATCATTGAGATCGCTCCCCTCGCATTTATGCGGGGCCGCACGCTCTCGGATGCATTCATCATCCTCGATGAGGCCCAAAACACCACGAGCGAGCAGATGAAGATGTTTCTCACTCGCATCGGCTTTGGCTCAAAAGCCGTGGTGACGGGTGACAAGACGCAGATCGACCTCCCGCGTGGCCAGCGAAGCGGCCTGAAAGAAGCGGAAGAAGTGCTCAGGGACATAGATGCCATCGAGTTCGTCTACTTCTCGGACAAGGACGTTGTACGCCACAAACTCGTCCAGATGATCGTTCAAGCCTACGAACACCATGGTGACAACCGAACTCCCCACCCGGATGAGGAGAGATGACCGAGCTCTACAACCTCCAGCGCAAGATCTCAGTCGACGCGACGCCGCTGCGCACCTTTGCCGTCAAGCTCCCGGAGAATGTCCATGAGGCGTTTGGAAGTACCTTCGCCACGGCGCTCGTATCGGACCGCAGGATGAAGGAGTTGAATTCCCTTTTTCGCGGCAAGAACACGACCACGGACGTCCTCTCATTCCCGCACGAGCCGGACGACCTTGACCCCGTGAAGAACAACCTGGGCGATATCGTTATCTCAGTTGAGCAGGCGGAGCGCCAATCTATCGAGAACAAACTTACGCTGGAGCGCGAGATCAAGCAGCTCATTCTCCACGGCCTGCTCCACCTTTGCGGGTACGATCACGAGACAGACACGGGCGAGATGAATGCCCGAGAACTCGAGTTGCGTAAAAAGCTCAAGATCTAAGACTGCAAACAGCCGCGATTCTCTGCTAATCTGAGGATTCCAACACAAACCTATGGCTGACGGTGCTAAAACCAGCGACCCCTGCGTAATGGTGATCTTCGGAGCTACCGGAGACCTCACGAAACGCAAGCTCCTTCCGGCTCTCTATAACCTCGCAAAAGAGGATTTCCTGCCGCACAAGTTCGCGATCATCGGGGTCGGGCGTCAGGAGATGTCGAGCGAAGAGTTTCGCAAGATGATGCTCGACGAGATCAAGGAGTTTGTCACCGAGGCCGACGACAAGCTGATCAAGTGGTTTCAGGAACGGACCTTTTACACCGGTGGTGACTTTGATGATGACAAGAAACTCTTTGGCGATCTCAAGGAGATGATCGGCGATGTCACCACCAAGTTTCAGATACCCCAGAACTACTTCTTTTATCTCGCGACACCTCCGACGCTTTTCGCGAATGTCGCACAAAAGGTCGTAAAGAACGGCCTCGGAAAGGAAGAGAACGGCAACTGGCGGCGCTTTATCTTTGAAAAGCCGTTCGGACGCGATCTCGATTCTGCAAAGAAACTCAATTCCGCACTTCTCAAGATCCTGAAAGAGAACCAGATCTATCGCATCGATCACTACCTCGGAAAAGAGACCGTCCAGAACATATTGGTGTTCCGCTTTGGCAACTCCATCTTCGAGCCGATCTGGAATCGAAACTTCGTCGACTCGGTGCAGATCACGGTCGCCGAGAAGCTCGGCGTCGAGCAGCGTGCGGGCTACTACGATAATGCCGGTGCCCTGCGGGATATGATCCCGAATCACATCCTGCAGCTAGTGACTCTCACCGCCATGGAGCCGCCCGTCTCATTCGAGGCAGATGCCGTGCGCGACGAGCAGGCGAAGATACTCCATGCGATCACGCCTTTTGACCCGGAAGACGTACTTCACAATGCCGTCCGAGGGCAATACGGTGAAGGCGAGATCGACGGCAAACCGGTGCCTGCGTACCGCGACGAGCCGGGTGTCGCGCCCAGATCGAATACCGACACCTACGCGGCCTTTAAGCTCTGTATCGACAACTGGCGTTGGGCCGACGTGCCCTTTTACATCCGTACCGGCAAGCGAATGGCGACACGCAATTCGACGATCGTCATCGAGTTTAAGAAGGCTCCATTCGTGCTGTTTCGCGAGACAGGCGTGGAACGCCTCCGGACAAATCGCCTCGTCATTCACGTACAGCCTGACGAGGGCATAACCCTCCATTTCGGTGCCAAGGTCCCCGGACCCATCGTAAACGTCGGACCTGTCGATATGGACTTTAACTACAAAGACCATTTCAAAGATCAGGGCTCGACCGGCTACGAGCGGCTCCTTTACGATTGCATGACCGGCGACGCGACCCTCTTCCAGAGGGCGGACCAGGTCGAGGCGGGCTGGGCGATCGTCGATCAGGTGATCGACGTATGGAAAGCTCTGCCGCCGCGTGATTTCCCAAATTACCCGGCCGGCAGCTGGGGTCCCGCCGATTCTGATGAGCTCCTTGCCCGCGACGGTCGAGCCTGGAAGAACATCGAAGCCTGATACCGGCGGATGGAAGCTCTTTTACAAAGCGAAAGTCTCATCGCCATCGTCGTGCTGCTCGCCATGATGTTCCTGGCGACGATCGACCTTGCCTTCTCGTATCTCTCGGACGTCGGCCTGCGCCGCATCTCATCTGACGATGAGTCGAATGACAATACGAAGGGATCGATACGGTTCCTCCGTGAGATCCTCGAGAACCGGCCGCGATTCCGCTTTGCGATCTCGTCAACGATCCAGGTCCTGCTGGTGCTCTTCACCGTCCTGCTGACGATGATCATTCAGCAGATAACCACGAGTCGGACGCGTTGGTTCGTTCTGACGCTAGTGCTGGCCCTGGTCACGACCGTGCTTTTGCGGCAGATCGTCCCCAGAATGCTGGTGCACCAGAATCCGGAGCGTAAACTTCTCTTCCTCCTGCCTGCTATTCGGCCCCTATATCGCCTGATCTCATTCTTTCTGGAGCCGATCGCCGCCCGCAGCCAGCGTCAGCGGCTCGAGGCGACCGTCGCTCCTGATACACAGGAGGCCCGCGATGAGGCTGAGACCGCCGATGATGAGGACTTTCAGGCACTCATGGACGTCGGTGAGGCGGAAGGGATCATCGAGGAGGAGGAACGGGAGCTGATCGAGACCGTCGTCGAACTCTCAGACACCCGTGCGGGCGAGATCATGACGCCGCGAACCGAGATCTGCGGGCTGTCCGCCGATGCTACCGTCCGCAAGGCTCGCGACCTGGTCATCGAACAGAAGTATTCCCGCCTGCCGGTATATCGCGACTCGATGGACAATATCGAGGGGATGATCTATGTGCGCGATCTGCTGGGTGCCTGGGCGGACGGCAAAGAGGACGAGCCGATCAGCAACTTTCTGCGTGAGGCCCACTTCGTCCCGGAGACCAAATCCGCCTCAGACCTGCTCAAGGATATGCAGGCGAATCACGTCCAGGCTGCAGTCGTCATAGATGAGTATGGCGGCGTCGCCGGGCTGGTCACTATCGAGGACATTCTCGAGGAGATCGTCGGTGAGATCGAGGATGAGGACGAGCAGGAGCAAATAATCGAGATCGTGGAGGGAGAGGACGGCTACTACGATGTCCTGGGCTCGACAGAGGTAGACAAGATAGAGCGCCTGCTAGAGGGCCTCGACCTCGAGGATGAGGACTATACGACGATCGCGGGCATGGTCACATCCGAAGCGGGCTACGTTCCGAAAAAAGGAGAGCACCTTGAATTACGAGGCCTCTCGATCGAGATCCTAGAGGCGGATGAAAAACGTGTTAATCTTCTGCGTCTGAGGCGGTCGCTTCCCGCCGATGACGAACAACGAGAGGAATAGTGATAATTTTCCCGGGTGATTTTTCGTTGAAGAGAGGCCTGGTCGGCATGCTACTTCTCGTAGTCGTACTCGGTTACTACGGCGTCCTTTTCTATGGTGAAGACACCATGATCGGCAAGATCATTGAAACAAGTGGTCTGACAATGGCTCTGTCTTTTTTTGCTTTTTTCGCTGCTTTGGCTGGCCTAATGAAAATATTTATAGACGCCATCGTTCCTCGGGGCTATAACAAACGCCCACGCTAAGTTCTAACCTCCGCCCCGCATCCGCTATACTTCCCCTAAATCACAGGAGGAAAGGTTATGACCATCAGGCTTGGTGACGAAGCTCCCGACTTTACGGCCCAGACTACGCAGGGCGAGATCAGGTTTCACGAGTGGCTGGGTGACAGCTGGGGCGTGCTTTTTTCACACCCCAAGGACTACACGCCTGTCTGCACGACGGAGCTTGGAATGGTCGCCAAGCTCAAAGACGAATTCGACAAGCGGAACGTTAAGGTGATCGGCCTGAGCGTCGACTCGGTAGACTCGCACATCGGCTGGGAAAAGGACATTGAGGAGACACAGGGCTGCGCCGTGAATTTCCCAATGATCGCCGATCCTGACCGCAAGGTCGCAGATCTCTATGGGATGATCCATCCGAACGCGAACGACACGCTCACCGTCCGCTCCGTCTTTGTCATAGGGCCCGACAAGAAAGTTAAGCTGACGCTCACCTATCCAGCCTCGACAGGCCGTAACTTCGCCGAGCTGCTCCGGGTCATCGACTCGCTCCAGCTGACGTCGCAGTATAGCGTCGCAACACCCGTCAACTGGAAGGACGGCGACGACTGCATAATCGTCCCGTCAATATCGGATGAGGACGCCAAGGAGAAATTCCCCGCCGGCTTCAAGACCGTGAAACCGTACCTCAGAGTGACGCCGCAGCCGAATAAGGTGTAACCACGTGTTTCATTGCCCCGATCTTTCGGTCGGGGTCTACAGCGCTATCCACGCTCTAAAGAGAGTGGCAATCGAAGGCACCACAGAAACAAGCATGAAGCTTAACGTTGAGGTAGACGGCACATCACGCGAGGTTGAATTCACTCGCGATGGCAGCACTGTCACCGCGACCGTCGATGGCCGCGAGTACGTCCTTAATGCCTCCGAGCCCGAGCCTGGCGTCTTTCTGCTCAAGCACGAGGGGCGTGTTTTCGAGGCTTACGGTACTGATA
>Ga0070658_10004155_pt1 | contig 11854 bp, 12 predicted proteins | sample KBSC13metaG_FD_64664 | JGI IMG/M metagenome (GOLD analysis project Ga0070658, IMG submission 64664) | Corn rhizosphere microbial communities from Kellogg Biological Station, Michigan, USA - KBS C1-3 metaG | ecosystem: Host-associated > Plants > Roots > Rhizosphere > Soil ... | reverse complement strand
CTTCTGATCAGCGGCGTGGATGTGACCACCACCAAGAAAACCCTGAAGCGCCTGGTTCATGGTGGGCCGCGGTTCGATTGCTGCGCCGATGTGGGTTATTCGGCGGAAGACACGCGGGGCAACGCTCAGGAGGCTGCGGGCTGGACCCGGCGCCACGGCTTTCACCGCGTGATCCTGGTCACCGCGCGCTATCACATGCCGCGCTCGCTTCGGGAATTCTCCACCGCCATGCCGGATGTGACTCTGGTTCCTTATCCGGTGGACCAGGGCCGCATCGATCTGTCCGGATGGTGGCGCTATCCGCGCACCATTTTCCTGCTGCATCGCGAATATGTGAAATATCTGGCCACTCTTGTGACAACCAGCATGGCCAAGGCATGACCTTCCTGCGCTCGGCCCTGTTCATGGCGTGGTTTGTGATCCTCACTTTGGTGATGGCGATCATTTTCCTGCCGCTCCTGGCAGCGCCCCGCAAAGCCACAGTGCGGATGGCGCGGCAATGGGCGCGTGCGAGCCTATGGGGGCTTCGCGTCTTTGCCGGAATTGACGAGCGCCGCATCGGCAAGGTGCCGCAAGGCGGCGTGCTGGTGGCCTCCAAGCATATGAGCATGTGGGACACCTTGGCGCTCTATCTGGCGCTGGACGATCCGGGCATCGTGCTCAAGCGTGAATTGCTGCGCATTCCATTTTACGGCTGGTATCTGGGCAAAGCCGCGGCCATCCCCATCGACCGGGGCGCGGGCGCCGATGCCTTGCGGCGGATGACCCATGCAGCCCAGCAGGTTCTGGCCGAGGGACGGCCGATCCTGATTTTCCCGGAAGGCACCCGCAAGAAGCCGGGCGCACCGCCGGATTACAAGCCAGGCGTCGCCGGACTTTATGGATTGTTGGGCGTGGCCTGCGTGCCGGCAGCGCTGGATTCGGGATGCTACTGGCAAGGCTTCACCAAGCATCCGGGCACCATCAGCCTGGAATTTCTCGAAGCCATTCCGCCCGGCCTGAAGCGTCGCGAATTCATGGCATTGTTGGAGCAGCGCATAGAAGACACCACCAACCGGATGCTGCGCACATGAGCGGCGCGGAAAAAACCTGCGGTCCCTGCCAGGTCTGTTGTGTGGCGCTGAAAATCAAAACACCGCAGCTGCGCAAGGATGCGCAAATTCCTTGCCCGCATCTGGTGACAAAAGGCTGCGGCATTTATGAGAGCCGTCCTGCGGTTTGCCGCAGCTTCTTGTGCGGCTGGCGGCTGATGCCGGAACTGGATGCATCCTGGCGGCCGGACTTGAGCGGGGTGATGCTGTTGCCGCTCCCCGAAGCGCAGATTCCAAAAACCTATCGGGCCGCCGGTCCCGGCTGGGTTTTTGTGATTTCGGACGCCAAGAAAGCGATCACGCCCCGCCTGGGGCGCTTGGCCGCCGCCATGCTGAAGCGCCGCACCGCTTTATTCCTTTCGGTGATGACCCCACGTATTCAGATCAACGAGCAGCTGGAAGGGGTGGCGGACGATCTGGACGGCGTGATGCGTGTCCTCAATCAGGTGCATGACCGGCTCAAGCCGGCAGGCACGGGCAAGGGGCTTGGCCGCCTTTGGGCGCTATATCGTGCCCAGGTGGACCGGATGCGCGCCATCATGGAGCAGCGGCAGCCATGAAACACCGCACCGATCCCCCGTCCAAAAGCTGCGGCGCCTGCAATCTTTGCTGCATCGAGCTGCCCATCGATACGCCGGAGCTGCAGAAGAAAGCCCAGACGCCTTGTTCGCACCTCACGGAAAAAGGCTGCGGGATCTATGCCACGCGCTTTCCCATCTGCCGCCAATTTCTCTGCGGCTGGCGACTCTTTCCCGAATTGGGCGAAGACTGGCGGCCCGATCTCAGCGGCATCATGATTGTGCAGGTCGCCCAGGCCGATCTTCCCGAAGCCTGTCGGCCGGCAGGGCATGGCATGCAATTCCTGATCGTGGGCGGCGAAGACGCGGTGACGCGTCCGGGCGTCGCCGAATATGTCGCCGATCAGGTATCGAAGGGCGTGGCGGTGTATCTGACCGCCAACACGCCCCGCGCCCTCATCAATGAATATCTGCCGGCCGCAGCGTCCCAAGACCTTCCCACGGTCCGGCGCATTGTTCTGCATCTCTATCGCCTCTTGATGGCGGCGCGGGCCAAGAAAGGCTTTCTGGGGATGCTGCCCCATTTCTACCGCCTGCATGTGGAAAAACAGCGCGCCGCCGTCAAGAAATAATCAATAAAATACAGTATCTTACGACAGACTGGCCGCCTTCAAAAAAGCGCCGGCCACCCCATATTAAGCGCCGGTCCATCTCGGAGTGGCACAATCTGCGCCTTTGTGATTTTTAGAGACGTGATGAGCGAATTTTCCCACCAGATCTGGGACATGAAATACCGCTTCAAGGCGGCTGACGGCACGCCGCTGGACCGCGATGTGACGGACAGCTGGGCACGCGTCGCCGCCAGCCTTGCCATGGCCGAAGCGCCGGAGCGGCGCATCGCCGTGGCGGGGTCCTTCGCCTCGGCGCTGAAGGATTACAAATTCCTGCCCGCGGGACGGATCCTGGCCGGCGCAGGAACCGCCCGCAGCGTCACGCTCTTCAATTGTTTCGTGATGGGCACCATCCCCGATTCCATGGATGGCATCTTCAGCGCCTTGCGCGAGGCTGCGCTGACCCTGCAGCAGGGCGGCGGCATCGGCTATGATTTTTCCACCTTGCGGCCCAAGGGCGCGCATGTGGCCGGTGTGGCGGCGGACGCGTCGGGACCCGTCTCCTTCATGGAAGTGTGGGACGCGATGTGCCGCACCATCATGAGCGCGGGCGCGCGGCGCGGCGCGATGATGGCGACTTTGGCTTGCGATCATCCCGACATCGAAACCTTCATCGACGCCAAGCGCACGCCCGGCAAGCTTTCCAACTTCAACCTGTCGGTCCTGGTCAGCGACGCCTTCATGCGGGCGGTGGCGAACGATGCCGACTGGCATTTGCAGTTTGAAGGCAAGCAGTACCGCACCCTGAAAGCACGGGCCCTGTGGGACCGCATCATGCGCTCGACCTATGATTACGCCGAACCGGGCGTGATCTTCATCGACCGCATCAACGAAGAGAATAACCTCTCCTATTGCGAGACCATCCGCGCTACCAATCCCTGCGGCGAGCAGCCCTTGCCGCCGTATGGCGCCTGCCTGCTGGGATCGATCAACCTGGCGAAACTGGTGCGCAATCCCTTCGAGGAAGATGCGCATCTCAATCTGGATGCCTTGGCCGACCTCACCGCCACGGCGGTGCGCATGCTGGACAATGCCATCGATGTGTCGCGCTTTCCGTTGGAAGCCCAGCGCCAGGAAGCCACCGCCAAGCGGCGCATCGGCCTGGGCGTCACCGGCCTGGCCGATGCCCTGATCTTCTGCCGCACCCGTTATGGCTCGCCGAAAAGTGTGGAGCTGATTCAAAGCTGGCTTTCCGCCATGTCCCGCGCCGCCTATCGCGCCTCCATCGAGCTGGCCCGCGAGAAAGGCGCTTTCCCGCTGTTCGACGCGGCGGAATTTCTTGCCCGTCCCCATATCCAGGCCTTGCCGGACGATATCCGCGCCCGGTTGGCGCAACACGGCATCCGCAATGCGCTGCTGACTTCGATCGCGCCCACCGGCACGATTTCGCTTCTGGCAGGCAATGTCTCCAGCGGCGTCGAGCCGGTTTTCGCCTTCAGCTATACCCGCAAGGTGCTGCAGCCCGATGGCAGCAAGCGCGAGGAAACGGTCGAAGATTATGCCGTGCGCGCCTTCCATGCCCGCTTCGGCGAGGATGCCGCGCTGCCCGATTATTTCGTCAACGCACAGACCCTGGCGCCGGAAGATCATCTGGCGGTACAGGCCGCGGCCCAGCCTTTCATCGACAGCGCCATCTCCAAGACCATCAATGTCCCGGCATCGATTTCCTTCGACGCTTTCAAGGATGTCTATCTGGCCGCCTATCGCGATGGCTGCAAAGGCTGCACCACTTATCGTCCCAATGACGTGACCGGATCGGTGCTTTCGGTGGCAGAACCGAAATTCGCGGCGCCTATCGAACCTGCGCCAGCCAGCGACGAACCAGAGCTGCCCTTGCCTTTGCCCGAACCCAAGGAGCGGGGCGGCGTGGTCTATATGACCCGACCGCTGGACCGGCCGGATTCGCTTTTGGGCCGCACCTACAAGATCAAATGGCTGGAAAGCGACCACGCCTTCTACATCACCATCAACGATGTGGAGAAGGATTGGCGGCGGCGCCCGTTCGAGATCTTCATCAATTCCAAGAATATGGAAGCCTATGCCTGGGCGCTGGCCTTGACCCGCATGATCTCGGCAGTGTTCCGGCGCGGCGGCGATGTCTCGTTCGTAGTGGATGAACTGAAGGCGATTTTCGATCCGCGCGGCGGCCAATGGATGAGCGGGCGCTATGTCCCTTCGCTCCTGGCGGCAATCGGCGAAGTGATCGAACGGCATATGATCGAGATCGGCTTTCTCGGCATGCGTTCAGCCCAGATCGCTGCGGCTCCGGCCTCCTTCGCCGAGAAACTGCCCCGCGAAGGTGCGCCCGCCCATTTCTGCCCCCGCTGCGGCGAGGCCAGCTTCGTTAAGCTGGAAGGCTGCGACTCTTGCCTGTCTTGCGGATACTCGAAGTGCGGCTAAGTTCCTTGTTTGATGGTCGCACGTCCCGGGCGCGGACGCGCCCAATTAAATGTTTGCGCGCTCCGCGCGCATGGCGGAAAACCGCCCCGCATTCCTCGCTAACGCTCAAAATGCTCCGCACTTCTCCTGGCCGATGCTCCCCATGAAATACTCCAGCCGCTTCTGGCTCTATGCACCGCTGGTGCTTTTTCTGGCTCTCGCCCTCTGGGTGATGGGTCATTGGTGGATCCTGGCCAAAGATCTGGACCGCAAGCTCACCGCCATGAACGGTCATCAGGCGATCCCCGGGATCACCGTGTCATGGGCCAGCAAAACCATTTCCGGCTTTCCCTTCCGGGTCGATGTGATCTTCACCGATCTTCTCGTGCGGGCTGAGGCGCCGCTTGGGCCCGTTACCTGGCACAGCGACCGCTTCGCGCTGCATGCCCTCACCTATGGCCGCACCCAGGATATTTTCGAAGCGGCGGGGCCCCAGGCCCTGGCCTGGACCGATGCCGACAATGCGCGCCATCAGCTGTCCTTCCTGCCAGCCTCGTTGCATGCCAGCGCCATTTCCGGCGACCGGGGTCTATCGCGCTTCGATCTCGACATGATGAACGCCGGCGGCAAAGACACCGACGGGACGGGTTTCACCGCGGCCCGTGTACAGTTTCATATGCGACACGACCCCAAAGCCGACGCGCTGGACCTGATGCTGAGCGCGCTGGAAGTCAAAAATCCCGCCACGCCCTTCGGCGATCATGTGAAGAAGCTGGAAATCTATGGCCGTGTCACGGAGGGCTCGTCTTTTGCCCGGCTTCTGGAAGGCCGGTCCGGCTGGATGGATGCCATACGGGCCTGGAAACACCGGAACGGTGAGATCGTCACCGACAAGGTGGACATCGAATCCACCGCGCTGACCACCAAGGATGCAGGCCCGGAATTGCAGCCCGGCCTGCGCGCGCTACTGTTTCCGCTTTACTGATCGTCTTCTTTGATTTGGTCACGCCCAAAGTTCGGAGCCGCCGAATCCTGGCCGATATCGACGATCGAGCGCCGGATGGCGCGGGTCCGCGTGAACAGGTCGAACAACATCTGGCCATTGCCGTCGCGCACCGCGCGCTGCAAGAGGCTGAGATCCTCGTTGAAGCGCCCCAGCACTTCCAGCACCGCGTCGCGATTGTTGAGAAACACATCGCGCCACATGGTGGGATCGGAGGCAGCGATGCGGGTGAAATCGCGGAACCCGCCGGCCGAGAATTTGATCACTTCGGTTTCGGCGACTTTTTCCAGGTCATGTGCGGTGCCCACAATATTATAGGCAATCAGATGCGGCACATGGCTGGTCATCGCCAGCACCAGATCGTGATGGCCCGCTTCCATCACTTCGACCTGGCTGCCGCAGCGCTCCCAGAATTGCTTGAGCTTGGCCACCGCGCCCTCATCCGCGCCCGGCGGCGGGGTAATGATGCACCAGCGATGATCGAACAGGCTGGAAAAGCCCGCATCCGGTCCCGACTGTTCGGTGCCGGCGATGGGATGGGCGGGCAGGAAATGCACGCCCTGAGGCACGAAAGGCGAGACATCCCTTAACACCGCGCTTTTCACCGAACCGACATCGGAGACAATGGCGCCGGGCGCAAGATGCGGCGCGATGGCAGCCGCAATGTCCTTATAGCTTCCCACCGGCGAGCAGAGGATCACCAGATCGGCGCCTTTCACCACGTCCGCGGCGGTCGGCGCGATGGCGGCCAGCTCCAGTTCGGCGGCACGCTTTCGAACCGCATCGCTCGCATCATAGCCCGCAATGGTCTCGGCCAGACGCTCCCGCTTCACCGCATGCGCCAGAGACGAGCCGATCAGGCCCAGGCCAATCAGGGCAATCCGTTCGAACATCAGCGGCTCATGAATTCGCGCAAGGCCGCGACGACGCGCTCATTCGCTTCTGCCGGGCCGATGGTGAGACGCAGCGCGTCCGGCAAGCCATAGCCGGCGACACCGCGCAATATCAGGCCTTTGCTGCCCAGGAATGCGTCCGCCTTGGCCGAGTTTTTTTCCCCTTTGGGGAATTGAATCAGCACGAAATTGGCCACGCTTTCATTCACCGTCAGGCCCAGCTTGCGGATCTCGTCGGTGAGATAGGTCTTCCATTGCTCGTTATGCGCGACCGACCGCTCGACATGAGCGCGGTCGCGGATCGCCGCGGCGCCGGCATATTGCTGCATCATGGAGACGTTGAAGGGCCCACGGATGCGGTTGAGCACATCGCAGACCGAAGCGGGCGCATAGGTCCAGCCGATGCGCATCCCCGCCAGGCCATGAATCTTCGAGAAGGTGCGGGTCATCACCACATTGGGATAGCGCGACACCATCTCGATGCCCGCTTCATAGTCGTTCTTGCGAACATATTCGCTATAGGCGGAATCGATCACCAAAAGCGTGTCCGGCGAGAGGCCCGCATGCAGGCGGCGCATCTCTTCGTGGCAGATGTAAGAGCCGGTGGGATTGTTGGGATTGGCGATAAAGACCATGCGCGTCTTGGGCGTCACGCGCGCCAGCGCGGCATCCACATCGAAGCGCAGCTTGGGATCCGGTATCTCCACCGGCGTGGCGCTGTTGGCCAAGGTGGCGATCTTGTAGAGGATGAAATCATGCTCGCTGTAGAGCACTTCGTCGCCGGGCCGAAGATAGCCATTGGCCAGCATGGTGAGAATGGCGTCGGAGCCGTCACCCGAAATCACGATCCGGGCCGGGTCCAATCCATAGACTTCGCCGATGGCCTCGCGCAGAATCTGAGCGCTGCCTTCCGGATAGAGCTCCAGGTCGTGCGCCGCCTTCAGAAGCGCCTCGACCGCGAGCGGGCTCGGTCCCAGCGGACTTTCATTGGACGACAGCTTGATGACGTTCTCGACACCCGCCAGGCCAGCACGGCCAGCAACATAAGCCGTGATATCCAGAACGCCGGGCTTGGGTGTCAGTGCCATAAAGTCCTCAAATAGCGATGCGGTAGGCCAGTCAAAAGCCGATCCAAAAAGCGGCCGTATTGATAGTGGCAGGCACCCCCAAAAGCAAAGGCACGGCGGAGCGGCGGCCAGGCAAAGCTGCCATTCATTGACAGGGGGGCTTCGCCACCTTAGCTACGCCTTCCGACTGTTGGACATGCCATGACCGAGACGGCAAATCCGCGATTTTTACGGCCGCTGAGCGCGCCGGGAGCCGATGCCGGCAAGGCGGTCAACTTCGGCCCCGACAAGCCGCTGATGCTGGATTGCGGGCGCACGCTGTCACCCTTCTCCATCGCTTACATGACCTATGGCACGCTGAACGCCGCCAAGAGCAACGCCATCCTGATCTGCCATGCGCTGACCGGCGACCAGTTCGTCGCATCCGAGCATCCCGTCACCGGCAAGCCCGGCTGGTGGACCATGATGGTAGGCCCCGGACGGCCCATCGACACGGACCGCTTCTTTGTCATCTGCGCCAATGTGATTGGCGGCTGCATGGGCTCGACCGGTCCGGCGGAAATCGATCCCAGCACCGGCAAGCCTTACGCCCTCGATTTTCCCCTGGTGACGGTGCGCGACATGGTGCGGGCCCAGGCGATGCTGCTGGACGCGCTGGGAATCGAGACCTTGCTGGCTGTGGTCGGCGGCTCGATGGGCGGAATGCAGGCGCTGCAATGGGCGGCGTCTTTCCCCACCCGCGTGCGCGCCGTGGTACCGATCGCCTGCGCTGCGCGCCACTCCGCGCAGAATATCGCGTTCCATGAAGTGGGCCGCCAGGCGATCATGGCCGATCCGGACTGGAAAGGCGGCGACTATCAGAGCCACGGCACGCGCCCGTCCAAAGGGTTGGCGGTGGCGCGGATGGCCGCGCACATCACCTATCTTTCCGAAGCCGCGCTTCAGCGCAAATTCGGCCGCAACCTGCAGAACCGCGAAGCCCTGTCGTTCCAGTTCACGCCGGATTTCCAGATCGAATCCTATCTGCATCACCAGGGCGCGACCTTTGTCGACCGCTTCGACGCCAATTCCTATCTCTACATCACGCGGGCGATGGATTATTTCGATTTGGCGGAAGATTACGCCGGGCATCTGGCCGATGCGTTCCGCGATTCGCCCAACCGTTTCTGCATCATCTCTTTCACCTCGGACTGGCTCTTTCCCACCGCCGAGAATAAACGCATCGCCCATGCCTTGAACGCGGTGGCGGCCAAGGTGAGTTTTGTCGAGATCAAGACCGACAAAGGCCATGACTCCTTCCTGCTGGACGAGCCGGAAATGTTCGACACGGTGCGCGGTTTCCTCAATGCCGTGGCCTCGGCGGATGGGCTGGCATGAACGGCCCTTCCAATCTTCGCGCCGAACTTCGCGCGGACTTGGCCGCCATCGCGGAAATGATTCCGAACGGCGCGCGGGTGCTGGATGTGGGCTGCGGGGACGGCGCGCTGCTGGAACATCTGGTGCGCACCAAAAAGGTCGACGGCCGCGGCATCGAACTGTCGCAGCAGAATGTGAATGCCTGTGTCGCGCGCGGGTTGGCGGTGGTGCAAGGCGACGCGGATTCGGATTTGGCGGAATATCCCGATCAGGTTTTCGATTTCGTGATCCTCAGCCAGACCATCCAGGCCACGGAAAAGCCGTCTCAGGTGCTGGAACATATGCTGCGCATCGGACGGCAGGCGGTGATTTCGCTGCCCAATTTCGGCCATTGGCGGGTGCGGCTGGCGTTGTTGTTCGGTGGCCGCATGCCGCGCACCCGCGCACTGGGCTATAACTGGTACGACACGCCCAACATCCATCTGTGCACCATCGCCGATTTCGTGGATCTGGTGCGCGAGAATGGCGCGGTGATCGACCGGGCCCTGGCGCTCAAAGGTGACAGCGTGGCCGGCGATGTGCGGCCCGATTCCTGGGGCCCGAATTTCGCGGCCCAGGGTGCGATTTTCCTGCTGCGCAAGAATTGAACCTCAGAGCATTTTCTATTCTGTTCCGGCAGGCTTGAGGATCGCCGGCGCTTTCACCCGCACGGCCGCCGTTGGCGTGGCGGGCGCGTAGAGCGACTTGCTGGCTTCAACGATATGCACCCCGCCCAGGCCCGGCAGGAAACGCGCACCGAACCGCTCCCATCCCGTGCCGCTGCGTGCCAGAGCGCCGATACCGACGGGCGGCGCATAGAGCGCCCGCTGCCATTGCTCCGGAACGAACAGAGCGCCGCGCATCAAGGCATCGAGTTCGCTGTGCGAGAAGGGACGTCCATGACCGAAAGGCGAACGTTCCAGCTGGGCCCAAAGGCTGGCGCGGTTGGGCGCGATGATGAGCAGCCTGCCCTCGGGCGCCAGCACCCGCCACAATTGCCGCAACAGCGGGCGCAGACCTTCGGCTTCTTCCAATCCATGCGCCACCAGCACCAGGTCGAAGAAAGCATCGGGAAAAGGCAGCGCGTCTTCTTCGACCAGGGTGGTAAGGGTCTTGCCGTCCGGCCAGGCTGTTCCCGGGGTGAGCGCGGCGGGAAGCGCGGCGATACAACGTTCGGCCTCGCCCAGAAAGCCGTTCAGATAGGGCTGTGTAAATCCATAGCCCAGGAGCCGCCGACCCCGCGTGTTGGGCCAGATCTCGCGCAACCGGCGCAAAATGAGACGACGGGTCCGTTCCCCCATCGGACTTCCGTAAAAATCGATCAGGCCCCGCAGATCCATTGCTCCAATCGGTAATCCGAACTTCGTAAAGGTTCAATCTCCCACCCACCGCTGCTAAAGTGTGAACCAGCAGAATTGGAACAATCATGAAGATCGAAATCGTCCCGTGCCTGGAAGACAATTACGCCTATCTGATCAAGGCCGGCGAGCATTGCGCCGTGGTGGATCCGTCAGAGGCCGCACCCGTCAATGCGGCGCTGGACCGGCTGGGCTGGGAGCCCGCCTATATCCTCAACACCCATCACCATATCGACCATGTCGGCGGCAATCTGGAGCTGAAAAAGGAATATGGCGCCACCATTGTGGGGCCGGGAAAGGACGCGGCGCGCATCCCCGGACTGGATGTCGGCGTGGATGAAGAATCGGGCTGGGAATTCGCGGGCGAAAAGGTGCGGGTGCTGGAAGTTCCCGGTCATACGCGCGGCGCCATCACCTTTGTGATCGGCGGCAATGCCTTCACCGGCGACACGCTTTTTTCCTTGGGGTGCGGACGGTTGTTCGAAGGCGATGCGCACACCATGTGGGCCAGCCTGTCGAAGCTGATGAGCCTGCCCAATGCGACGCGCATTTACTGCGGCCATGAATATACCGAGAGCAATGGCCGCTTCGCCCTGACCCTGGAGCCGGGCAATTCGGCATTGGGCGCGCGCATGACCGAAGTGAAGAATGCACGGGCCGAAGGCTGGCCCACGCTTCCCTCCACCATCGGTCAGGAAAAAAAGACCAATCCGTTTCTCAGGCCTGATTCCTGGGAGATCCGGAAAGCCTTGGGCATGACGGACGCCAACGATGCCGATGTGTTCGGCGAGATCCGCAAGCGCAAAGACAATTTCTGATTATTTCTTCTTGTCGCCGGAATCGCCGCTGCCAAGAGGCGCTGTCACCACATCGACGGTGGTGCTGACGACCGTGCCCGCTACGCTGGCACCCGCGCCGACCACCGTCGCGCCCGCATCGACCACCGCGCAAGCGCCAAGCCCCAGGCTCAGCACGGCAATGGCGGCAAAGGTGAAACAGGCGCGCATGATGGATCCCCTTTGACAGGGGGAGAGAATGGCATCCAATGGGCCTGACAAAAACTAAATTCGAGACCTAGGAAATGTTCCAGACGCTGTTCGCCACCCGTCTTTACCGGGCGCAATTGTCCCGAACACGCAACGCCGTTCTGGAACAAACCTGTCTGGGCCTGGCCGCGGACGATCGGGCGGGGCAACGCTGGGCGCGCGAGCACGGCTATGGCGGCTATACGTCATACGCGTCGCTCAACGATCTGACCCGCCGCGCCAGCGTCATTGAGGAACTGGAACGGGACATTGCCCGCCATGTCGCGCTCTTCGCACGCGACGCCCAGTTCGATCTCGGCGGGCGCAAGCTCAAGCTGGACAGTCTGTGGGTCAATGTGATGGACAAGGACGCGATCCACGCTCCGCACATCCACCCCCATTCGGTCGTCAGCGGGACCTATTATGTGACCGTGCCCGCAAAGGCCGGCGCGAT
>Ga0070658_10004154_pt1 | contig 11857 bp, 9 predicted proteins | sample KBSC13metaG_FD_64664 | JGI IMG/M metagenome (GOLD analysis project Ga0070658, IMG submission 64664) | Corn rhizosphere microbial communities from Kellogg Biological Station, Michigan, USA - KBS C1-3 metaG | ecosystem: Host-associated > Plants > Roots > Rhizosphere > Soil ... | reverse complement strand
ACCCGGCCGACTGGCCGGCGAACACCAAGCTGATCTGGCTGAACAGCCCTGGGAATCCCGACGGTCGTGTGCTCGATGTCGACCAGCTGCGCACCGCGCGGGTCCGCGCGGCCGAGTTGGGTGCCGTCATCATCAACGACGAGTGCTACGCAGAGCTTGGTTGGGAAGGCCGCTGGGCAACCGAGCCCATTCCGAGCATCCTGGATGAGCGGGTCACTGGCGGCGACCGATCGAATGTGCTTGCCATCTACTCGCTCAGCAAACAGTCGAACATGGCCGGGTATCGAGCGGCGTTCGCGGCGGGATGCGCCGGGGTGATTTCGCGGCTGCTCACGGTGCGCAAGCACGCGGGATTGATGGTGCCTGCCCCGTTGCAGGCGGCGATGGCCATCGCGCTTGGCGACGACGCTCACGTCGCTGCCCAGCGTGAGCGCTACCGTGCCAGACGCAACGTGTTGAAGCCCGCGCTCGAATCGTCAGGCTTCCGCATCGACAACAGCGAGGCGGGGCTGTACCTCTGGGCAACCCAGGGTGTTGATGCATGGACCAGCATCGATCGCCTGGCAGAGCTCGGCATCCTTGCGGGCCCCGGCACGTTCTACGGCGAGTTCTACCCGGAGCACGTGCGGCTGTCGCTGACGGCGACCGACGAGCGGGTGGCGGCAGCCGCAGCGCGTTTGAGCGGATAACACTTCCGCGGCATCCGACCGGATCTGAGACAATCGCCAAAGCCAGAGCACATTCGTTGGCGGATGCAACAGTAGCTGTGCTTTGCCAATAGGCTGTAATCGCACTCTTTCGACGCGCCGTCCACGAGCCGGCACCGTCATCCAGCCACCGAACACAAAGACATCAGGCAATCCACCCAAGGAGGCGTTGTGAGCGAAAGCGGCGCAGAGCGAAACACCGGCGACGAGTCGAAGGCAACGCTGAATTATCCTGGCGGTACCGCCGAGTTCCCTATCAACACGAGCACGCAGGGTGCCTCGAGCATCGACTTTTCGACACTGACGAAGCAGACCGGGCTCACGTCGCTCGACTACGGATTCGTCAACACGGCGCCGACGCGTTCGGAGATCACATACATCGACGGCGACGAGGGGATCTTGCGTTACCGGGGATACCCGATCGAACAGGTGGCACAGAACTCGTCATTCCTCGAGGTTGCCTGGTTGCTCATCTACGGCGAGCTTCCCACGCCGAGCGAACTGTCCGACTTCGATGAGCGCATCCGGCGGCACACGCTGCTACACGAAGACCTCAAGCAGTTCTTCGACGCGTTGCCCCACGACGCGCATCCGATGTCCGTTCTCTCGAGCGCCGTCTCGGCACTGTCGACGTTCTACCAGGACTCGCTGAGCGTGCAGGACCCGCAAGCGATCGAACTGTCGACCATTCGCCTGCTCGCCAAAATGCCGGTGATCGCGGCATACGCGCACAAGAAGAGCCTCGGTCAGGCGTTCCTGTACCCGGACAATTCGCTGAGCTTCGTCGACAACTTCCTTCGCCTGAACTTCGGCAACATGGCCGAGTCATACGAGATCGATCCTGTCGTCTCCAGCGCACTTGAGCGGTTGCTGATCCTGCACGAGGACCACGAACAGAACGCATCGACGTCGACCGTGCGGCTGGTCGGTTCGACCCAGGCGAACCTGTTCGCATCCGTCTCTGCCGGAATCAACGCTCTGTACGGGCCGCTGCACGGTGGGGCGAACGAGGCAGTGCTCGACATGCTCGCCGCGATCAAGGAGTCCGGCGACGGCGTGCAGCGATTCGTCGAGCGTGTGAAGAACAAGGAAGACGGTGTGAAGCTGATGGGCTTCGGTCACCGTGTGTACAAGAACTTCGATCCCCGGGCAAAACTGGTCAAAGAGAGCGCAGACGCAGTCCTCGAAGCACTCGGCGTGCACAACGACCTGCTCGACATCGCCAAGGAGCTCGAAGCCGTCGCGCTCGACGACGACTACTTCATCTCGCGCAAGCTTTACCCCAACGTGGACTTTTACACCGGCGTCATCTACAAAGCGATGGGCTTTCCGACCAGGATGTTCACGGTGCTGTTCGCGATCGGCCGCCTGCCTGGGTGGATCGCCCACTGGCGTGAAATGAACACGGATCCAGCGACGAAGATCGGGCGCCCCCAGCAGTTGTACGTCGGCTCGGCAGCACGCGATTGGCCGCAGCGCCCCTTCGACAGGCTCAGGGACCGTTAGGACGAAGCGTTAGCGTGTCCTCGGTTGTCTTCTTCACGGCGGCGGCGCTGAACGGCCACGCACGCGTCTTGTTGTTCTGCCAGAGCGGTGTCTGATCCACGTAGTTCGGATGGAACGCGTGGCCTGACGCCCCGGTGAGGTTGATCCAGGTCGAGTCATCCCAGTCGGCGAGGTCGACAACCTGGCGCATCGACGGCACCCAGTTGACCTCGTAACCGACCGAGGCATCCCAGCCGACAGCATCCACAACAGACGACGCTCCGCCAACAGGGTATGGTCCGCGGTTGAACAGCCACTCGATGGGCGCGACCCCTGACTCGCCGAAACTCGCGTTGGTGAGTTCGAGAGTGTGGATGCTGTCCCAGCGCCATGCCGACGGGTCGGATCCCATGCGATCCTGGGCTTCGGCTGCCGCCTTCTTTGCGGCGTATGCGAACATCTCGTCGCGGTTGCCAACGCCGAGTTTCGTATCGGTCCACCACGGCGAGTCGGGTTGCGAGGCAAGAGCACCGACAACCTGGAACCAGCGATCGCCGCCGGCAGGCGGGGTCGATGCCGGCAGCTTGCGTGCGAAGGCATCCTGCAGCAGATTGCGCCAGAAGATGTTGAAGTATGCTGCAGCAGCACTGTCAGCGTCGTCGTGGAAGTTCCACGTCTTCAGCATGTCGATGGCGTCGCCTGCTGCACCGGACAGGTGAAGCTTCGTGAGCAGCGGCACCAGTGTCGCCGCATTCGCATCGTAGGTGTCTGCCTGCACAGACGCCATGTTTGCAACGGTCAGCTTCGTGCCCTTGTCGATCAGGGCCTGCAGACGGTTCGTGATCCGATTGGCGCGGTAGCCTGAGTCCCAGTCCTGAGTGATCATCACGGGATATTCGGGTCCGACTGCTGCGTTGTTCGCCGTGGCGACGAACCCCTTCTGTGGGTTGAGAACGCTCGGAAGCTGATCGAACGGAACATAGCCGGACCAGCCGTACTCGCTGCTCCACCCAGGCTGCGGCGTGGTTCCGTCTCCCTGTTTGCGGATCGGTACCGAGCCGGGCGCCTGATAACCGATGTTGCCCGTGGTGTCCGCGTAGATGAGGTTCTGGCTCGGCACGTCGAACAGCTTCGCTGCAGCGCGGAAACCGTCCCAGTCGGTTGCGGAATCCAAGGCAAAGATGGCCTCGGCCGTGTGCCCTGGTGTGAGCGCGGTCCATTGCAGCGCGAGCTGATACTTTCCTGCGGGCACCCCGTCATGCTTCTTGGTGAAGCTCTTCGCGATCGTGCCGTAATCGGCGGTCAGCCCTGTGACGATGGGCCCGTGATTGGTGGATTTGACGGTGAGCGTGACCGGTTTGCCTCCTGCGACCTTGATGGTCTCGTGACGCACGGCGAACGGCACGATCGCGCCGTCGTATTCGTAACCCTTCTTCGTCACCTTCTCCAGGAATAGATCGGCGACGTCTGGCCCGAGGTTGGTGAAGCCCCATGCAATCGATTGGTTGTGCCCGATCACAACACCTGGGAGCCCGGAGAAACTGAACCCAGCCACGTCGAACGGGCATGTCGCTGACACGGTGGCGCAGTGCAGGCCGACCTGGTACCAGACGCTCGGTTCGGCCGGGCCGAGGTGAGGGTCATTGGCCAGGAGCGGTTTGCCGCTTGCGGTGTGTGCGCCAGAGACCACCCAGGAGTTCGAGCCGATGCCGTTTCCTGCCGGACCGAGCAACTCCGGAACCTCGGCAAGCGCTGACTTCAGCTCGGTCAGTGGGCCGAGCGCATCCGTCGTCTGCTGCGCCTGTGAACCGGAGGTCGCTGCTGGACTCGCATCAGCAGTCACCTTCCCGTCGTCGCCGGCCCCGAGCGGCGTGATGGTCGGATGCTGGGCATACGGATACGACGGATGTAACTGCCCGATCTGCTCAGGCGAGAGCTTCGTGGCCAGCAGTGCTCGGTCGATCTCGTCATCGAGGTTCGAGCGTAGGTCCCATGCCATGGCCTTCAGCCAGGCGACAGAGTCGGCAGGCGTCCACTTCTCGGGGCTGTACCCGGAGTTCTGGAGCCCGAGAACGGCGTACTCGAGTGAGAGATCCGCACCCTTGTGTGTCTTCAGGTATGCGTTCACGCCGTCCGCATATGCCTGGTAGTACGACAGTGAGGTCTTGTCCATCGCCTTGACCTCTTGCTCAGCGACGGTGCGCCAGCCGAGCGTGCGGATGAACGCATCCGTGCCAACCTGCGATGCGCCGAAGAGTTCCGCGAGTCTGCCGGACGTGACGTGCCTGCGAAAATCCATCTCCCAGAACCGGTCTTGCGCGTGCACGTAGCCCTCTGCCATGAAGAGGTCGTGAGAGGTCTCGGCAGTGATCTGGGGGATCCCTGCGCTGTCACGCTGAACGGTGACCGGCTTGCTAAGTCCCGGGAGATCAACATCGCCTGCGAGTTTCGGAAACGAGCGGGTGACCGTCCAGAATCCGAGTGCTCCCGCAACCAGTGCGAGCGTGACGATCACGACAACAACGACGCCGAGGAACCGCCAGAATGGATGCCTGCGGCCGATGCGCGGCGCGTCTGTGCCCACGTCACTCCCTCGTGATTCTCTCAGGCTCGTGATTCTCTCAGGTTGCTGGCCATCGTATCGGACGTGTACCCGCAGCACTGTCGCTGGCGCGTCGCCGGCACACTAGACGCCGCGCCGGAATTCAGGTGAGACGGCCTCCCGAGCGGATATTCCAGTCGCCGATGCGTCTCACCTGAATTCCGTGCGGATGCGATCCGGTACGAGAGGGCAGCATCGTGCAGGGAGTGGGTGAGCAGGTCTACGCGTGCAACACGGAATTGAGCTGCACGCCGCTTCCGCTACGCTGCAATACCTCAACCGCACCCGTGATCGAATTTCGCCTGAAAAGCAGATTCGGAACGCCGGAGAGCTCGACGGCCTTCACGGTGCGGGGGGCGCCATCCGCGGTGGGTGCTGCCCCAACGACAACGACCTTCGTGCCCGCGGTCACATACAGTCCAGCCTCGACCACGCTGTCGTCCCCGATCGAGATGCCGATTCCTGAATTGGCCCCGAGCAGCGCGCGCTGGCCGATCGAAACGCGCTGTGTGCCGCCGCCGGAGAGCGTGCCCATGATGGATGCCCCGCCGCCGATGTCAGATCCGTCGCCGACGACGACGCCCTGCGAGATGCGACCCTCGATCATCGATGTTCCGAGCGTTCCGGCGTTGTAGTTCACGAAGCCCTCATGCATGACGATCGTGCCAGGCGACAGATGAGCACCGAGGCGAACCCGCGAGGCATCCGCGATTCGCACCCGATCTGGCGACACATAGTCGAGCAGCCGGGGAAACTTGTCGAGTCCGCTGACCTGGATGCCTGCGCGCTGCAACGCTGGTCGCAACCGGTCGAAGTCATGCGGATGCACCGGTCCGGCGTTCGTCCATGCCACGGTCGGCAGCTGGCCGAAGATGCCATCGAGATTGACGGTGTTGGGCCGAACCAGAAGGTGGGACAGCAGGTGAAGCCGCAGGTACGCATCCGATGTGGATGCAGGCGGCCGGGAGAGCGTGATCTCGACGGTGACGACATCGACGTGAACATTCCGTCGTGCATCATCGCCTGTGAGCGCTTCCAGCTCTGCCGGGGCGATCCACTTGTCGCGTCCGGCAGGCAGCGTTCCCAGAGAAGGGGATGGGTACCAGGTGTCGAGCACCGTGCCGTCACCTGCGATGGTGGCGAGACCGTACCCCCATGCGTGAGTTGGCGCGGCCGATGACGGGGTGTGGCGAGTGGGCATGGCTCTAGATTACTGGGGCAGCGCCAGCACGCCAGCACGCCAGCAAGCCAGTACGGTTGCCAGGACCGTCGCGAGCGTGGGCCTAGATTAGTACGGTGAACCTCGATCTGCATGCGTCGTCCATCGACATCACCCGCCTGATCTGCGACGTTGAGTCCGTGTCTGGGCGAGAGGGCGCTCTGGCGGATCTGATCGAGGAGGCCCTCGCCGGTCTTCCCCACCTTGAGGTGATCCGCGACGGGGACTGTATTGTCGCAAGAACCCGGCTGGGGCGGGAGCGCCGCGTCATCATCGCCGGGCACATCGACACCGTTCCTGTGAATGCCAATCTGCCGACCAGGTTCGAGACGGACACCGACGACGACGATCGAATCGTCGAGTATCTGTGGGGGAGGGGCACCGTCGACATGAAAGCCGGCGTCGCCGTGCAGCTCAAGCTCGCCGCGGAACTGACCGACCCGATCGCCGACATCACCTGGATGTGGTACGACAACGAAGAGGTGGCAGCCGAGCGCAACGGACTCGGCCGGATGGCTGCGCACCGGCCGGATCTGTTCGCCGGCGACTTCGCCATCCTCGGTGAACCGACCCGCAGTGAGGTCGAGGGCGGATGCAACGGAAACCTGCGAATCGAGGTGCGCACGCGTGGAAAGCGAGCGCACTCGGCTCGCTCATGGGTCGGCGAGAACGCCATCCACGCCGCAGCCCCCATCCTTGAACGCCTCGTCGCGTACTCACCGCGCGAGGTGGCGGTCGACGGGCTCGTGTATCGAGAGGGTTTGAACGCTGTGGGCATCAGCGGAGGGGTTGCAGGCAACGTGATCCCTGACGAGTGCACGGTGACCATCAACTACCGGTTCGCTCCGAGCCGCAGCGTCGAGGAGGCCATCGCACACATGCGAGAACTGTTCGGCGAGTACGCGATCGCCATCGTGGATCACGCAGCAGGCGCCAGGCCGGGGCTGGATGCCGAACTGGCGACCGAGTTCCTTGCAGCGGTAGGCGGCACGGCGCGGCCCAAGTACGGCTGGACGGATGTCGCCAGGTTCTCCGAACTCGGAGTCCCTGCTGTCAACTACGGTCCAGGCGATCCGCTCACCGCGCACGCCGATGACGAGCGAGTGCGACTGGATGAGATTCTCGCCTGCGAGAACGGGCTGCGTTCCTGGCTCACCCGTGACTGAGGTCGCCGTGCGTGGAACGACGGCCGGTGTGCTGCGCGGCTGGCTGTCGAGGTGGTGGGTCAGGGTCGTCCTGATCTTCATCGCATCCCGCGTTATTTCAACGATTTTTCTGTTGATCTTCGCGAGCGTGCAAGGACCCAACCCGTGGACGGGCGCGCATCCTGGATACTTCGATTTCGCGAGCATCTGGGACGGCCGCTGGTACAACATCGTCGCAGGCTGGGGTTACCCCTCGCAGCTGCAATACGACGCCGCCGGTCACATCCAACAGAACGCGTGGGCGTTCCTGCCTGGATACCCGTGGCTGGTCTCGTTCGTCATGTTCGTCACACGGATGCCGTGGGGCGCCGCTGCAGTGGTCGTCTCGCTCGCATTCGGGCTGGCCTCTGCGCTGTTGCTGTATCGCATGTTCAGACTCAAGCTCGCCGCATCGACCAGCTTGTTTGCGGTCGCACTGTTTTGCGTCGCGCCAACCTCGCCGCTTCTGCAGCTGGCGTACGCCGAGTCGATGTACCTGTTCTTCATCACCCTGGCGCTCTACCTGCTCATGCGTCGCAGCTATTGGTGGCTGTTTCCCGTCGTGGCGATCATGTCGTTCGTGCGGCCAGGGTCTTTGGCGTTCGCACTCGCGCTCGGGTTGCACGTGATCTATCGCTGGGTGGTGCGGGAACGCGATCCGTTCCCCGTTGCAGACCGAGTCGCATCCGTCGTCGCAGCGTTCTTCAGCGCGGTGCTCGGGCTGGCCTGGCCGGCGATCGCCGCGCTCGCCACCGGTTCGGTGTCCGCATACACAGACACCGAGTTGTCGTGGCGCGCCGATTACATCGGATACAAGGAGCTGGTGCCGTTCTCGCCGTGGATCGAGGGCGCGCACTGGTGGTTCACCATCTGGCTCGGACTCCCGGACTGGATCGGTTACACCGCGCTTGTCGTCGTGCTCGCCCTGTTCGCCACCTGCATGTTCCTGCCTGCCGTGCGGCGGCTCGGCGTCGATCTGCGCTTCTGGGTCGTGGCATATGCGCTGTATCTGCTCGCGGTGTTCTTTCCGCAGTCGAGCACATTCCGGCTGCTGATGCCGCTGTTTCCGCTGCTCGGCGCGCTCGCGATCCCGCGCAATCGAGCGTATCGGGCCGCACTGATCGTGCTGTTCGTTGCCGGGCAGATCGGCTGGCTACTCATCTGCTGGGGTGTTGACGGAGCCGATTGGTCCCCGCCGTAGCGGATGCTGCGCGACTGTGCTAGGGGTGCGCTCGATTTCGCGAGGCACCCGAACATGGCCGATAATAGAGTTACATCCACGAAAGGGGAGCTACATGGCGGCCATGAAGCCGAGAACCGGAGACGGACCCATGGAGGCTGTGAAGGAGGGGCGCCTGATCATCGTGCGCGTCCCGCTCGAGGGTGGAGGTCGACTCGTCGTTTCAGTCAACGACGATGAAGCCAAGGAGTTGCACGACGCGCTCGCCGGTGTCGTCGCGCCGGCTCGTTGACTCGGCTAGCTGACGCAATATCGGCAGGCTAACCATGTGGCATCCAACTATTCGCTGAGCTTGGTGATCTGAAGCAGGCCGTCGCTCACCGGTGATAGGGCGCTCACAACGGCACCGGAGCCGGCGATCTCGGTCACGAGTGAGCGGTATCCGCTCGTGATCTCGTCGCGTTGAGCAGGATCGGCGACGCGGCCTTTCCACAGCGCGTGCGTCACCATGACGGTCCCACCTGGACGCACGAGCCGCAGGCCGTGTTCGACGTATTCGATCACGGACCCTGGGTCGGCGTCGACGAAGACGATGTCGTACACGTTCTCGTTCATGCGGGGCAGCACGTCGAGGGCACGCCCTGTGATCAGTCGCACCCGGTTGGCCGCAATGCCGGCCTCGGTGAAAAAAGTGCGTGCGTGCTGCTGGTGATCCAGTTCTGAATCGATCGACGTCAACATCGCGTGCGTGCCACCTGTGAGCAGCCACAGGCCGGATACGCCGACGCCCGTTCCGATCTCGACGACGTTCGCCGCCCCTGTCGCAGCGACGACAACCGCAGCCTGCGCACCGACGGCCGGACTGATCGGTTCGATGCCCAGTTCAAGGGATTGCGCGCGTGCTTTGGCGATCACATCGCTCTCGACGACGAGATCTCCGACGAACTTCCAATTCTTGACGTGGTCTGACACGGATGGATGACCTTTCTTCGCCCTAACAATATGGCAACGCTATGGGTGAAACTTGCAGGCAGAACGGGTTAGTCTGATCTTGTGTTCGGATTGACCTTCGAGAAGCTGCTCATCATTGGGCTCATTGCTGTCTTCTTGCTTGGCCCAGACCGGCTTCCGCACTACGCAGGTCAGCTGGCGAAACTGGTCCGTAATCTGCGCGACATGGCAAACGGCGCCAAGGATCGCATGCGCGAAGAGATGGGTCCGGACTTCGACGACGTCGACTGGAAGAAGCTCGACCCACGCCAATACGACCCTCGGCGCATCATTCGGGAAGCACTGCTCGACGACGAGCCGGAATCGACCACACCGACGATTTCACGGCCGGTGAGAGATGACAGCGAAACCACGGATGTCGCGGAGGCTGATGCAGTCGCAGAGACGGACACTGGCACCAAGGCCGAGAAGACCTCGGTCGGGGCAGGTGCTGTTCCTCCGTTCGACTCGGAGGCAACCTAGCGTTCTCTCAGAATGCAATAGCATTCGAGTGTGATCGCAGCGGAGCGTGTGCTTGGCAGAAGAACTGTCGCCCGGTATGCCATCGGTTCCCTTGGCACAGGCGGGTTCTCGACATTGCCGGGGCTCGTTCTTGTGTACTACCTGACGGACACGTTAGGTGTTGCGGCTCTTGCCGCTGGAATCCTGGTGACCGCAGCCAAGGTGTGGGACGTGATCATCGATCCGGTTATCGGTGCCCGTAGCGACGATCAGCTAGCCAGGCGAGGATCGCGGCGCTGGCTCATGTTGGCGGGTGGGATCGCGCTGCCGGTTTTCTTCATCTTGACGTTCGCCGTGCCTGCCGGCATCTCGCCGATTCCGGCCGGCATCTGGGTGTTTCTGGCATTCCTATTGACGGCTACCGCATTCAGCCTGTTCCAGGTGCCGTACATCGCGCTGCCCGCTGAGCTGGCCGACGGATACGATCAGCGCACTCGATTGCTCACCTGGCGGGTCGTCGTTTTGACCTTCGCCATATTGCTGTTCGGAGCGGGTGGCCCGGCGCTGCGCTCCATCGGTGGCGACAACTCGTATCTCGGCTACCTGTTGATGGCTGTCGTTGCAGGTATTGTGATCGGCGTCGGGATGGTCGTCTCGAGCTTTGTCGCCCCGAAAGAGTTGCCGACCAGCAGCACACGCGCACCGCGGATTTCGCTTCGGGAACACTACGCCACCGGCATCCGTGCTCTGCGCCGCAGCCAGCCGTTCCGTGCGCTGTTGCTCGCATTTCTGCTGCAAGGCATGGCCACCGGGGAGATGCTTGCCGCCGCGAACTATGTTGCGACCTGGGTGCTGCACTCCGAGGACGCTGTGACGTTCTTGTTCATTGCGCTGATCGGGCCGGCGCTGCTCGTGACACCGCTGTGGGGTGTGCTCTCGCGCCGCATCGGCAAGGAGCGCGGTTTCCTGCTCGCGAGCATCCTGTTCGGCGCGGCAGCATTATCGATGGTGATGTTGCTCTGGGCCCCAGGTGCCTGGATCTATCTGCCTGTCGCCCTGTGCGGGGCAGGATACGCGGGCATGCAGTCTCTGCCGATGGCGATGCTGCCAGACGTGATCTCGCACGACGCGACGACGAACGGCCCTGGCAGGGCAGGGATCTTCGGCGGCATGTGGACGGCGGGGGAGACAACCGGGATGGCGCTCGGCGCAACCGTGTTGTCGATCGTTCTGGCTGTGACGGGCTACCTGGCCCACTCGGGAAGCGCGCAGGTCACCCAGTCGGCGGAGTCCGTAGCAGGGATCGTGCTGGCCTTCAGCGTCGTTCCCGGCCTGTTGATCGCGATCAGTTTGATCCCGCTTGTGCGGTACCGGCTGCGCAAGGAGGACATCGATGGCATCTAGCGCCGAACAGATCCTGGACCGCTTGCGGACGCTGCGTCAGGCGGACGCGCCCACCCACGGCGGACGCGTGCTGTCCTACGTCTACGACTCTGGACGGGCCGATCTCGACGAACTCGCCGCGGATGCCGCACGGCTCATGCAACCGGTGAACGGCCTGGATCCGACGACGTTCACATCGGTCGCCGTGCTCGAGCGCGACGTGGTCGCATTCGCCCGCGAACTGCTCGGTGGAAGTTTGGGCGGTGGAGATTCCGGCGGTGGCAATTCGGGCGATGACGACTGTGTGGCCGGTTCGGTGACAAGCGGCGGCACCGAATCGTGCATGCTCGCCGTCAAGACGGCACGCGATCTGTGGCGCGCTGCAGGGGGAAGGGGCGTGCCACGGTTGGTTGCGCCGACCACGGTGCACGCCGCATTCCAGAAGGCGGCGCGGCTGTTCGACCTCGAGCTGGATCTGGTACCGGTTGATCCGGCCACGGGAACCTGCGGCGCGTCGAATATCATCGAGCGCATCGGCGCCGATGTTGCGCTGGTTGTCGTGTCTGCGCCGTCGTATCCGTTCGCGGCGCTCGATCCGATTGCGGCGGTCGCAGAAGCGTGCATGGAACGCGGCGTTTCATGCCA
>Ga0070658_10004151_pt1 | contig 11859 bp, 10 predicted proteins | sample KBSC13metaG_FD_64664 | JGI IMG/M metagenome (GOLD analysis project Ga0070658, IMG submission 64664) | Corn rhizosphere microbial communities from Kellogg Biological Station, Michigan, USA - KBS C1-3 metaG | ecosystem: Host-associated > Plants > Roots > Rhizosphere > Soil ... | reverse complement strand
GTAGGTCTCCTCCACGCCCGAGAGCCCCACCACATCGCCCGGCGAGTAAAACGCATAGCGCGGATTGTCGAGCATCTGCTCGGAGACCTCGCCCACATACCCAATCAAGTGCGCCGCAAACCCATCGCTCGGATATAGCCGCCGCTCCTCGTCGAGCGTCTCCAGCTCCGGCAGCTCGTCGCGGTGCGCGGCGATGAACGCCTGCTCGTCCGGCGTAATGTCCTCTTTCAGCGGAATCGGCTGATACTTCGCCGTGCCCTGGTAGCGCTTGATCGTCGCCTGAATCTGCTCAACCGGAATATGCAGTCCGCGCGAGATCAGCGGCAGGTCGGCGTCCAGGTATTTGACCTGCTCGCGCAAGAGGAAGCACGAGACTGAAGGATAGTTATCGACAATCAGCCGTCCTTCGCGGTCGTACAGCCGCCCGCGCGGCGCAAGAATCGGAACCTTGCGGATGCGGTTTGCCTCAGCCAGCGCGCGGAAGTTGCTCGCGCCCAGCACCTGCAACCGCCACAGCCCCGTCGTCAGAATCACCAGAATCAGCGTCACCAGATACTGCGCCGCCGTCAGCTTGCCCGCAGGCAGCTTCTCGGCCTTGCCGTGCGGGCCAAGGCTATGCAGTTCGGGATGACTTACAGGCTCCATACTTGTCTCACGGTGCTACAAACTCCGTTTGCCTAAGCTCACGACTTCACAGGCTGCGGAAAGATCCCGTCCCGTTTTGTTTAAGGGCACGGCTTCAGCCGTGCCGAAACCGCTGCAATAACAATGGGGCTTTAGCCCCTGAGGTACGCCGTTTGCCCGCATTGTCACTCCTTCAATATCCCGAGTCTACGACTGAACCTTAGACGCCGCTATTCCTGACGCTTCGTGCGGTCGAGCAGAAAAAAGATCGGCACCGCGATCGCCGCGTTGATAAGGGCGTACAGCACCTCGTGCCCCCACTGCGGATGAAAATCCGGAATGCCAAGCAGACGGCGGTTCACAAGGAAAAGCAGCGCCCGGTTCAGAAGATAAAAAACAAAGTTCATCGCAAACCGGGTCGAGACGTTGTCTACGTCGATCTGCAGGCTGATGCTGGCGGCAATATAACCGATCACCGACTTGGCCATGCCATTGACGCCGATAGGGTTCGATGTCAGCGCGTCCTGCAGCAGCCCGATGACGGCCCCAATCAGTGTGCCGGCCACCGGATTGCGCCGCGAAACCGCAAAGAAAACCGTAATGATGAGCGGAAGCTCCAGCACCCCGAGCCGCGGAAAAGGCCGCGGAAGAAGCGCCTGAAGAAGAATCGCCAACAGCGGCACCAGAATCGTGACGGCTGGCGGAAAGCTGTGCTGCTCGAGTTCCCGGCGCGAAGTGTAGCTGTGAATGGGCATGAAGTACGAAGGGGTTCTGGCGATCCTATCGATGTGAAGCGCAATACCTAAACGCAGTGTAGTGGAATCCTGAAAACGTCTCCGTTTCGCTTAAGGGCACGGCTTCACAAGCTATGGAAAAGCCCGTCTCGCTTAAGGGCACGGCTTCAGCCGTGCCGTAAATGTCCCTCTCCCAATGCGGCTTTAGCCGCTGAGGTACGCTTTCCTCGCCGCTGGCGACGCCTTCACCGCACCCTCTGAAAGCCCGCCCTATTACCTCAATGAATCTTAAACTCACCATACTGGCGTCCTGTTAATTGTTCGGCTGATCTTGTGGAGAGGCCGTCGTCTTGGGCGGCACAGGATTTGCAATCACCGTAGTGTTCCGCGTACCAGGCTTCAGATCGGCTGCCGGCGGAGTCGCGCCGGGCGAGTACCGGTCCGCATGGACTGCCGGCAGCGGATGCGGAACCGTCCCTCCGGGCGGCCCCGCAGCGGTTCCGGGAGCAGTCGGCGGAGCCGCATTGGTTTCCGGATGGTTCGGGTCGTGCAAACTCGGCAGGCGCTCGGCAACAATCTGCGCGGCGGAGTTTGCTGCAGCTTCTGCGGCCGCCTCGTCGGCCGCTGCCTTGGCGGCGGCCTGCGCTTGCGTAGTAGCAGCTCCGGCAGCAAGGTCTTTCTGCGTCTCGACGGGCAGTGCCGTCTGCGTGCCCGTAATCACCAGCACCTCTTCCAGCCGCGTAAGGTTGGCCGCCGGATTGAGCTGAATCAGCGTATACGGCGGACGGTCCGGGTCCGCAGCAACCGACGCGATCGTGCCCACCGGAAGCCCGCGCGGATAGATCTGGTCGCCGCCCGACGTAATCACTCGCTCGCCCGGCTTGATGCGGTCGTCCGGCGTCAGGTTGGTAATCTCAAGCCGCCCCGTCGAGCTGCCGTGCAGAATCGCGCTCACCCGCGTCGTCTCCAGAATCACCCCCGCGCCCGAGGTCTGGTCGCTGATCAGCAGCACCTGCGAGGTGCGCGGAAAGACATCCCGCGTCTTGCCCACAATCCCGTCCGGCGTTATCACCGCCATGTCCGGCTTCAGCCCGTCGTTCGATCCTTTGTCGATATAGATGACATGCGAAAGATCGCTGCCGCTGGTGCCGATCACCTGCGCCGCCACCGTGCTCGAAATATAGTGCTCCTTGAAGTCGAGCAGCGCCTGCAAGCGGTGTCCCTGAATCGCGTCCTCGGCCAGCGCCGCCTGCTCCAACCGCAGTTGCGCAATCTGCTTCTGAAGATCGGCATTCTGCTGCCGCGTGTGCCGCAGGTCGATGTAGTTGGTCCAGCCGTATCGCACGTTGTGCCCTACGCCATGAAAAAAACGCTCGAACGGCGTCACGGCTGCGACCGCCCAGTAACGGATCAGCCTGACCTGCGAAGCATCCGGCGCGCCCGACTCCACCGGACGCCGCACCTGAACCGCAAGCGCGATCGTCTGCGCGAGCAGGACCGCGACCAGCACCAATACATTTCGATAACGGACAAAAAATGATTCCATGCGCTACGAATAGATTATCCGCGAGATGAAGCCCGCGCGCAGGTGGCAGGCTAGATGCGACCTCGAAACGCCGTCTCTCTCCGCCCCTCCCAATCGCCGCCAACAACAAACTGTCCCGCCGGACAGCGGAAGCCGACCCACTGAAGAGCGCGACGGCGCGCCCTATACCAGCATGGGGCGAAGCCCCATGAAAGAATCTTTTTGTTGTCATTCCCGAAGGCAATCTCTTTTTGTTGTCATTCCCGAAGGCAATCTGCGTTTCGCATCGGCCCGCGCCGGGCTACATGCTGTGCAACCAATGGGGCTTCAGAGGGTGCTGATAAAGTCCGTTTTGTTTAAGGGCACGGGTTTACCCGGGACGCACGCGCAATTGACTCATAACCCACAGCCAAAATAAAAAACTCAAAAATCCGCCCAAAACCACGATGTCAACCCCCTGAAACGCCCCAAACCCACCCAAATTAATGAAAAATAAAGAGTTATTTTCCAGGCAGGAATGGCATACTAGTTTTCCTCAATCCGCTAGAATTAAACCAGGAACAAGGAGAAGCCCGGCCACCACCGGGGCTTCTCCTTTTTTGCATAACACAGATATAGCTCGTTCTCCAGATGTGTTAACTGAACTGTCATTCTGAAAGGCTGTGACTTTTTTTGTCGGTCATTCTGAGCCGCAGCGAAGAATCCCCGCATTTCGCTCGTGGCTGCACAAGGTCTCGCATTGGAGACACTAGCTCGTAAACACCCATAAGCAAAATAGAATGAATATTTTAGAAAGTACGCCAAGTCAAAATCAAATAAAATCAATAATTTACAGATGGGTCAAAACCGAGGTCCAGACCTAAGTCCAATGTTTGAAGGAATTTACATCCTTAAGTAGGGGAGGGGGTTAGCAGCAAAGCAGCATCGAAAAAGCGCGAGACGTGCAGCCATAAAGCCACACTCCCGCGCCATGCAATCAAAATAAATCTGTGGGAAAACTCAGGCAGCCTTCGCCGAAACAGCCTTGACCCGGGCATTCAACCGGCTCTTGTACCGGCTCGCCGTATTCTTGTGCAGAACGCCCTTCTGCACGCTCTTGTCGAGCACCGAGACGGTCTCGCTATAGGCCTTGCCCAGCGTCGCCTTGTCGCCCGAGGCGATGGCCTCGCGCAATGAGCGCAACGTGCCCCGCAGCTTGCTCTTGTTGGCGCGGTTCACCGCGGTCTTGGTCTCGGTCTGACGTGCGCGCTTCAACGACGAAACATGATTTGCCATAAACTCTCTTCTCTAAACCCGTACTTTGGTAAGGGGGAAATGGGGTGCAGGCCAAGGCCGGCCAGTACACAGCCTGCCGCACTCCCTGCAACTTCTAAGTCTACGGAACTCCGGCCCGCCGGTCAACCGAAACCCTTGTGATTTCACCATCAACAAGAACCATCATTTGCCACTTGACGCCGCACCTGCCCCGTTCTACTCTGTGCCCACCTTCGGTACTCGATTGGCGCCTCCAGCCATCCCGGTCGCAGTCACCACCCAAACCCCATCCCCTGCCTGCCGTTTGCAATTCCAGCAACCACTTACCCTTCTGCCGTGTCTAATGGACAGAGCAGTCGTTAACCCAGCATCGCCTGACGGAGGTCAGCAACTACTTGATCAAAAACTCCCTGGAAATCACCCCTGGCATTGAGCCCCTCTACGGGACCCACGACGAAAACCTCAGGCTCCTTGAGGACAAACTCAACGTCACGATCGATCTCCGCTCCGACGCCATCCACGTAACCGGCGAACCCGACAACGTGGCCCGCGTCGAACAGGTATTCAGCGACTTCGACTACCTCCGCCGCTCCGGCATCAATCTGCACAACGGCGAGCTCAACGGCATGTTGCGGCTCGTCGTCTCCGATCCCTCCGTCACTCTCCGCACCCTCGTCGAAACCGGCAAGCAGCGCTCCAACGGCGCCAAACGCATGGTGCAGCCGCGCTCCCCCAACCAGCGCAAGTACGTCGAAGCCATCGAGCAGTGCGATATGACCTTCGGCCTCGGCCCGGCGGGCACCGGCAAGACCTATCTCGCGGTTGCTATGGCCGTCTCGGCGCTCATGGCCAAGAAGGTCTGCCGCATCATCCTTGTCCGCCCCGCAGTCGAGGCCGGCGAACGCCTCGGCTTCCTCCCCGGCAGCCTCCAGGAGAAGGTCGATCCCTACCTGCGTCCGCTCTACGACGCGCTCTACGACCTCCTCGACCCGCCCAAGGTCGACAAGATGCTCGAGACCAACGTCATCGAGGTTGCCCCGCTCGCCTTCATGCGCGGACGCACCCTCAACGACGCCTTCATCATCATGGACGAGGCACAGAACACCACCACCGAGCAGATGAAGATGTTCCTCACCCGCATGGGCAACAACTCCAAGGCCGTCATCACCGGTGACCTCACTCAGATCGACCTGCCCAATCCCAAGAAGTCCGGCCTGCTCGAAGCCCTCCACGTACTCGACGGCGTCGAAGGCATCCGCTTCTGCCACTTTGAGGACGTCGACGTAGTCCGCCACCAGCTCGTCCAGCGCATCGTCCGCGCCTACGACAGCTACGGCCGCGCCCAGCAGCAGCTTCCCCTCGCCCTCGGCGAAACCACGCTCTCCGAACCGGCAATCGCATCCGCACCAGCGCCAGCCGTACCCAAACCTCAGTAATCCAACTGCGATACCATCATCAACAGAGGGCTTTGGCCCTCTGTTGATGTTTAGCACGACACCTGACACATGACCACCACCGAGCCTCCAAGTCCTTACCTCAGTAAACTCGCCTGCCTCGCCCTGCTCCTCGTCCCCATCGCAGTAACGCAAGCCCAGCAGCCGAACCCAGCCAGATGGCAGCTCACCTGGAGCGACGAGTTCAACGGCCCCAACGGCTCCTTACCCGACCCCGCAAAGTGGTCCTTCGAGACCGGCGGCAACGGCCACGGCAACGACGAGCAGGAAACCTACACCGCGCGTCCGGCCAACGTCGAGCAGCACGACGGCAACCTCGTCATCACCGCCCGCCGCGAAGACTTCACCGGCGCCGACAACATCCCGCGCAACTATACCTCCGGACGCATCCGCACCCTCGGCCACTTCGACCAGGCCTACGGACGCTTCGAGGCACGCATCAAGCTCCCCATCGGCAAGGGCATCTGGCCCGCCTTCTGGCTCCTCGGCGACGACATCGCCACCGCCCACTGGCCCAATTGCGGCGAGATCGACATCCTCGAAACCATCGGCGCGCCCGATACGATGTACTCGACCCTCCACGGCCTCGGCTACAGCGGCGCGCATGGCATCTCCGCCAAGTTCGCGCTCCCGGCCGGCGAAGCAGTCAACTCCGCCTTCCACACCTACGCCGTCGAGTGGACGCCCAACGATATCAAGTTCTACTTCGACGACCACCTCGTCGCCCACCGCACCCCAGCCGACCTACCCGCCGGGACGCACTGGGTCTATGACCACCCTTTCTTCATCATTCTCAACCTCGCCATAGGAGGCCGCTGGCCCGGCAACCCCGACGCGACGACGGTCTTCCCGCAGCAGATGCTGGTCGATTACGTCCGCGTCTACTCCCTCAAATCATCGCCGACGGGAACATCGAAGCAGGCCGAGCCATGATTACCATCGACCCTGCCGCAAAATCGGCAACGCTCTCCAAATCCAGCCTGTCCCGCTTCGTCAACAGCGCGCAACGCGCGACCGGCCTCTCGGGCGAGGTAGACATCCTGCTCTCCACCGACGCTGAGCTGAAGCGCCTCAACCAAACCTTTCGTGGCAAGAACAAGCCCACCGATGTCCTCAGCTTCCCCACGCCTGCCGAGATAGCCCAGAGCCACGCCGGAGACCTCGCCATCTCCGTCGAAACCGCCGCCCGCCAGGCGAGAGCCTTCGGCCACCCGCTCTCAGACGAGCTTCGCATCCTCATCCTCCACGGCCTTCTGCATCTCAACGGCATGGACCATGAGACTGACCAGGGAGAGATGGCGGCCCGCGAAGCCGAACTCCGCCGCCAACTCCGCCTTCCCGCCACGCTCATCGAACGTGCCGCGAAACCCGCGACCCCGAAGCGCGAGCAAAGGAGGCGCGCATGAACTCGACCCTCACCGGCACGATCATCTTCATCCTTCTGCTCATCGTCCTTGCGCTGGCCGCCTACGTGGACCGCATCTACACCGAGATGGGCAAGTTCCTCGCCCGCGAGTATCAGGACAACATCGACACATGGGAGCGCCTCATCGAGCCGCGCCTCGGCCTGGGCCGCGAATCCATTACGCTCTCGGCCTCGGTGCTGCGCCAGCTCACGCTCGCCGCTATCGCGCTCTTCGCCGGGCTGCGCCTCTACACCCACACCACTTCGCTCCTGCCCACACTCGCCCGCTCTCCGAGCGCGGTTGAGATCGTCCGCGCCGCGGTTGAGATCATCCTGCTCATCCTCGTCTTCGACTGGCTCATTCCGCAGTTGCTCTTCACCCGCACGCGCGGTCTGTGGGCCGTCCGCATCCGCTTCATCCTGCAGGCGCTCTTTTATCTCATCCTTCCGGTCACACTGCTGCTGGGCCTGCTGCTCTCCATTGCCGCGCTGGCCGAACCCGAGGACACCTCCGAAGAAGACCACCCTTCCGAAGCAATGGACGCGCTGCTCGAAGCCGGCGAAGAAGAAGGCATCCTCGAAGAGTCCGACCGCGAGCTGGTCCGCTCCGCTGTCGAGTTCGGCGACAAGATCGTCCTCGAAGTCATGACACCGCGGCCCGAGATCTTCGCCGTCCCCGACACCCTGACCCTCCGCGAGTTCACCGCGCGGATCAACGAGAGCGCCTTCTCCCGCGTTCCCGTCTACTCCGGTTCGCTCGACCATATCACCGGCATCGCGCTCGCCCACGACCTGCTCCAGGTGCTCGACATCGAGGCCAACACTCGCACCGTCGCCGAGATACAGCGCCCAGTCGCCTTCGTCCCCGAGACAAAAAAGGTCGCCGAACTGCTCCGCGAGATGCAGCGCGAAAAACAGCACATGCGCATCGTCATCGACGAATACGGCAACGTCGCCGGCCTCGTCACCATCGAGGACCTGCTCGAAGCCATCGTCGGCAGCATCGCCGACGAGCACGACGAACCGGAGGCCGACGAGACGCCCCAGCGCCAGCCCGACGGCTCCTTCATCGTCCCCGGCGCATTTGAGCTTTCGCGCCTTCGCGACCTCTTCAGCGACCAGCTCGACCCCGCCAACACCGCCGAAGAAGGCGCCCGGCACGATCCCGCCGACTCGCCCGAGGAGTACGGGGCCGTCCGCGACTCTCGCGACGACCCGGCCTCCCTTCGCCTGCCCGCGCACTATGAATCCACTACCCTCGGCGGGCTGGTCAGCGAAATCGCCGGCCACATCCCGCTGCCCGGGGAGGTCGTCGAAGAAGATGGCCTACGTCTGGAAGTCCTTGCCAGCACTGACCGCCGCATCGACCGCATCCGCGTCAGCCTCATTCCCTCGTCCAGCACGTAGATCTGCGATTGCATCTCCATTCCCCCTTTGCATTTCCATTCCGTAGCGAAGCGGAGGAATCCGCTTTTTCGCGCTCCGCAGCCGCCAGGGATGACCAAACCGCACCCGTTCCGTATGATTGGTTCGTACCTGCAACTGAAGCGAAGGCGTGGAGATTTTGGCGGAGCGCGGTAGAAAACTCGCACCTCAATGCATCAAGGGCCTCTTGCTCGCGGCGCTCTATACCCTTCCGGCGGCAGCGCTCCAGCGCTTCCACCAGACCCACCCTGCGATGGGCACCATCTTCACCATCGACCTCTACGCGCCCGATCAGGCGACGGCAGAGCAGGACATGAACCTCGCCTTCAATGAGATCGACCGTCTCGAAGCCCTCCTCAGCAACTACCGCCCATCGAGCGAACTCTCCCGCATCAGCCGCGAAGCCGGCTCAGGGCCAGTCGTCACCGACCCAGAAACCTTCCGCTTCCTCGAGCGCTCCGTCTACTGGAGCCGCGTCTCCGGCGGAGCGTTCGACATCACGGTCGGCCCGCTGCTGCGCGCCTGGGGCTTCTTCTTCCATCAGGGACGCATCCCGTCCGAGGCTGAACTCAACGCTCTCCGCGACAAGATAGGCTGGCAGCACATCGCACTCGACCCCGCGACGCGCTCCGTCTCCTTCACCCAGCATCAGCCGATGGAGCTCGACCCCGGCAGCATCGGCAAAGGCTTCGCCGTCGAAAGCGTCGAGAAGCTCCTCCGCAAGCAAGGCGTCACCTCCGCGTTCATCGACGCCGGAGGCAGCACGCTCTACGCCATCGGCGCCATCCCCGGAACTGCGGGCTGGCCAATCGATGTGCCGGACCCGCTGCACCCCGGAAAGCTCGCCGCCACCATCCAGCTCAAGGACACGTCGCTCTCCACCGGCGCCTGCACCCAGAAGTTCTTCCTCAAGAATGGGCACCGCTACTGCCACATCTTCGACCCCCGCACCATGCGCCCGGTCGAAGGCGTGCTCCAGACCACGGTCATCGACCCCAGCGCCACCGACAGCGACGCTCTCTCCACCGTAGTCTTTGTACTCAGCCCCGCCGAATCCCGCCGCCTGCTCGACCCGGTGCCGGACGTTCAAGCGCTCATCTTCACCCAGTCATCCTGCACGGCCATTCACTGGACAGGCCGGCCGTGCAACCAAACTTCCGCACCACAAAAAGGACCCCAGCCCCATGATTGATCGCCGTGAATTCGTCCGTGGCATCTCTGCCGCCGTCGCCGCCACAACCCTCGCCCCGGAATCTGCACACGCGCAAGCCACGGCAAAAGCCGAGGCCGAAGCCGCCCGCCAGATCGCCCGCACCACCGACAGTTCGCCCTTCCGCATTGGCATCATCGGCCCAGGCAGCCGCGGCAAGGAACTCGTACGCAACTTCCTCCGCGTCCCAGGCGTAAAGATCGTCGCGGCGGCGGACATCTACCAGCCGCGCTTCGCCGAGCTCAACGCCGTCTGCGGATATGAAGTCCCCTCTTACTCGGACTTCCGCAAGGTGCTCGAGCGCAAGGACCTCAACGCCGTCATCGTCTCCACGCCGCTCGGCCTCCACGCCAGCCACGTCATTCCCGCGCTTGAGTCCGGCCACCACGTCTACGGCGAAAAGGCCATGGCATACCACCTCGACGACGCGCGCAGGATCGTCGAAGCGGTCAAGGCGAACAAACGCATCTTCCAGGTCGGTCACCAGTACCGCTACTCCCCGTGGATTCGCGCTGCCGTCGCGCGCGTCCAGCAGGGCGAGATCGGCGACGTCACGCACATCATGGCCTACTGGAACCGCAACAACAACTGGCGCCGTCCCGTGCCTGACCCCTCGCTCGAACGGCTCATCAACTGGCGTCTCTACAACGAGTGGTCGCTCGGCCTGTTCGCCGAACTCGGCTCGCACCACATGGACATCGCCAATTGGGTCTTCGGTTCCACACCCACCTCCGCCATCGCCTCCGGCTCCATCTGCTACTGGCACGATGGCCGCGAGACCGACGACAACGTTCAGGCCGTACTCTCCTACTCCGGCGGACGCCGCTGCATCTTTACCTCGATGACCAACAACGCCAAGATGGGCGACCAGCTCTGGCTCTACGGCAACAAAGGCTCGCTCAACCTCACGCTCGAAGACGCGACCTTTTACTACGAGCCTCACCGCGTCACGCGCGTAACCGCCTCAAAGGACACCATCACCAGCGCCTCGTACCGGCCCGGGGGCGAGATGCCCTACCGCGGCCCCGGCAAGCCGGTCCAGGTCACCACCGCCGAAGACCCCACCACCGCCGCCACTCGCGCCTTCGTCTACTGCGTCCGCACCGGCACCGACCCCATCTCGAACGTCCACGTCGGCTACGGCTCGGACCTCTGCGTCATCCAGTCGAACCAGGCCCGCCTCAAAAAGCAGGAGGTCGAAGTCCCCGCCGCCATATAAAAATACGACTGCGGATTTGCACGGAGCGCACGGATAGAAACCAAAAGTCTCATCCGTGGAAAATCCGCGCAAATCCGCGGTCGCAGATTCAGTCGATCGAGATCTTTCGCAGCAGGTTGAAGTCAGAGAGCATCTTCCCGGTCCCCAGAACCACCGAAGCCAGCGGATCGTCCGCAATCGAGACGGGCAGGCCGGTCTCTTCGCGGATGCGCTTGTCGAGGTTCTTGATCAGCGCCCCGCCGCCGGTCAGCACAATGCCGCGGTCCGAGATATCGGCTGAAAGCTCCGGAGGTGTCCGCTCCAGCGCCACTCGAATGGCGTTGATGATCGTCGAGATGCACTCCGAGAGCGCTTCGCGGATCTCTGAATCTTCGATAGTGATGGTCTTGGGAACGCCCTCGATGAGGTTGCGGCCCTTGACCTCCATCTCGATGGGCTTGTCGAGCGGATAGGCCGAGCCGAGCGAGATTTTGATCTGCTCGGCAGTGCGCTCGCCGATCAGCAGGTTGTACTTACGCTTCAGGTAGGTCATCACGGCCTCGTCCATCTGGTTGCCGGCCATCCGGACCGAACGCGAGTAGACGATGCCAGCCAGTGAGATCACGGCGATGTCGGTTGTCCCGCCGCCGATGTCGACGACCATGTTGCCGCCCGGCTCCGTGATGGGAAGGCCGGCGCCGATGGCCGCGACCATCGCCTGCTCGACCAGGTGGACCTCGGAGGCCTTGGCCCGATAGGCCGAGTCCATGACTGCGCGTTTTTCCACCTGGGTAATCTCGGAAGGCACGCCGATGACGATGCGCGGATGCACCATCATCTTGCGGTTGTGCGCCTTCTGGATGAAGTAGTTCAGCATCTTCTCCGTGTGGCGGAAGTCGGCGATCACGCCGTCCTTCATCGGCTTGATGGCGACGATGTTGCCGGGAGTGCGGCCAAGCATGTCCTTGGCCTCTTTGCCGACGGCCTCGACCTCATTGGTGATCTTGTTGACCGCGATGATCGAAGGCTC
>Ga0070658_10004150_pt1 | contig 11861 bp, 12 predicted proteins | sample KBSC13metaG_FD_64664 | JGI IMG/M metagenome (GOLD analysis project Ga0070658, IMG submission 64664) | Corn rhizosphere microbial communities from Kellogg Biological Station, Michigan, USA - KBS C1-3 metaG | ecosystem: Host-associated > Plants > Roots > Rhizosphere > Soil ... | reverse complement strand
CTCCATCAGGCTAGCGGGGCTCCGAGGCACCACACCTGAATCCCCGTCACTCCATCATGATCGGGGGACAGCCACTCCTCCAGTCATCCGGAGGCGCGGCCCATTACCGTATCTTTCCACTCAAACCTGCCGCGACGGACTTCGACCCATTGCGGACATTAGCTTTTGTGTTACGCTCCCGTAACGGCGGGGGCGAGCAGACATGCACTTCCATCTTCCTAAGCCGCTGCACGGCTGGCGCGACTTCGCTGGCGCGGCTTCATGGGCTCATGATAGACTTCGGGCCCGCGGGCAGCCATGAGTGAACCGTCGGAAAACAGGCACGCTCTGTTGCGCGTCCTGGGCACCGTGTTCGGTATTGCGGCAGTTGTCGGCGGCATGGTTGGGCAGGGCATCCTTCGCCAACCCGGTGTGGTCGCAGGCGCGATTCACTCGCCGGCGCTGATGCTCGTCCTCTGGGCTGCCGGTGCCATCGTGGCGGGGATTGGCGCATTCTCTTTCGTTGAGCTCGGCACCGCCATTCCCTGTGCTGGTGGGCCCTTCGACTTCCTTCAGCGGGCTTTCGGGGACCTGGCCGGCATTCTCGCAGGATGGGCGGGCTGGATCAGTCTCACATCTGCTGAAGCCTTCATGGCTACCGTCGTAGCCGAATACCTGCACAGGCTCCGGGTTTGGCCTGAGGTCAGCACAGCCGCGATGGCCGTCGGTGTTCTCGGGGCGTTTTGGGCCGTGAACTGGACGAGCACTCGAATTGCCGGCGAGAGCCAGATCATCTTTTCGGTGGCGAAAGGCCTCGCGTTAATGGCGTTCGTGGCCTTCCTCTTCGCGCACCGGGGGTCGGCGCCAGCAACACCGCAGGCGGTTACGAGCGCAGGTGGCATTGCTGCCGTGGCGATCGCGATGCGGGCGATCCTCAACACCTATGACGGTTGGGAGGGCACTGTCTATCACTGCGAGGAGATCCGCCAGCCCGAGCGTGTTCTGCCGAGATCCATGGCCATCGGGATCGCCGGCGTTGCAATTCTCTACCTGCTTGTGAACGCAGCGGTGCTTCACGTCCTTTCGCTTGGGCAGATTGCGAAGTCGGATCTGGCCGTAGCGGACGCTGCCCGCGTGGTTTTCGGACCTGATGGGGACGTGCTCGTTACCATTTTCGGTGTTTTGTCGGTCGCGGCAATCACCAATCTCACAATGATGAGATCGGCACGCGTTTCGTTCGCAATGGCCCGCGGAGGCTACCTTCCCTCGAAGTTCAGTTCAGTCGCCACCTCCGGCGTTCCGCGCGCTTCTTTGACTATCAGTGTGCTACTGGCGGCGGCTATCGCCTTATCGGGAACCTATGAGGCAATTGTCGCCAGTACTGTCGCAGTGACGACCGCGCTCGTGATCTCAGTAAATGCGGCTGCGATCTGGTTGCGGAGAGTTGAACCGGGCCTGCCTCGGCCGTTTCAAATTCCCTTGTTTCCAGTCACACCTCTTCTTGCGATCGGAATCAACCTCGCCCTTCTAGCGGCGATGGTATCGGAGGATCCCTTGCACAGCCTGGCGGGCCTTGTCTTCGTCGCCGTTGCAGGGGTGATCCACTGGCTCGTCAGAGCTGTCCGTTCTCAGTCTGTTTCCCAAGTTGCGTGAGTCCGCTTTCCACCCGTTACAGACATTGCGAACTCAGCGTTCGATTTATGCTACGCTGCCACCTTCAATTGTGGGGGGGGGCCAACGTGATCCGCATTCTGAAATGCTTGCTCGTCCTGACCGTCGGGCTCAACGGGCTGTTTTGCGCACTCCAGAACGTCGCCAATATCCAACAGGCGAAAGCCGCGCTGGCCTATGTCATCTCGGGAACCGGCCATGACACTTATCCGCATACGCTATTCTTCTTCAGCAACAGCTCCGCGCTCCACTGGGCGGCGCTGATTGTCGCGCTCGTCGGCGAGTTCGCCGTCGGCTTCTTCGGCATCAAGGGCGCATGGGACTTGTTCGCCGCGAGGAACGGCACCGCCAAACAATTCCACGCCGCGAAGACGGCCGGCGTGTGGGCTGCCGGCATGGCGCTGCTGACCTGGTTCAGCCTGTTCGTCACCATCGGCGGCGCCTTCTTCGAAATGTGGCAGACGCCGATGGGCTCGGGGTCGCAGGACCATGCCTTCGACTTCGCCGCGATCTCGGCAATCACCATCCTGTTCGTCTACCTGACCGACGATTGACCCAGTCAACCGCTCACTCACGCCAGGGGGTTGCGTCGGGTTCGTCAATGTCCGTTTTCCATCTGTGGACGTCCCCCGGAGCGCAAGTGATTTTTGGTTGGTCTGACACCTGGTCGGATGCTGCCATCTGTCCGGCTTCTGATGCGGCGATGATGTATGCCGCGAGCCCGTATGGGAGTTCGCGGACCGGATCCAAATCACCCATTAGCGTGCTTGAGTAGCACGGTGGAAAACACTGGTTCTTCCGGCCCCGTCTCGCCGACTGTGGTGCCATACCCTCCTTTGCATCACTTACGCCCTGACATCCTCACGCCCGCCGCGTCATGCGACGGCCGGAGCTCGATAAACTCCTCCCTTGGCGGGCAGCGCCCAGACGATGCGCGCCGTCTTGTTGGCAAACGCGACCGTCACCAGCATGCGCGGCTTTCTCGCCATCATCTGTTCGAGCCACGATCCTTTGGCCGCGCCGCGCTTGCTGGCGTGGAGCACCACCGCGGCGCTGCCGAGGATCAGCAGGCGCCGTAGCGTTAGCTCGCCCATCCTGGTGATCGAGCCGAGCTTCGCCTTGCCGCCGGTGGACCGCTGTAATGGTGTGAGGCCAACCCATGCGGCAAAGTCGCGGCCCTTGCGGAAGCTCTCCGGTGCCGGTGCGAGCGCAAGCAGTGCGGTGGCCGTGATCGGACCGATGCCGGGGATAGTCATCAACCGCCGCGCGGTCTCATCCTCACGCGCGCGCTTCGTGATCTCACGATCGAGAAGATGGATGCGCTCATCGAGTGCTCTCACGCTCGCGATCATCACCAGGAACACGTCGCGCGCACTTGCTGGCAGCTCGCACGACGGACCTTCGATCTTCGCCATTATCGCACTCGCATGGAACAGGCCTTTCGGCGCGACCCAGCCGTGTTCGGCGAGAAGCCCCCGAAGAGCGTTCAGGAGCTGCGTGCGCTGGCGCACGAGCAGGTCCCGCGCCCGGAATACAGCAGCACTCGCCTGCTGCGCCTCGCTCTTCACCGGAACGAACCGCATGGCCGGACGCTGCGCCGCTTCGCAGATCGCCTCGGCATCCGCGGCATCGTTCTTCTGCCGCTTGACGAACGGCTTCACATAGGCCGGCGGGATGAGCCGCACCTCGTGACCCAGCCTCATGAGCTCGCGACCCCAGTGATGCGCTCCGGCGCAAGCCTCCATCGCGACAACACAGCGCGGCTGCGAAGCGAAGAACTGAATCAGCTTCTGACGCGTGATCCGCCGGCTGAACACCGGTGCACCCGATGAACCCGCGCCGTGCGCGTGAAAAATCTGCTTTGCGATATCCAGGCCGATGGTGGTAACCTCTTTCACGGACGCCTCCCTCTCAGATGGTCGATGACCTTCTTGGCACATAGATGCCGTCGGGGGGCGTCCACCCCATCACCCAAGGCTGCCACTTGTGGAAGACACTCGGTCAAGCGCATCGCCTTCAATCGCAAGCCGATGGCCCCTGCCCGCAGCACATGAAACAGGCGAACAGCAGGGAACCTTTGATCCGCAGGCGTTCAGGTCGAGCGCGTCTCATGTTATAGCGACTCGGTTACCAGGCTTGGCTGGGAGGCCGCCAATGTCCGACACCGAAACGCGCTGGTTCATCAAAGGGCAGGAGTTCATTCACTGCAACTGTGCCTATGGCTGTCCGTGCCAGGTCAACGCGCTGCCGACCAATGGCCATTGCCAAGCGGTCGGAGGCGTCCACATCGCCGAGGGCCGACACGGTGATACGGACCTCTCCGGGCTTAATATTGCTGCGGTTTGGAGATGGCCAGGAGCGGTCCACGAAGGCCACGGCGAAGTCGTGCCCATTGTCGACCAGCGCGCCAATAAGAAGCAGCGGGAGGCGTTGCTCAGAATAATGAGCGGCCTTGATACGATCGAAGGTGCAACGGTCTTCCAGGTCTTTGCCACGACCTACGAGCGAGTCTACGACCCGGTATTTGCACCGATCGAGTTCGAGATCGATATCGACGCACGGTCCGCACGGCTGAACGTTCCTGGATTTATCGAGGCGCACGGGGAGCCGATTCGGAATGCGGTGACTGGCGCTGAAACCCGTGCACAGCTCCGTTTGCCCAACGGCTTCGAGTATGACGTCGCGGAGCTTGGGCGCGGGTGGGCGCACACCGAAGGGCCAATCACGATCGAAATCGCCGACAGGCACGCCCATTTCGCAAAGCTCGACATGACCCAGAGCGGTGTCGTCCACTGACCAGGCCGGGGCGGCTGCAAGCAGCAGACGCCTTCTTACGCGCGAAAATATCATTGTTGCACTCACACTGGCGCTCGCGGCGGGTCTTGCGTGGGCGTGGCTGCTGTCCGTGCCGATGGCGGGGGCTGCCGCTATGGGCCCTGGGGCGATGCAGCCGGAGCCTTTTGCTCTCACCTATTTGATACCTGCCTTCAGCATGTGGTCAATCATGATGGTTGCGATGATGGTTCCGTCTGCCGCACCGATGATTCTGCTGCACGCCCGTGTGGATCGCGCTCAGTCGGCGGTGGCACGGCGTCTCCACACGCTGCTATTCGGGCTCGCCTACCTGTTGGTGTGGACCGCCTTTTCGATGACAGCTGCGATCGCTCAGGCGGCGCTTGTCGCGTCCGGCGCCGTTGCGACAGCCGAATTGTCCTTCAGAAGCAGTTCAATAGCCGCGGCGCTACTTTTACTCGCGGCAGCTTATGAGATGACCGCAACCAAACGGCTGTGTCTCGATCGATGCCAGGCGCCACTCCTGTTCATCGTTCGCTATTTCAAGCCGGGCGCAGCTGGCGCATTCCGGCTAGGACTGATCCACGGCTGCTACTGCCTCGGCTGCTGCTGGGCGTTGATGCTGCTGCTGTTCGTCGGCGGAGTGATGAACCTCGCGTGGGTAGCGTTTCTCGGCATCCTCGTTCTCGGAGAGAAGTTGGCATTGCCGCAATTACATGCGGAGCGGTTCGTCGCCGGAGCTCTCATCGCCGCCGGCATTGTTCTTTTGGCCTACTGAGTCGGGCTAACCAAGCAGTAAGCGGCCTTCGCTCGCGAGCGTAAGTTTTCCTCCCAAACCTGCCACTGCCGACCCAAACGGACGCGAGCGTGAAGCGGCGCACTGGTCGACGATTAGATATTGGATTGGTCAGGGGGAACGTCGGTTGGGAGCTCCGCGGCTCCGCTTTCTTCACGACAGCCAAGCGCGGCGCCTATACCGTAACAGGTCATGGAGAGTGACCCCATCGCATAGCCACGAATGAGTGTTTGAGGACGCTCATTCGATGCTGCCGCCATGCCGGCGAGGTAAAGAAGTGGAATGAAATGGTCCGGCGTGGGCACCGCCAAGTCAAAGTCTGGCTGGGTGACCACTCGCAAGATGTCGCTGGGATCCTTCGCAAGCTGCGTCACAACTGCGTCATCGAACCGCTCGGCCCAGTCGAATGCGACATCAGGTTTGTTCCACTGCACGCGGCGCAGGTTGTGCACCACGTTGCCGCTCCCGATGACCATGATGCCTCTGTCGCGCAGGGCTGCGAGCTTCGTGCCGAGCTCAAGATGATAGGCGAAAGGCTTGAGCGCGTTGATCGACAGCTGAACGACGGGAATATTCGCTGCCGGATACAGGTGAGCGAGAACGCTCCAGGTGCCGTGATCCAAGCCCCACTGGTCACGATCCAATCCGCACCAGATCGGCTTCACGACTTCCGCGACTTCTTGCGCGACGTCCGGTGAACCCGGAGCGGAATATTGAAAATCAAACAGCTCCGGAGGAAAACCGTAGAAATCGTGGATAGTCCGGGGCTGAGGCATCGCCGTGACCGCCGTTGCTCCAAAGAACCAGTGGGCCGAAACCACCACCAATCCGCGCGGCTTCGGCAGCCGCTCGCCCATCATCCGCCAGGCATTCGTGAAGCCGTTACGCTCAAGCGTGTTCATTGGGCTGCCGTGACCGATGAACAATGCGGGCATTCGGGCCATCGCCGGTCTCCTGCGGGGCGCCTAGCCTTCTAGCGTCCTAACGTTCGCTTTCCACCCATTCCGGCCATTCAAATTTCGCGGGCCGCTGACATTTCTAACGCGTCATCGAGTTCTACACCGAGGTAGCGAACCGTGCTCTCCAGCTTCGTGTGGCCTGGAAGCAGCTGACACGCTCGAAGATTACCGGTCTTCCGGTAGAGCAGCGATACCTTGGTTCGCCTGAGGCTGTGAGTCGCATAGGCGGACGGCTCCAGGTCGATCAGTTTCACCCAGTGCTTCACGAGGCGCGCGTATTGGCGAGCCGACAAGTGTCGTTCGCGATTCATTCGGCTGGGGAAGAGCCAGTCTTGCGGTCCTGCACAGCGTTGCCCCAGCCATCGAGCAATGGACTTTCTTGCCTGATCGGTGATCTCGAACTGGACCGGCCGACCCGTTTTCTGTTGGACGATGATGCCGCGTCTCCTGACGGCGGCACCGACCAGTATGTCGGACATCCTAAGCGCAACCAGATCACAGCCGCGCAGCTTGCTATCGATCGCGACGTCGAGCAGGGCGAGATCACGCCAGCGGCATTCCACCTGAAGCCTCGCACGTATTCCCCAAATGTGCATCGGCTTCAGCGGTAGCTTTGCACCCCTGAACTGCTGTTGGAATACAGGATCAATGCTGTCAGTCATGGCGGAAGCTCCTCACGAAAGAAGGCGCTGTCAGTCTAACGAGAACTTGTCTCTGGTGGGCAGAGCTCTCCCGGTCTCAGCAATGCTTCAGGCGATGAGCGACTGCCACTCGGCCAGGGCGGCCGAGCGGCGGGTCTTGAAGGTCTTTCTGTCGGTGAGGTGGCGCTCTGAGTTGAAGTGGTTGTGGAAGGAAGCATGGACGGATGCGAACTTCTGTACCGACTTCATTCTTCGGAACCGCTGCATCGCGCGTTCTCGCCGCCGGAAGGGGAGGTGGCTGTTCTCGACCCGGTTGTTGGCCCAGCGACCGACCTCCTGCTTCTCTTGATTGCCGAGCTCCATCATCGCTGCCTTGTAGGAGCGAAGCCCATCTGTGGTGATCGCTTCAGGGGAGCCGTGGCGCTTGAGCGTCTTCTTCATGAACCTGAGGGCTGCTGCCTTGTCGCGAGTGCGGGTGACGTAGCTTTCGAGGATCTCACCCTCGTGGTCTACGGCGCGCCACAGGTAGACCATCTCGCCATTCAATTTCACGTACATCTCGTCGAGATGCCACTTCCAATGGCGAAAGCCCCGCATCTGGCTCACACGCTGGCGGCGAATGTCAGCAGCAAAGATCGGGCCGAACCGGTTCCACCACTGCCGCACCGTCTCATGGCAGATGTCGATCCCGCGCTCGAACAGCAGATCTTCGACATTCCTCAACGACAGCGGGAACCGCACGTACATCAACACCGCCAGGCGGATGACCTCAGGCGACGAGTTGAAATAGCGGAACGGATTGGCAGGTTTTTTCGGACGAGGCATCTCTCGCCCCTAGCCAATTTCCATCATTCCGCCAGCCGGTGCATTTGCTCTGACAGGGCTCGCCGAAGCGAACCAGGCGCTCCTGCGGTTCGGGGGTGTAGCTGAGGGCGACCTCTTCGACGCGGCGACGCGCGTCGAGCCAACCTTCACTTGCTTTGAGGACAGGCTGGAAACAATCCTTGAGGGTGAGATACCTTCGCTCGGTGAGTGCATCGATGAGGTGCGCAACCAGTTCGACATCGCGAAAAAGGACGAGGTCCTCAAGTCAGCATTCGCGATGAAGGAGGTCCTCTCGCGAGCTAATGCGAAGGGGCACCAAAGCGCGACGTTGGGCGCTCTAGCGGAGGCCATTCGGGCACGAGCTGCCACGGGCTAGATAGAAACTAGGCAAGGCAATCGAAGGCAACAAAAGCGCGGTCACTAACGGTGTCATAACAGCAAGATAGCGCTGGTTCAGCTCCACTCGTCTTTCGGCGAGATCGTGATCGAGCGCTTCTGTTCGAGGTCCTCAATGAAGGCGATCCAGGCTTCGCGGCCGATGCGCCTCGATACATAGCCGGCCGCCATGGCGGCAAACCCACCAAGCGCGATCGCAAGATCGTCAAGGAAACTGCCCAGCGTGCGGGGTACGGATCGGCCATAGGCCAGGTAGATTGAGTCTCGGTAGTTCGCTTTGCCGCGGTAGCGCGATGCCTCATGCAGGAACGCCATTCCGCGCCGGGAGAAGGCGGCGTCGCGCAATGCGCGCGCCGCGGCGGTGCGGAAGCTGTCCGCGCCGAGAGCCTTGAATTCTTTGGTCTCGCGTACCCGCTGCTGGATGTTCCATTGCTCCCACTTCGCGGTCCCAGCTAAATACTCTGCGTGGCAGCCCCAAGCTTGCTCCAAGCTCGCCGGCGCAACGGTGAGCGAATGCTTGCCGCGCGCCCGAATAGGGGCGAGCTCCTGCTCGACAAGGTCGGCACGGAGCGACGACAGACGATCCCCGAATGGGGGCAAAACGAGGCCCTTGGCGACGAATTGGTGGCCCCACTGCTGGGCAGTCGCAGCGTGCGTGTCGGGGAAGGACCCGTCTCCGGCCGCAATCATCGCCGATGCGGCGCCGTACACGCCATAATACCAGGCTATGATTCCAATTCTCGCGACGTCGGCCTTGTTACTGACGGTCGCGAGTGCGCGCAGGCTGGAAAGCTGGTGCAGTGCGAACAGGAGCTGCTCGCATACACTGTTGAGCTCGCGATCGGTAAGCGCCCGACGGTGGACGCCGCAGTATGCGCGGGCCGCCGCCGCGAAATCCAGGTCGAGCTCAGTAACCAAGATAGCGAGCGCGCGCATCCAGTTGACCGTCGACGGAAGAGCGAAACGAGCATCCGGGATGTCTTGAGGCGTTTCCGCCAAGGTCCCATGGTCGCGCATTCGGGTGTAGAGCGAGAAGTCGGACATGATCAGCCCAGGTTACGGCCGCCAATCTTGGGCGTTGAGCGCCTTGCTGTCGATTCCGGTCTCTTTGAGCACCTTGGTCACAAGCACTCGGAGCTGCTCATTCATGGCGGCGATGCGATTGTGTCGCGCAGTTTTGTTCGGATCTCGCTTCGCCACTCACTAACATCCTGCCGCATGTATGATCTTGAGTGTTGTCATACGGGTCAAGTGCGTCGCCTGCGACCCTGAGGAAACTCTACGCATATCGATGTCCGTTATACCACGCGCCGCCTGAAGAGCAGACGGTCGGCTAACGGCCAAAATCAGACGCCTTCCGCTGCTCGACAACCGCGCCTCGTCCGCTGTAATCTGCTGACGTCCGGTGATTTCCAGCCCCTGACGTGGGGAAGAATGTTGGGAAGCGGCCGGGTCGCGGAATAAACCGTAGGAAGATCAACCGCCTACGGGGAGGGTGATAATCCCTCCGTCGCATTCGTCCGATAGAAAGCGACATACGCGGGATCCTCAGCGAGCACCGTCGGTCGATATGGACCGACGGTATTGCAGTTCACGATAGCATCTGCCGCGAGGCGCTGCAGGACGCTTGGGTGATGAGGAGAGCCGGCAGCGGCGCTGCGCGGCCTTTCACTCCAAGTGATGCGGCAGGCCTTAGGTACCCACCATGGATAACTGTCGCGCACAGCTTCGACCTCGGAATGCTGCATTCCCAGCGCGTCGGGCCACATATTGAGCTTTGTTTTGTCGAGCTTTGGCGGATGCGGCAGCCTTTCTAGCTCCTCGACCATCCAGCTCAATGTAATGTCGGACAGCCGGCTTTCATCCTCGGGATAGCTGCCTCCGATGTCAGAGTGATCGCCCGCGAACCAGAGTTGCACGAATGACTTAATTCCGTTGATGTCTGGCCGCGGTCCCTCACTCGGCTGCCCCCACGGAACACGGGCAAAATCCGCCCTCGTCTCGTCAATCGCAATCGCGTGACGAGCAAAGCACACTTGCCCGTCTAGGTTCGTATCGTAATCCTTGAACTTCCATCCGGTTACACACCAGCGGAATTGGCGAGGCGTCGGGTACTTCCAGATGAATTTGAGCCGTGCTTTCGCTACGGCGATTGAAGCCACGATCGCCGTGATCGCTGCCACCCACTCGATGCTGTTCCAGAAGTCGCGGCCGAACAGGCTGACAACAAATGCGATGCCGGCAATTCCCGCCGCCAGTGCTCCCAGCAGAACCAGGCGCATGGCCCATCGGACAGCGCCCCTCTCTCCCAAGGCCGCAACCGTGTCGAATACGCCGATGAAGTACGGTGCAGCGTTGGGCTTGCCGTTTACATCGCATCCGTATTTCTCTCGAAATCGCGCGGCGAGTACCTTGCGCTCATCCTCGAACTTCTGACGCTTCCTGCCGGAGCCATACTCATACACATTGTGCACGCCTTCGTGCGCGACGGCTCGCAACCCGCTGCCCCAGCGCGGAATTGGAGTGCCGTCAGGAAGGTGTGTCGGAACTCCGCAATAGCGCAGAACTCCCGCAACGCTCCGAGCCGTGTACGCTCCGCGACTAAATCCAATCAGAAAGATTCGATCGCCCGGCTCATAGTGCTTGAGAATCGCCTCGTAACAATCCGTGATGTTGTGACCTATTCCCGCGCCGGTCGCGGAACTGGCAAACTTCCGAATGGCCCTTCGCCACTTGCCACGCACCTGCTTGGCAGCGCCTTCGCTACCTAATCCGGGATCATAAAATGCAACCTGCTCGGCGGGGTCGATGTCGTTGTCGGGACCAATCCGCGTCGCTCGGTACAGCTTGTAGACATTGCTGAGCCGTTGGTCGGGCGTAAGGCCGCCGGATTGACCGGTCCCATCAGAAAAGATGAGGATGTCCTTGGGCTGGGCGGCGTCCATCAAATTCGCCCGCTCATCTGCTGAAACCTAAGCGCAGATGTTGATCTGTGTGGATGGAGGTTTGTCGGACTCACGAATGCGTCTCCCAAAAAACGAGGGCGAGCCGAGCACATCAGTCATCTCTCGAAAACAGCAGTTCGTAAAGAGACGACCGTTTGCACGCTCATGACCGTCCAAACCGTGTCACCAAATCCGATACAAAATGAGGGGCCAAATGTGGGGCCGTAATCTCCACCACAACAGAAAATCTATTCGTTTCAGCTGTTTACAAAGAATGTAAGGAAACCTCCCGCTCCTCTAATGATCGTATGAATTTTTACGGCGGGAAGTGCTACTCCGTCGAGCGTACTCGAGCGTTCATCAAAGCCGAGCCTTGAATCTCGACCGCAGTGGCGGAAGGTCGGGATGAAACCGGCTTACCCATTCGCTTTTCCGTCAATAAGCCCGCGGCAACCTGGCCTGAGACCACACATCGCCCTGCTCTAGGGCACAGCGCCAGCTTGCCTGCCGCGAGGTCGAAATCCTGGCAGCCGGCAGGGATGGCTGAGCTCACCATCGGCAGGTCACGGGGCGGACAAACTCATGACGGGCCATGGCTGCTTTCGTTGTTAATGTCGGAGCCGACTGTTCACATCCCATTGCGGCTGGGTCCAGGGTTTCTGCCGAGCCGTTCCGGAACGTTCGCTCGACGGAAGTTCGAAGGCATGAGGTCCCCGCCCATCTTCTCGCCTCGGCGACAGGAAACGTTGCAAAAAGAACGGGATCGGACGTAAACGCAAATGATTGCGACGCATCTGTGGATGTGAGCTGGAAACCCCTGTCAACCCTGTTCGGGACGGCAACGGCCAGCATCGCG
>Ga0070658_10004149_pt1 | contig 11863 bp, 12 predicted proteins | sample KBSC13metaG_FD_64664 | JGI IMG/M metagenome (GOLD analysis project Ga0070658, IMG submission 64664) | Corn rhizosphere microbial communities from Kellogg Biological Station, Michigan, USA - KBS C1-3 metaG | ecosystem: Host-associated > Plants > Roots > Rhizosphere > Soil ... | reverse complement strand
GACGGCGACCCAGGTGACCATCGTGACGGCCCCAGGTGCGATCCGGCGCTGCGACGTAGCCTCGACAATGACGGCGACCAGGCTGAGCAACGCGAAGCCGAAGATCCACAGTATGAAAATCCACGCCACCGCCTGGGTGCCGCCGAGGACGGCCCTGTCGCGCAGCAGAGCGCCGGGAAAGGTCAGCAGGTAAGGCAGTGCCATCAGCGCCGAATAGAGATAGGCGCCGGCGAGCAGGAGCACTGACCAGGAGCGCGCCTCGCCGAAGCGCACGAAGAGCAGGAAGGCGGTGGCGATCTCCGTGACGAAGACACCGGCGGCGAAGAAGGCGCTGATGCCCGGGATCGGCGGCCCTGGGCGGGCGGCGACGGTCAGGAGCGCAAGCGCGGCGACCGTGTAAGCGAGCACGATCGCCAGCGTCGCTTTGTAAGCGGAAATCCCGTTGCCGGCGGGGAGGTCCGAGGCACCGGCAAGCGCTTGATTGGAGTCCATCCCCGAACCGCTCCGACGGACACGATGTCGGCAAAAGTCGCATCTCGCATCGCCGCTGTCGATTGCTTTCGGCTCCGGGCCGCCGGCGAACAAAAGTGCGGTGGCGCGCGTTGCCTCGTGCCGTTACCTGCAACTCGTCGGGGCGTTCGAGTCCGTGGCCCGGTCTGTTTCGTCACCCAGGATTTTCATTGGCACTTCGGGCTGGAGCTATGCCTCCTGGCGCGGGCCGTTCTTTCCGCGCGAGGTCATGGTCAAGCACCACCTCGCTTATTTCGCGACGCAGTTCATCACCGCCGAGCTCAATGGCGTGTTCTACCGCACACCGTCGCTCGCCGCCGTACGCGACTGGCGTGCGCGCACACCGCGGGACTTCGTGTTCGCCTGGAAGGCGTCGCGATTCATCACGCACTGGAAACGGCTGAGCGAGCGCTCGCGCAACAGCCTGGCCTTGATCGAGGAGCGTTTGAAGATCCTCGGACCGAAAGCCGGGCCGGTGCTGTTTCAATTGCCGGCGCGGTTCGAAGCCGACGCGGAACGTCTCGCGGCATTCGTTGCACTCCTCAACAGAAAGCGCCGATACGCCTTCGAATTCCGCCATCCGAGCTGGTACGACGAGAAAATCTATAAAATCCTCCGCAAACGCGGTATCGCGCTGTGCATCTCCGACCACCGCGATGCGCCGTCGCCATGGCTGGCGACGGCCGGCCATGTCTACATCCGCGGTCATGGCCCCGGCGGCGCCTATAAAGGGCGCTACTCGGACACCGCGTTGGAACATTGGGCGCGCAAGATTGCCGCATGGCACCGCCAGCGCCGCACGGTCTATGTTTATTTCGACAACGACCAGAAAAGCGCCGCCCCGGCCGACGCGGCCCGCTTGCGCAGCGTCCTGCGGAACTTACATCGGGTGTATGCGGCATGAGGGGAACGGCTCCCCGCCGCAAGCGTTGCCTGCATTGAACTCCAGGGTACCGGGTTGGGTCATGTCGTTTTTGGTGTATTTCTTCGTGCTGCTCGTGGCTGCGGGCAGCGTCATATTTGGGCTGGACATGACGCAGGCCCCGCTCAACCCGCCGCCTTACGCGACCTTGCCCGCGACTGCGCAGCGGTCCGCGCCGGCTCAGGCCGTCAAAGCGCCGGCTCCGGCGCCCGCGCGCACGGTTAGCGCGCAGCCCTCGCCCGCCACGACCGCGACGGTCCCATCCGCCCCGGCCGCCGGCAGTGCCGCGACCGCGATGGCCTCGGCGACGCATGAAGAGGCCGCTCCGACAGGCACGACGGACGCGCCGGCCGCCGCCGTGGCAGGCCGCTGCAATGTCGAAGCCTGCGCGGCGGCTTACCACTCCTTCCGGGCAGCGGACTGCACCTATCAACCGTTCGGCAGCGAGCGCCGCGCCTGCACCAAGTCGGGCGTGACCGGCAAGATCGCGTCGGCTACTCGCCCGCGCGTGGTGCATCATAGCGACCTGCGCGACACGCGCCGCCTGACCGATCGTCGCGGATATGACGACGACCGCAGCAGCGGCTGGAGCTTCGATCTGTTCGGCGGCGACCGCTGAGCTGCGGGCCCGCGTTCGGCTACATCGCCCGGTGCGGCGCGCTTTTCAACAATTCCTCTAGCTGCTGCTTATAAAATTTGGCGTTGCCGGTGGTGGAATGACCGCTGGTCTCGGCGCTCGCCGGGATCAGATAGATGCGGCCGTGCTTCACCTGTTTCATCGCCTTTTCCATGATGCCGGTCTCCGGCGGATTGCGCTCGTCGTCGGCGGCGTTGATCGCCAGCACCTGGGCCTGGATCTTGCCGAGGTTCGGCGCGGCGTCGTAATCGGCCGACGAGCCCCAGGCCCACAGGAAGTCGTTGGCGTCGGCCGTCATCGGCGCGGCGAGGCGCTTGTCGACGACGGCATTGGCGAGCGCGTTGGTCGGCGCCTGCTTCTGGTAGTTCTGCGTGCCGCCGGCGGTGGCGATGCCGAAGAACACGCTGGCGATCTTCAGGTAGCGCGGCTGTTCGCTGTAATTGCCGTTTTTGTAGCCGGGATCGTTCCGGATCGCCTCCAGCATCATCCGCCGCAGCATCCAGTTGCGGCTGGCCATCGCGGTCGGCTGCGCCGCCATCGGCGCCAACGCGTCCATGAAGCCGGGATACATCTCGCCCCAGAGGAAGGTCTGCATGCCGCCCATCGAATTGCCGATGACGAGGCGCAAATGCTTGATGCCGAGACCTTCGCTCACCAGGCGATGCTGCGCCTCGACCATGTCGGCATAGTCATATTTGGGAAATCCGGTCTTCAGCCCGTCCGATGGTTTCGAGCTTTTGCCGTGGCCGATGCTGTCGGGAATGATGATGTAGTACTTGCTGGCGTCGAGCGGCTGGCCGGGACCGTAGAGTTCGCCGGCGAAGGCTGGCGTCAGCATGCTCGCGGCCGAGCCGCCGCTGCCGTGCAGCACCAGCACCGGCTCGCCGGTTTTCGCGCCGACGGTGGTGTAGTGCAGCTTCACCGGCATCGTCTCGCCGGAATGAAATTTGAAATCCTTGACGGTCCACTCGCCCTGCTGCGGTGCCGGAAAATCGGCGGCCTGCGCGGCGCCCAACGTGAACGCAAAAGCAAGCGCGGCGGCCGCGGCTTTGAACGGCATCATGGCGTTTCCCCGGATGTTGGCCCGCTGGCGGGCTTCGGCGTGTGTTCCTGCCTTGAAACCAAGGCTACACCGCCGCGATGTGGCGACAAAGCCGGCTCACCACAGCGTGATGGCGGAACCCGGCGGGCGCGCCCGGAACCGAGCCTCGTACTCCAGCGTTGCCGAGCCGTAACAAACCACGAGGACGTCATGCAGTCCCGCCTCGCCATCGTGCTCATGTCCGTCGCCGGCGCCGGACTCCTGTTCTGCGTCGGGCTGCTGTTCGGCCTCGGTGTGATGTCCACGCCATCGCCCGAACAGCACAAGCAGATCGCGGTCACGACGACGCCGACCAAGGTGGCGCGGCAGGAGACCACCGGCAGTGCGACGCATGACGACGACCGCGCGCTGACGCCGATCTATCCGGCGCGCCCGGCCGGCGCGGACACACCGCCTGCCGCCAAAGCAGCGGAGCAGGCCCAGCAGCCGCCCGCCCCGCCACAACAGCAAGCGGCGCAAAAGCCGACGCAGGAGCCGCAGCAGCCAACCCCGCAACAGGCGCAAGCGGCCGCGCCGCCGACGCAACAAGCCAAGGCTGACGTCTCGCCCGCGGCGTCGGCAAAGCCTGTGGCTGCCGCGCCCGTGTCGCCCCCGAAAGCGGCGACTCCGGTTTCGCTCCAGACCAGGAATGCTTGCGACGTGCAGGCCTGCGCCAGCGCCTATCGTTCGTTCCGTGAGTCCGATTGCACCTATCAGCCTTATTCCGGCCCGCGTCAGGTTTGCGTCAGCCCGCCGGGCGCCAAGGAGGCCTCGCGTTCACGCGAGCCCGAGCGCCTCGATCGAGGCGACCTGCGCGCGGGGGCTTCCGACGTGCGGGAGGATCGGCGCGTGGATGAGCCGGAGTTCGAGCGCGCGGCCGACCGCCGCGACGAGTCCCGCAGGATCGTGCTGCGATACCATCGGGACTATACCGCCGGCGGCGAGGACGATCGCGTCGTGGTGCCCGCCGACGCCGACCGCGGCGATTGGGCCGACGATCGCGGCGACGACGACGATCAGTAGACCACGACCGAGCGGATCGACTTGCCTTCGTGCATCAGCTCGAAGGCGTGGTTGATCTCGTCGAGCGGCATGGTGTGGGTGATCAGGTCGTCGATATTGATCTTCTTGTCCATGTACCAGTCGACGATCTTCGGCACGTCGGTGCGGCCACGCGCGCCGCCGAAGGCCGAGCCCTTCCAGACGCGTCCGGTGACGAGCTGGAACGGCCGCGTCGCGATCTCCTGGCCCGAGCCGGCGACGCCGATGATGATGCTCTCGCCCCAGCCGCGGTGGCAGCATTCCAACGCCTGCCGCATCGTGTGCACGTTGCCGATGCATTCGAACGAGAAGTCGGCGCCGCCGCCGGTGACGTCGACGATCGCCTGCACGACCTTGTCGCGGCCGACTTCGTCCGGATTGATGAAATGCGTCATGCCGAATTTCTCGGCCATGGCGCGCTTGCTCGGATTGAGATCGACGCCGACGATCTTGTCGGCTCCGACCATCCGCGCGCCCTGGATGACGTTCAGCCCGATGCCGCCGAGGCCGAACACGACGACATTGGCGCCCGGCCATACTTTGGCGGTGTAGATCACCGCGCCGATGCCGGTGGTGACGCCGCAGCCGATGTAGCAGATCTTGTCGAAGGGCGCGTCCTCGCGCACCTTGGCCAGCGCGATCTCCGGCAGCACGGTGAAATTGGCGAAGGTCGAGCAGCCCATGTAGTGGAACACGGCATCGCCGTCGCAGCGGAAGCGGCTGGTGCCGTCCGGCATCAGCCCCTTGCCCTGCGTCGCGCGGATCGAGGTGCACAGGTTCGAGCGCTGCGACAGGCAGGTTTTGCATTGCCGGCACTCCGGCGTGTACAGCGGAATGACGTGGTCGCCGACCTTGAGCGTCGTCACGCCGGCGCCAACCTCACGCACGATGCCCGCGCCCTCGTGACCGAGGATCGCCGGAAAGATGCCCTCCGGGTCGGCGCCCGACAGCGTGAATGCGTCGGTATGGCAGACGCCGGTCGCCATCACCTCGACCAGCACCTCGCCGGCCTTCGGTCCTTCGATGTCGATGGTTTCGATGGTGAGAGGTTCGCCGGCTTTCCAGGCGACCGCGGCGCGGGTTTTCATGCGAGGGACTCCCGACTGTTGTTTGCGTCGTGCCTGGGCGTGTCCCGGGCATCCACGGCTTACGTCCGTTCAGTAGAAGACGTGGATGGCCGGGACAAGTCCGGCGATGACGGTGGCAGCCTACGACTGCCACGCCGCTTCTTGCGGTTCCGGATTGTCGACGTCGATGCGCGCCGCGTCGATGACTTTCAGAAGCGCGCGCAGCACTTCGGTCACGCCTTCGCGCGAGGCCGACGACAGCAGCAGCGGCGTCTTCTTGCAGGCCTTCTTCAGCTTCGCGGTCTGCGCCTTGATCGCTTCCGGCGTCATGGCGTCGACTTTCGACAGCGCCACGATCTCCGGCTTGTCGCTCAGTCCCTGGCCGTAGGCTTCGAGTTCGCCGCGCACGACCTTGTAGGCTTCGCCGGCATCCTCGCTCGTGCCGTCGACCAGATGCAGCAGCACGCGGCAGCGTTCGGTGTGGCCGAGGAAGCGGTCGCCGAGGCCGACGCCTTCATGCGCGCCTTCGATCAGGCCCGGCAGATCCGCCATCACGAATTCGCGGTTGTCGACCTGGAACACGCCGAGCTGCGGATGCAGCGTGGTGAAGGGATAGTCGGCGATCTTCGGCTTGGCCGCGCTCACTGCGGCAAGGAACGTCGACTTGCCGGCGTTAGGCAAACCGACGATGCCGGCATCGGCGATCAGCTTGAGCCGCAGGCGGATGGTGAGTTCCTGGCCCGGCTGGCCGGGATTGGCGCGGCGCGGCGCCTGGTTGGTCGACGACTTGAAATAGGCGTTGCCGAACCCGCCATTGCCGCCCTTGGCAAGGGTGAAGCGCTGGCCGACTTCGGTGAGGTCGGCGAGCAGCGTTTCGCCGTCCTCTTCGTAGACTTCGGTGCCGACCGGCACCTTCATGATCTTGTCCTTGCCGTTGGCGCCATGGCGGTCCTTGCCCATGCCGTTGCCGCCGCGCTCGGCCTTGAAGTGCTGCTGATAGCGGTAGTCGATCAGCGTGTTGAGGCCGTTGACCGCCTCGATGATGACGTCGCCGCCCTTGCCGCCGTCGCCGCCATTGGGTCCGCCGAACTCGATGAACTTCTCGCGCCGGAACGACACGCAGCCGTTCCCGCCCGCGCCGGACACGATGTAGACCTTGGCCTCGTCGAGGAATTTCATGAGGCCGATATAGGCGATCGTAGGGCCGGGCGCACTAGCCGTGAGCGGCCGGCCGGCCCTGCGCGTCGAGAAAAGCGCAGGTCCCGTCCTGCTTGATGCGGTCGATGAGGTCGACCTCCCAGGTCAGATATTCCTGCATCCCGGCCTTGGGGTCGCCCTGCCGCTCGTACGGCTTGAGCCAGACGTCGAGCGCCTCGTCCGCCATCTTCGGCTCCTGCGACAGCGGCTTGCCGGCGGCGAGCCAGGCGGCGTTGCCGCCTTTGAGCCATTTCACCGGCTTTTCGGTGAGTTTCCGGGCTTCCGCGACCGCAAGGCCGGCCAGAACGCCGTCCTCGGAGGTCAGCACCACGGTGCCCGCGAGCGGGATCTTCGGCAGCGCCGTGCCGAGCCGGCCGCGAATGGCGAACCAGGCGCCCGGGATATGGCCGCGCCGGTAGTCGGGGCTGCGCGAGAGATCGACGACGGTGGCATCGGCCGGCATGGCGCCGACATCGATCGCGGCCTCCGTCGCCGGCGTGCCGAGCGACGCCGGCGGAAGATCGCCGGTCTGGTCGCCGGCCTCGGCCAGCACGAACACGTCCTGCCAGCCCATGCGGCGCAGCCACGCGCCGGTCATCAGCGCCCGCGCTTCTTTGTCGTCGCAGAGCACGAGGCGGGCGCCGAGCGTCCCGGCATAGGTGTCGGTCGCCTGGACCAGTTGCCCGCCGGGCGCCGACACCGCGCCGGGAAGATGGCCGCGTTCGTATTCGTCGGGATCGCGGACGTCGAACACGTAAGTCGTGCGCGTCGTGTCGGCCTGCAAGCGAGCCAGAGCTGGGCGGTCGATGCGCGCGACGCCGAATTTCGCGGCCACCGCGGCGGCGCCCGCACGCGCAAAGGCGAGCCCGTTCTCGGTCACGTCGGGGAAGCGCGCCGACTTGCCGTTGTCGCATTTGAAGCCGGCGAGATGCCAGCCCATGGTGCCGTTGCGCAGCGCCACGACCTTGTTCGGCACGCCGGCGTCGATCAGCGACTGCGCGCCGATGATGCTGCGCGTGCGTCCGGCGCAATTGACGACGATGGTGGTGGCCGGCGACGGCACGATATCGCGCACACGCAGCACCAGCTCGGCGCCGGGCACGTCGATGCCGGTCGGAATCGAGATGCGCGAATATTCGTCGAACGGCCGGCTGTCGAGCACTTTCATATCGGTGCCCGCGCGCATCATCGCGTCGAGCTCTTGCGGGCTGACACTCGGCGTGCCGCTGTCGTGCTCGACGAATTCGCCGAAGGCCTTGCTCGGCACGTGCATGCCCGAGAACGTGATGAAACCGGCTTTCTCCCAGGCGGCGACGCCGCCCTCGAGATAGGAGATGTCGACGTATTCGGCGTTCATCAGGATGGCCGCGGCGCGTTCGACCAGGCCGTCGCCGTCATCGACCAGCACGATGCGCGTCGCCTTGCGCGGCACCAGGCGCGCGAAGCGCAACTCGATGCGGCTGAGCGGCACCGAGCGCGCCCAGAGCAAGTGATTTTGCGAATAGATGAGTTCCTCGCGCACGTCGATGAGCGCGAGCTCTTCGCCGTCCGTGAGCATCGCCTTGACGACGGCGGGGGAGAGGGGGCTGAGCATGACTATTTTTCCTGCGTCATGGCCGGGCATAGCCCGTCGAAGACGAGCGTGAACGCCCTTATGTCCCGGCCATCCACGCCTTGCTTGCACCTTAAGACGTGGATGCCCGGCACAAGGCCGGGCATGACGCCTTCGGGGTGGAATACCTACGTCGCCTGCTGCGGCGTCATCTGGTGCACTTCGCCGGTCTTCAGATCGACGCGCATGCGATTGATCTTGTCGAGGTTGGTGCCGGTGACGCGCACGAAGCGGGCGTAGTCGGGATAGTCGATCGAGTGGATGGCGCCGTCCTGGTAGATGCCGGCCATGCCGGGCTCGAGCCGGTATGTCTTGATCGGCTTGAGCTTGGCGTGCCTGGGGTCGCTGCCGTCGTCCTCGTGCTCCCACTCGGTCATCTCGGTGTATTTGGTCGCCTGGCCGTAGATCGCCCAGGACTCGCCGTGGTCGTGCGGCGGCGACACGCGTGCCTTGTCATTGATGTGCGCCAGCACCTGGAAGCCGAGCTTCGGATCCTCGTACAGCACCTTGAGCCCGCGCGGCTGGTCGTCGCCGCAATAGCCCTGGATGAACGCGGGATTGGCCAGCAGCCTTTCCAGGTTCTTGCGGACCGCCTCGCGGCCGGCCGGGCCGGGATCGCGGCCGAGCGTCGAGCGGCAATCGGCGATGAACTGGTCGAGATCGTAGGCCATGCGTCCTCCCGCGATGTTTTGGCAGGCTTTTCGGCCGGCAATCTAGCATGGACGGTTTCCGGGAATAAATCGTCCCCACGGCCGATCCAGTCCTCATCAGGCAGCAATGTCAGGGAGACGGCGATGACCGCACATGACCACGATCACGGCCCGAGCCGCCGCAAAGTGCTCGAATGCATGACCTGGGCGGGAACCGGGGTGCTGTGGACCGTCGCGGGCGGCGTGCCCACCGCGCTCGGCCTGATCGACGAGGCGGCGGCGCAGGAGACGAAGGGCTTCACCTTCCTCCAGATCAGCGACAGCCACATGGGCTTCGACAAGCCGGCCAATCCCAACGCCAAAGGCACGCTGGAGGAGGCGATCGCGCGGGTGAAGGCGATCCCCGGCAATCCGGCCTTCATGATCCACACCGGCGATATTTCGCATCTGTCGAAGCCGTCGGAATTCGACGACGCCGAGAAGATCATTTCGCAGGCGCGGCTCGACGTGCATTACGTGCCGGGCGAGCACGACCTGCTCGACGACGAGCAGGGCAAGCTGTACCGCGAGCGCTATGGCCGCGGCACCAAGGGGCCCGGCTATTACAGCTTCGATGCCAACGGCGTGCACTTCATCGGCCTGGTCAACGTCGTCGATCTCAAGGGCGGCGGTCTCGGCAATCTTGGCCACGAGCAGCTCGAATGGCTCGAGGACGACGTCAAGGGCCGCTCGGCGTCGCAGCCGGTCGTCGTGTTCGCGCATATCCCGCTGTGGACGGTCTATCCGCAATGGGGCTGGGGCACCGACGACGGCGCGCAGGCGCTCGGCTATCTCAAGCGCTTCGGCTCGGTCACCGTGCTCAACGGCCACATCCACCAGGTGATGCAGAAGGTGGAAGGCAACGTCACCTTCCACACCGCGCGCTCGACCGCGTTCCCGCAGCCGGCGCCGGGCACGGCGCCCTCGCCCGGGCCGATGAAGGTCGCGGACGACAGACTGCGCACGATGCTCGGCGTCGCCAGCGTCACCTTCAAGCAGAACGAGCAGCGGCTGGCCATCGTCGACACACCGCTCAAGGCCTGAGCGCATCGGACAGCAAGGACGACAGCGATGAGAATTGGTACTGCATGCGCCGCCGTCGCGGCGGTCCTCACCGTGCTCGCCGCGATGCCGGCGGCCGCGGCGGAGGTCAAGGTCGGCATCGACAACTTCACCTTCAGTCCGAAGGTGATGACGGTCAAGGCCGGCACCACCGTCACCTGGACGAACAACGACGACATCCCGCACACCGTCGCCGATCCGGGCAAGTTCAAATCCAAGGCGCTCGACACCGGCGACACGTATTCGTTCACATTCACGACACCGGGCAGCTACAGCTACTTTTGCTCCTTGCATCCGCATATGACCGGGACAATCGTGGTGGAGGCCGCCACCGGCAGCAACGACGCGCAATGACCGCGCATCAGCGTACGGCCTTCAGCGGTGGCGGCGCGTCGCCCCGCGCGGCCGTGCGTGCACAGGAGATCCGAGGCGTGTCGTTTCCGGCGGAGGATGAGCGCGGCCGCGCGCAACGTTTCCGCGAGGCGGCGCTGCCGCATCTCGGCGACGTCTACACGCTGGCGCGGTACCTGCTGCGCAACCCGGCCGACGCCGAGGACGCGGCACAGGAGTGCTATCTGCGGGCGTTCCGCCATTTCGACACGTTTCGTGGTGGCCCGATCAAGCCGTGGCTGCTCGCCATCCTGCGCAATGTCTGCCGTGCCGAATATGCGCGGCGCGGCACGCTCGCCGCGGTGCAGGCCGACGGCATGGACGCCGCCGCCGACGAGGTCGCCGAGAGTCTCTGGGGCGAGGCATCGCCGTCGCCGGAGGCTGTCAGTCTGTCGCGCTTCGACGCCGAGACCGTGCAGCGGCTGATCGCGCAATTGCCTGATACGTTCCGTGAGGTGCTGGTGCTGCGTGAGATCAACGATTTGAGCTATCGCGACATCGCCGAGGTCACCGGCGCGCCGGTCGGCACGGTGATGTCGCGGCTGGCGCGGGCGCGAGGGCTGTTGCGCGACGCCTGGCTGGCGGAGGAGAAAGGGTCATGACCTGCGATGAAGCCCGCATTCTCGTTCACGCGCTGGCCGACGGCGAACTCGACGCCGGCCACGCGCGCGAGGTCGAAGCGCATGTCGCGCAATGTGACGCTTGCGCTGCCGAGTTTGCCGCCGCGCGCGAGATGAAACAGGCGCTGCGTGCCGCGCCGCTCAAGTTCGCCGTGCCGGCATCGCTCGCCACCCGGATCGACCGCGTCGTGCCGACGCGTGCGTCGGCCACGAACCGCCGCGCGCTGCTCAAAGGCTTTGCGCTCGGCGGCGTGGCGTCGGCGCTGGCTGCGGCGAGCGTGACCTTCGTCGTGCTCCGCGAAAGCCACGACGATCGCATCCTCGGCGAGGCGATCTCGGCGCATCTGCGGTCATTGCAGGCCGATCATCTCACCGATGTCCTGTCGACCGACCAGCACACGGTCAAGCCGTGGTTCAACGGCCGCATCGATCTGGCGCCGCCGGTGATCGACCTGACGGCGCAAGGCTTTACGCTGATCGGCGGCCGGCTCGATTACATCGACGGCAAACCGGCGGCCGTGCTCGTCTACCGGCGGCGCATCCATGTGATCAATCTGTTCGTGGCGCAGGGACTTGGACCGGCGCCGGCGACGCCGAGCCTCGAGGTCGTGCAGGGCTTCAACATCCTGCGCTGGAACGAGGGTGGCTTGAACCTGCTCGCCGTCAGCGACCTCAACCGCGAGGAGCTCGAAGAGTTCGGCGCTAAATTCACCGCGGCCGCCCGGGCGGCGGCGCAAAGCTGATGGGTGTCCCGGGCGCAGCGCAGCACGAAGTGGTGCGCTGCAGACCCGGGACCGTCGCGATGTATGGCGGTCCCGGATCGGCGCCGCACCGCTGACGCGCTGCGCCGCATCCGGGACACGGGCCCTGCGCGTTTCGGCCCTTCGCCCCTACGTGGCGCTCGTCTATACCCATTCCTTATGTCGACCCGCGCGTCCCACACGGCTGGGCAGGACCACGTTCTCGCCGGCATCGGCCTGATGCTCCTCGGCATCTTCGTCTTTGCGCTCAACGACGCGTTGGGCAAATGGCTGG
>Ga0070658_10004148_pt1 | contig 11864 bp, 14 predicted proteins | sample KBSC13metaG_FD_64664 | JGI IMG/M metagenome (GOLD analysis project Ga0070658, IMG submission 64664) | Corn rhizosphere microbial communities from Kellogg Biological Station, Michigan, USA - KBS C1-3 metaG | ecosystem: Host-associated > Plants > Roots > Rhizosphere > Soil ... | reverse complement strand
CGCATCCAGCTTCGTGCATATGGTCGTGCGTAGCGCCACCGCATCGTCGACGGATGCGGGCTGGTAATCCAAAGACGCGCGCGCCAGCTGTACCACGGCGGCCCTGCGAAAGAGATCGCCGCTCGCCGCCAGCGCCACCTGCTGCGCCGTATCGGGCACAGCGGACGTCGTCGACGATTCGGACAGAACGGTCAGCAGTCGCACGGCATCGGCCGGTTCGCGCGCCGATGCCGCGACTGCCTGCACCAGGGACTGGGCAGTCGCAGCAAAGCTCGACGTCGTGCTCGAGCTCAAGCTGCCCGCGCCAGCCGTCGCGCCGGCCGCGAGCGCATTGACCGAAGCGCGCGCTGCAGAACCCTGCGCAACGAGGCTGGCGACGGTCACCGAACTGTTCACAGCGAGCGACGTGTTCGAGTTAAGTCCACCCACGTTGCGCCCGTTGGCGAAACGCCCGACCTCGCCGCCGATGGTCGATACGAGATTGACCAGGTTGGTTGCGTCGTTGGTGATGCGCTGCGCGGTCGCTGCCCACGCACGCGTCGCGTTGACGACCTGTTGCACTGCCGGTACGCCCACCTTCAGCGCGCCGGCGATGCTGTTCGAGAAGCTTGTGGCCGAAGCCGAATCGGCGATCGATGCCGCGTCAGTAACGACCGTCCCCGTCGACTTCGCAGAGCTGGGGAACTGACGCTTGCCGGACTCGATGAACGAGAACTGGATCTCGAACATTCGCCCCTTGTCCCACCGCTCGACGATCTTCAGCCGCCCGAGAAGCGTGACCGTCATCTCGCCGTACGTCGGGTGAACTAGCTTCGAGTCGCCTTCATCCAGGCGCTCGCATGCCGCGATCATCGCATCGCGCTGCGCGATGCAGTCGGCGCCAACGAGGAAGCCCTGGATGTCCAGTCGCCGGGCCGACCGGCCAAGGTCCTCGACCCATACCGTGTCGCGATATGGGTATTCATGAACCACATTGCGCCGGCCAAAACTGGAATCGCCGACCTGCACCTGAAACGGCACGCCGCGGAAAGACGCCGCCTGCAGGCGGCTCATCCACGGAGCGCCGCCATCACTAAAACCGGCCAGCCCCAGGTCCGCGCCAGCCCTGGTGACCGTGCCGATACCAGACTGCACCTGATTCGTGAGCGACGTGATCTCGCCAAGGCTATTGTCGATGCTCATGGGCCTCCCACTTCTGTCGGCATGGCCTGGACAATGCGTACAGGCATGTTCTTGCCGCTCGCGCCGCGCACCGATGCGCTCACGCCCGGCGGGGCATTCTTGAATTCGATCACGACATGCTTGACTGCCTCGTCCATCCGGGCCGCATCGTACGAGCCAGCGCCATTCTCCTGGCGGATCATCGCGGACAACAGTTTTGCCATCGTGCCCTGATCGCCCGGGTTCAGGTGACCGGTACCGACCTCGTTCTGCACGGCCGAAATGTAATTTGCGGTCTTCTGCGCGCTGTTGCCGGGTGCGTTGGCCGGTGACCAGCGACTGATGATGCCCGCGACCGTGTCATTACCTCCGCCAAAGTAATTGCTCCCCATCAGGTTCTTGAGTGCCGCGGAGATACCAGCCTCCATCGTTGAGAACACGGCCTCCCTGCCGCCTGGCTGGAGATTCAGCGGATTGTTGCTGCGGATACCGAGCGGCGCTTTTACGCTGGCTGACGTGATCAGCGGTTTAATCCTCCCGCTCGCGCTACGCCCTTCTGCTGTAGCGCCAACAGAATCAGCGCCCATGGCGCCGCTAATGCCCCATGGGACCGATAGCCCAGGCGCTGCGCGGCGCAGTACTCCCCGGATCGATGCGTACAACGCATCAGCCATACCTTTATGATGCTGGCCAATGTGGTCCGAAGCCGATTCCACCAATGGAAGCGTGGCGGACTGCACCTTATCAGCCAAGTCACGCCCTACACTTTCCGCTGCAGTTTTTAACTTCTCAATCGCGGAGGCATATCTCTCAGCGCGTTTGATCTGCTCATCTGATGGCGTTGCACCTGCTTTTTCGATGGCTACCTGGTACTCCTCGATTGCCTTTCGGCCCTTGCTCAGCAACGGATAAAGCGCATCCACGCCAAAAGCCTGGGCAATCGTATGTTTTGCGCCGACATCAGGTTGAGCGGCCATCGCATTGGCGATATCCTTCAGGCTCTCGACGGCATCGATCGATCCATCCTTGGTGTAACGGAACGTCATACCCAGCCGGTTCATCAATCCGACGATTGGCGGATTTCTCCCCCAGCGCGCGTCATGCATCGTCTGCCGCACCGACTCAAGACTGCCGTCCATCGTCTCGGCCGACAGACCCGCCATGCGCGCGGCGCCGCGCATCGTCACCAGGCCCTTCGTGGTTGTTCCGAGCGATGAACTGGTGTTTCCGATCTCCCTGCCAAGCCGGGCCCAATGCGACGTTAGCTCCGCGACGCCGGCGACGACGCCAATTGCGGTAAGGCCAGCCATCGAGCCCGAGACAACACCAAGGCTTTTTGCCACGGTGCCCACGGCGCCGCCCATCCTGCGCAGGCCATCGACGACAGGATTCTTGGCGATCTCGCCGCCAACCCTCTGGATGTTGCGGACTGGCGCCACCGCACGGTTCATCGAGTCGTTGATCCGCTTGATGGTCGCGGTTGCCTTGTCGACGGCGCTGATCGTAACGGTCAGGTTATTGGCCATTCTGTGCCCTCTTCATCATGCGTTCGGCCTGCTCGTTCCACCAACCCAATCCGCCCTCTCCGCCCCACGGAAGGGACCAGGCGTCGCGCGGTCCCCAGTGGTAGAACAGCGTCAGCTCAGCGATGACGTCTCGCCAGTTTCGAGGCCAGCGGCCCCGAACCCGTTCAAAAAATCGTTCGCCTCCAGAAAATCGCGCTGACTGAGCTGGTTCGCGACCGCGAGAGGAACCCCAGCCACCTGCGAAATGAGGGAAATGGCCGTCGCAACGTGATTGCCATTGCCGGCCGCGCTTGCCTTCGACAACTCGAGTGCGACAGGCTCACGCAGGTTCAGCTCGGCGAACGTCACGTTACCGATGACAATCGGCTTGCGCAGTATGATGATCTTCTCTTCCATTACACCTCCTCGACCGTCATGCCTTCGAACTTCACTTCGAAGGTTGCTTCGGAGGTCTTCACCTCCTGGCTCTCGACGGTCCACATGTTGCGGCCGACGACCATCTTGCCGTTGGCCAGCTCGAGCATGACGGTCACGTTCGTCATGGCGTTGAAGTCCGCCACGGTCAGGCTGCCAGCATCGCGGAAGGTGCCGGAAATCGATCCGGGAATCGGGGTTTCGCTGTAGCCATGCACGCCGCTCTGCCCGGTCAGCGTTTCACGCTTGACCTTCGAGACGCTGTACGTGGCGTCCGCGGCGAGCATGTAGTTTTTCCCGTCGACGCTGATGTACGCAACACCCGCCAGACGGTTCGTGGTATCAGCCATAGAGGCTCCTTAGTTTGACGCGCCACTCAGCAGGCGGCGCGATTGATCGATTACTGCAGGCGGAACTGCGCCAGCAGCGCGAACACGCGGACTTGGGCGATGAGCGTCGCCGGGAACAGCACATCGACCCGGTTCGGGTTGCTTGCGTTCTGCGTGACGACCAGGGCCTGCTTGAACGCATCACCGTTCTGCACCAGGCCAGCGTCTTCCAGCGTCCGGTACGCCGCGATCAGGTCGGCGCGGATTACGTTCGGCGTGACCACGTTCGATCCCGGCGCATAGCGCGTGCCGTTCGCCGCCAGCTTGACGCGCGCGTACTTGCTGGTCACGACCGTCTTCAGGGCGCGCAGCACGAAAGCCAGCGTGAACATCGTCTCGACTTCCAGATAGCTGTTATCGGCCGCGCCGAAGGCGTTTTTCTGGTACGTGGTGATGAGGTTTTCGATGAACACGGTGCCGTCATCACCGACGCTGAAGGTCGAGATGCCGTCGTACAACAGCACGTTGCGATCGGTGAGCAGGAAACGCGACTGCAGCGGCGGCGCCAGCACGCCCTGGATGGCCACGGTCTGCAGCGGCGTCGCCGGATCGGCACGGAGACTCACCGCAGCGGCGCCGGCCACGGCAGCGGCCCAGATCCAGTTGGGCGTCGGCGAATCGTTGAAGCCCATGATCGTGCCATGCTGGTCATTCCGGCCCGTGCCCAGCGTCGTCAGCGCGCCCACGGTACCGCGCGCAGCTGCGAAGAAATGGCCGTACAGCTGCGTGCTCCACGACCAGCGGCCGGTCGTGTCATTCAGCAGGGTCTTGAGTGCGTCCAGGCTGGTCGCATCGGTGTACGGGCTAACGAGGAAGTCGAAGGTCATGTTCGACAGGTTCCCCAGCGCCGTCGTCAGCGAGGGAGCGGTCGCGCCGCTGCCCATCGCGGCGATCGACACAGCCAGGCCCGACGGGAGAACTTCGCCGCCACGGGTACCGAGGTAGTTGAGCCGCAGGTCGATATCGTTGCCAGTCGGCCCCTTGTTGATCGCGGTGAGAGTGACCGCGTTCGAGGCCGCACTGGCGGTGACGGGCAGGCCGGACGTGGCGTTGATCGTCGCCGCCAGTGCGCTCGCCACCTGGGAAGTCGTTTGCGTGGACAGCACGGGCTGCGCGATGCGCACGCCGCCGATATACAGGTACAGGGTGCCGTTCGTGGTCGCCGCCGTCGTGATGGTGATGCTGCCGGTCGCCGCGGTCGCGCCCGGATCGTCGGCTAGCGGCAAGTACCAGACTTCGCCGAACGTGTCGTTCAGGCGGTAGGCCTGCGTCATCAGGTGGAGCAGCGAGCCGACGCCCCCCACCGATGCCGCGTCGCTCACACCCTGCGATATGACGGGCACGTTCGGCACCGTACCGGCCGTGATCGCGGCGGCGGTCACCTGTCCGATGATCAGCGCGCGCTGGGGTTGCTGCGAAGTATTCGCCTGGGAATTGTCCACCTCGGCGTAGAACAGCGGCACGCGCAAGGTGGACGGGATGTTTTTGAATGGGATCGTCATTTACGCTCCGGTGTCTTGTGTCGGCTTTGCCACCACGACGTCGCCGTCGCGCAGACGCCGGCTCCAGTATTCGGTGTTGGGCACGTCGCGGCCCTCGTCGGGCAACAAATCGAGCAGGTCCGGGTCCCGGATAACGAGGCCCGGTGCGGGTTGAACGTACATAGTGGTTTTCCTTATTGCGGAAGCGGAATGTCGATGCCGGCCAGGCCGCCGGCGTCGATGGTGACTTCGGTAAGAGGCACCGCGACGGGCTCCAGCGAATCAGGCGCTTCAAAGACGGGGTCAAAGATCTCCACGAGCTCGCAGCGTACCGACCACTTCGTCCACGCGATGACATCGCGCGCCTCCGACGTCATCTCCGTTGAGGTTTCGATCGTGATCCGCTGTGTCAATCCCACGAAATCGAGATTCGTCAGCAGCGCCTGCTCGATGCGGGCATCGAGGTCTTCAATCTGGTCCTGCGCCACTTCGCCGGTTGCCGCAGTGAGCCGCGACTCCATCTCCAGCGTGACTGTCGTCGTGAAGTCGGGGCGGGATGCGGTCAACGTCTCCTTGTTCGCATACGACACACGAACGAGGAGCGCGGGCATCGTCTCGGACTGCGAAGGCAACAGGCCAGGTGACGCAAGCAGCCTGACGCGATTGGTCGAACGCAGAACGGACAGAGCATTCATGGCCGCGCTTCGGATCTTGCGGCGCGCGGTGACGGGGATGTAGCTCATCACGGGTCCAGGTTGAGGATCAAGTTGGCCCAGCCGATACTGTCATCGCGCACGTCGTTGACGGAATACGTCTCGCCAGTGCGGAGGATCGTCAGCCGGTCACCCTGCAGGGGCGGCGTCGGGAACTGGGACAGCTGAACGCCGAGCATGGGGCGCGCGTTTGTCACGCCCATGCCGCTCTGCGGATCGATCTCGACATATGCAGCGACGAAATTTCCGGTGATGTCGAACGGCCGCGTCGTCGCCGGCATGTAGCGAACCGGCTCGCCGAACACATTCACGATCGGGCCGGCTACCAGGCTGTCCCAGTCGATCATGGTTTAGGCACCAGCGCGGCCCGACAGCAGGACCTCCGGACGCGTGCAGATGAACAGCGGGTACGAGTACGCTTCCATCTTCCACCACATGCGGCGCTGGGTATCGAAGATCGGCAGAACGTAGACCGGCTTGCCAGGGGTATTGACCCAGTCGACGGTCTCGCCCGGGGCGTTCGCTTCGCGGAAGATGCCGGGCGCGCCGACCGGGAAGAACTTGACCTTGTCGTCCGCGATCTTGATCGTCGAATTGTCGTCGGAGCCGCGGTAGTTGACCCAGGTGATGCCGGCGAATTCGAATGCTTCGAATGCGGCGCCCTGGCTGTTGTTTCGCAGCGCCTGGGCGTCGGACCAGTTGACGTACGTGCGGATCACATCCGGGTGGTTGACCAGCAGGTCATAGAAGCTGTCGCCGCAGAGTGCATACACCTTCGTGGTCGGGGTGAACGCGCCCTGGGCCTTGCGCGCCATCGAGCGAACCAGTGCGTTACAGATCGGGCGCAGCGAGTTCGCCGTACCGGCCGACAGGTTAAAGGCGACTTCTGAGGCTTGGGAAATACCGAACTCGTCGAACCAGTTGTACAGCACCGAGCCGTCTTTCGGATTGAGAACCATGCCTTGCACGGCCGCGAGGCGCAGGTATTCCTTGGTGTACTCGACGCTGGCCAGCAGGCCGGTCGGACCGGACAGGCGACGTGCAACCTCGGTCTCGACCTGCATGAGCACCGATTCCTGGCCGAACTCGCGGATGCCCTGGACTTCGTTGGCATAGATGGTGTCGTCGTGCATCAGCCGCGGCACCTCGAAGTAGCGCATCTTGCGCTTTTCGGTGGTGCGCTGGGTGCCTTCAGCGCCGCGTTCCGAGAACGGGATCAGCGTCAACTGACCGGTGCGTTCCTCGACGGCCAGCGCGGTCGTGCGGATCGGGTTCGGATCGAAAATGTTCATCTGCCCCAGACCGACCGGCTGGAACGGGTTGCGCTGCACTGCATCGGTCAGGGCGATCGCGCTGAACGGGTCCTGATTGAAAATATTGAGGATATCGGCCATTTCTTTTCCTTTTGGCGTAAAAAAAGCCACCCGAAGGTGGCTTGCTCAGTTGGGTAGCGCGGCTTAGCGCAGGATGACCGAGGTCGCAGCGAGTTGTGCGGTTGCGGTAGCGATCTGCGGAGTGGTGATGCCTGCGGGCCAGATCAGTTCGGATGCGTTGACTTCGCAGATCCGCTTCATCACGACAGCGGATTTGTCGGCACTGGTCACATCCTTGTAAGCGCACAGGATCGCCGCCGCGACTGCGGTGCCGTCGTTCGCGGACAGGTTCAGCGGGAAGTACTTGCCGGATCCTGCCGCAACGGTGACGGTGAAGCTGTCGGCCGCGACGAACGCCGTGCCGCCGGCGGTGATCGTGAAACCCAGGCCGCCGGCACTGAATGCGGAACCGGTTGTTCCATGACCGACTTCCTGGCCGACGGGCGAAGTCACGACGTAGTGCGTCGCGTCGTCGAACTCGACGGTATATGCGCCAGGCTGCGCACCTGCGCCGACAGTGATCGCGCCGAAGGTGCCGTTGCCGGTATTGGTGCCCAGCGCGGCCGCCACAGCGGTCGTACCGGTCGTCTGCTGGCCGAGCACGGTACCAGGCAGGACTTTGGCGGAACCGCTCAACGTAATGGTCTCGCGGGAGATGTGACCGTTGGCTTCGCTGATGATAAAGCCGAAGTCATGCCAGTTTTCGTACAGCGGGGTGACAGTGGGATTGCCCATGTTGTTCAGGTCCTTGATGAGTAAAGGTATGGATTACTGGCGGCCTCGCTGCGGGTTCGCCCTGGCAAAAGCGCGATCCCAGCCCGATGCCACGGCTTGCGCGCCGCTGACCTGGACGGTGCCGCCGGCGCCGAGGTTCGGGTTGCGGGCATCACGCCCGCTGCCGGGCACCACAGCGGCCGGCGAGTTCTGCAGCACTACCAGCGCTTCCTTGCGGGTCATGCTGGTGTTGAAAGCGAGATTCGCGGCCAGCGCCGGGTTCTTGGCTGCAGCCTTCGACGCAAAGATCGCTGCGCAGCGCGCGCGTTCGCGACGGCGCGCAGCTGCGGCGGCGCTGTTGCCGCGCATTTCGTCTTCGTCATCGTCGCCGTCGTCATCCTTCGCGTTCGCCTTCTTGCCCTTCTTGTCCGTGTCGTCGCCCTCGTCCGGCGCATCATCCTCGGCATCCTCGTCCGGATCCTCGTCGCCGGCGCGGGAACCCTTGGCCTTCTTCGCGTCGCCGTCCTCGTGATCCTGATCGTCCTTTTTATCCGGCTCGTCGTCTTCGGATTTGGCCTTCCTGGCCTTGTCCTTGTCGTCGTCCTTCGTGTCACCTTCCTCGGCGCGCGCGCCGCGACCGATGCCGGCCAGGTGGGCGAAGCTCAGGGCGCTCGCCACTTTATTAAATGCCTTCATGTGTTTCCTTATGGTGAAGTGACTACTAGCCCAGCTCTGCGAGCAGGGAACGGAACGCTTCGTCGGGTGCCATGACGGCATCGGCGAAGCCTATTTCGACGCCCTCGGCGCCGAGATAGGTTGTAGCCTGCGTGGCGCGCACTGCGGACGCCTTCAGGCTGCGGTTTCTCGCGACGGTGGTGACGAACAGCTCGCCCATGGTGTCGATGTCGGCCTGGAATCGCGCCAGCGCCTCCTTCGACAGCGGGATCTCGGCGTGGCCGTCCGCCTTGCGTGCGCCGTAGTGGATCATCGTCACGGCGATGCCGGAGGCGGTCAGCGCTTTCGAAAAGTCAACGTGCATGCAGATCGTGCCGACGCTGCCGGTACCACCGGTGCGCGGCACCAAGATCCGATCGGTCGCGCTGGCGATGGCGTAGGCCGCCGAATAGGCCGACTCGGTGAGGATCGACCACATCGGTTTGATGCCGCGCGCGCTGTAGATCGCGTCCACCAGGTCGAAGCAGCCGGACACCTCGCCCCCCGGGCTGTCGATGTCGAACACGATGGCCCGTACCGACTTGTCCTCGAGCGCCATGCTCAGGTTCGCGCGGATCCCGTCGTAGCCCGTCATGCCCGACCAGGGGCGTAGCGTTCCCAACTTCTGTACCAGCGTGCCTTGCACAGGGATGATGGCCACGCCGTGCACGACCTCGTAGCCCTGACCGGAGTCCTTCGGGCCGCTGAACTCGTCGTCGACATAAGCCGCGGCGCCGGCGCCGAGGTCGACCATCGCGCCGTCGGTCCTGAACAGCCTGGAGATCCCGAAGCGGTCCGCCAGCGCGGCCATGACTATCTCGGCCTTGCCGGGCGTGATGGCCAGCGGCGTGTTGAACATCCGCTGGGCCAGGAACGGTAGGTTTTTCATCGTGCTTGCTCTTCCTCTTCCGGCTGCGCCGCGCTCGTGGCATCGCTGCCATACCAATTCGGCGGCGGCAACCCCTTGTCCTTGAACAGCGCCGCTTCGCGCGCCCGCTGCTCGATGACTTCCTCGTAATCGAGTCCTTGCTCGGCGCATTCGCGCTGCAGCGTTGAGAGCCCGGCGTCCATGCCCAGGATCGCACCTTGCTTTTCCTTGACCGGGTCCACCCAGCCCCGCGGCACACCGAGCCAGTCGCAACGAGCGTATGCGGTGCGCCCATCCACGAAGTCGGGCGCGTCGTTCGGGAGCGGCAACTCACCGTTTTCCATCGCCTCGTGAAGCCAGGTGGCGTACATCGGGTTGGCGGTTCCGACCTTGAATTCGTCGTAGCGGCGCGTGAGCGTCTTCCACGACTCGAGCAGCGCGGCGCGTGCGCTCGAGTAGTTCGTTTTCGAGTAGTCCTGGCTGATCTGCTCGGCCGAGACCCCGATCGCGGCCGCGAACGTGCGCAGCATCTCGTGCGCGAAGTCGGCGAAGCCGCTGTGCGGGTGCTCGGCACCAACCGAATTTATCTGCTCGCCCGGCGCCAGCGTCGGCACGCGCACGCCATCGAGCATCGCCGGCCGCTCCTTCGACCAGTCCGCGCGCAGCTGCTGGTAATTGCTCAGCTCAGAATCACCGTCGAGCGCGTCTTGGACCAGCGCCGGGTCGTATGGGCTGGTCACGTAGGTGCCGAACATGGCTCCCACGGCCGCCGCCTGCAGCTCGATGCCGTAATAGCGCGCGAGCATCTTGAAACGCTGGATCACCGGCGTGAACACGCCCACGCCACGGTTTTGGCCAGCGCGGTCCATCTCGAAATCATGGATCACGCGCAACCAGCCGTCCGGATCCTCACGCTCGATCCGCTCCCAGGTCATGGACTCGATCGCGTTGTACCAGTCATTCTGCTCCGCCTTGCGGATGTGGAACGCCACCGGCACGCCGTAGTCGTCGACCTCAACGCCGTTGCGCAGATACTTGGTGTCCATCATCTGGTAGGGGTTGGACAGGCGGTCCGGATCGACCACGAGGAACGACGTCGAGTACTTTGCTCGTCCGCGGCCAATACGCTCCGGCATCCAGTACGCAACGATCAGCGAATCCCCGTCGACCAGCTTGTGCCGTTTCGCCAGACGCATCTGCTGCGACACTGTCAGCTTGCGCGACACATCGTTGTAACGGCCGATGTCATTGGCGTAGCTGCGCCAGAGAGCTTCGGCCGTGCGGCGGAATTCCTCGGCCCAGGTCGCGTCGAACGCTTTGATCCCCGACTGTGCCGCCAAGGCGACGTAGTCTGGCCTCGCCGAAAGGCGCATGGACGCGCCGACGGTGTTATCGAGGATGCGCGTGATGCCGCCGGCGGCCCAGCCGTCGTTGCGCACCAGGTCGCGCGAGCGCGCCACCATGCGGTCGCGGAACGGGCTGATCTCCGAATCCGGCGAACGGATGGAAGGCAGCCAGTCGCCCATTTCCTGCGTCTGCCATTGCGCGGCATCGTAAGGAAACACGGTTGCCCCGGTGCCGCTTAACGACGCCTTGACGCGTCGATTGGGGGCGTCGGCCACCATGGGCCTGCCCGAGGAGTCGAGAATCATCAGAAAATCACCCGCATTGGGCGCCTGCCGGAACTGAGGCCGAGTTGGGCATTCAGTTTTGCCAGCCAGGCGCGTAGGTCGTTGAGGTTGGCCCGCGTGTAGGTGACGGATTTCGAGCCGTCGCCCTGGGTGTAGCTGTAGGACTCGCCCTGCTGCCCGGTGCTCAGCTTATGCAGGGCCGTCATCGCCTCAAGCTGCCACTGGATGAGGGTATTTCGCGGCACGTTCGCCAAGTCACTGGCGGTCGGATCGTAGGCCGGCATCGGTCACCTCTTCGACGCGGCCAGCGCCAGGATCTCGTTCGGCTTGAGGTCCTGCACGTCGGCGATCATCTGCGCGCGCACGCGCTCGGCGACAATCGCCTGCAGCGCCGCCATCGGCACCTTGACCGACATGCCGCCGCGCTCGATCTCCACCTCTCCGCTGAAGTCATCACGGTGTTCGAACGTCACCGCACCGACCTTCATCGTCTTCATCGTTGCCATGCTGTTTCCTCATGCCAGCCTGGAGGCCAGCGATTTGATTGTTTTCTTCACCGTCGTCCCCGGCGCCGCCTGCGGCTGCCCTGGCACCGGCGCCGGCACAGATACCTCTTGCAAGTCAGGCTCCGCCGGAACATGCGGCTCGGCCACGATCTCCGCGCGCTTGTTGAGTTTGAGCCCGAAGTGCAGCAAGCCGCACAGCGCGCCATAGGCATAGACGCGGCAGTCGAGCGCCTCATTCGCCCGGCCGCTTGGCAGCTCCCAGACCCGGTAGGCCTGGCCACCCGATACCTTGCGCACCGAGCGCTCGGATGTCAGTTGTGCGTAGTAGTTGATGTCGCGATCGGCCGGGAAGTGCATGTAACCCGGGCCCGGCT
>Ga0070658_10004145_pt1 | contig 11870 bp, 13 predicted proteins | sample KBSC13metaG_FD_64664 | JGI IMG/M metagenome (GOLD analysis project Ga0070658, IMG submission 64664) | Corn rhizosphere microbial communities from Kellogg Biological Station, Michigan, USA - KBS C1-3 metaG | ecosystem: Host-associated > Plants > Roots > Rhizosphere > Soil ... | reverse complement strand
TCGTCGACGACGGCACCGCGCGCCGTGTTGACGAGCGTCGCGCCGTCCTGCAGCAACGCGAGCCGCTCCCGCGAGATCAGGCCGCGCGTCGCGTCGGTGAGCGGGACGTGCAGCGAGACGACGTCGGCTTCGCGCAGCGCCGCGTCGAGGTCGCCCTCGCGGCTTCGGACGCCGAGCACGCGCATGTCGAACGCCGCCGCCCGGCGCGCCACGGCGGAGCCGATGCGTCCGAGGCCGACCACGGCGAGCGTCGCGCCGGAGACCTCGCGGCCGAGGAACGGTCCCGCCGACCACGGCGTCCCCCAGCGTCCGTCGCGCACGATCTTGTCGCCTTCGACCAGCCGGCGGCGGGCGGCGAGGATCAGCCCGAACGCCAGGTCGGCGGTCGCCGCATCGAGCACGCCCGGCGTGTTCGTCACGGCGATGCCCCTCGCCCTGCAGGCGTCGAGGTCGATGCGGTCGTAGCCGACGCCGAAGTTCGCGATCAGCCGCAGGCTTGGCAGCGCGTCGACGTCGATCCCCTCGTTGGCGAGGATCACGATCTCGGCGTCCGCCGGCTCGCCGAGCACGACGTCGGGGAGCTCGGCCCACGCGGGCCCCGGCAGTGCGCGCGTTGCCGCAATTCTCACGTGCGCAGTATCTCGTCCAGCGGACGCGTGTTGAGTACGTCGGCAGCCGTTGCCCAGCCGCGCCGCGCCGTCGCGATGCACATCTGCATGTTCCCGAGGCCGCGGACGGAATGCGCGTCGGTCGAGCAGACGATCGGCACGCCCGCCTCGACGCACAGTCGCACCTCTTCGTCCCGCAGGTCGAGCCGGTCCGGGAGGCCGTTCGTCTCGATCGCGACGCCGGTCTCGAGCGCGACCTGGATCACCGCCTCGAGATTGAGCGCATTCGGCGGCCGGTGATTGATGATGCGCCCCTTCGGGTGCGACAGGCAGCGCACTGCCGGATGACGCATCGCCTCGCACACCTTGCGCGTCAACCGCACCTCGTCTTCGCGTTGGCCGGCGTGGAGCGAGAGCTGCACCCAGTCGAGCTCGTCCAGGATGTCGTCCGGCAGGTCGAGCTCGCCGTCACGGCGAATGTCGCACTCGGTCCCGCGCAGGACGCGGAACGGTGCGACGCGCGCGTTCACCTCGGCGATCTCCTCCGCCTGCCGCCGCAGCGCGTCCGCGTCGAGGCCCGGCACGACGCGCACGTTCGGCGTGTGGTCGCAGATGGCGAGGTACTCGTAGCCGCGTTCGATCGCCGCGGCCGCCATCTCGGCGACGCTCGCCTTGCCGTCCGACCACGTCGTGTGCGCGTGCAGGTCGCCGCGGATGTCCGCCACCTCGACGAGAGGCGGGGGATCGCGCTCGAGCGGCGCTTCCCGCAGCTCCGGTGGGACGTAGGGCAGGCCGAGTCGGGCGTAGACCTCCTCCTCGGTCGCTGCCGCAGGGAGGTCGCCGAGCGACGCGACGTACGCCGACGACCCGGTCGCGCGCAGCAACGCCGTTCCGAAGGCGCCCGGCTCGGCGACGGTGATCGTCACCGGGATGCCTTCCACCGTGATCGCGACGCCGGGCTCGACGACGGCGACGAGCAGGCGCGACGACTCGAGGTCGGGAGGCGTTGACGTCACGATGGCCAGCTCGTAGACCACGTCGCGCCACCGGCGCACTTCGCCGGCGACGATGCCGTCCACCTCGGCGGCGATCGCCTCGGCGAGTGCGCGCGCACGATTGAGCAAGAGCCCGCGCCGGGCCGTGTGCTGCTCGCGCGTCAGGCCGGCGAGGATCTTGGCCTCCGTCGACGGGCCGATCCCCTTCACCTCTTGCAGGCGCCCGGCGGCTGCGGCCTCGCGCAGCTCGTCGGCGGTGCGGATGCCGAGCTCTTTGCCGACCGTGACGAGCCGCTGCGACGAGAGACCGACGAACCGCGCGAGCGCGACGAGTGCCGGCTCGACCTCGCGCTCGAGCTCCTCCAGCTCCTCGAGCTTGCCCGTCGTCACCAACTCCTGCAGGCGCCGCTCGATGCCGGGCCCGATGCCGCGGAGCTCGCGCACGCGGCCGGTGCGGACCAGCTCTGCCACGGGCGCGCGCGTCTCGCGGACGAGCTCGGCCGCGCGGCGATATGCGCGCACCGTGTAGTAGCCCGCGCCTGCGAGGTCGAGGAGGGCCGCGTAGCTCTCGAGTGTCCGCGCGATCTCGATGTTGCCCACGTGGATAGTGTGTTCCCGTGGCGACCGTCGTCATTCCGTTCGCGGGCGCGGAGGGCAAGACACGGCTGCACGCCTCCCGTCGGGCCCGTCGTGCGCTCTCGCTCGCGATGCTCGGCGACGTCCTGGCGGCCTGCCTCGCGGTCGGCGAAGCCCGCGTCGTCACCTCGGACTCCGACGGGGCAGTGCTTGCGCGGGATGCGGGAGCGGAGGTCGTGGACGATCCGGGCGGCGGCCAGGGTGCGGCGGTCTCGAGCGCCCTCGCCGGCGTCGAGCCCGGCGCGATGCTCGTCGTCAACTCCGATCTTCCATGCACGGTTCCGGCCGACCTGCGTGCGCTGCTCGCCGCGACGCCGGCCGGCGGCATGGCGCTCGTCGAGGCGCTCGACGGCACGACCAACGCGCTGAGCCTCTCGGCAGCCGACACGTTTGCACCCTTGTACGGACCGGACAGCGCGTCCCGCTTTCGCGCACGCGCGCACGAGCTCGGTCTCGAGTCGGTCTCGGTCGCCGTCCCCAACCTCGCCGACGACGTCGACACGCTCGACGACCTGACACGCCTGCATCTTCGACTCGGACCGCGCACGCAGGCTGCGCTCTCGGAGCTGGCATGAACGTCGTCGTGCTCTCCGGCGGCGTCGGCGGTGCGCGCTTCGTCCGCGGCGTCGTCGACGTCGTGGATCCGCACAGCGTGACCGTCGTCGGCAACGTCGGCGACGACCTGGAGGTGCTCGGCGTCCACGTGTCGCCGGATCTCGATTCGATCCTCTACGCGCTCGCCGGTCTCGTCGACGAGCAGCGCGGCTGGGGACGTGCCGACGAGTCGTGGCAGGCGCTCGGCACCGTGGCGGCCCTCGGCGGAGAGACGTGGTTCCTGCTCGGCGACCGCGACATCGGGCTGCATCTCGTCCGGACACAGGCTCTGCGCGCCGGCGAGCCGCTGTCGGCGATCACCGCCCGCTTCGCGCGTCGGTTCGGCGTCGACGCGACGCTGCTGCCTGCGACCGACGACCGCGTGCGGACGTGGATCGCGACGGCCGTCGGCGAGCTGCCGTTCCAGGAGTGGTTCGTCGCGCGCACGCACCGCGACGAGGTGGACGGCGTCCGCTTCGAAGGCGCCGAAGCGGCAACCGCCGCGCCGGGAGTCCTTCAGGCGCTGGACTCCGCAGACCTGATCCTCCTCGCGCCGAGCAACCCGTACGTGTCGCTCGGGCCGATCCTTGCGGTGGCCGAGATCCGCGCAGCGCTCGAGCAGCGCCGCGTGCCGTGCGTCGCGGTCAGTCCGCTGATCGGGGGCCGCGCGGTCAAGGGCCCCGCCGACCGGATGCTCGCCCGCATGGCGGGCGGGACGTCTCCCGCGCACGTCGCGCGCTGTTACGTGGGCTTGATCGACGCGCTCGTGCTCGACGAGAGCGACGCCCATGACACCGGCGGGCTCGGTGCCGTCAAGCCGATCGTCACGCGCACGCTCATGCGCGACGCAGAGGCGCGCCGCCGTCTCGCCGAGGCTGCCCTCGGAGGCGTGCGCGCATGAGGATCGCCGTCGTCGGCGGCACCGGAGACTTCGGGCTCGCGCTCGCACAACGTCTCGTCGAGGCCGGCGAGGACGTGGTCGTCGGCTCCCGCGACGCCGATCGCGCCGCCGAGAAGGCCGCGGAGATCGGTGCGGCAGGCGCCGCGAACGAGGATGCCGTGCGCGGCGCCGACCTCGTCGTGCTCGCGGTCAAGGCCGACGCGGCGCTCGCGACGGCGGCAGGCCTGCGCGACGCCATCGGCACGACTCCCGTCCTGAGCGTGGCGAGCGAGCTGCGATTCACGAAGGGCGGCGTCTTCCCGAGCGACGAGCCGGAGTCGATCGCCGAGCGGACGCAGGCAGCGCTCGGAGCGCCCGTGTGCGCCGGACTCCATTCGCTGGCGGCGGCATCGCTCGCGCATGGACGCGCCGACGGCGACGCGCTCGTCTGCGGGGACGACGCTGCGGCCAAGGAGCTCGCCCTCACCGTCGCCGCGCAGGTCGTCACGGGCCGCGCGCTCGATGCCGGGCCGCTGGCGAGCGCCCGCGCGCTCGAAGGCCTGACGGCAGTGATCGTCAACCTGAACAAGCGGTACAAGGGGCACGCGGGCGTCGAGATCACCGGCCTGCCGTGACCGTCACCGAGATCGAGGATCCCGCCGAGCGGTCGCGGATCGCCCAGCACGTCCTGCGCGATCTCCCCGAGTGGTTCGGGATCGAGGAGGCGACGCAGTCCTACATCGACCGCGCGGCGTCGCAGACGACGTTCGCGGTCGGCGACTCGGGCTTCCTCTGCCTCGAGCGGCACTTTCCGACGACGGCCGAGATCTGGGTCATGGGTGTTCGACGCGACGCGCATCGGCGAGGCATCGGCCGCGCGCTCGTGCGGGCGGCGGAGACGTGGTGCGCGGCGCGCGGGATCGAGTACCTGCAGGTGAAGACGCTCGCGCACACGAAAGAGGACGCGAACTACGCACGGACGCGCGCGTTCTACGAGACGATGGGCTTCACGCCGCTCGAGGTGTTCCCCGAGCTCTGGGACCCGCGCAACCCCGCCCTGCAACTCGTCAAGCGCGTCGAGCGCGGCTTCACCGTGTGGCCGCTACTCGGGATCCCAGAGCTGCGCGAAGGCGACGATCTCGCCGCGATGATCCTCGAGCGCACGACCCTGCAGGACCGCGACGTCGTCGTCGTCGCGCAGAAGGCGATCTCGAAGATCGAGGGCCGTGTGGTGCGCCTCGACGACGCGGTTCCGTCGGAGCGCGCGCTCGAGATCGCCGGTGACGAAGGAGACCCGCAGCGCATCGAGTGGATCCTGCGCGAGGCCGCACGCGTCGTGCGCGTGCGCGCGCCGCTCGTCATCTGCCAGACACGCCACGGCTTCATCTGCGCCTCCGCGGGCGTCGACCAGTCGAACACGCCGGCGGCAGGAACGCTCGTGCTGCTCCCCGTCGACCCCGACGGCTCCGCTGTGCAATTGCGCGAAACGCTGCGCGAGCGCACCGGCCGTGACGTCGGCGTGCTCGTGACCGATTCGTTCGGCCGGCCGTGGCGGCAGGGAACGACGGACGTCGCGATCGGGGCGGCAGGAATCGAGGTCCTCCAGGAGCTGACCGGTGTGCGCGACCCGATCGGGTACGAGCTGAAGGCGACGGTGATCGCGGTCGCGGACGAGCTCGCAGGCGCTGCGCAACTCGTCTCCGGCAAGCTCGACCGCAATCCGGTGACGATCGTGCGTGGGCTCGACATCCGCGGCGACGGTCGCGCCACGGAGATCCCGATCCCGCCCGAGCGCGATCTCTTCGGTTAGGGTCGCGCGGGTGAGCGAAGACCCGATCGCCGCCGCGAACGCGGTCCTCCGCGACAAGGGCTACGCCGAGCGCGACCTCGCGGTCCATTCCGGCCCGCGCGGGAAAGCGCTCCTCAAGGGCAACAAGATCATCAGCCCCTTCTCCGACGACGCCTCGCTCGTGCTGAAAGTCGTTCGCGACCTCGTGCCTTCCGACGTCGACCTCGGCGCCAAGCTGTTGCGCCCGGCGGAATTGCGGGACAGGCTCCAGGCGTGACCACCCCCGAGGTGCGGATGCGCCGGCTCGTCGAGGCGGGCATCGCACTGACGTCCGAGCTCTCGCTCGAAGCCCTCCTGCAGAAGCTCGTCGAGCTCGCTGCCGCGCTCACGGGAGCGCGCTACGCGGCGCTCGGGGTGCTCGATCCATCCGGCTCATCGCTCGAGCAGTTCCTGACGACGGGCCTGGACGACGAGACCCGTGCACGCATCGGCGACCTGCCGACCGGGCGCGGAATCCTGGGCGTCCTCATCCGCGATGCGCACCCGCTGCGTCTGCACGAGCTCGGTACCGACGAGCGGTCGGTCGGCTTTCCGGAGCACCACCCGCCGATGAGCACCTTCCTCGGCGTTCCGGTCGCATTACGGGGTGTCGCATACGGCAATCTCTACTTGACGGAGAAGGAAGGGGGCGCGGACTTCACCGCTCTCGACGAGGAAGCGGTGACGCTCCTCGCCGCGCAGGCCGCCGTGGCGATCGAGAACGCACGGCTGTACGAGGCTGCGACGCGGTGGTCGGCGCAGCTCGAGTCGCTCAACGAGGTCGCCGATGCGCTCGTCACGGAGTTCGATCTCGCGCGGCTGCTCCAGCTCGTCGCCGAGCGGCTGCACGGCCTGATCGGCGCGACCGGGGTGACGATTGCCCTGCCGCAGGGAGACGGAGCGCGCATCGAGGCGGCCTCAGGCGACGGCAGCGAACGATTCATCGGCACCGAGATCCCGCACCGCTCGAAGACGGTTCGCGTGCTCGAGCGCAAACGGAGCGAGCGGATCGACTCGACACTCGACGACCCGGAGATCGACCAGATGTCCGCGCGCACCTTCGGGATGCGCACGGCGCTCTACGTGCCGCTCGTTCTGCGCGACGAGGCGATCGGCGTCATCACCGCGCGCGACAAGATCGGCCCGGATCCCCGCTTCACGGACGAGGACGTCCGGCTTGCGGAGGTGTTCGCGCAGCGCGCGAGTGTCGCAGTCGAGCTGTCGCGGCTCGTCGCGCGCGATGCGCTGCAGCGCGTGGTCACCGCGCAGGAGGCGGAGCGTCGCCGGCTCGCACGCGAGCTGCACGACGAGACCGGGCAGGCGCTGACGTCGATCCTGCTCGGTCTGCGCACGGTCGAGGAGGCGAAAACGGACGAGCAGCGACACCATGCGGTCGAGCTCGTGCGCGACCTCGTGCGCACGACGTTGCAGGACGTGCGTCAGCTCGCCGTCGAGCTCCGCCCAACGGCGCTCGACGACTTCGGCCTCGTCCCCGCACTCGAGCGATTGACGGAGTCCTTCTCCGAGAGCACCGGCATCCAGCTCGACCTGGAGTCGCGGCTCCCGCCGGCGCGTCTCCCGCCCGAGACGGAGACCGCGCTCTACCGCATCGTCCAGGAGGCGCTGACCAACATCGTCAAGCACGCGCGGGCATCGCGCGTGAGCATTCTCCTCGCACGCCGGCCGTCGACCGTCACGCTCGTCGTCGAGGACGACGGTGTCGGCTTCGACGTCGGTTCCTCGCGGCCCGACGGCCTCGGCCTGTTAGGTATGCGTGAGCGCGTGGCGCTGTTGGGCGGTCGGCTGACGATCGAGTCGTCGTCGGGCGCGGGTACGACCTGTATCGCGGAGGTACCGCTCCAGTGATCTCCGTCGTGATCGTCGACGACCATGCCGTGGTCCGGTCGGGCCTCCGCCTGCTGCTCGAGGCGGAGGAGGACATCCACGTCGAGGACGAGGGCGGCACCGCCGACGAGGCGGTCCGGCTGGCGCGCCTGCACAAGCCGAACGTCGTGTTGCTCGACGTGACGATGCCGGGACGCAGCGGCCTCGACGCTGCCGGCGAGATCAAGCAGGCGGCGCCGGACACGAACATCCTCGTCCTCTCGATGCACGACGACCCGAGCTACGTCCGGCAGGCGTTCGCCTCGGGCGCGACCGGCTACCTGCTGAAGGAGGCGGCCGACGCCGACCTCGTGGCCGCCGTGCGCGAGGTCGCTTCGGGCGCGCGGTACGTCCATCCAGAGCTCGGAGCGCGCCTCGCCGCCGCGGAAGCGGAGGCAGCGGCGATGGCCGCCGCCGATCCGTTGTCGGATCGCGAGCGCGAGGTGCTACGCCTCCTGGCGCTGGGACACACGAATCAGGAGATCGCGAAGATGCTCTACATCTCCGTCCGCACGGCGGAGACGCACCGGGCGCACATCATGCAGAAGCTGCGCTTGAGCACTCGTGCCGAGCTCGTGCGCTACGCGTTGCAGCACGGCCTGCTCGAAGAGGGCGAGGCCGTCTAGCCGCTACTGTTGACAAAGTGCAAGGGCAGCCGATTCGCGTCGTCGCCGCGGACGATCATCCGGCGATGCTCTCGGCGGTCGCCGGTCTGCTGGAGCTGCACGGATTCCAGGTCGTCGCGAGCGTGGCGGACGGCCGGGCCGCCGTCGCGGCGATCGCGGCCGAGCAGCCGGACGTGGCGCTGCTGGACGTCCGCATGCCGCACCTGACGGGAATCGAGGTCGCGCGCGCCGTGCCCGAGACCAAGGTCGTCCTCTACACCGGCTTCGGCGATCGCGCACTGCTCGCTGAGGCGTTCAACGCCGGCGTGCGCGGGTTCGTCCTCAAGGAGGCGCCGGTGCACGATCTCGTCACTGCGATCGAGCGCGTGGCGGGCGGGGGCACCTACGTCGATCCCGTGCTCGCGGGCGCGATCCTCGGCGCCGCGACGGAATCGGAGCTGCCCGCCCTCACCGCGCGCGAGCGGGACGTCCTCGCGCTGCTCGCCGACGGGCTCTCGAACGAAGGCGTGGGAGCACAGCTCGGGATCTCGGCGGAGACGGTGCGAACGCACCTGCGCAAGGCGATGGCGAAGCTCGAGGCAGACACGCGCACGCAAGCGGTCGCGACCGCGTTGCGGCAATCTCTGATCTCGTGACGCCGCTGCAGCTGTTCCGCGAGTGGATCGCCGACGTCGACCCGCCGGTCGCGATGGCGCTCGCAACGGCCTCGGCGGACGCTGCGCCCTCCGTTCGCATGGTCTTGCTGAAGGACGCGGACGACGACGGCATCGTCTTCTTCACGAACTACGAGAGCCGCAAGGGACGCGAGCTGCAGGAGAACCCGCGCGCCGCGCTGCTCGTGCACTCTCCGGGGCGGCAGATCCGGATCGAGGGCGACGTCGAACGGCTGCCGGCCGACGAGTCGGACGCGTACTGGGAGACCCGCCCGCTGCGGTCGCGCGCCGGCGCAGCGGTGTCGCGTCAGAGCGCGGTGCTCGAGTCGCGCGCGGAGCTCGAGCGGGCGGTTGAGGAGATCGCCGCCGCCGGCCCACCGGCTCGTCCGGCGCACTGGGGCGGCTTCCGCCTCGCACCTCACACGTGGGAGTTCTGGGAGCACCGCGACGACCGCCTGCACGATCGCACCCGGTTCCGGCGCGACGGCAACGGGTGGGTCAGCGAGACGCTCTACCCCTGAGGGAACGACCGAGCTTCGCGAGGCGGTCGTCCCAGCGCGCGCCAACCTCGACCATCCAGCCGACGGCGTCGCCGAGCGGCTCGGGCGTGACGGCATAGCGCGTCTCGCGACCGCTGCGCGTCGCGCGCAGGAGGCCGGCGTCGGCGAGCGCGACGAGCTGCTTCGCCACCGCCTGCCGCGTCACCGGCAGCCCGGCGGCGAGCTCCGTCGCGGTGGCGTCGCCGCGCGCCGCGATCTCGCGCACGAGCGTGCGGCGCGAAGGGTCGCCGAGCGCGTCGAAGACGGCGTCTACGCGACGGGCGTCCACGCAGCCATCGCGTGCAGCTCCAGCGCCGTGGCGAACCCGGGTGCGGTCTCGACGACGTGGACGCGCGTGCCGTCCTCGACCTCCTCGAGCTCGATCGCCGTCGTCCCCTCGTCGTCCCAGTCGAGGACGATCCGGTGCGGCGGGACGGCCTCGCGGACGGTCGCGTGGCGCTCCTCGCCGTCGTCCCAGCGGAACGTCCCCTCACCGCCCTCACGCGGGTCGAGCTCGACGTCGTTCGCGAACCACTCCTCGAGGCGCTCCGGCTCGGTCAGGGCCTCCCAGACCTCCTCCGGCGACGCCGGGAACACGACCTCCCGCTCGACCTCCATCAGTTCCTCCTTGACGTGCAACCGTTGGGTTGCGTATAAATGTGCAACCGTTGAGTAGCGCATTTAACCAGCTGGTGCCGATGGTCGTCGAGTCCGACGGCCGCTTCGAGCGCTCGTTCGACATCTTCTCCCGCCTGTTGCGCGAGCGGATCGTCTTCCTCGGCACCGAGGTGAGCGAGACGTCGGCGAACCTGATCGTCGCGCAGCTGCTCTTCCTCGAGGCGGAGGACCCGGACAGCGACATCCGGCTCTACGTCAACTCGCCGGGCGGCGATGCGTACGCGGGCTTCGCGATCTACGACGCCATGCAGTACGTGAAGCCGGACGTGCAGACCTACTGCGTCGGGATGGCGATGTCCGCGGGTGCGCTGATCCTCGCGTCCGGCGCGCCCGGCAAGCGCTTCGTCCTGCCGAACGCAAAGGTGATGATCCACCAGGGGCGCGCGCAGTCGAGCGGGCAGCCGGCCGACATCCAGATCGCCGCGCGCGAGATCCTCTCGTTGACGCGCCGCTACGCGGAGATCATCGCGCGGCACGCGCACCGCGACGTCGAGCAGGTGATGCTCGACATCGACCGCGATCGCTTCCTCGAGCCGCACGAAGCGGTCGAGTACGGGCTCGCAGACGTCGTCCTGGCAGGTCGCGTCGAGGTCTAGAGCCTCTAGTCTCTGGCGGTGAGTCTCGCCGCCGACCTCGCCGGCATCGTCGCGGTCAACGACGGCGAGTCGGCGCTCGACCAACACGCCGCGGATCTCTCGTATCACCCGGGCGCGAGGCCCGACGCCGTCGTCTATCCCACGTCTACGGCCGAGGTCGCAGCGGTGCTCGAGTACGCCGACCGCGAGCGGGTCCCTGTGGTGCCGTTCGGCGCCGGTACGAGCCTCGAAGGTCACGTGATCCCGCTGCGCGGCGGGATCAGCCTCGACCTCACGCGGATGAACGCGATCGTCGCCTTGCGGCCCGAGGATTTGACGGTGACGGTGCAGCCCGGCGTGACACGGCTGCAGCTGGAGGCGGCCGTCGGTCCGCAAGGCCTGTGGTTCCCCGTCGATCCGGGTGCCGACGCGACGCTCGGTGGAATGGCGGCGACGAACGCGAGCGGCACGACGACGGTTCGGTATGGGGGCATGCGCGCGCACGTGCTCGAGCTCGAGGTGGTGCTGCCGGGTGGGCGCATCGTGCGGGCGGGCTCGCGTGCGGTGAAGACGTCGGCGGGCTATCACGTCGCCGGTCTCTTCATCGGCTCGGAAGGGACGCTCGGCGTCATCACCGAGCTGACGCTGCGGCTGCATCCGATTCCCGAGCACATCGTCGTCGCCCGCGCGCCGTTCCCGTCCGTCGAAGCTGCGTGTCGCGCTGCCGGCGCATTGATCGCGGCGGGTGTGCAGCTGACACGGTGCGAGCTGCTCGACGCCGTGACGATCGCCGCGCTCAACGCATTCGCCAACGCCGACTTCCCGATCTCGCCGTATCTCTTCCTCGAGCTCGGCGGCACCGAGGCCGCCGTCGCCGGCGATCTCGAGACTGCGCGCGAGCTCGTCACCGACGAAGGTGCGACGTCGTTCGAGGCCGAGGCCGACCCGACGGCGCGTGCGCAGATGTGGGGGATGCGGCACAACGCGCTGATGGCATCGCTCGCGCTCGCTCCGGGATCGAAGGCGATGACGACCGACGTCGCGGTCCCGGTGTCCGAGTTGCCGGCGGCGATCGAGCACGCGCGGCGTGCGCTCGACGACAGCGAGCTGCGAGGAGGCATCGTCGGTCACGTCGGCGACGGCAACTTCCACGTCGCGTTCCTGCTCGATCCGGACGACGACGCGTCGCTTGAGCAGGCGAAGGCGTTGAACGCGCGCGTCGTCGAGGACGCGCTCGCCCGAGGCGGCACGTGTACGGGCGAGCACGGCGTCGGCTTCGGCAAGCTCGCGTTCCTCGAGCAGGAGCACGGCGACCTGGTGTCGATCTACCGTGGCATCAAATCGCTGTTCGACCCGAACGGGATCATGAATCCC
>Ga0070658_10004142_pt1 | contig 11877 bp, 10 predicted proteins | sample KBSC13metaG_FD_64664 | JGI IMG/M metagenome (GOLD analysis project Ga0070658, IMG submission 64664) | Corn rhizosphere microbial communities from Kellogg Biological Station, Michigan, USA - KBS C1-3 metaG | ecosystem: Host-associated > Plants > Roots > Rhizosphere > Soil ... | reverse complement strand
AGGCATCGCTGCGCTGGTTCGTCGACCAATTCCCCTCGGTGGCCGACTGGCGGGCCACGCTGCATCGCGTCAGCGCCTTCAAGGCGGCGATGGACCGGCTCGACCGCAGCGACGAGACGGTCGAGCACATCAAGATCGCGCGCCATCCGCACGGCAGGCTCGCCTTTGACGGCGTCAGCGTGCTGTTCGCCGACGGCCGGGTCGTCATCGCCGAAACCACGGTCGAGATCGCGCTCGGCGAGCGCGTGCTGATCGTCGGTGAATCCGGCGCCGGCAAGAGCACCTTGTTCCGCGCCCTGGCCGGCCTGTGGCCGTGGGGCACCGGCACCATCCTGCTGCCCGAGCCCGACCGCATGATGTTCATGCCACAACGGCCTTATCTGCCGCTCGGCAGCCTGCGCGCGGCGCTGGCCTATCCGGGCGCGCCGACCTCGTTTGCAACCGCGGCAATCGAAGACGCGCTCAAGCGCGTCGGCCTTGCCGAATTCCTGCCGATGCTCGACGTCCCGGCGCGCTTCGACAAGAGCTTGTCGCTCGGCCAGCAACAGTTGGTCGGCTTCGCGCGACTGCTGCTGCACCGGCCGGCCTGGGTATTCCTCGACGAGGCGACCTCGGCGCTCGACGAGCTCAGCCAGAAGCGGGTGATGTCGATCTTCGACCACGAGCTCGCCGGCGCGACCGTCGTCAGCATCGGGCACCGGCCGGGGCTGGAAGCCTTCCACCCCCGCGTTTTGCATCTCGTGCGCAGCCCACTTGGCGCCACGTTGCGCCACGGCCCGGCGCGCAGCCGCGCCGCCGCGATGGCCTGACGCGCCGGCGGAACGCGATTGCATCGCGATCGCCATTGGTGGAAGCATCCATCGTCAGCGGCGCGCAGGGAACCGGCGATGGACATCGACGAACTGCTGGGGCGGATGAGCCTGGCCGAGAAGATCGGCCAATTGAACCACCCGAACATCGGCGGCGCCGACTCGACCGGCGCGGGCACGGCCAGCGCCGATCTGGAGCGCCGCATCCGGCATGGCGAGGTCGGCAGCCTCGCCGCCGGCGCGCCGCTGCCGCGGCTCGCCGAGTTGCAGCGGATCGCGGTCGAGCACTCGCCGCACGGCATTCCGTTGTTCCTCACGCTCGACGTCATTCACGGCCATCGCACCATTTTCCCGCTGCCGGTGGCGCTGGCCGGCGCTTTCGACACCGATCTCGTCGGTCGCACAGCGCGGGCCGCCGCAATCGAGGGCGCGGCCTCGGGCGTCATGCTGGCCTGGGCGCCGATGCTCGACGTGTCGCGCGATGCGCGCTGGGGACGCTGCGCGGAAAGCCCGGGCGAGGATCCGTTCGTCGGCGCGGCCTTCGCGCAGGCGATGATCGCCGGCTATCAGCAGGACGATCTGACGCGCGCCGACACGATGATGGCCTGCGCCAAACATTTCGCCGGCTACGGCTTTGCCGAGGCCGGGCGCGATTACAACGCGGTCGATGCCAGCGCCTGGCGCATGCACAACGTGGTGCTGCCGCCGTTCAAGCGCGCGGTCGAGGCCGGCGTCGGCGCGGTCATGGTCGGCTTTCACGATCTCGCCGGCATTCCCTGCACCGCGCATCGTGAACTGCTGCATGGCCTGCTGCGCGGGCTATGGGGCTTCGACGGACTGGTCGTCTCCGACTACACGGCGATCATGGAGCTCGTGCACCACGGGGTCGCCGAGACCGAGAAAGAGGCGGCCTATCTCGCCTTCCGCGCCGGCGTCGACATCGATCTGGTCGGCGAATGCTACAGCCGTTACCTCGCCGCGCTGGTCGCGGAAGGCCGTATCGCCGAACGCGACGTCGACGCCGCCTGCCGCCGTATCCTGCACGCCAAGGAGAAGCTCGGCCTGTTCGATAATCCCTATCGCGGACTCGACGAGAATAAACGCGTGGCCGTGACGCTGACGCCGCAAACGCGACGGCTCGCACGCGAGGCGGCAGCGAAGTCCTGCGTGCTGTTGAAGAACGACGGCGTGCTGCCGCTCGCGCGCGACCGCACCATCGCCCTCGTCGGCCCACTCGCCGATAGCCGCGGCAACATGCAGGGCACATGGGCGGTGGCGGCGCGCGCCGAGGACAGCGTCACCGTGCGCGAAGGCCTGGGCGGCGCGTTCGACCGCGTGCTCTACGCCAAGGGCGCCAACATCGTCGACGATGCGGCCGTCGCCGCGCGGCTCAATCTGTTCGGCGAGACGGTCACGATCGATCCGCCCGAGGCGCTGATCGCCGAGGCGGTCGAGCAGGCGAACAAGGCCGACATCGTCGTCGCCTGCGTCGGCGAGGCGCGCGAGCACACCGGCGAATCCGCGACGCGCAGCACCCTCGACCTGCCGGGCAGCCAAAGACGGCTTCTGGAAGCGCTGGTTGCGACCGGCAAGCCGCTGGTGCTGGTGACAATGAGCGGCCGGCCGCTGGCGCTCGAATGGGAGAACCGCCACGCCAACGCCATCCTGCACGCCTGGTTTGCCGGCAGCGAGGCCGGCCACGGCATCGCCGATCTCTTGTCGGGTGCGGCCAATCCTTCCGCCAAACTGGCGATGAGCTTCCCGCGCGATGCCGGGCAATGCCCGATGACCTATGCCGAGCCGCCGACCGGACGCCCCGCCGACAAGATCGGTATCGATGTCGCCGGCGACGATGCGGTCGACGCGCGCGGCCGTCATGTCTTCCGCAAGTTCACCACTGCCTGCCGTATCGAGGGCGCATCGACGCCGCTCTATCCATTCGGCCATGGGCTGAGTTACAGCACCTTCGCCTACGGAGACATCGAGCTAGATCGAACCGAATTGATCGGCGACGACGCCGTTCTCACCGCCGGAGTCACGGTGCGCAACACAAGCGACGTGGCCGGCGACGAGGTCGTGCAGCTTTATATCGGCGATCCGGTCGCCAGCCGCTCGCGGCCGGTGCGTGAGCTCAAAGGCTTCCGCAAGATCGCACTCGCGGCCGGCGAAAGCCGGCACGTCGCATTTCGTATTACGGCTGACGACCTTCGCTTCGTCCGCGCCGATACGCTCGCCGCGCCGGAGTCGGTGTTCGAGCCGGGCACGTTCGTCATCGAAATCGGCGGCAGTTCCGACAGGCTCGGCACAAAACGCGTCGTCTGGCGTTCCCGCTGAGCATGACATCGCTGTCCGACGACGCCCTGCTCGACCGCGTGCAGCGCCAGACGCTGCGCTATTTCTGGGATTTCGGCCATCCGGCGAGCGGCATGGCGCGCGAACGCAGCAATCCGGTCCCCGGCTACGATTTCCGCGACACGGTGACGACCGGCGGCACCGGTTTCGGCATCATGGCGATGATCGCCGGCGCCGCGCGCGGCTTCCTGCCGCGCGACGAGGTGCGCAAGCGCGTCGCGCGGATCGTCGATTTCCTCGCCCACGCCGAGCGCCATCACGGCGTATTGCCGCATTTCCTGCACGGCGCCAGCGGCACCACCATCCCGTTCTCACCCAAGGACGACGGCGGCGATCTGGTCGAAACCGCGTTCCTGATCGCGGGGTTGCTGTGCGCGCGCCAATATTTTTCCGACGATGCGCGACTGGGCGCCGACATCGATCGTCTGTGGCATGCGGTCGAGTGGGACTGGCACACGCGCGGCGACAGCGTACTCTATTGGCATTGGAGCCCGCGGCACGATTGGGCGATGAACCACGCCATTCGCGGCTGGAACGAGTGCCTGATCGCCTATGTGCTTGCCGCAGCTTCGCCGACGCATCCTATCGCGCCGGAGGTCTATCACCGCGGCTGGACCGACAGTCCGACGTTCCGCAACGGCAAGACCTATGACGGCATCACGCTGCCGCTCGGACCGCCACAAGGCGGGCCGCTGTTCTTCGCGCACTATTCGTTTCTCGGCCTCGATCCGCGCGGGTTGAGCGACCGGTACGCCGACTACTGGGCGCAGAACCGCGCTCATGCGCTGATCAATCGTGCGCACTGCATCGCCAATCCGCACAAGTTTGCCGGCTACGGCGCGAACTGCTGGGGCCTCACCGCCTGCGACGGCGACCGCGGCTACAACGCGTTCGCGCCGGACAACGACCACGGCGTCATCGCGCCGACGGCGGCGCTGGCGTCGATGCCCTATACGCCGGCCGAGTCGATGGCAGCGTTGCGCCATTTCTACGAGGACATGGGCGAGCGGCTGTGGCGCGACCGTGGCTTCGCCGATGCGTTCAACGACAGCGCCGGCTGGGTCGCCGACAGCCATCTGGCGATCGACCAGGGGCCGATCGTGGTGATGATCGAGAACCATCGCTCCAGCCTGTTGTGGCAATTGTTCATGAGTTGTCCCGAGATCGGCGCTGGCTTGCGCCGGCTTGGCTTCGAACGACGAACGCCGCCGGCGGCGTGACATTCACCCTGCCAATGAAGGCCATATCGATTATCGATTTGGTGGATGACTGCGCGCCTCCCAAGGTTCGGCCGAACACCGGGAGGAACCGCAATGACGCATGACATCACCGAAGGCACGACGACCTTGACGGCCGCGGACGGCTTCACGTTGGAGGCCTTCCGCGCCACGCCGGCGGGCACGCCGCGCGGCGGCCTCGTCATCCTGCAGGAGATCTTCGGCATCACCGACCAGCTCAAGGGCGTGGTGCGCGCCTACGCGCGCGACGGCTACGACGCCATCATCCCCGCGCTCTACGACCGCGTCGCGCCCGGCACGGTGGTGCCTTTCGCCGACGCCAATCGCGGCCGCGATCTCGCTTACGGCCTGCCGCTCGACAAGGTCATGCTCGACGTCGCCGCCGCGGCGCAGCGCGTGCGCGGCCCGCATGGCGTATCGGTGCTCGGCTTCTGCTGGGGCGGCGGGGTCATCGTGCGCGCCGCGGCCGAGATCGACCTGCGCGGCGCCATCGCCTTCTACGGCACGCGGCTGCCGACCTATCTCGACTGCAAGCCGAAATGCCCCCTGCTGTTCCACTTCGGCGCCACCGATCCGAATTCGACGCCGGAGATCATCGCCCAGGTGCGCCAGGCTTTACCGGCGGCGGAAACGCATCTCTACGAGGCGGGCCATGCCTTCGCCAACGACGTGCGCCCGACTTACGTCGCCGCCGCCGCCGATGCGGCGCGCGCCCGCACGCTGGGCTTCCTCGCCCGCGTGCACGCGTAGGCGTCAGAACTCGCCGTAGACGGCCGCGATCTGCCGGCGCAACCATAGGTGCCGCGGATCGCGGTCGTAGCGTAGCGGCCACACCATCTGCGTCGCGATCTTGCCGACGTCGAGCGGCACGGGCCGCTGCGCCAGACCGAACGACTTCTGGAACACGTCGGCCGCCAGTTTGGTGAAAACGCCGATCATGTCGGTGCGGCCGAGCAACGACGGCACCGCGGTGAAATTCATCACAGCCACCATCGCGTGGCGCGCGAGACCGTGCCGTTTGAGCAGTTCATCGAAGATCGCCGTGCGTTGACCGGTGGCGCTGACCACGACATGCGGATAGGACAGCACCGCCGCGATGTCGAAGCGGCTGCCGCGCCGCACGATCGGATGATCGCGGCGGAACACGCAGAACAGGTTCTCCTCCATCATCAGCTCGGCGCTGAATTGGCTCGGCTTGCCGTCGAACCAGCCAAGCGCGAGGTCGGTGCGGTCGGCGTCGAGCAGATCGAGCGCCTGCTGCCGCTCGGCGGTAATCACCTGCAAGGTCGCGTGCGGCGCCGACTTCTGCAGCCGCGCCAAGAGCGGCGGCACCACCGCCAGGCTCAGCCGGTCGGGCGTGCTCAGGCGGAACGCGCCGACCGCCGTGGCGGGATCGAACTGCGGCGGGCCGGCGACGCAGCTTTCGACGAGGGCGATCGCCTCGCGCAGCGGCTCGCGCATCGCCTCGGCGCGCGGCGTCAGCACGAAGCCGTGCGCGCCACGCACCAACAGCTCGTCGGACATGAGATGACGCAAGCGCTGCAGCGCGTTGCTTACCGCGGGCTGCGAGCGGCCGAGCCTTTTGCCGGCGCGGGTCACGTTGCGCTCGGCAATCAGGGCGTCGAGCACTTTCAGCAGGTTGAAATCGAGATTGCTCAGGTTCATGGCGGTGGCCCGAAGCGCGAGGCATTGGCGCGGTGAATATCCCGCATTTTGATTATCGATTATGCGAATATCGTCCGTCTGCCTAGTCTGGGCTCGCCCGCCCGCCGCGATAGGATGGCGGGCCAACACAACGCAAGGCAGAACACTGCCGTCCGAACAGCCATCGAATCGGGAGGATTTCACATGACGATCTCACGCCGCACCCTCATCGCCACGCTTGGCGCGCTGCCGGCCGCCGCACTCCTGCCGCGCGCGGCCTTCGCCGCCTGGCCGGAGCGGCCGGTGCATCTCATCGTGCCATTCGCGGCCGGCGGCAATGCCGACATTGTCGGCCGGCTGGCCGGCGACCAGATCTCCAAGGGCATCGGCCAGACAGTTGTGGTGGAGAACCGGGGCGGCGCCGGCGGCAGCCTCGGCGCGGCGTTCGTCGCCCGCGCCACGCCGGACGGCTACATACTGCTCGTCGGCTCGAACGGGCCGCTCACCGTCAATCCGCTGGTGCAGGCACATCTCGAATACGACCCGCAGAAAGACCTCGCGCCGATCGCGCTGACCAGCTACGTGCCGCACGCGATCATCGTCACCAATTCGCTCGCCGCCAAGACGCTGCCGGAGTTCATCGCGCAGTCGAAGAAGCAGGCGATCACCATGGCCTCGAGCGGCGTTGGCAGCGCAACGCACATGACGCTCGAGCGCTTCAAGGCCGCGACCGGCGCCGACATCACCCACGTGCCGTACCGGAGCGGCGGCGCGCTGATGCCGGATCTGATGGGCGGCAGCGTACAGTCGGCGATGACCGAGTTCTCGACCGCGCTGCCGCTGCACAAGGGCGGCAAGGCGCGCATCATCGCGGTCGCCTCGGCGCAGCGCTCCAAGCTCGCGCCCGACATCCCGACGTTCATCGACGGCGGCGTGAAGGGTTTCACCGCGTCGAGCTACATCGGCATCCTGGCGCCGGCGAAAACCCCGGCCGACATCATCGCCAAGATCGAAAAGGCGATCGAGAACGGGCTCAAGCCGGGCGGAACCGCCGCCGAGCGTCTCGCCAGCATCGGCGCCGAACTGGCAACGCCGGAGCAGATGACGGCAAAGGGCTTCGCCGCCTTCATCAAGGCCGACTACGAGAACATGAAAGAGGCGGCGAAGCTCGCCGGCCTCAAGCCGCAATGAGCGTTGCACTGCCGGCGCATGCCTGCGACTGCCACTGCCACGTCTTCGGGCCGGCGGCGCGGTTTCCTTACGCGGAGCCGCGCAGCTATACGCCCGAAGACGCGCCGATCGAGGCCTATCTCGCTTTGCTCGACCGGCTCGGCTGCGAGCGCGGCGTGCTCGTGCAGCCGAGTGCGTATGGCCGCGACAATGCGGCGATGCTCGACGCGCTCGCGCGCGAGCCGCGCCGCTTGCGCGGCGTCGCCGTCGGCGGCGCGGAACTGTCGCGGGCGACCCTGAACGCCTGGCACAAGCTCGGCGTGCGCGGGCTGCGCGCTAACGAATTCCGCCGTGATGGCAAGCCCTATTACCAGAACGGCGTGCGGCTTTCCGACATCGCGCCGCTCTATCCGGCAATGGCCGAGCTCGGTTGGCACCTGCAATTGTGGATCGACACGCGGGATCTGCCGGAGCTCACCGCGGCGCTCGCACGCGTACCGCCGTCGATGCCGGTCGTGGTCGATCACATGGGCCGCATGGATCACCGCCACGGCATCGATCATCCCGGATTCCAGGCGCTGGTGCGCGGCGTGGGCGAAGGCAGGCTATGGTCCAAGGTGTCGGGCGCCTACCGGCTCGGGTCCACCGCGCCCGATTATCTCGAAGCCAAGCCCTTCCACGACGCGCTCGTCGCCGCCAATCCGGCCAATCTCGTCTGGGGCTCGGACTGGCCGCACCCGCGGCCCGAGGGACCGGTGCCGGACGCCAGGCATCTCCTGGATCTGTTCCTGGATTGGACGCCGCGCGAGCAGGATCGGTTGGCGATCCTCAGCGCCAATCCGGCGAGGCTTTACGATTTTCGGTGAACCCCTCTTATCCCTCCCCCGCAAGCGGAGGAGGGATAAGAGCCCCTACCTCTTCACGCTTCCGATGACCCGATCGACCATTTGCGGCGCCAGCCCGGCGTAGTTGGCCGCATCGGTCATGCGCGCGATGGCCGCCGCATCGAAATGCTTCGTCACCTCGGGCTCTACGGCGAGCGCCTCGGCCAAGGTGCCGCCGTGCTCGTTCACCACGCGGCAGGCGGCATAGACGATGTCATGCGCCTGCTGGCGGCCGATGAACGGCGCCATCTGCATCATCACCGCTTCGGCAACGATCAGCCCCTTCGACATAGCGAGGTTCTGCGCCATGCGCGCACTGTCGACGATCAGGCCGCCGAGCGCGAACTTGGCCTGATGCAGCGCACCGGCGCTGAGCACGAAGCTTTCCGGAATCGCCACCCATTCGGCATGCCACGGGCCGGTGGCGCGCTCGAAGTCCTGCACCATGGCGTCGAGCATCAGCCCGGCGTGCTGACGCACGGCTTTCGACGCAGCCAACATCAATTCCGAGGAGATCGGATTGCGCTTCTGCGGCATGGTCGAGGAGGCACCGCGGCCTTTGACGAAGGGCTCGTAGACCTCGGCGAATTCGGTCGAAGCCATGATCATGACGTCGAGCGCGATCTTGCCCAGCGTGCCGGTGACCAGCGCCAGGAAATTGATGACTTCGGCGAAGCCGTCGCGCGCCACGTGCCAGGTCGACACCGGCACGCCGAGCTTCAACTCCGCACACAACGCCTCCTGCACGGCGAAGCCCTTGTCGCCGAGCGAGGCCAGGGTTCCGGCCGCGCCGGCGAACTGCCCGACCAGGACGCGCGGCTTGAGGTCTTCGAGGCGTTCGGCGTGGCGGTCGAACATGGCAAGCCAGATCGCCGCCTTGTAGCCGAAGGTCACCGGCAGCGCCTGCTGCAGATGAGTGCGGCCGGCCATCGCCGTGTCGCGGTGCTTTTGCGCCAGGCCGGCGAGGATGGTGCGCAGGCTCGCAATGTCGTCGCCGACGATCGTGAGCGCGTCGCGCATTTGCAGCACTACGGCCGTGTCCATGATGTCCTGCGTAGTCGCACCCCAGTGCACGTAGCGGCCGGATTCGCCGCACTGCTTCACCAGTTGGTGCACGACCGGCAGGATCGGATAGCCGACGAGGTCGGTCTCGCGACCCAGCAACTCGACATCGAATTTGGAGGCGTCGGCGCGCCGGGCGATCTCGTCGGCGGCGGCCTGCGGAATGACGCCGACCCGCGCCTCGGCCTTGGCGAGCGCGACCTCGACATCGACATAGCGTGCAACCAGCGCGGTGTCGGAGAAGATATCGCGCATCGGCGCGGTGCCGAAGGCGTCGCGGAACAGAAACGAGTCGAGAACGGTGGAAGCGGTCATCGCGGGCCCCTGTCGTTGCGGGGCCGTGAGATACACATATCGGCTCGCGCGGCGCAAACCGGCCGCCATCGGACGCCGGAAATTGGGGCGGGGTCTATTCCACCGGCGCGATCGCCGCCTCGACCGGCTCGGCCGGGGCGGTCAGGCGGCGCGGCTGCGGCACATAGAATTCGCCGAGCTTCAGCATCGGCCGCGGCTTGAGCAGGATCGAGGTCAGCCGGTCGCGCAGCGCCTGCGGCGAGGTCGGCTTCAGGAGGAATTCATGAACGCCGGCACGCAGCGCCTGCACCACGCAGCGGCGATCGGAACGTGTCGTCAGCATGATGATCGGCAGGTTCGGCCGCGGAAAGACGCCGGGCGAACGAACGATGCGGGTCACTTCCATGCCGTCGAGCACGGGCAGGTCCCATTCGAGCAGCATGACGTCGGGATCGCAGGTCCGGATCGCCTCCAGGGCGGCCAGGCCGTCGGCTGCCTCGAGCACCGACTTGGCGCCGAGATTCATCAACATGGTCCGGGTCAACCGGCGCATGAAGTGGTTCTTGTCGGCGACCAGGACGCTGAGGCCCTGAATCTTCTTGTCGAACGGATGGGTCGCCATACGCATTCCTCGCACTCGATGCGTGGAACCTAGCGGGAAAGGCCTATTATCTGCATTAAAGGGTTTGGTTCAATTTTTCCCAATACCCCACGTCGATACCATTCCAAGCGGCTGGACGTCGGGGGGACGACATACCGCTAGGCCCTTTGCGTGATTAGGTTAGCGCCCGGTTACGATAACGAGCCCAGAGGTGCCCCATGAAACTGCCCGGCCCCGACCATCCGATTACCATCGCGCGAAACGGCGGGCGCGTGCGCGTCAGCTTCGCCGGCAAGACCATCGCCGAGACGGCCAACGCCCTGACACTGAAGGAGGCCAGCTATCCGCCGGTGTTCTATATTCCCCGCGCCGACGCGGACATGAGCGCGCTGACCCCGACCGCGCATCATACGCATTGCCCCTACAAGGGCGACGCGAGTTACTTCACGATCGCCGTCGGCGGTCGCACGGCCGAAAATGCAGTGTGGAGTTACGAGCAGCCGTTCCCGGCAGTGGCCGAGATCAAGGAGCACCTCGCCTTCTATCCGAACCGGGTGGACAAGATCGAGGAGAATTGAGCGTCTCCGCATCCGCTCGTCCCCGCGAAAGCGGGGACCCAGTTGTGATTCAGTGCTGGATTCCCGCTGTCGCGGGAATGAGCGGAGAGGACATCGCGCTAATGCATTCGCGGCGCGCGCAGGAATTTCGTGCGGTCGGATGAATTGACGCGCACCTCGAAGGTCAGCCCCTCACGGTAGAGCGTCATCGGCACCTCGACGCCGGCGTGACCGAGCGACCACACCTTGCGATAGAGCCCGGCGAGGCTCGACACAGTCTCGCCGGCGACCGCGAGGATGACGTCGCCGGTTTTCAATTCGGCCCGCGCCGCCGGCCCTTTCGGCGCAATGCCGACAATGACCACCTTGTCCTCGATCTCGGTCGAATACACGCCGAGCCATGGGCGCACCGGCTTGTCGACACGGCCGAAGCGGCGCATGTCGTTGAGGATCGGCTTCAACAGATCGATCGGCACGATCATGTTGAGATGCTCGTTGCGGCCCTCGCGCTCGCGCTCGAGCTGCAGCGAGCCGATGCCGATCAATTCGCCCTTGTGCGAGATGACAGCCGTGCCGCCCCAATTCGGATGGGCGGGATAGGTGAAGATGGCATCATCGATCAGATATTCCCAATAGCCGGCGAATTCCTGCCGCGCGGCGATGTGGCCGGCGAGCGAACGCGTGCGGCCGCCGGCGCCGCCGACGACGACGCGCTCGCCGGCCTGCGCCTCCATCGAGGCGCCGATCGGCAGCGACGGCAGATCGATCTTGCCGAGCGCCTGCACCAGGCCGAATCCGGTCTCGCCATCGAAGCCGAGTGCGTGGCCTTCGACGACGCGGCCGTCACCGAGATGCAGCCACACAGTCTCGGCCTCGGTCACCAGATAGCCGATGGTTAGCACCAGGCCATCGTCGATGAGCACGCCATTGCCGGCCCGTTCGGTGCCGAGGGTCTCGGCGGTGAAGGCGTCAGACGGAATGATGGTGTGCAGGCCCAGCACGGACGATAGCGCGCGATCGAGATCGTAGCCGTAGTCCTCGGGCCGCGGTTGCACGGCCGCCGGCACTTTCCATTCGGTCAACGAGGCCAATGGCTGTCCCTTTCCGGAGCGCGCGGTCAAGCATCGCATCATAACTGCGGCGACGGTACGGCGGAATGGCAAAAGTGCGGGACACCGGTTCCGGGGCTCACCGCGCTCTCGCCGGGGACGACAGCCATGCCGCCAGCGCCGCTTGTCACGCCCCGCGATCTGGCGCACAGGAGGC
>Ga0070658_10004141_pt1 | contig 11877 bp, 14 predicted proteins | sample KBSC13metaG_FD_64664 | JGI IMG/M metagenome (GOLD analysis project Ga0070658, IMG submission 64664) | Corn rhizosphere microbial communities from Kellogg Biological Station, Michigan, USA - KBS C1-3 metaG | ecosystem: Host-associated > Plants > Roots > Rhizosphere > Soil ... | reverse complement strand
TCCCCGTTTTGCGCACGTGGCCGGCCCTGTGGATTGCGCCGCTCGCCGCTTACGCCGCGCTTGTTTCGATGATCCGGCCGCTCCGCGCCTCCTACCGGCCATGGGGATTGGGGCGGATCACCCGGCCCGGCATCCTGGCCGCGCTGGGCATCGCCGCTGTTTCGTGTTCCGCGCTGGCGGTCTTCGACTACTTCTTCCATCCCGACGTGCACGCATTTGCGGCCTATCTTCCGGTGACCACCCTGCCGACGGTGCTGGCGCTGGGTGTCCTCTTTGCCATCGTCAATGCGCTTTGCGAGGAGGTCATTTTTCGCGGCATCCTGTTCGACGCCATCGAATCGCAATGGGGTGTCCGAGGAGCGGTGATCGGAACGGCGTTCCTCTTCGGCTACGGCCATCTTCGAGGATATCCGCCGGGCCCGCTCGGTGCGGTGATGGCCGGCCTCTATGGTTTGTGTCTCGGCTGGCTTCGCGTCTTTAGCGGCGGACTTGCTTTACCGGTCCTCGTGCATATCACCGCCGATGCGACTATCTTCGCGATCGTTGTCCGCTCCGGCGTGTTGTGAAAAGAACCGCTCGACTCCGCATCCCCCAATGAATCCTCCCCACCGCGCCGCCTTCTTAGAGAGTCTCCGACTGCTCATAGCGGCTGGTGCGCGATCCGTGTTCGTTCTCTGGATTTCGCTCTCGCTCCTTGTGAGCGGATGCGGTTCCGGCTCCGCCTACAAGCCGCAGGAAGGCGACGTGGTCTTCCAATCGCTGCCGCACAATCCACTCATCGATGCGATCGAAGGAGCGACGGACTCTCCGTTCTCGCATTGCGGCATCCTGCATCGCGGGAAGGAGGGCTGGCTGGTCATCGAAGCCATCGGGCCGGTAAAGGAAACCCCGCTGCGGGAATGGATCGTGCAGGGCCGGGAGAAGCAATACACAGCCTTCCGTCTCCGGGAAAAATACCGGCCTAAGATTCCGGAGTTCGTCAAGATGGCGCAGACTTACGAAGGCCGCCCCTATGACATCCATTACGACATGGATGACAAAGCGATCTATTGCTCGGAGCTGATCTACAAATCCTTCCTGCGCGTTACCGGCGAGGAGATGGGCCACATTCAGATGCTCGGCCAGTTGCAGTGGATGCCTTATGCCGGGGTTATCCAGCAGATCGAAGGCGGCAAGTTGCCCTTGGAGCGCAAGATGATCACCCCGCGCAGCCTTTCCGAGGCAGCCCAGCTCGAGAAAGTATTTGTGCAATGACGGTGTTGGTCATCGCGGATGACGACGGCCTTCTGCATCGATTGCCGGACGCGTCCGCCGAGGTTCTCGTCTCGTGTGGCGACTTGTACGATCAAACGATCCTGCGAGCCGCCGAGCAATGCGGCTGCCGCCACACCCTGGCGGTGAAAGGCAACCACGACAGCGGCAGCGCCTTCCCCGCGCCGATCATCGACCTGCACCTGCGCACGCTCGTCATTCACGGGGTGACCTTCGGGGGATTTGCGGGCGCGTGGAAATACAAGCCGCGGGGCCATCATCTCTTCGAGCAGGAGGAAGTTGACCAGGCGCTGGCCTCATTCCCGCGGGTCGACGTGTTGGTCGCCCACAATTCCCCGCGCTTGATCCACGATCGCGACGACCACGTGCACATTGGATTCGGCGCGTTCAATTCTTATCTGGCGCGCGCCCACCCAGGCCGGTTGCTCCACGGCCATCAGCATCAGCAAGTGGAATCGGTGATTGGCGCCACGTAGGTGATTGGAACCTACGGCTATCGTTTTCTCGTGGTCCCGGGACCTGAAAAGAGTTAGCTTGCGGTTCGGATTTCAATGAAACTCTTGGTTCCGCTTCTGCTCGTGGCGGCCAGCCTTTCGGCTGGAGCCAGGGACTGCCCTGAGCTGATTCCGGGATTGCCGTTTCCAGAAGAACTGAAGGAGATCGTCCCTGGGGCTCCCGATGAATTTTGGGATATCCGGGAGACACTCGGCATTCTGGCCGCGGGTGAGCGCGAACTTCTTTCTCAGTGGGAAGCACTTCTATCTGCCCACGAGGATGAAGCTGCGGCGCGTGTCGACGAGCGATTGCAGATTGTCCGTGGGCTATTGGAGAAACTGAAAAAAGTGAAGCCGGTGCCGGAATGGCGTTTTTACCGGGATCCGGAAACTGTCCGAAGCGAAATCAACGAGGTAAGGCAGGGGAGGGAAGAAAGGGAGCGACGAGAGCTTGAACTCGCCCTGTGGTTCGCAAAGCACCCGGCGCCGGATCAAGACGACGACGTCCAGCGCGCGGTTGCAGAGCTTGGCGAAGTGGAAATGGTGATTGCGAAGATCGAGGAGGAAGAAAAGGCATTGCAGGAAAAACTCCGACTTTCCGAACAGTCGCCGGAGTATCAATTCCGCCTCAAGGTTCAGAATGACCGGCGTCGTCCCACGCGTGACGATGTCGGTGGGGTCTGGGACAGCGACCCGAATCTGATCGGTTACACGATGGTGTTGGAACAGAAGGGGAAAGCGGTCAGCGGTCAGGGAGAGTTTTGGGGATGCACTGGCGTCGATGATGTCTTCCCAATCACAGGAACATACGCTGACGGAATTCTTCGGCTCAAATTCCAGCGAACGGAAGCGCCACCGTCAATTCATGTATTTCGCTTTGCGCCGGAGAGGGGCCGTCCGCGATTCCTCGTGACCGATACCGCGAACGATCCTCACCCATTTCCTCGCTCGCTGTTACCCACTCCGAAAAAATAGCCGTCGCGGGGCACATTTCTGATATTCTCACTTCGTGCCCACGATTGAACTGGTGACCCGGATCGCCGCGCCGGTCGAGCGCGTGTTCGATCTGGCGCGCAGTATCGACCTGCACACCGACTCTACTTCGAGCACGGGCGAGCGGGCGATCGCCGGCGTGACTCGCGGCCTGATCGGTCCGGGCGACGAAGTGACGTGGCGGGCCCGTCATTTTGGCATCTGGCAGACGTTGACCGTACGCATCACCCAGTTCGATCGGCCGAATCGATTCGCCGACACGATGCTTCGTGGCGCATTCCGGTGCATGGAGCATCAGCACATCTTCGAGCAGTCGGCCGATGGGACCATCATGCGCGATGAGTTTGCTTACGAATCTCCCCTGGGCATTGTTGGCCATCTTGCGGACATCCTTTTCCTGGAGCGCTACATGCGCTCATTCCTCATCGCCCGCAATGAGGTGGTCAAGACCGCCGCGGAGTCGGTTGACTGGAGTCGCTATTTGGACGCTGCGGTTTAAGAGCCTTTGCCCGTGAGAAGCAACTCGCAGGGCGAGGTAAGGCAATCATGAGGCTTGAAAATAGGCGCAGGACTGCCACACGCTCACCATGCTTTCGCTCCCCCGCTACAACCTCGATTGCCATGAAAACGAGCCGCTTCCTTCTCGCCGGCATTGCCGTCTGCATCGTGTCCGTTTCCCAGCCCTTGTCCCTGGCGGCGAGCGCGCCTCCAGCAGGGACGGCGGGACGCTACGTGATGCCGGCGAATGCCGCGATCTATTGCGACCTGCGGCCGGATGGTACTTTCAGCTTCGCGCTGCCCGGGCAGACAATCACGGGCACCTATGTGGTCAAAGGCACGGAGGTCACTCTGTCGACGACCAGCAGGCCCGTGCAAGTGATGCTGTTGGCCGACGGTTTCTTGATTGATCCCGACGGAACGAAATGGCCGAAAGCTGGCGCGGGCGGTGCGCCTCCAGCGGCGGCTCCCATTCCGGCCGGGCTCACCGGCCGATACGCCATCCCCGGCGACGAGGGATTCATCGATCTGCGGCCGGATGGCACTTTTAGCATTTCCCAAGGAAACCGTTCCTCCCCCGGAACCTATACCGTGATCGGGACGGTGGTGAATCTCACGGTTCCCGGGGCGGCCGCACCGCAGCTGCACTTTGCGAATGGCGTCCTGACCATTGGAAACGGGGTGAAGATGCCGCGGGTGGGCGAGGCCGCGCCGCCTCCGGTGCCGGGCACGGTGGCCGGGCCGGCGCTCGCTTCGTCGGAGCAGATGCATGCGACCCTCTCGATCAATCATGTGAAGCAGTTGTGCATCGCAGCCAAGTTGTGGGCGGGAGCTCACAAGGGAAGTTTTCCCGATACGCTCGAGCAACTCCTGACGAAGGAATATATCGGCACGGACCCGACGGTGGTGCATTGCCCGCTACTCCAGGACGACACCCAGGTGGGCTACCTCTATCTCGGGAAAGGGCTGAAGGATTCTGTGGCCGGGGAGACGATCCTCTTCATGAGCAAATGGACCGGCGCCGATGGCAAGCGCGTGATCGGGCGCGCGGACATCGCGGCCATGCTCGCCGTGCCGAAGCCAGGGGACATTCCACCGGCCGCGGCGGCAATGATCCAATCGTCAAAACCGGTCAGCGGTAGCGTGGCGCCAGTCCCGGGCAGTGGGACGCCAAACCCAGCCAGTGCGACACCGGCGGCGACTCCGGTTGCGGCGGCAAATCTCGCGAAGATCACCCTCTCGCTGAATAACAATGGCAAGGGCCGCTACGGAGCGATCTTTCCCGAGGCGCAAATGCCCGCCGATCAGACGAACTATTTCTGGGTGACTGACCGTCCCGACAACACGTTCAACGTCACTCCTTTGCAGCGCAATACCTGGTTTGTGGCCCTGGTGCCGGGGATCTACAAAGTGCGCATTGAATATCGCGAAGGCAAATCGAGAACGCAGGTGAGTAACCTCGTCGAAGTCACGGTGCCGAACACCGGGAAATAAGTTACTGAACTCAGTCCGAAAACACAAGGCGGGGGGTGAAATTCAAAATCCCTGTCCTGGGCCCGCACGTTCATTCGTCGTCTCATTGAAACCACAAACGGGTCGACGCGCGAGGAGCGGCCAACCCACGAATCAATAAACGTATGAGCACAAATACCACGAGATCTGCATCTGAAAACCTGGCACTGAAGCACAGGATCGTCTCGCGGGACGCATGGATCGCCGCGCGGAAGGAACTGCTGGAAAGGGAAAAGGAATCCACCCGGCTGCGCGACGAATTGAGCGCCTGGCGGCGCGAACTGCCTTGGGTGAAGATCGAGAAGAACTATGTGTTCGACGCGCCCGGCGGCAAGGTGGCGCTGGCCGATCTCTTTGCCGGACGCAGCCAGCTCGTCATTTATCACTTCATGTTCGGACCGGACTGGGAGGAGGGGTGCCCGAGCTGCTCGTTCGTGTCCGATCACTTTGACGGCACGCTGCCGCACCTGGCCGCCCGCGACGTCACGCTGGCGGCGGTCTCGCACGCGCCGATTGGGAAAATCGAGGCGTTCAAGAAGCGCCTGGGATGGCGCTTCCAGTGGGTCTCGTCCCACGGCAGCGATTTCAACGCGGATTTCCACGTGTCCTTCACCCCGGAGGAAATGGCGCGGGGTAAAGTGGACTACAACTACACCCTGCAGGAATTCCCGAGCGCTGAGGCGCCGGGCATCAGCGTTTTCTACAAGGATGCCGCGGGCGATGTCTTCCACACCTACTCGTCCTTCGGGCGCGGTCTCGAAATTGTGATGGGCACCTACATGATTCTCGACCTCGTGCCCAAGGGGCGCGACGAGGACAAATTGGAGTTCTCGATGGAATGGGTGCGACACCATGATCGCTACGGCACCAACGAGTTCGCCGACGCGGACAAACCCTACTGGCCCGAGACGGCGTCGCCTGAATCCGCAGGCTGCGGCTGCGGCCCAGCGGAGGCGAAGTCATGAACGCGCCTTGCCGTTGCCCAGTTACGGTGGCGGGGCAGGGGACCAGCCGACATCTTCCGGCGTCGTGGTGGGGGCGTGTCACGGAGATCGCCGGCTGGATCTTCCCGGCAACCCTGCTGGCTCTGCTCCCGAAATGCCCGGTGTGCGTGGCGGCGTATGTGGCGCTGACGACCGGTATCGGGATCTCCGTGCCGGCTGCCGCCGACCTTCGGACGTTGATGGTGTTCGTGTGCGCCGTAGCGTTGGTCTCCCTGGCGGCCAGGCGGATCAAACTATCCCTTTCCTGGTGCTCCCCATCGCGCCAGCACGAGATGCTTGTCCCGGATAAACAATCCCATGCGAAGATCGTCCCACAAGATGACGGCATCTGCCGTGGATCCGTCCTTCCACGTCATGCGGCGCACGGCTTGCACTTTTAGGTCGGGGGAGAGGGTCACGATCCGGCTGTCCGAGGTGACCCGGAAGAGCATGGCACGGCCATCGGCGGCGTCGGCGATCCGGCGGGCGCGAATCCACGCGGCCAGCCGCATGTCCGGATGGAAGAACCACGTTTTGTCGATGTTGTTCCCGCCTTTGCGTGATGCGTATCCGCTGGGTTCATAGACCTTGTCGCTGGCCTCAGGTCCCCGCACCGAGAGTCCGTTGTAATCTTCCGAGCCGAGAAAGAAGTCTCGTCGCCCTGGCCAAAAACCGAAGACCTCATTCCCGTTGGGGATCATGAGGTTTGAGCCCGGTTCCACCGGATCGCCTTCTTTCGGCGGAGGCGTCACCCGGGATTTCGGGTCTTCCAAACCGTAACTGGGAAAGCCGACTCCCATCCCGTGACCGGCTTCCCTTCGGTCGAGAAGGTATTGGCCGGAATCGTCCGGGACGGACATTTCGATGTACCAGCCTCGCGGGCCGAGGGCGCGCGGGTAACAGATCTGCCAGCGCTCAAACCCCTTCAAGACGCGGGCAGGTCCCTCCGGTCCCACCCACACCGTCGCCCGGCCTTCTTCCGTACCGACACTCACCACCCATCCGGTCCCCATATTGTCGCTGCGCCCCCAACCGAGGAGCGACCGTTCGTGGTACTCATCCGGAGCCAATGCTTCATGGGTCAAGGTGCGCAGCAAGACGCCTTCCTTGGAGAAGAAATAGAGGTTCCCATCCATCTCATCCAGGTCGGTGGTAACCCAGCGACCATCGGGCAGGAAGGCTCCATACCATTCTCTTCCCTTTCCGGTCCGGCGTGAGGGAGCCGCTTCGTGGACCAGGTGCCCGGCGCCGTCGAAGAGCCAACCGTGCGCGGGTGTCCAGATTTCGATCCGGTCGGCGGTCAGCCGTCGCGCCAGCCAGCCCTCGCCTTTCTGCCAGCTATGGATCATGGACGAGAACATTTCCTCATCGAGAGCCGCTGAGACCTCTTTGAAGGTCCGCACGACCTGCAGCGGCGTCGGGCGGCCCCCCGGTGGAATGCGCACCATCTTGCGCAGCACGGGACCACGAGTGAGCAACGCTTCGAGGACATCGCCCCGGCCCACTGCGAATGCTGCATCGAGCAGGGCCTGGCTGCGGTGCGAATACAAATCGGGATATCCCGCCTTGCGCCACGCTGCGTAGGTTCGGCGAAACGCGCTGGCCCGTTCCTCGTCCGTGACTTGGGAAAACGCAGGGCCGTGGGCGATGGCGAGGATCGCGATCAGCCCGAGGATGCGGCCCACGAGAAGGAGTCGCCGGCGAGGCGGGTTGTTCAGAGAGGGCATATTCGGATTACGTCGCGGGAGCGCCAAGTCTTGCATGTTTTTGGAGGGGCCCACGGTTTCTGGCTGGCTCAAAATCGTGCGATCTGGGGAGATGAAGACGAAGAGCTTGCCCGAAAGGCACCATCCTCCGCCAGCACCTCTGCCGCCGCCTCGCGCTCGCCCAAGGACACCGGCGGCCGCCATCACCTCTGCCGCCGCCTCGGAGGGGTAGTCCATTCTGCACGGCCATTGACCGCGTGCCGCCCTGCACGTAGGCTCGCCGCCCTTTTCCCTAAGAAGCAATGAGCCAGAACTGCAAAGATACCCCCACCTGCCCAAGACACCAGCGGACGTGGGGCGTGCCGCTGCCCGTCTTCTACGAGGCGGATGGCAAGCCGATCCTCAGCGCCGAGAACGCGCGCAAGGTGGCTGACCTCGTGGAGAAGCACGGCACGAATTTGTGGTTCGAGAAGAGCGACGCCGACTGGGCGCAAATGCTCGGCTTGCCCGACGGCACGACGTGGCGGAACGACACGCTGGACGTGTGGATCGACTCCGGGGTTTCGCATACGGCCGTCACGGCCAAGCGGCCGGAACTCGCCGGGAGCAGCGTCGCGGACGTCTACATCGAGGCCACGGACCAGCACCGCGGCTGGTTCCAGTCCTCGCTCATGACTAGCGTCGCTCTCTACGGGAAAGCGCCCTACAAGACCGTGATCACCCACGGATTCGTCGTCGACGCCGACACGAAGAAGAAGGTCTCCAAGTCCGACCAGACGGACGCGGGGCAGGCTGACGGAACGCCGGCGGGAAATGCCGCCGCGAAACCGAACGAAAAGCAAAAGGAGAAGGATTACGTCAAGCCGACCAAGACCGAGCATTACTGCGAGAAATCCGGGAAGAAGACTTCCGTGCACCTGGAGCTTTTCCCAGAGGCTGATGCTGCCTTGCGCGACACCGCGCTCGAGGCGCAGGTGGATGAGTTGCTCAAGCTGCGCGGGGTGATCGCCCAGGCCATCGAACCCGCGCGCCAGGCCAAGGAAATCGGCAACGCGCTGGAAGGCGCGGTCACGCTGCAACTCGCCGACGAGAAATTGCTCGCCACGCTTCATGGCCGGACGGAGGAACTCGAGGAGCTCTTCATCCTGAGCGACCTGCCCCTCACTGCCGGAGGTGAGACCAACGCGAAAGTCGTCCGCACGGAGCGCGCGAAGTGCGCCCGGTGCTGGCGGCATCGCGTAACGGTCGGCGCCGACCCAGCCCAGCCGGAACTGTGCGACCGTTGCACCGCTGTGGTGACTGTATCGTGAAATTTCTGCTGTCCATCGCCCTGCCACTCTACGCTCTCGACCAGGCGACGAAGCTCTGGATCGTGAAGCATTTCGTCCTGAACGACGATCGGCAGACCATCATTCCGGGATTCTTCGATCTCGTTTATTGGGCCAATACGGGGGCGGCGTTTAGCGCGTTCACGGGCAAAAATACCTTTTTCATTTGCCTGTCGATCGCCGCCTTTGTCGGACTCATATTCTTCTACCTGAAGGGAGCGTTCGTGGACCGGCTTTCCCGCTGGGGGGTGGCGTTGCTGCTCCCGGGCATTCTAGGGAATTTGACGGATCGGTTTCTGCACAAGCATGTCGTCGATTTTCTCCTTTTCGACCTCCACGTACGCTTCGCCAATCCGTGGCCGGCTTTCAACGTCGCCGACAGTTGCATCTGCACGGCCACCGGCCTCTTCATCCTTGGGGCGCTCAAGGATCACCGAAGGACGGCGTCCGAGGCGGGCGACACACCGAAATAGACACACGCGAGCGGATTGAAGGCCGCGATTCATGGGCAAAGAAAGGTTTATCCCATGCTTCACTACGCACTTGTTTTCCTCGTCATCGCCCTCATCGCGGGCGTTCTGGGTTTCGGTTTTCTAGCCGCTACCGCCGCCTCGATCGCGAAAATCTGTTTCCTCGTCTTCCTCGTTCTTTTCCTGATCTCGTTCTTCAGCGGGCGCAGGGGACCGGTCGCCTGACGGGGCGCGCTGAGACGCGCCGGTTGCTAGCTTTTAGTGGATCGTTGATGCCTCCTCATCTGGGCGCGACTGTAACCTTGAAGGGCCCCGTTCTCGTATTTCATGAGAGCGGGGCGGGCAAAAGTGCCCGCGTCGCCTGGATTACGGGGCTATCAACTATCCGAGAGTCGCCAGCTTCGCTTGGATGGCTTCGAAGTTCGGGAGTTCCTTGGGCGTCGGAGTCTGTTCACTGTATTGAATGACGCCTTCCTTATCGATCACAAAGGCGGCGCGGGCGGAGACGCTTCCGAGACCGATCAAATCGTCGAGGAGTACTTCGTAGTTTTTCGCGGTCGTCTTGTTCAGGTCGCTCGCGATGGTGATGCCGATTTTTTCTTTCTGCGCCCATGCTTCCTGTGCAAAGGGGCTGTCCACGCTGACCGCGATCACGTCCGCATTCGCCGCGGTGAAGGTATTTAGTCCTGCCGTGACGTCGCACATCTCCTGGGTGCACACGCCCGTGAAGGCGAGAGGGAAGAACAGAAGGACGGTATTCTTCTTGCCAAAATTCGCGCTCAGGGAGACGTCGCGCAGGCCATCCGCGGTTTTGGACTTGAGGGTGAAATCAGGAGCTTTGGAGCCGACGGAGAGAGCCATGGGGATTTATGATTGAGGATTTATGATTTACGATTGGCCAGTAGCCATGCGCCTCTTAAAGAGCGGCGAGCGAAGCTTCAATTCATAAATCGTAAATCGTAAATCATAAATGTTCTGGTGGATCCTCACTCTCGTCCTGATGCTGGCGGGCCTCATCGGCACGGTGGTGCCTTTGCTGCCCGGGACGACGATTATTTTCGCCGCCGCCGTGCTGCATCACTACATGCTTGGCCAAGGGCAGAGCGTCAGCTGGTGGACCCTCAGCGCGCTGCTCGTGCTCACGGTCGTCTCTTACGTCGTTGACCTCATCAGCGGGACGCTCGGCGCGAAGAAATTTGGGGCCACCCGCTGGGGAGCCGTTGGGGGGATTATCGGGGCCATCGTCGGGCTGTTCTTTGGGATCATCGGTGTGTTCGTCGGGCCCTTGATTGGCGTCCTTGCGGGGGAGCTCATTGGCGGCAAGGAATTGCTGCCGGCGGGAAAATCGACGTGGGGGACATTTCTCGGAACCACGGCCGGGATGGCGGCCAAGCTGATGATCGGCGCGGTGATGATCACTTGGTTTCTCATCGCGGCCCTGTGGCATTGAGGCACTGAGCTTGCCAATGGGGCGTCACTCCGCTGTGCTGGACGGACCCTTCTATGTCGAAACTTTTTGATCTCTCAAACGAAATTGCCGTGGTCATCGGAGCCACGGGTGTGCTCGGTGGCGCCCTCGCCGATGGCCTCGCTGCCGCCGGCGCCAAAGTTGCCGTCCTCGGCCGGAACGCCGAGCGGGGCCGGGCCCGGGCGCTGGCGATTCAAAAGGAGGGGGGCATGGCCGAATACATTTCCGCCGATGCCATGGATCGCGCCTCGCTGGAAAAGGCGCATGAAGCCGTCGTCCGGGAGTTCGGTGAGCCCACCGTCCTCGTCAACGCCGCCGGTGGCAACGATCCCAATGTGACCGTGACTGCGGAGCGTCTCTTCGAGCAGATCGAACTCGACGACTGGCGGATGAATTTCGACATGAATCTCGTCGGCGGTGTGCTGCTGCCGTGCCAGGTTTTTGGCGCGACGATGGCTGGGCGCGGGAAGGGGAGCATTATCAATATCGCCAGTGTTTCGGCGCACCTGCCGCTGTCGCGTGTGGTCGCCTACTCGGCGAGCAAGGCGGCGGTGCTCAGCCTGTCGCAATTTCTCGCCCGGGAGTGGGCGACGAAGGGTGTGCGGGTGAATTCGATCACACCGGGCTTCTTCCCCGCGGAGCAGAATCGCAAGCTGCTCTTCAACGAAGATGGCAGTCCCACGCCTCGCACCAAGGCCATCCTGGGTCACACTCCGATGAACCGTTTCGGGGAGCCGAGTGAACTCATCGGCGCGGCTGTTTTCCTCGCCGCACCCAAAGCCAGCAGCTTCATCACCGGCACCGATATCCGGGTGGATGGCGGTTATCTGAGTCAGACGATCTAGCCCCGATCCGCATCACGGCAGGCGGTCAAAGCAAGAGAATGACAGCCCTGCTGACGGGTGTATCATTCGGGGACATCGTGCGCTCGCAGACCGTCCACAACCACACTCTCTCCCATGAAAAAACTCATCTGGATCATCGTCGCCGCAGCCATCGCGGGATTTGTTGTGAATCCCGGCTTTGGGAAAGAAGACCCAAATACGGAACAGACCGGGCCAGTTCCAGAGCGCATCCTGCCCCTGACCAAAAAGCAGTTGGTTACAAAGGTTCCGCAATTCTATTCGTTCGACTACGACGCCGATCCGCAGCC
>Ga0070658_10004140_pt1 | contig 11878 bp, 9 predicted proteins | sample KBSC13metaG_FD_64664 | JGI IMG/M metagenome (GOLD analysis project Ga0070658, IMG submission 64664) | Corn rhizosphere microbial communities from Kellogg Biological Station, Michigan, USA - KBS C1-3 metaG | ecosystem: Host-associated > Plants > Roots > Rhizosphere > Soil ... | reverse complement strand
AGCGGCCGTCGTCGTCCGTCATCATCTTGCCGAAGCCGAAGAAGTTCGGGTCGAGCGGCGCGTCGTGGTTGTCGCGCTGGTGCCAGTAGCGGCCGGCGCTGTTCGCCTGCCAGACTTCGATCAGCGAGTTGCGCACCGGCTTGCCGTCCTCGTCGACGACGCGGCCCGTCACGACGATCTTTTCGCCCAGCGGCGCTTGCTCGCCGCGGCGGGTCAGGTCCGCGTCGTGCGGCAGCAGGATGCGCGGGGCAGGTGCGATGTTGCGGCTGACCGGGACGGGGGCCTCGATGCGCAGCGCCGGTTGCAGCGGGCCGCGCTTGACCGTCGATTTGTAGGCGGGATGGATGAGGTCCGGCCAAACGCCGGGCGCGACTTCGTCGAATTTCACGGTGGTCTCCTGATGTCGGAAGGTTGTGCGAGCCAGACCATCGTAGGAAATGGGCCGCCGCCGGACAAGACGGGGAGAGCAGTTGACTTCCGCTATTCGCACGCTTTGTGCGATACTCGCACAAATTCGGAGTTTTTTGCACATGGACCAGGACGATACGACGCACGCGCCGGCGAAGCGCGACATGGTCGCGGGCCTCGACAAGGGACTGCAGGTCATCGAGGCCTTCGACCAGGAGCGCTCCCGGCTGACGATCGCCGAGGTGGCCGAGCGCACGGGCCTCACGCGCGCGGCCGCGCGACGCTACCTGCTCACGCTGACGGCGCTGGGCTATATGCGGCACGAGAACAGGCAGTTCACCCTGACGCCCAAGGTGTTGCGGCTCGGGCAGTCGTACCTGCATTCCGCCCGCCTGCCGCGCATCGCCCAGCCGCTGCTGTACCGGCTGGCGTACGCGCTCGGCGAGGCGGCGTCCGTCGGGGTGCTGGACCACGACGACCTCGTGTGCGTGGCGGCCGTCAGCGCCGGCCAGCTGATCTCGGCCACGCTGCAGCCGGGCACGCGCGTGCCCGCTTACTGCACGGCGAACGGCCGCATGCTGCTGGCGAGCCTGCCGCCGGACCAGGCCGAGCGCTTCCTCGCGCGCGCCATGCCGGAGCCCATCACGTCGCACACGATCGTCGATCGCGCGCGCCTGGCGCAGGAGATCGCGCGGGCGCGCGAACGCGGCTATGCCGTCGTCGACCAGGAACTGGAACTGGGCCTGCGGACGATCGCCGTGCCCGTCAAGAATTTCCGGGGCGACGTCGTCGCGGCGATGAACATCAGCGTGCACGCGGGCCGCATGAGCGTCGAACAGATGGTCGAGCGCTGCCTGCCGGCGCTCATCAAATACCAGGTCGAGTTGAACGCGCTGCTGTAGCGCGCCGCGTCAGATGCCGTGCAGGTTGAGGGCGCGCACGGCGCTTCTCAGCTGGGCGTGCAGCCACGCGCGCTCGTCGTCCGTGAGATCCGGGAACATGGTGTGCTCGACCTCGCGCACGACGTCGTCGCAGCGCCGCAGCATGGCCAGGCCGTCGTCCGTCAGGCTGATGCGGATGATGCGGCCGTGCCCCGGATCCGGCGTGCGCGCGATCCAGCCCTTCGCCTCCATCGCTTTCACCATCTCGTTCGCCGATTGCGGCGACATCATCGTGCGCTCCGCCAGCTGGGCATTCGACAGTGTGCCGAGCACGCGGAATACCGACAGCGCCGTGTAATGGGGCACCGTCATGCCCAGCGGCGCGAGGCCGTCGCGCAGGCGCTTGTTCAGGACGTGGTCGAGCCGGCCCACGATGTAGGCGAGACCGGAAGGCTTGTTGTCGGCCGCGGCGGCCGGGACTGGTTCTTTGGAAGGCATCAAAATTTTTCTTGTCAAAGCGTGCGGGCAGGTCTAGTATAAGTCACATATCAGGTTACCTGATACCTTCCTCACACATTAGGAGACATTGTATGTCCAAATACGAAGGCCGTTGGCAGACCGTGAAGGTCGACGTCGAGAACCGCATTGGCTGGATCACCCTGAATCGTCCCGAGAAGCGCAACGCGATGAGTCCCACGCTGAACCGTGAGATGATCGACGTGCTGGAAACGCTGGAACTGGACGACGACGCCGAGGTGATCGTGCTGACGGGCGCCGGCGATGCGTGGACGGCCGGCATGGACCTGAAGGAGTATTTCCGCGAGACGGACGGCAAGCCCGAGATCACGCAGGAGCGCATCCGCCGCGACTGCTCGCAATGGCAGTGGAAGCTGCTGCGGATGTACAGCAAGTCGACCATCGCGATGGTCAACGGCTGGTGCTTCGGCGGCGCGTTCTCGCCGCTCGTCGCCTGCGACCTCGCCATCGCCGCCGAGGATGCCGTGTTCGGCCTGTCGGAAGTCAACTGGGGCATCCCGCCGGGGAATCTCGTGTCGAAGGCCGTGGCGGATACGATGGGCCACCGCCAGGCGTTGTACTACATCATGACGGGCGAGACGTTCACCGGCCGGCAGGCCGCCGAGATGGGACTCGTGAACCAGGCGGTGCCGAAGGCGCAGCTGCGCGAGGCGGTGATCGCGCTGGCGCAGAACCTGCTGGAGAAGAACCCGGTCGTGCTGCGCTACGCGAAGCAGGGCTTCAAGCGCTGCCGCGAACTGACGTGGGACCAGAACGAGGACTACCTGTACGCCAAGACGGACCAGTCCAACTACCGCGACCCGGAGAAGGGCCGCAAGGAGGGCCTGAAGCAGTTCCTGGACGATAAGACGATCAAGCCCGGCCTGCAGAGCTACAAGCGCGCGTAAGACGCGACCCGCTGCAGTGACAGCCCCCGCCGCCGGCGCAGACAGGCGCCCGGCGGAATTTCTGGTCAGAGCCAAAAGGAGACCTCTGATGGTCGAAACCGATCTGCTGATCGCCGGGCAGGCCCGCCCGGCATCCAACGGCGCCGCCTACGAGCGGCGCGATCCTGCCACCGGCGCCGTCGCCACGCGCGCCGCCGCCGCCACCCTCGACGACGTCGACGCCGCCGTCGCCGCCGCGCGTGACGCGTTCCCTGCCTGGTCCGCCATGGCGCCCGGCCCGCGCCGCACGCTTTTGCTGGCCGCGGCCGACGCGCTGGAGGCGCTGCGCACGCGCATCGTCGACACCGCCGTGCGGGAAGCGGGCGGCGCGCCCGTCTGGTACCAGTTCAACGTGACGCTCGCCGCCAACATGCTGCGCGAAGCCGCTTCCATGACCACCCAGGTTGCCGGCGAGGTGATCCCGTCCGACGTACCGGGTTCGCTCGCCCTGGGCGTGCGCCAGGCCTGCGGCGTCGTGGTCGGCATCGCGCCGTGGAACGCGCCCGTCATCCTCGGCACGCGCGCCGTCGCCATGCCGCTCGCCTGCGGCAATACCGTGGTGCTGAAGGCGTCCGAACTGTGCCCGGGCGTGCATCGCCTGATTGCGCAGGCGTTCGTCGATGCGGGCTTCCCGCCCGGCGTCGTGAATCTCATCTCGAACGCGCCGGACGACGCGCCGCAGGTCGTCGAGCGCCTCGTCGCGCACCCGGCCGTCCGACGCATCAACTTCACGGGCTCCACGCGCGTGGGCCGCATCATCGCGAAGCTGGCCGCCGAGCACCTGAAGCCCGTGCTGCTCGAACTGGGCGGCAAGAACCCCATCGTCGTGCTGGACGACGCCGACCTCGACGCGGCCGTCGACGCCGCCGCGTTCTCCGCGTTCTTCAACCAGGGCCAGATCTGCATGTCGGCCGACCGCATCATCGTCGATCGCAAGATCGCGTCCGCGTTCATCGACCGGCTGGCCGCGAAGACGGCCACGCTGCACGCCGCGCCGGCCGACGCGCCGCTCGCGGGCATGATCGACCCGGCAGCCGCCGCCCGCGTGGCCGCCATGCTGCAGGATGCGCGCGAGCGCGGCGCCACCGTCATCCAGACCGGCGGCCTGGAAGGCAATGTGCTGCAGCCCGCCATCGTGGACGGCGTCACGCCCGCCATGCGCGTTTACCAGGAAGAATCGTTCGGCCCCATCGTCTCCGTGCTGCGCTTCGACACGGACGAGGAAGCCATCCGCCTCGCCAACGACAGCGAATACGGGCTGTCGTCGGCCGTGTTCTCGCGCGACATCGGCCGCGCCATGGCCGTCGCCCAACGCATCGAATCGGGCATCTGCCACATCAACGGCCCGACCGTGCACGACGAAGCGCAAATGCCGTTCGGCGGCGTCAAGGGCAGCGGCTACGGACGCTTCGGCGGCAAGGCGGCGATTGCCGAGTTCACGGACCTGCGCTGGATCACCGTGCAGACCGGGCCGCGTCACTACCCGATCTGAGGAGGCAGGCATGCACGACCTGCAACCGGAGGGGAGGCGCCGTCCCGTCCTCCTCGGTAACCCGGACATCCGCGCCTGGCGCGACGGCGACGTGTGGCACGTGGACGCCGTGACGCCGCTCGGACCCGTGCCCCGGCGCTGGACCGACCGCCTCGCGAGCGGCGCGGCCGCGCATCCGGAGCGCACGCTCGCCGCCCGGCGCGGCCCCGACGGCGGCTGGATCCGTATCGGCTATGCCGACATGCTGCGCCGCGCGCGCCACATCGGCCAGGCATTGCGCGACCGCGGCCTGTCGGCGGAGCGGCCGCTCGCGATCCTGTCGGGGAACGACCTGGAGCATTTCCAGCTGGCGCTGGGCGCCGCCTATGCCGGCATCCCGTACGCCCCGATCTCGCCCGCGTACTCGCTCGTCGCGACGGACTTCGGCAAGCTGCGCGACCTGATCGAGCAGCTGACGCCGGGCGCCGTGTACGTGGCGGACGGCGGTCCGTACACGCCGGCGCTGGACGCCGTGCTGCCGCCCGGCACGGAACTGATCCTCGGTGGCGGCGACTATCCGGGACGGCGCGCGACGCCTTTCGCGTGCCTGCTGGACACGGCCGTGCGCGACGTCGACGCGGCCAACGACGCCGTCGGGCCGGACACGATCCTGAAATTCCTGTTCACGTCCGGCTCGACGAAGAGGCCGAAGGCCGTGGTCACGACGCACGGCATGCTGGTCGCCAACCAGCAGATGCTGCTGCAGACCTTCGCGTTCCTGGCCGAGGAGCCGCCCGTACTCGTCGACTGGCTACCCTGGAACCACTGCTTCGGCGGCAGCCACAACGTGGGCATCGCGCTGTACAACGGCGGCACGCTGTACCTGGACGACGGCAAGCCGACGCCGAAGGAATTCGCCGCGACACTGGTCAACCTGCGCGAGATCGCACCCACCGTCTACTTCAACGTGCCCAAGGGCTTCGAGATGCTGACGGAGGCGCTGGAGAGCGACGCCGCTCTGCGCGCAACCTTCTTCTCGCGCGTAAAACTGTTCCTGTGTGCGGGCGCGGGCCTGTCGCAGGCCGCGTGGGACCGGCTCGACGACGTGGCGATCGCGCATTGCGGCGAATCGATCCGCATCATGACGGGCCTCGGCATGACGGAGACGTCGCCGTCGTGCACGTTCGGCACCGGCAGCGTCGTGCGCGCGGGGTATGTCGGCGTGCCGGCGCCGGGCTGCCGCGTGAAGCTCGTGCCGGTCGACAGCAAGTTCGAGGCGCGCTTTGCCGGTCCGCACGTCATGCCCGGCTACTGGCGCGCGCCGCAACTGACGGCCGAGGCGTTCGACGAGGAGGGCTATTACCGCACGGGCGACGCGCTGCGCTTCTACGACGCGGCGCGGCCGGAACTGGGCTTCGTGTTCGACGGCCGCATCGCCGAGGATTTCAAGCTGTCGTCCGGGACGTTCGTCAGCGTCGGCCCGCTGCGTGCCCGCGTCATCAGCCAGGGTGCACCGTACGTGATGGATGCCGTCGTCGCGGGCCTGAACCGCGAGACGATCACGCTGCTCGTGTTCCCCCGCATGGAGCATTGCCGCGTGTTGGCCGACCTGCCGCCGGATGCCGAAACAGACGTGGTGCTGGCCAGTTCGCCCGTGCGCGCCATGTTCGCGCGGCTGCTGGCGGACTTGAACGCGACGGCGAGCGGCTCGTCGAACCGGATCGAGCGCCTGCTGCCGCTGGCCGAGCCGCCGTCGATCGATCATCGCGAGGTGACGGACAAGGGCTCCATCAACCAGGCAGCCGTGCTGGCCCGGCGCGCCGCGCTGGTCGATGACCTGTACGCGGACCGGGCCGGCCTCGCCATCCGCGCCAGCGAAGGAGGGCCGCGCACGACGACCTGACCGACCGCCGATTCATCTGCGAACAACAACGAGGCCGGCGCCACGCCGGCCCGAACGACAATCCATCGCATCACAGGAGACAATATGAATCACCGAGGCAACCTGCCGCGCGGTGCGGCCACGATCGCGCTCTGTTTCATCACCGCACTGCTGGAAGGATTGGACCTGCAATCCACCGGCATCGCCGCACCGGGCATCGGCGCGGAATTCAAACTGGCGCCCGCCATGATGGGCTGGGTGTTCAGCGCTGGCCTCGTCGGCCTGCTGCCGGGCGCCTTCGTCGGCGGCTGGCTGGCCGACCGCATCGGCCGCAAGCGCGTGCTCGTCGGCGCCGTACTGCTGTTCGGCGTATTTTCGTTCGCCACCGCCCATGCGTGGAGCTACGACAGCCTGCTGGCGGCGCGCATGTTCACGGGCCTCGGCCTCGGCGCCGCGCTGCCGCTGCTGATCGCGCTGACGTCCGAGGCCGCCGACCCGGCCATGCGCAGCACGGCCGTCAGCCTGACCTATTGCGGCGTGCCGCTGGGCGGCGGCATCGCCTCCGTCATCGGCATGATGAAGTTCGAGGCCGGCTGGCGCACGATCTTCTACGTGGGCGGGCTGGTGCCCATCGCCGTCGCGCTGCTGCTCGTGCTGTTGCTGGCCGAGTCGGCCAGCTTCCGCCGCCAGGCGGCCAGCCATGCGCCGGCCGACCGCCGCATCGGCGCGCTGTTCGCTGGCAGCGCGCTCGCGTCCACCTTGCTGCTGTGGGTCGCCTGCTTCTTCACGCTCACCGTCCTGTACATGCTGCTCAACTGGCTGCCGTCGCTGCTGATCGGGCAGGGCTATACGCGTCCCCAGGCCGGCATCGTGCAAATCCTGTTCAACCTCGGCGGCGCGACCGGTGCCGTGCTGAGTGGACGCCTCGTCGACCGCGACCGTGCCGGCGTCGCCGTGGGGATCTCGTATGCCGGCATGCTGCTGGCCCTGGCGGGCCTCGGCCTGTCGGGTAGTTTCGGCGTGACGATGGCGGCTGGCTTCGCGGCAGGCTGTTGCGCGCTCGGTGCCCAGGCCGTGCTGTACGCCCGTGCCCCGGCTCTGTACGGAACCGCGATCCGCGCCACCGGCGTCGGCGCCTCGGTCTCGGTCGGCCGCCTCGGCGCCATCGCCGGCCCGCTCGTGGCCGGCCAGGTGCTGGCGACCGGCGCAGGCGCGGCCGGCGTGATGCTGTCGGCGGCGCCGGGCCTCGTCGTGGCGGCGCTGTGCGCATGGTCGCTGTCGCGCCGGGCCGACCCGGAAGCCGTGCCGGTCGCGCAGGCCGCCGGCACGCACTGACTATCCACTGATTCGCGTAGGTCGCGACGTCCGCGCAGCCCTCCGCCGGGCTGTGCCGGGTCCGTTCGTCCCTTCGCTTTGAAAAAACAGGAGAACACGATGAACCGACAACAAACCGCGGCCGTGCTGGCCGTCCTCGGCCTGACGGGTTGCGGCACCAGTCACGAGAGCACGCAAGCGCCGCAACTGCTGCCGCAACTGAGCCAGGCTACCGGCGCCACGCTCACCGCCTGCGCCGAACTGGCCACCCGCATCAGTTATCCCGACACCACGATCACCGCCGCGAATCCGATCGCGGCTGGCGCCCTGGCCGTGGCCGGCAAGCCCGTGCCCGCGCACTGCCAGGTGCTGGGGCAGATGTTCCGGCGCACGGGCGCCGACGGCAAGGCGTACGCCATCGGTTTCGAGATGCGGCTGCCGGTCGCGTGGAACGGCCGCTTCTTTTACCAGGCCAACGGCGGCCTCGATGGCAGCGTGGTCACGGCCACGGGTCCGGTGGGTGGCGGCGGTCCGCTCGACAATGCGTTGAACCAGGGCTTTGCCGTGCTCAGTTCGGACGCCGGCCACGCCAGACCGACGCCCGACTTCGGCATCGACCCGCAGGCGCGCCTGGATTATGGCTACCAGGCCGTCGGCAAACTGACGCCGATGGCCAAAGCCGTGATCCAGACGGCATACGGCAAGGCGCCGGACCGGTCGTACATCGGCGGTTGCTCGAACGGCGGCCGGCACACGATGGTGGCGGCGGCGCGCTATGCCGACCAGTACGACGGCTTCCTCGTCGGCGACCCCGGCTTCCGCCTGCCGCTGGCGGCCATCGCCAATATCGCCGGCGGCAAGACCTATGCGTCGCTGGCCAACGCGCCGGGCGACCTCGGCACCGGGTTCACGCAGGCGGAGCGCACGCTCGTGTCGAATGCCGTGCTGGCGAAATGCGATGCGCTGGACGGCGCCGCGGATGGTCTCGTCCAGGACACGGGCGCGTGCCAGGCCGCGTTCGACCTGGCGCGCGACGTGCCGACGTGTGCCGGCGCGCGCGACGGCACCTGCCTGAGCGCCGCGCAGAAGACCGCCATCGGCGCACTGTTTGCCGGTGCGAAGACGGAGACCGGCACGAAGATCTACGCGAGCTTCCCGTGGGACGCGGGGTTCGCGACGGATGGATGGGCGAACTGGAAGTTCAGCTCGCCAATGCAGCGCGACGCCGGCGCGGTGGGCCTGATCTGGTCCGTGCCGCCCGAGAACCCGGCGACCTTCGACGGTACGGCGTTTGCCCTGAACGGCAGCCTGGACACGATGCTGGCCCGCGTGGGCGCCACGAGCGCCACCTATCCCGAATCCGCGCTGTCGTTCATGCTGCCGCCCGAGCCGGCCAACCTGGCGAAGCTGAAGAACCGCGGTGCCAAGCTGCTCGTCTACCACGGCACCAGCGATCCGATTTTCTCCAGCGACGATACGACGGCGTGGTATGAGGCGCTACGCACGACGAATGGCGGCGACGCATCCAATTTTGCGCGCTTCTTCCGCATTCCCGGCATGAACCACTGCGCGGGCGGCCCGGCCACCGACCAGTTCGACGCGCTGACGCCGCTCGTCGATTGGGTCGAGAAGGGCCAGGCGCCGGACAGCCTGCCGGCCAGCGCGCGCGGCGCGGGCAACGCGGGCGGCGTCAGTGCGGACGTGCCGTCGACCTGGTCGGCGGCACGCACGCGGCCGTTGTGCGCCTATCCGAAGGTCGCAAAGTACAAGGGCTCGGGCGACGTCGAACAGGCCGCCAACTTCAGCTGCCAATAAAACGAATCATTCAAGACTACGGAGACAACATGAACCGACAAGCGATCCGCGTGGCGGCCGCATTGGCCTGCGCGCTGGCGGCAGGGGCCGCCCACGCCCAGACGACCGTGCAGATCTATGGCGTCGTCGATACGAGCCTCTCTTACCTCACGAACGTCGATGCGGCCGGGCACGCGGTGACGAAGATGAACTCCTTGACGGGCGAACTGCCGTCGCGCATCGGCTTTCGCGGCACCGAGGACCTCGGCCATGGCCTGCAGGCGTTCTTCGTGCTGGAGAACGGGCTGTCGCTGGACACCGGCATGACGGGGCAGGGCGGCCGCCTGTTCGGCCGCGCCGCCAACGTGGGCCTGAAGGGTGCCTGGGGTACGCTGACGCTGGGCCGGCAGCTGAACATGACGTATATCGCGCCACAGAAAGCGGACGTGCTGGGCCCCAGCCTGTTCGCCCTCGGCAGCATCGATCCCTATTTGCCGAATGCCCGCAGCGACAACGCGATCGGCTACATGGGGAACTTTGGTCCGTTCGTCGTCGGCGCCACGTACAGCCTGGGGCGCGATGCGTCGAACGCGGGCGGTCCGCCGGCCACCAATTGCGCCGGCGAGGTGCCGGGCAATGCCCAGGCCTGCCGCCAGTACACGGGCCTGATCGGCTACGAGACCAGGGCCTGGGGCGTGAACACGTCGTACGACCGGATGCATGGCAACGCCGGCGCCGCGGGCGGCCTGACGAGCAGCGCGAATACGGACACGCGCACGACGCTCAATGGCTATGCGATGGTGGGAACGGTGAAGATCGGCGCCGGCGTGATCGACCGCGACACCAGGGCCGCGACCGGCCGCACGGAATCCGACCTGTACTACCTGGGCGCGAGCTACCCGGTCGGCGCATTCACGTTCGACGCGCAATGGGCGAAGCGCGTCACGCGTCACGTCGACGCTGACGTGACGATGCTCGTCGCGCGGGTCACCTATGCGTTGTCGAAGCGGACGTATCTCTACACGGGCGTCGGCCGCATGGACAACGAGGGCACGTCGGCGGTCCCGCTGGATGCGGGCGGCAGCGTCGGCGCGGGCAGGACGCAGGACGGCTTCATGGCCGGGCTGCGTCACCACTTCTGAGCCGTTCGCGATAGGCCTTCGGCGTCACCCCCGTGTGGCGCTTGAACGCCCGGCTGAAATAGGCGGGGTCCTGGAAGCCCAGTTCGTAGGCGATGCTGGCGACGCTCGACGGCGCGTACGTCAGCTTGCGGCAGGCTTCCAGCATCAGGCGGTCCTGGACGATGTCGAAGGCGGATTTGTCGGCCAGTTTCAGGCACAGCCTGTTCAGCCGCACCGGCGTCACGCGCAGCAGGTCGGCGTAATGCGCGACCGGCACCCCGTGCTTGTAATGCTCCTCGACGGCCGCACGGAACGCGGCGAACAGGCGGAATTCGCCGTGGCCGGAACGGCTGGCGGCGCTGTGTTCCGCATGCACGCGCGCCAGCAGCAACAGCACGCTGCGCGCCAGCCATTCCAGCATCAGCGCATTGCCCTGCCGGGGCCATGCGGCTTCCTCCACCATATTGCGCAGCAGTCCCTCGATGCGCTGGCGCGGCTGGCGCGCCAGGGCGAGGGACAAGGGTTCGACGAACAACGGCGCGAACAGCTCGCCATGGTGGTCCGGCGTGGCGAACAGCACGTTCTGGTCGACCGTCAGCACATACCCCTGCGCCCCTTCCGCGAAGTCGAAGCCGTGCACCACGGACGGGTGCACGGTGAGCGCGACCGGACCCCTGCGTTCCCACACGGCCTCCTCGATGACTGCACGCACGCAGCCGCGCAATAGAAAAAGTACCTGGAACAGGCCCGGATGGGTGTGGCGCTCGATGTGCCAGTCGTGCAGGCGGCTGCGCGTCTCGATCAGTTCGACGTGCACGGCTTCGGCCAGCGTCTGTTCGCCGTACAGGGCGAAGCGCGGGACGGCGGCGGCAGGGAGGGAAGGAGGCATGTCAAAAAAGTACAAGGAATCGATGATTTCATCCATTCTATTCAAGACCGCGCGCCACTAGCATGGTCGTCAACAAATAATTTTCCAGGAGACGACATGCATACCCAGGTTGCCATCATCGGCGCCGGCCCAGCCGGCCTTTTGCTTTCCCACCTGCTGCACCTGCGGGGCATCGAATCCGTCGTGCTCGAATGCCGCACGCGCGACGAGATCGAATCGACGATCCGCGCCGGCGTGCTGGAGCAGGGGACGATGGACATCCTCGACGAGACCGGACTGGGCGAACGGATGCGGGCGGAGGGCGCGTTGCACCACGGCTTCGAGCTGGCATTCGACGGCCGCCGCCATCGCATCGACCTGACGGAACTGACGGGCAAGGCGATCACCGTCTACGCCCAGCACGAAGTCATCAAGGACCTCGTCGCCGCGCGCACGGCGGCCGGCGCGCAGATGCTGTTCGGCGTGCGCGACGTGGCCGTGCACGGCGTCGACACCGATCGGCCCTCCGTGACATACACCCGGGATGGCGAAGCGAGCCGCATCGACGCCGACTTCATCGCCGGCTGCGACGGCTTCCACGGCGTGACCCGTCCCGCAATGCCGCAGCAGGGCCGCAACGACTACCAGCGCGTGTACCCGTTCGGCTGGTTCGGCA
>Ga0070658_10004139_pt1 | contig 11878 bp, 11 predicted proteins | sample KBSC13metaG_FD_64664 | JGI IMG/M metagenome (GOLD analysis project Ga0070658, IMG submission 64664) | Corn rhizosphere microbial communities from Kellogg Biological Station, Michigan, USA - KBS C1-3 metaG | ecosystem: Host-associated > Plants > Roots > Rhizosphere > Soil ... | reverse complement strand
GTGTCGAGGACCGCGCGAGCCGCCGACAGCAGCGACTCGACACGACGTTCCCCGCGCCTGAACGCATCGCGCATCGCGAAGAGCGCCCGCGAGAGTACAGTCGCGCTCGCGCGTTCGGCTGGGGTCAGGTACGAGTTGCGGCTCGACATCGCGAGGCCGTCGGGTTCGCGCGTCGTCGGGGCGACGATGATCTCGCCCGGGAAGTTCAGGTCCTCGACCATCGCGCGGACGAGCGTCGCCTGCTGGATGTCCTTCTGCCCGAAGATGGTGACGTCGGGTTGGACGATGCTGAGCAGCTTCGCGACAACGGTGAGGACCCCCGCAAAATGTCCGGGGCGCACCGCGCCCTCCCACCTCGTGTGCAGCGTGCGCGGCGCCACTTCGACCCGGGTCTCGCGCGGATACATCTCCTGCACCGATGGCATGAAGAGCACATCGACGCCGTGCGCCGCTGCCTTTGCGCCGTCACCGGCCGGGTCGCGTGGATAGCGCGCGAGGTCCTCGCTTGGCCCGAACTGGAGCGGGTTGACGAAGATGCTCAGGACGACGAACTGCGCGCGCCGCTTCGCCTCGTCGAGCAGGGCGAGATGCCCGTCGTGGAGAAATCCCATCGTCGGCACGAAGCCGATCCGGGAGCCGGAGCTTCGCGCGCGCGCAACCGCGGCGCGGAGCGCCTTCACCGTTTCGACCGTCCGCATCAGTAGCTGTGCTGCGCTGACGGAAAGGTTGCGTCGCGCGTCTCGGCGACGAACTGCCGGACGGCGTCGCGGGCGGCGGTGCCGAGCTCCGCATAGCGCTTGAGGAAGCGCGGCGCGAAGTCGCCGTTGAGGCCGAGCAGGTCGGGGAGCACGAGCACCTGGCCGTCGCAGCGAGCGCCGGCGCCGATCCCGATCGTCGGCACCTTGACCGCCTCGGTAACGCGCGCGGCCAGCGCGGCCGGCACGAGCTCGAGGACGATCGCGAACGCTCCCGCTGCCTCGAGGCGCCTCGCGTCGTCGAGGAGCGCCGACGCTGCGGCGTCGTTCTTCCCCTGGACGCGCGCCCCGCCTAACGCGTGGACCGACTGGGGCGTGAAGCCGAGATGGCCCATCACCGGCACCCCCATCTCGACCACTTTGGCGACGGCTTCGGCGCGGGCCGCCGATCCCCCCTCGAGCTTCACCGCCTGCGCGCCGGTTTCCTGCATGATCCGCCCGGCGTTCCGCATCGCGTCTTCGCTGCTCACCTGGTACGTCATGAACGGCATGTCCACCACCAGCAGCGCGCGCCGGCAGCCGCGGCGAGCGGCCCGGCCGTGGTAGATCATCTGGTCGAGAGTGACGCGCAACGTCGAATCCTGCCCGGCGACGATGTTGGCCAGCGAGTCGCCGACGAGGATCGCGTCGACGCCGGCGTCGTCGGCGATCCGGGCGAACATCGCGTCGTACGCCGAGACCATCACGATCTTCTCGCCGCCCTTGCGCGCGACGAGGTCGCGGATCGTCATTGCCTTCTCTTCGCTCACTTCCCCTCCATGGCACGGAGCTCGGCCAGCTCGCGCTGCCAGAAATCACGGTTAGGCAGCTCGGGATGCGGCACCCGGCACCACGGGTCGTCCGATCGGTGGCCGCGCATCGTCACGATGTCGAGGTCGATCGACCGCGGCCCCCAGCGCACATCGCGCACCCGTCCGCCGCGCTCCTCGATCGCCTGGAGCGCGGCGAGCAGCTCGCGCGGTCCGAGCTCGGTCTCCAGCGCGATCATCTGGTTGAGAAAGGGACCCTGCGCGACGGGGCCGATCGGAGCGGTCTCCTCGATGGCGGACGCTCCGATCATCCGCGACCGCGGCAGCGCGGCCAGCGCCGCACGCGCCGATGCGAGGTGCATCGCCCGGTCGCCGAGATTGGAGCCGAGCGCGATGTAGGCGACGTCAGCCACCAACCCGGCGATCGACGACCACCTCGGCATGAGCGAGCGGTCCGGGAAGGGCGACGTGCGGCTTGCGAACCGCGACTCGCACCCGCGAGACGCGGTGCCGCGCGAGGATGCCTTCCGCGATCCGGTCGCCGATGTCCTCGAGAAGCTGCGGGTCGGAGCCGAGCACCTCGGCGGCTTCGGCGTACAGCGCGCGATAGTCGACGATCGACTCGATGGTCGCGCTGACGTGCCGCTCATGCCACACGGTGACGTCGACTTCGATCGGCTGCGGGTGCTCGCGCTCATGGGGGAGGACGCCGACACGCGCGTGAAAGCGCATCGCGCGGAGGGTGATCGCTTCACGGGCAGACACGGCCGGAACGTACCGGGCGCGCCGGAGCGTGTCAAACGAAACGGGGTGCGGCTCTCGTCAGCTGACGCTCGTCAGGCGGCGCGTCAATTCGTTGAGGTAGACCGCGACCTCACGGAGCTCGTGCGTCGCGCCCTCGAGCTCGCGGAGCGCCGTCGCCTGCTGCGTCGCCGAGTCGGTCACGGCGATCGCGCCTTCACGGTTCCGGGCCGAGATCTCGGTCACGCGCTCGACGCCGTCGCGCAGCTTCTGGAACTGCGCCTCCTGGTCGCGAGACACGGTCGCGATCCGGCCGGCGCGATCGGAGCTGAGCGCGGTCGTGGTCACGATCTGGTCGAGCGCGGCCAGGGCCGCCTCGGAGAGCGTCTCGACGTCGGCGACGATGGTCTCGCCGTCCTTGACCTTCGCCGCGACCTTGCGCATGCGGTCGTGGAATCCCTCCAGCATGTCGCTGACCTCGTTTGCGGCGCGGCCGCTCTGCTCGGCGAGCTTGCGCACTTCGTCGGCGACCACCGCGAAGCCGAGTCCGCGATCGCCCGCTCGCGCCGCTTCGATCGCGGCGTTGACGGCGAGCAGGTTCGTCTGGTCGGCGATCTCGCGAATCACGGTGATGAACTCGAACAGCTCGCGCGTCGCGCCGGCGAGCACGCTGATCTGCGCCGCGCTGTCGCTGACGACGCCTTTCGCGCCGACCAGGCGCTGGATGGCGGTGCCGATCGTGCCGCGATGCTCGGTGGCGATGCGAGTCGCCTGCGCGCTGGCATCAGCGGCGGCGCCACCGTCGGCGGCGACCGCCGCTGTCGCGCGGTGCAGCGACTGCGTCATCTCGAGCGAGCGTCCGAGCTGCGCGCTCTCCTCGGCGATCGCATGCGTGATCTCGCCGACGGTGCGCGCAACCGCCTCACCGCCATTCCGCAGCGCGCGCGCCGACTGGTTGAGCGTCTCGACCTGCGTGCTGACGCGGCCGACCGCCGCCAGCAGCGGCGTGCGCAGGTCGTGGATGTGGAGCGTCGTCGCCAGCTGGTTCGCGGACCGCTGGAGCAGCTGGAGCTCCTTGTCACCGTAGGTTGCGCGCTTGTGGTGCTCGAGCTCGAGCAGCCCGACGAGCCGGTCGCCAAAGCGGAGCGGCAGCACCGCGATGCTCCGCGCGACCGCGCGCGGCGTGCGGACGCGGCCGTCGCGGGGTGCGTCGGTGACGACGATCGCCTCGCCCGACTCGACGACGCGCGCGCGAATCTCCTCCCCCTCGACCGGCGACGGCGCATCGTCAGGCAGCAGTCCCGGCCCCGCCCTGTAGACGACGCGGAGCGCGCCGCCATGCAGCCGCCAGATGCGGAAGTCCTGCCAGTCGACGAGCCGGTGCGCGAGGCGCTCGATGCGGAGGAACGCTTCGCCAAGCGAGACGTCGCTCGACACGACCTGCTCCATCGCGTGGATCTTGTTCAGCTCCTCGGCAGCGATCGATTCCTCGAGGATCTTCTTGATCAGCAGCCCGGCCGAGATCAACACGCTCAGCACGACCAGCCACCCGATGACCTTGAACGCGGCCAGCGTGGCCACGATCACCGCGATCGCGGTGGTGCTCACGCCTAACGCGATCACTTCGTAGCGGAGGATGAGCGACTTCTCTTCCGGACGGAGCTTGTCCCGGAAGAGGAGGGTGAAGTAGAGCATCGCCCGGCTCAGCAGGAAGTAGCTGAACACGAACACCGAGGCCGCCGGGATGATGTCGGTCGACATCACGCCGACCGTCGCCTGCGAGGCGTCGCCGAGCACCGCCACACCGGCGAAGAATCCGAACGACGCCGCCAGCGCGATCACCTCACGACCGGCGTTGATCCACCCGACCTCGGCCGGCTTGCCCATCAGCAGCCAGTCCGAGAAGAAGACGCCGGCGTAGAGTGCGAGTGCCGCCGCCGGCGCCCCCGAGACGATCGACCCACCGACGGCGATGAGGCCGAGCAGGTTGAGCGCTGAGTATTTCGTGACGGGGATCTGGAAGCGCCGCAGCGCGGCAGTCGCGGCGAACATCAGCGCGATGCTCCAGATCCGGGTCACCCACGCTTCGCCATGGACGAGCGTGAGCAGGAGGATCGCCGAGCCGACGACCGCGATGACGCGCGCGTAGTACTTGAGGAAGAGGCGCACCAGGAGCTCAGCGCTCGTCGATGGCCGCGCGCATCGCGCGGGCGAGAGAGATCGCGTCGTCGACGCTGTCCTCGGCGGCGCGAACGATCGCGCTGCCGACGACGACGCCGTCGGCCATCGTCGCGACGGTCTTCGCCTGCTCCGGGCGCGAGATGCCGAAGCCGACGCAGACCGGCAGCGTCGTCACGCCACGCAGGCGGCGGATCGTGTCGCCGAGCTCCGGCGGAAGCGTCTGCTGCATTCCGGTCACGCCCATCCGGCTGATCAGGTAGACGAACCCCCGGCCATGCCGCGCGATCTCGCGCATGCGGTCGGACGGCGTGGTCGGGGCCACCAGCCTGACAAAGGCGAGCGGGCCCTCGCCTAGCCAGCTCTCGCGATCCGGATCGGCGCCGACCGGCAGATCGGTCACGAGGACGCCGGCGCACCCCGCCTCGCTCGCGCGCTTCAGCACGTCGTCGCCGCCCGCGATCAGCGGATTGAGGTAGGTGAAGAGAACGATCGGGACGTCCACGTGCGCGCGCGCGATCAGCTCGAGCGTACCGTCGAGCGTCATCCCGTGGCCTAACGCTCGCTGCGAGCTCCCCTGGATGACCGGGCCGTCGGCCATCGGGTCGGAGAACGGGACACCGACCTCGATCGCATCGGCACCGGCCGCGGCGAGCCCCTGCAGCAGCGCGAGCGAACGCGCCGGGTCGGGGTGGCCGGCGGTCAGGTACGGCACCAGCGCCCGGCGCCCCGCCGCGCGCAGGGCATCGAAGCGCTGTGCGAGGAGGTCAGGCGAAATAGTCGCTGATGCGGATGCCATAACGATCGGGATTCTCGGTCTTGATGATGGTCCGGGCGAATCGCTCGCCCGATGCGTCGCGCACCGCGAGATCGACGAGCTCGCCCGGATAGATGACGTTGCCGCGCACGTCGCTCACGATGCGGACGATCGGGCGCGAGATCAGCTCGGCGATCGGGTTCGCCTGATGGACGATCGCCAGCTCGAAGGTGTCGAGCACGACCAGCGTGCCGACCGGATAGACGCCGAGCAGGTTGATGAATGCCTTGACGACGACCGGGTCCATGCCGCGCCGCGGATTGTCGCGCATCTCCTGCAGCACGGCGGCGGGGCTGAGCGGGTCCGTCTGGTAGGCGCGGCGCGACGTCGCCGCGTCGAAGCCGTCGGCGACCGCGACCACCTTGCTGAAGATGCTCATGTCGCGCTTCCGGATCGGGCGCGGATACCCGGTCTGGTCGGTCTTCATGTGGTGCTCGTAGGCCACGACCATTGCGCGGTAGGGCAGCTCCTGCTGGCCGCGCATGTGGAAGAGCGTGAGGGTACCGAGCCACGGATGCGCGGCGATCTGGCGCCATTCATCGTCGGTCAGCCCGCTCGCCTTGTTGAGGACATCCACCGCCACCCGCGACTTGCCGATGTCGTGGAACAGCGCCGCCAGCCCGAGGTCGTAGAGCTGGAGCTTCGTCAGGCCTAACCGTCGGCCGAGCGCAACCGAGAAGATGCAGACGTTGACGCTGTGCGTGAAGGTGTACTCGTCGTAGTCGCGGATCGTGGTCAGCCCCATCAGCGACGTCTCCTCGTTGAGGATCTGGTCGACGATGGTCTGCACCACGCGCTTGATCTTCTTGATGTTCGGGCTGCGCCCGACGCGCACCGAGTGCACGAGCTCCTTGGTCACCGCGACCGACTGCGAGTAGGTCCGCTTCGCAACCTCCTTCACCTTCTCGCGCGACTCCTCCTCCTCGGTTTCGTTCGCGGCGCCGAGCTCGAAGTTGAGGATCTTCGCGCCCTCGAGCTTTCCAGTCAGCTGGAGCAGCCGCTGCGAGGCGCTCTCCTTGCTCGGCGCCTGCATGAGCGAGAGGAAGGTGAGCCAGTCGCGCGCCGACGGGGTCCCGTGCACCCGGAGGACTCCGACGCCGTTGGCGCGGAAGAGCGAGAGCAGGTGGCTGAAGCTGGCGTAGTTGTCGAGGTCGAGGCGGAGCCGCGTCGAGTTCACGAAGATGAACTCCCCCGACACCTTGATCTCGAGCTCCGCCTCGCGCTTCATCAGGTCGCCGGTGACGTTCACCAGCTCGGCGAGCGCCTTCTGCACGGCGGCATTCTCGACCGGGTACATCTTGATCGAGCGCAGCGCGCCGTAGAGCGCGAGGACGTAGACTTTTCCCGCGCGGCGGACATACGAATCGCCGCCCATCTCGCCGAACGCCTCGTTGCCCCCCGGCCGCTGCTGGCGCGTCGGGGCCGTCATGCGCTCGGCGCCCTCAGCGCGCGATTGATCGCGTTGCGGACGAGCACTTCCTTCTCGTTGTCGGTCGACGCCTTGCGCAGCACCTCGTTGGCGCGCGTCCCGCCGATCCTGCCTAACGCCATGGCGGCGCAGGCGCGGAGCTCGGGATCTTCCCGCTTGCCGAGGAAGCCCTTGCCGGTGAGCATCCCCTCGAGCACCGCGACGCCGGCGTCCCCTGCCAGTGCGCCGAACGCCTCGAACAGCGCCATCTTCTCGGTGAGGTCGACGTCGCGCGAACGCTTCCCCTTCACCGCGCTGTCCACCCGTGGCAGCGCCGGCTTGTAGGCACGGGCCGCGATCGCGCGCAGCGTCGCGACGCGCACTTCGCGGTCCGGATCGTCGATCGACTTCTCCAGCACCTGGAGCGCGCCCGGCGACGCGATCTCGTTCAGCGCCTGCACCGCCAGGAGCCGGAGCGGCTGCGCGCCGTCGGTCATGATCGCGGCCAGCGGCGCGACGGCGGCGGCCGTCTTCAATCCGCCAGCGCGACGGATCGCCTCCCCGGACACCAGTTCGTTGGGCGACGCGATCAGCTTGACCAGCTCCGAGGTGTTCTGGCTCGCCAGTCGCGCCGCCGCGGCCTCGAGCAGGGGCTTGAGCTGCGGGTTCTGCAGGCGCGCCAGCCAGGCGAACACCGTCGTCAGCGCGGCCGGCCGCAGCTGCTCGAACAGCTCGGTCAGGTCCGCCTGCGGCGGAAGCTCGGATGATTCCTCGAGCGACTCGAGGAGCTGCGACAGCGCTTCCGGTGCGCTGAGCCGCGTCGGCAGCGCCTCGAGCTTCGCCCGCTGCTCCGGCTTCACTTCCTTCGCCCTGCCTAACGTGACGCCGACTTCACGAAGCAGGTAGGCGACCGCGCGGAACTGGCTCGCCGAGAGGAGGTGGAGGATGAACCCGTCGAGGATGTCGCAGATCTCGTCCCGCACCGCCACGTCCCACTGCGCCTCGAAGATGTCGAGCAGCACCGACAGCACCGACGGGCGGAGGTCGCGCGCATACTCGTTCTTCACTCCCTCGCGGAGATAGTCGATCTCCTTGTCGTCGAGGAAGTAGAGCGTGGTGTCGAAGTCGTCGAGGCTGACGACGCCGGGACGCGTGTCGCTCGCGACCGACTCCTGGATGTGCTCGGGCGCCGCCTCCGCGCTCGGGCGCATCTCGGCCGGGGTCGTGTCGAGCAGCGGCGGCGCGGACTCCATCGCCAGGTCGACGAAACGGTAGCGCAGATACACGAAGTCCTGCTCCCAGAGCATCGTCAGGAGGTCGTCGTCATCCGGTGTCGCCTTGCGCGCGCGCTGCACGACATCGAGCAGCTTCACCAGCTCCTCCTCCTCGAATCCGCGAATGATGCGGACCTCGCGGATTCCGTCCTTGAAGAAGAGCCACGGCAGCGAATCGGCCGACTTCGCCGGCTCCGTGAGCACCGCGCGGTTGTGAAAGCGGATCTCGCTCTCGGTGAAGGTGAGCGCGAGCTCGTCGGCATGCTGCCAGACCGCGGCGAGTCCTTCCCCAAGCAGCTCGATCGCGCGGAGATAGATCGGGTTGTTGTGCAGGTAGAGCTGGTGCGCACGCACGCCCTTCACGAAGAGCTTCATGAGCTCCTCGACGACCGCCGGGGGGAACGGCGGCTCGTCGCGCTCCGCGTCCAGCGTCGGATCCGGTGCGGCCTGCGTGCTCATCGCGACGCCGTCAGCCCCGCGCGGCGAGATAGCCCATGACGTGCGCGACGTCCTTGTCGCCGCGCCCACTGACGCAGAGCAGGACCGGCTCGTCCGCGCTCCACCGCCCCTTCTCGCGGGCGATCCACGCGACCGCATGCGAGGTCTCGAGCGCCGGGATGATTCCCTCGAGGCGCGCGAGGAGCTGGAATCCGTCCAGCGCCTCGTCATCGGACACCGAGACATACTCGGCGCGTCCGGAATCCTTGAGGAACGAGTGCTCCGGACCGACGCCCGGATAATCGAGGCCGGCCGAGATCGAGTGCGCCGGATGCACCTGTCCCTGATCGTCCTGGAGCAGGTAGCTGAGCGCTCCATGCAGGACACCGGGGCGTCCCCGTGTGAGCGATGCGGAATGGCGGTCGGTCGTCACGCCCTCACCGGCCGCCTCGACACCGACCAGTTCCACGCCACGGTCCTCGACGAACGCGTGAAAGATCCCCATCGCGTTCGACCCGCCTCCGACACACGCCACCACCGTCTTCGGCAGCCGCCCGGCACGCGTGAGCATCTGCTCACGGGCCTCGTTTCCGATGATGGATTGGAACTCACGAACCATGCGTGGATACGGAGCTGGCCCGACGACCGAGCCGATGATGTAGTGACTGTCGTTGACCGTCGTGACCCAGTCGCGAATCGCTTCGCTCGTCGCGTCCTTGAGCGTGCGCGTCCCACTCAGGACGGGAATCACTTCGGCGCCCATCATTTTCATGCGCACGACGTTCAACTCCTGCCGCCGCATGTCTTCCTCACCCATGTAGACGACGCACGCGAGGCCGAAGCGGGCACAGATCGTCGCGGTCGCGACGCCATGCTGCCCAGCCCCGGTCTCGGCGATGATGCGCCGCTTTCCCATCCGCCGCGCCAGCAGTGCCTGGCCGACGGTGTTGTTGATCTTGTGCGCGCCGGTGTGGTTGAGGTCTTCCCGCTTCAGCCAGACCGGCGCCCCGACGAGCGCGGACAACCGCGGCGCATCGCTCAACGGAGATGGACGACCGACGTAGCTCCGGAGCAAATCGTCGAGCTCAGCCACGAAGGTGGGATCGTCCATCGCCGTAGCGAAGGCGGCATCGAGCTCGTCGAGCGCCGGGATCAGCGTCTCGGGGACATAGCGGCCGCCATATTGGCCGAAGCGATCGGCGCTCCTTGTTGCGGACATCATTTCTCCTCTGCAGCCCGCGTCACCGCGGCGGCGAAAGCGCGCATCCGCGCGTGATCCTTGATCCCGGGGGCCGACTCGACCCCCGACGAAACATCGACGACATCGGGGCGCAGCGTGGCAATGGCACGCCCCACGTTCTCCGGAGCCAGCCCGCCGGCGAGAATGACCGTCCGTCCCCCGCGCATCCCCGCGAGCGCGTCCGCGATCGCCTCCCACTCGACCGCGACACCAGTGCCTCCAAGCGCACCGCTCACCCTCGCGTCGATCAGCAGCGCATCGGCGGCCGCGAGCAGCTCGGCAGCTTCGCGCGGGAGCGAATCGGCTACGCGGGCGACAGCCCAGATGCGGGCGCTCGTCACCCGGCGCACTGCGGCGACGTCGTCGGGCGTCGGATCCCGGTGGAGCTGGACGACGTCGAGCCTGGCCTCGTCGACCGCGCGTCCGATTTCCTCCGCCGCAACGCGCCCGAAGACCCCGACGCGGCGCGCCCCTCTTCCGCAGCCGTCGAGCACCTCGCCGGCCCGCGCTACCGTTAGGCGTCGCGGGCCGCCGGCGAAGATCACTCCAAGATACGCAGCGCCGAGCGTGCCGGCGAAAGCGGCATCCTCGGGGCGCATGAGCCCGCAGAACTTGATCTCAGCCACGGGATGGCCGGGGCACTCCGGTGAGCGAGCGGACCGCGGCCGAGGGATCGGGCGACGCTGACAGCGCCGAGCCGACGAGCACGGCGCCGGCGCCCGCCGCCGCCGCGCGCTCGACGTCGGCTCGCACGCTGACTCCGCTCTCGAACACCGCCACACACTCGCGCGGGATGAGCGGAATGATCCGGTCGCAGACCGCCGGGTCGATCTCCAGCGTCTCGAGGTTGCGGCTGTTGACGCCGATGACGCGCGCGCCGGCCGCGATCGCTGCGTCGAGCTCGCGTTCGTCCCGAACCTCGATCAGCGGCTCGAGCCCGAGCCCGCGCGCGCTCTGCGCCAGCTCGGCGAGCCGCCCTGCGGGAAGCGCACGCGCGATGAGCAGCACCGCCGAGGCGCCGAGTGCGCGGGCCTCGAGTATCTGCACGGCGTCGACGTGGAAGTCTTTCTTCAGCAAGGGGATACCGACCGCACTTCGAATCGTTTCGAGATCCTGCGCCGACCCGCCGAAGTGCGTGGTCTCGGTCAGCACCGAGATGGCGCGCGCGCCGCCCGCTTCGTATGCGCGCGCGAGCGCCGCTCCGTCGATCGCGGCGTTGATCATTCCCTTGCTCGGGCTCCGACGCTTCACTTCGGCGATGACTGCGACGTCGCCGCCGCCTCGGAGCGAGTCGATGAACGCCGGCGGCATGGCACCGTCGCGGGCTCGCGTTTCGAGCTGCGCGCGCTGACTTCGCAACGCATCGACCCGCTCACGCGTCTGTTCGATGATGCGCCCGAGGGTCCCCGAGGGCGGCTGCCATGAAGTTGGTGCTTGCACTTCGGGCCTTCTTCGGATATCGTGTTGTTCGGATAATATTCGGGTGCCGGCACGGCAGTCACCACCGGCGCAAACTAATCGATCGGGTGCATCCCATGCCGCTCACCAAGCGTCAGCGCGAGATCCTCACGTACCTGGCCTCGTACACCGAGGCCAACGGCTATGCGCCGAGCTTCGAGGAGATCGCCTCGCAGTTCGACTACAGCTCGCTCGCCACGGTGCACGAGCACCTGAGCAATCTCGAGCGGAAGGGCTACATCAAGCGGTCGTACAACGAGAGCCGCTCGATCGAGATCCTTCCCTCGGAAGCGGTGGCTCGCTCGGTCGAGCTCCCGCTGCTCGGCGCGGTCGCGGCCGGCGTCCCGATCGAAGCGATGACCAGCGGCGAAACGCTCGCGGTCCCCGAAGAGTTCATCCGCCGCGGCGGCAACCATTACGCGCTGAAAGTTCGCGGAAACTCGATGGTCGACGCCCACATCAGCGACGGCGACTTCGTCGTGGTGAACGAGCGGCAGCGCGCCGACAACGGCGAGATGGTGATCGCGATGATCCAGGGGACCTCGGCGACGGTGAAGAAGTTCTACCGCGAGCGGGATGGCCGGATCCGCCTCCAGCCGGCCAACGAGACGATGGCCCCGATCTATGTCCACGAGAACGACATCAGCATTCAGGGCGTCGTCGTCGGCGTGCTGCGGCGGTACTGACCGCCGCGTCGGACCATTGGCTGCCTAACGGCGCCGCAGAGGCGCAGAGGGCTCGCAGAGATTTTGCCCTGGTGAAGGCGGCCGCGAAGACCGAACTTTTCGGGGGAAGCGGGGAGAGATTCGTGCGCCGGGCG
>Ga0070658_10004138_pt1 | contig 11879 bp, 13 predicted proteins | sample KBSC13metaG_FD_64664 | JGI IMG/M metagenome (GOLD analysis project Ga0070658, IMG submission 64664) | Corn rhizosphere microbial communities from Kellogg Biological Station, Michigan, USA - KBS C1-3 metaG | ecosystem: Host-associated > Plants > Roots > Rhizosphere > Soil ... | reverse complement strand
GCGCCGTGGCGGCCAGCCACACCGCCTGTAGTACAAAGCAAATGACTATCACATAAAAACAGCGCTCGCTTCCCAGGAACCGGATGATCCAGACCGTTCCTGAGCGGGTGCGCCGCCGCAAACCCTGTAACTTCATACGTCTTAGCGTACCACATACGACCCTGCATTCTGCTGAGGATACATATGTTTTTTGGTGGCGCAGCGTACAGTGCTTGTGCTAACCTAAATATAGCTATGACGAGGGTGCTGTCTGAACTACTTGGCGCGGCCGAACCGATGTTTCACCGGGGGTTGGCGCAGCTGGAATCTGCCAGCGGACACACGAGCACCGACATACGTTTGTCTGCCGATGTAGAGCGGGCAGCGCGCGCAAAGTTGCGCCAGCTGGGCCTTGACCCCCGCGACACCACCGGGGCTGAGCTGTATGCTGCGCTGGGGGAACGGGTAAAAGCGGACGATGCGCGCCTTACGGCTATCCTGAAACAGAGGTATGGCGACACCCCTATGCATGCTTCAGTGGGAAAGGTTCTGGCTGAACTGCCGCTTGACCGCAGCTGCTTTGCACTAAAGGCGGCCGTAGGCAGGCGTTTGCTAAAAAGCCACCAACCCAAGCACGCTATGAAACTGCTTGGCTACCGTTCGTTCGACTCCATGATGCGGCGCGAGTCGTTGCATAGTGTCTATGCGGCGGCATGGCTGCTGGAGCCGCGCAGCTGGCAGAAGGCAATGCTGGAATCGTACAAGAAACTGCATGCTAGCGACTTTGAAATCCGCAAGCTGTCGGTGCTCGCTCCAGAATCCGAACGGTGGCAGGAACTTGCATCTAGCGTGGTGGCACGAAAGAAACATAATATTGTTGGCCTAAAGGAGTTTGGCGCCATTGTTCTACTGCCGCTATCGGCACAGCGGCCACCAGCGGCCACGCTTGCTATGCTTGTTTTGGGTCTGCACGAGATCAACGAAGTTCGCGCAGCCAGTACGTTCCTAAAGCTGAGCCAGGTACGGCCCAGCTTCGGTATGTGCGTTCATACGGCCGTAGCTGCCGAGCCTATCATCGGCACCGAGCTGTTACAGGGGCGGCTGCCCTGGCAGATTATACAGCGTTACTACGCGCGTTTTGCGGATAAGTTCCGGGCGGAGCTGTTTGAACCGCATATCCAGAAAGAGGATCTGTCGTGGCACTCCGTAGAGAAGGCGCTGAGCTACATTGAACCAACTATGGACTTCTGGCACCACACGGCCAACCTCGGTGTTCTGCACGACCACAAGCCCGTGTCGTTCAATGTTGCCGACGCCGTATTGAATTTTTGCAACCAGTTGCCGTATGAGCAGCGGATGGTGCAGCATTTGCGTCGTAGTTTGTGGCACGAGTTGATCATGCGCTATCTAAAACATGAGAATGTGGAACAGATAATGCTTGCCGGCCTAGAATCACAATTGGTTGAGGAACCGGCGCTGCTATAATGGTTATGACATTGCCAACTAATACGGATAAACAGACATGCCAAACGACCTAGACGAACTAAAAGCTTTACGGTATTCCATCTGCGTGTCGGGTGCGGCAGCCGGCAAAACTGTAACGGAATCTCACGAAAAGGCGCGTGCAGTGGGCGCCGCCATTGCCGCCGAGGGGCACATCGTTACTACCGGCGCCACGGTCGGCCTGCCGTACTATGCAGCCTATGGCGCCAAGCAGAACGGCGGGGTGAGCATCGGCTTTTCGCCAGCTACCAGCCTGCGCGAACATATGCGCAAATACCGTCTGCCGCACGACGTGTTCGATTTTATCAACTTTACCGGGCTCAGCTATGTCGGGCGCGACCTGTACCTGGTGCAATCCAGTGATGCGGTCATTACTGTGGGTGGCCGCTTTGGCAGCCTGCACGAGTTTACCTCGGCGCTGGAGGCGCACAAGCCCTGTGGCGTACTGATAGGCAGCGGTGGCACGGCCGACCTCATCCCCGACCTTATGAAAACGTTGGAGCCGCCCGACGGTGATCTCGTTATATACGATGCCGACCCGAAGCAGCTGGTACACCGCCTGGTGGCGCTGCTGGATAAAAAGTATGCAGATATAAAGGAAGACCTTGCCCACGACGAGCATTGGTACCTGCGGCGTGACCCGCTGCAGAGTCCGCCGCCGCGTGCAGGCTAGAAAGGTGCTTATGCGTCTTACATTTCGCAAGTTCAACCGTACGGACATTCTGCTTGCGGTTGTTATGTGCTTGTTGCTTGGGGCTGCCATTGCCGCTGCCCTGATCGGCCGGCTCAATACATCGGTAAGCTCGTACGGCGACTGCGTGCGTGCGGGTAACCCCGTGCAAATGACATACCCCAGCGTCTGTGTGGGCACTGACGGCCAGCGTTTCGTGAACCCTACCGAGCAGGCGCCGACCGGCCCGTTGCCTCTATAGTTCCTTGTTCGGCCGCAGCTGGCAGCCTGCTACAATAAAGGTGTGGACAAATTTCGGCTATCCAGCGACTTCCAGCCAATGGGCGACCAGCCCGCAGCCATTGCCGCGTTATGTAACGGCCTTGCTAAAGGTACCAAGGAGCAGACGCTTTTGGGTGTTACTGGCAGCGGCAAGACATTTACCATGGCAAATGTCATCCAAACAGTGCAGAAGCCCACGCTGATCCTCAGCCACAACAAGACGTTGGCCGCACAGCTATATAGCGAGTTCAAAAGCTTTTTTCCGGATAATGCCGTCCACTATTTTGTCAGTTATTTCGACTACTACCAGCCGGAGGCCTACATTCCGCGCTCTGACACCTACATAGAAAAAGATTCGCAGATCAATGAAGAGATAGACCGCCTGCGCCATGCGGCAACCGACGCCCTGTTGAGCCGCCGCGACGTCATCATCGTGGCCAGCGTCAGCTGCATTTACGGTATCGGATCGGTGGACGACTATGGCAGCTTGGCTATAGAAGTCCATACCAACGAACGCCGGGTGCGCGATAAGTTCCTGCGCCAGCTGACCGACATACAGTATCAGCGTAACGATATAGATTTCAGGCGCAGCACCTTTCGGGTGCACGGCGATGTGGTAGACGTATTCCCGGCCGGCGAAGAAGTGGCGTACCGTATTGAGTTTTTTGGTGATGAAGTAGAGCGCATCACCAGAATTGATCCGCTTACTGGCGAGATTCTGGCTGCCTTGCAGTCGGTGCGTATCTTCCCCAGTAGCCACTACGTGACACCGCAGGAGAAATTGCAGGGTGCCATCGGTAAGATAGAACAAGAGCTAGACGGCCGCCTGGCGTTGTTCAAGCGTGAAGGCAAGCTGCTGGAAGCTCAGCGGATAGAGCAGCGCACGCGCTTTGACTTGGAGATGCTGAAGGAAACCGGCTTTGTGAAAGGCATTGAAAACTACTCCCGCTACCTGACGAACCGCGAGCCGGGCGAGCAACCTGCTACACTGCTGGATTATTTCCCCGATGATTATATGATGTTCATCGATGAATCGCACATGACGGTGCCGCAAATCCGCGGCATGTACAACGGCGACCGCGCCCGCAAAGAGGTGCTGGTAGAGCATGGCTTCCGCCTGCCGAGCGCGCTGGACAACCGGCCGCTGACATTTACCGAATTTGAGCGCCACGTAAACAATGTGGTGTATGTGTCGGCTACGCCGGCGCAATACGAACTGTCGCGCTCGCCGGAACCCATCCGGCAAGTTATCCGCCCCACGGGCTTGCTTGATCCGCTGATAGAGGTTCGTCCTATTGATGGCCAGATTGACGACCTGATAGCCGAAATCCGCACCACTACCGCCAAGCACCAGCGCGTGCTGGTAACTACGCTAACAAAGCGCATGTCCGAGGAGCTGACCGAATATTTGCAGCAGCTACAGATAAAAGTAGCTTACTTACACAGTGACGTCGATACGCTGGACCGTACCGATATCCTGCGCGACCTTCGCTTGGGTGTGTACGACGTGCTGGTGGGCATCAACCTGCTGCGCGAAGGCTTGGACCTGCCTGAGGTGTCGTTGGTGGCTATCTTGGATGCCGACAAAGAGGGTTTCCTGCGTAGCGAGCAGGCATTGGTCCAGACGGTGGGCCGGGCGGCGCGGCACGTGGAAGGGCACGTCATCATGTACGCCGACCGTATTACCGATTCCATGCGCCGGACCATCGACGAAACTACCAGGCGTCGGGCGCTGCAGGAATCGTTTAATACTGAACACGGTATTACACCCAAAGGTATCAGTAAATCGGTAGAGAAGGGGCTGCGTGCCGACCTGCCCGAAGAGGCTAAAAAGGCAAAGCTTGACCTCAAGAAGATTCCCAAAGACGAGTACGCCATGCTTATCAAGGACTTGACGGCACAAATGGATCTAGCAGCGGCGAATCTGGAATTTGAAAAAGCCGCCGAACTCCGCGACATCATCGCCGACATCAAAAAGAAGATGTAGTTGGGCTGCATCTATTAGATAGGCTAACCCTTCTAACATCTGATACAATAAAAATAATGAGTACACTAACACGCGAGGACGTATTGAAGTTGGCACGGCTTGCCCGGCTGGACCTGACTGACGCCGAAATAGAAAAATACCGGGCAGAGCTCAGCAGTATCCTGCAGTACGTCGAACAGTTGCAACCCGTAGACATCACCGATCTGAAGCCCACCAACCAGGTTACGGGACTGACCAATGTCATGCGTGACGACGAAATACACGACTATGGCTACGCGCCGGACGATCTGTTTGGCAATGTGCCTGCCATGCAGGACCGCCAAGTCAAAGTGAGAAGGATGATTGGATAAATATGGACGATGCGAACCACTGGCTGCCTATTGCCGAAATATCCCGCAAGGTACAGACCGGCGAGCTGAAGGCCCTAGATTTGGTCGAACAGGCGCTGAGTACCATTGAAGCCAAAAAAGAATATAGTGCCATTATTGCCACCGCAGCTGAGCGGGCTCGACAGCGCGCCGCCGATATAGATGCGGCCGTTGCCAAAGGCGAGCCGGTAGGCAAGCTGGCTGGTGTGCTGTTTATCGCCAAGGACAACTTTTTGGCGTTCGGCGCCGAAACTACCGCCGCTAGCAACATGCTGCGCGGTTTCCATGCGCCTTATCAGGCTACGGCAATTGAACGGCTGGAACGCGAAGGCGCCATTTGCGTTGCCAAGGCCAATTTGGATGCCTTTGCTCATGGCTCCAGCACTGAAAACAGTGATTTCTTCACCACCAAGAACCCGGTGGACGCCACGCGCGTGCCGGGTGGTTCATCGGGCGGCTCAGCTGCAGCCGTCATGCTGGACATGGCACCGTTTGCGCTGGGAACCGACACCGGCGGCTCTATCCGTTTGCCTGCCAGCTATTGTGGTGCGGTGGGCTACAAGCCTACCTATGGACTGGTTTCGCGTAGCGGTGTGGTGGCTATGGCCAGCAGCACTGATACCATCGGGCCGCTGACCCGCAGCGTCGAAGATACGGCGGCGGTACTGGACGCTATGGCTGGCCGCGACGAGCTGGACAGCACTACTATCGAACGCGACCAGGCCGGTTACCGCGACCTGCCGACCGCACAGCTGCGCGGCAAGCGTATCGGCGTTATATCCGAATATATGGGTGAGGGCCTGGAGCCTGGCGTACGCAGCGTTATCGAGACTGCTATCGAGAAGCTTAAAGAAGCTGATGCCGAAATAGAAACAGTCAGCCTACCCAGTTTGCCCGTGGCATTGGCAGTGTATTACATCATCGTACCTGCCGAACTTAGCAGCAACCTAGCCCGGCACGACGGTCAGCGCTATCCGTTTAGTAACCCAGAGGCGAAAGATTTGGACGCCAGCTATTCGGGCGCCCGTGGCCACGGCTTTGGTGCCGAGGCAAAGCGCCGCATCATGATTGGCACGTATGTACTGAGCAGTGGTTATTACGATGCCTACTACAAGCGCGCCCAGACGGTGCGCACCAAGCTGATCAAAGAGTTCGATGCCGCCTTCCAGGGTGTAGATTATCTGCTGGGGCCGACAGCACCAAGCATGGCATTCAAGATAGGCGAGAACGCCGATAATCCCTTGCAGATGTATCTGGCAGACATTATGACCGTAGCCGTAAACCTGGTGGGCGTGCCAGCCATCAGTATCCCTGCCGGCACCAGTGAAGGTCTGCCGGTCGGCTTGCAGCTGATGGCGCCGCAGCGTGCCGACCGTGCGCTGCTGGGTATTGCCAAAGAAACCGAGGAGTTGCTGCATGCCTAATACTACCCGTATCATTTTGGGCATCGGCTTGGTGCTCGTTGCTATGTTGCTGTTTGTTCTAATCTATAGCATCCAACGCCGCTTACGCGCCCCGAAGCTGGATACCGCCAAGTTTGAGCGACGCTGGCAAGACCTGCAAAAGCTATGCAGCGCCAAAACTACTTGGCCACTGGCAGTCATCAATGCCGACAAGCTGCTCGATGAAGCCCTCAAAAAATCCCGCATGAAGGGCAAGACCATGGGCGAACGCCTGGTGGCAGCCCAACGCCGGCTCAGCGACAACGACAGCGTATGGTTCGGCCACAAGCTGCGCAACCGTGTTGTCCACGAAGAAATGGATAAGCTGAAGCAAGGCGACATCCAAACCGCTCTGCGCGGTTTTCGCCAAGCACTGAAAGATTTGGGAGCATTACGCCATGACTGATCCAAAAACCCGCGAATCCTACACCGTTACTATTGGTATCGAATGCCATGTGCAGCTGAAGACCAAGACAAAGCTGTTCGCCGCCGTAGACAACGACGCGCGTGATGCTGAACCCAATACGCTCGTCAGCCATATCTGCTTTGGCCTGCCGGGCGCTTTGCCGGTGCTGAACCGCGAGGCGGTGCGCCTGGCTGCCCGTGCGGCCTTTGCCCTGGGCACCAAGCCCGCTTTGTTCAGTAAGTTCGACCGCAAGCACTATTTTTATCCCGACCTACCCAAGGGCTACCAGATTTCCCAGTTCGATGAGCCCATTATCACCGGCGGCTCCATTGACGTGCCTATGGTAGACGAGGCCACCAAAGAGCGTCACATCATGTGCATCGGCATTACGCGCGCGCATATGGAGGAAGACGCAGGCAAGAGCACCCACCCAGCTGGCGCCGACTACAGCCTGGTAGACCTGAACCGCGCCGGTACGCCGCTGCTAGAGATCGTGTCTGAACCGGACATGCATAGCGCGGCAGTGGCCAAGGCCTACGCGCGCGAGCTGTTCCTGCGTATGAAATATGCCGATGTCAGCGACTGCGACCTGTACCTAGGCCAAATGCGCTTCGATGTAAACGTCAGCGTCAGCAAAGACCCACATCGCTTGGGTACCCGCACCGAAACCAAGAACCTCAACAGCTTCCGCAGTATCGAAAAAGCTATCGAGTACGAAGTAGACCGCCAGATTGAACTACTCGAAAAAGGCCAGGCCATCGTACAGGAAACCCGCGGCTGGGACGACGCCAAGCAGCGTACCTTTACGCAGCGCACCAAAGAAGAGGCGCACGACTACCGCTACATGCCCGACCCCGACCTGCCGCCAATAGTACTGGACGAAGCATACGTACAGGAAATTGCCGACAGTATGCCTATCCTGCCTGACGCCGTACGCGCACGGCTGCAAAGCATCGCCATCGATGAAAAGGTGGTAGAAGATGTGCTGGACCGTGAACCCGCCGATGTTTTGAAGGTTCTGGACGTGCTGGACGCGCATGGCGCAGCTGCCGCGCGCCGCGTGGTCTTTTGGCTGCTGGAGACTGGTTGGGTGGATGTGCAGCGCGACGGCCTCTTGTCTGCCATGATTGATGCGCGCGAAGTCAGTACTTCCGCCGCCAAAGCTATCCGCGAGGCCATGGTAGATAACGACGAGATGCCGCGCGATATTGCCCAGAAACTGGGCCTGCTACAGGTATCCGACGAAGGCGAGATAGCCAAGATAGTCCAGCAAGTACTAAGCGAAAATGCCAAAGCCGCCGAAGATGTAAGAAACGGCGAAATGAAAGCCATCGGCTTCCTGGTGGGCCAGGTAATGAAAGCCAGCCAAGGCAAGGCCAACCCCGGCCTCGCCCAGCAGCTCATCAAAAAACAGCTCGGGTTGTAGGACTATGGCGCAAGCTGTCCGTACTGCCGTGATTCCAGCCGCTGGCTTCGGCACCCGCATGCTGCCCATTACTAAATCCCTTTCTAAAGAGATGCTCCCGCTGGTAGACAAGCCTATCCTCCAGGTGGTCATAGAGGAGCTGATTGAGGCAGGCATCCGCAACATCATTATCGTGACCATGCCGCACAAAACCGACATTGCCGACTATTTCGGCCCTGTACAGCCAGAGCTAGCGGCGCTGCTAGGCGGCGGTGACCCCGCCAAGCAGGCGATTTTGCGACAGCTGGAGGATGTGCAACATCTGGCTAACTTTACGTTTATCGAGCAGCAGGGCGTATACGGCACAGGCACGCCGGTACTGTGTGCTGCGCCGTATGTTGGCAACCAACCATTTATCTACACCTTTGCCGACGATTTTTTCATAGCCAAAGAGAACAGCTATGTGCAAATGTTACAAGCGTACGAACGGCATACTGCGCCGGTAATCGCCTGTCAGGTGCGCACCGCGCCGGAAGACTACCTGGCGTATGCGTACATGGACGGCGTGCAGGTGTACCCGGGTGAAGTGCGCGTGCGCGCCATGATAGAGAAGCCGGGCAAAGACCGCGTGCCAGGCAATTTGGCATCCATCGGCGGCTTTATTGTGACGCCCGAGGTACTGCCGTACTTACAGCAGGCCAAGGCGGAGCTGCCGGCAGGCAGAGAATTGTTTTTCAATAGCGCATTCGACCGCATGCTGGCCGACGGCAAAACGTTGATTGCCCGCGAGATCAAGGACGCCCAGTACTTCGATACCGGCAAAAAGCTGGAATATATGAAAACCAGCGTGGCGATGGCAGCCCGCCACTCAGAAATTGGTGCCGAGTTTATGACCTTTTTGCGCGATTTTGTAAAAGAGAGGACAGAACGATGAAGAAAGTCAGAAAAGCAGTTATTGCCGCCGCCGGTTTCGGCACGCGCTTCTTGCCACAAACTAAGGCAATGCCTAAAGAGATGCTCCCGTTGGTAGATAAACCTATCATTCAGCGTGTCGTAGAGGAACTGGTAGAGGCAGGCATCGAAGATATCATCATCGTCAGCAACTACTCCAAGCGCCCTATCGAAGACCACTTCGATGTGCCCAGCGCCGAACTGACTGCCACGCTGACGGCCAGTGGTAAAATGGAGCAGCTCGAAAAAATCCGCAAAATCTCTGATATGGCGAACTTCGTGTACGTCCGCCAGAAACAGGCGCTCGGCAATGCCGCGCCGCTTATCTACGCCAAGCATCTTATTAATCACGAGCCGTTCATCTACGCTTGGGGCGACGACTTTATCGACGCCTCGCCCAGCCGCTTTACCCAGATGATCGAGGCCTACAAACAGACGGGCGGCTCTATCGTGTCGTGTGTGCAGGCTGAAAACGACGAAGCCTACGACCGATATGGCATTGTAGCGGGCGACCAAGCCGGGGACGGTATGATCAAGATGACTACCATCGTCGAGAAGCCAGGCAAGGCCAACGCACCGTCAAACCTGGCCAGTGTCAGCGGCTACCTGTTTACCCACGACATCCTGGACTACGTTGATCAGATTGTTGCCGAATACGATGGCTCGGACGAGCTAAAGATTCAGGGCGCTATGCAGCGCATGATAGATGATGGCCACCCGTTTTTTGCACTGGAGATTGCTAACGGCACTTACTACGATGCCGGCAATAAGCTGGAATATCTGAAAACGGTGTTCGACTTCGCCCTGAAGAACCCATACATATCCGATGAGCTTACGGCATATTTGCGTAAAAAGCTTAAGTAGTACTACACTATGACCATAAGCTGAAAGGTCGCCCATGCATAACGCCGAATCGATTCTGGTTATTATCCTCTCTACTACGCTGAGCCTATTCCTTATAGTGGGCGTCGTGGTGCTGGTGCTGATTGCAAAATTGTTGCAAGCAGTACGCCGTATCGTTGAAAAAGCCGAACAGGTGGTGGAGACCGCCGGTGAAGCTGCGGAAATGCTGCGGAACGCTAGCGGGCCGCTGGCATTTTTCAAGGTCATCGGCAACATCGTGCGTGCGGTAGATAAAATGCATAAGTCGTAAGGAAAGGGGAATTAGGGACCATGGGTAAATCACTAAAGAAGTTTGCGTTGTTTGCAGGCATTGCTGCTGCGGTTGGCTACTTGGCTGGTATTTTGACAGCGCCGCAATCCGGTAAAGAAACGCGTGAAGATATAAAGGACGCCGCCCAAAAGGGTATAAGCCAGGCCGAGAAGCAGCTGAAGAAGACGCTTGCCGAGCTAAGCGACCTTATTGAAGACCTGAAGAAGCAGGGCGAGAAGCTGGGCGACCGCGCCGCCAAAGAAATTAACGAGTTGGTAGAAAAGGCTAAGGTCGCGCGCGACAAAGCGCGCGAAGTGCTGAGTGCTATCCACGAAGGCGATGCCGACGACGAAGACCTGAAAGACGCCGTCAATCAGGCCAACGAGGCGCTTGACCACCTCAAGGCTTATCTCAGGAAGTAGGTATACACTGCGCACGAAAACAGCCGGACCACCCCGGCTGTTTTTCATATTTTCACGTTTTTTCACGGTAGGCTAATTGATCCGGGTATTTCTCGGCTGTGCCGTCGGCATAGCATCCATGCTGTTTGTTTTCTGCTGCGTCATATTGCTTTTATATCTGCCACTGCCGTGGCGGGCCTGTAACTTTTTGCATGATCAAAAAGTAACCAAAAAATCTAGGCGGCTCCACCCTCTCGGGCCTTTGTTGCTAAAACCGACAACCAGCCCAACAACTCGTCGCGCTAGCGCTCCTCAGACAAGTTGGTCTGCCCTTTCAGGGAAGTTGTCGGTTATTACAACAAAGCCGCCGGGAGGATTCCGCATGCCGTATAACCACCGGTGCAGCGGTTATTTACCGCCAGCCAGCAATCTTGGTTCATCGACAGTTTATTACTGCACTTCCGTACTACCAGTGTACTTGCAGCTGATCTGGCCATGCGGAGCGTACCCGGCGCTGTCTGTTGTGGCCATGACAATTTCCTTCGGCGGCCCAACTCTGTCTGAGGAGCAACGCGACGAGTCGTTGGGCCGATTGTCATGGCTACAACTGCTGCCCGAGTACGGGGGAGCCCAAGGCCTAGCGTTTTGCTTACTTTTGCGCAATGGCAAAAGTAAGTGGCTTGGTTCTTGGCCATATAAGAACGAGGTAGAGGAAAAAAGAGGGGTGAGGGATCAAGACCCGTCACGGGTAGTGGCTGGTGGAGGAGCAACGTGAGAAAAGAAGGAACAATAAGCCCGTCGTACTGGACGCTTGGATGGGCAGGAGCAATATGTGTTGTAAAACTCAGTACCACGGCGTAGCCAAAATCAGCTATACTTTTATGTATAGCGCCAAAGGAGGGTAACAGCTTGGCACCTGCTCAAGGTACGCCCGCGTCTGCCGACGCGCAGCCAGATTTGCAGCCAAGTGACTACGTGCACTTGCACAACCACACCCAGTTCAGCCTACTGGATGGTTTGACACGCATTCCCGACCTGGTGGATTACGTAAAAGAAACCGGTATGCAGGCCGTGGGCATGACCGACCATGGCACGCTGTCCGGCGTCATTGAGTTTTATAAAGAAGCTACGGGCAAGGGCGTCAAGCCTATCATCGGCATCGAAACCTACGTGGCTATGCGCAAGCATACCGACAAAGACCCCCAGAAAGATAAGCAGCGCTTCCATCTTATCGTGATGGCCATGAACGAAACGGGCTACAGAAACCTGATGAAGCTCAGCACCATAGCTAATCTGGATGGCTACTATTACTACCCCCGCATCGACCACGAC
>Ga0070658_10004137_pt1 | contig 11882 bp, 11 predicted proteins | sample KBSC13metaG_FD_64664 | JGI IMG/M metagenome (GOLD analysis project Ga0070658, IMG submission 64664) | Corn rhizosphere microbial communities from Kellogg Biological Station, Michigan, USA - KBS C1-3 metaG | ecosystem: Host-associated > Plants > Roots > Rhizosphere > Soil ... | reverse complement strand
GCCGGCGCGGCAGGCCGCGAGCCCGGGTCGGGGAACGCGGACAGCTTCACGGGATTGCCAGGCACCGGCAGGCCCCCCGCGTCGACGACGAGCTGGCGGGCCTTCGCCTGCTCCGAGCTCAGGGCCTCGGCCACGGTGCTGATGGGTCCGCACGGGACGCCGGCAGCCGAGAGGGTCTCCAGCCACGACGCTGCCGGACCACCCGCCAGGACCCGCTCCATCAGCTGCTTGAGCTCGACGCGGTGCTCGTGGCGCAGCGGGTTCGTCGCGAACCGCGCGTCCGTCAGCAGGCCGGGCAGGCCGAGCGCGGACGACAGCGCCCCGAAGAGCAGGTCGTTGGCGACGCAGATGGTGATGTCGCCGTCGGCGCACGCGAACGTGTCGAAGGGCGCGATGGCCTGGTGGGCGTTGCCGATGCGCTCGGGCTCGGAGCCCGTCGCGAGCCAGCGGAGCGCGGCACCCTCGAGCAGGGACACGGTCGCGTCGTACATCGCGATGTCGAGGTGCGTCCCGCGGCCGCCGCGGAGCGCGGCGCAGATCCCCCCGAAGGCGTAGAGCCCGGCGGAGAGGTCCGCCACCGGTGACCCCGGCTTCACGGGTGGCCCGTCCGCAGAGCCGGTGATGGCCATGATCCCGCTCATGCCCTGGACGACCGCGTCGTAGGCGGGCCGCTGGGACCACGGGCCGGTGTGGCCGAAGCCGCTGATGGAGCAGTAGACCAGGGCGGGGTTCAGCGACCGGACGTCCTCGAAGCCCAGGCCCAGCCGGGCCATCACGCCAGGACGGAAGTTCTCGACGAGGACGTCGGCTCGGGCCGCGATCCGGCGGACCAGGGCCAGGTCGTCCGGCGCGCGTAGGTCCGCCGCCAGCGACTCCTTCCCGTGGTTGACGCGTGCGAAGTAGAGCGACGCGCCGTCCGAGAACGGTCCGTAGGAGCGCGAGTCGTCCCCTGTGTCCGGTTTCTCGACCTTGATCACCCGGGCGCCGAGGTCGGCGAGCATCATCGTCGCGAACGGCCCGGCGAGCACGCGGGAGAAGTCGAGGACGAGCAAACCGGACAGCGGCCCGGAAAGGTCCTGGTGCGACACGCCGCACATCCTGCCCCGAGTGGGAACGATGGGCGGAAGTGTGGTGTTGTGGAGACCGTGACCGGAACTGTGACACCCCCCGCCCCCGCCACCCTGACGAACGCCGACCGCTGCGACCGCTGCGGTGCCCAGGCCCGCGTGCGCGTCGTGCTGGCCGCCGGTGACCTCCTGTTCTGCGCCCATCACGCGAAGGCGTTCGAGCCGACGCTGCGCGAGCAGGCCCTGCAGTGGGTCGACGAGAGCGCCACCGTCGACTCCACCGTCGACACCACGGTCGTCGAGCCCTGAGCGCTCTCCGCTTCTCGACGGCCGTCTCCGGAAGGAGGCGGCCGTCGCCGTTCACCCGAGGGTGGCGCGCGCCGTCCAGCGGCCGTCGACCGTGTCGACCTGCAGCGGGATCCCGAAGGCCTGGGTCAGCAGCGGGCCGGTGAGGACGGTCGCGATCGGGCCCGATGCCACCACCCGCCCCCGGGACAGCAGCAGTGCGTGAGTCGTCCCGACCGGGATCTCCTCGACGTGGTGCGTCACGAGGACCGTCGGCGGCGCACCGGGTGCCGTCAAGCGCCCCAGCAGGCGCAGCAGCGCCTCACGCGCCCCCAGGTCGAGGCCGGCCGCCGGCTCGTCGAGCATGAGCAGCTCGGGATCGGTCATCAGCGCCCGGGCCAGCAGCACCCGCTTGCGCTCGCCCTCCGAGAGAGACCCGAACCGCCGGTTCGCGAAGGCCCGAAGGCCGACGCGCTGCAGCAGGTCCGACGCCCGTGCCAGGTCCGCCGCGTCGTAGCCCGAGCCGCCACGGCCCACCACGCCGTGGGCCGCCGACACCACGACGTCCACCGCGCGCTCGTGCGGAGGCACCCGGTCGGCGAGGGCGACCGTCGCGAGCCCCACGCGCGTGCGCAGCTCCCCGAGGTCGGCCTGGCCGAAGCGCTGACCGAGCAGGGTCACGGTGCCGCCCGTCGGCAGCAGCGTCGCTCCCGCGACCGCCAGCAGCGTCGTCTTGCCCGCTCCGTTGGGGCCCAGCACCACCCAGCGCTGCCCCTCCTCGACCGTCCAGTCGATGCCGCTCAGCAGCGTCGACCCGTCACGCACGACGGTCACGCCGGACATCGACAGGACGCTCACCTGCTCGACGCTACAGAGACGTGCGGCAGGATCGTGGGATGGCTTACCAGTGCTTCGAGGTCGAGATCGCCGACGGTGTCGCGCACCTGCGCCTGAACCGGCCCGAGGCTTACAACACGATGATCGCCGCCTTCTGGCGCGAGCTGCCCGAGATCGTCGAGGGCATCAGCCGCGAGGCGAGCGCCCGGGCGATCGTCCTGTCCAGCACCGGCAAGCACTTCTGCGCCGGCATGGACCTCGCCGTCTTCACCTCGGACACGGGGGACGCGGACGCCGAGCTCGGCCGCAAGCAGGCGCGGCTGCGAGGAACCGTGACGACGCTGCAGCGGACCGCCAGCTGCCTCGAGAACGCCCGCATGCCGGTCCTCGTCGCGGTCCAGGGAGGCTGCATCGGCGGCGCCCTCGACCTCGCGACGGCGGCCGATCTCCGCTACTGCAGCGCCGATGCGTTCTTCGTCGTGCAGGAGATCAACATCGGCATGACCGCGGACATCGGCACCCTGCAGCGTCTGGGGAAGTGCGTGCCGGAGGGCGTCGCCCGCGAGCTGGCGTACACCGGCCGCCGCATGCCGGCCCAACGTGCTTACGAGGTGGGCCTCGTGCAGCAGGTGTACGCCGACCACGCGGCCCTCGTCGACGGCGTCCTCGAGACCGCGCGCGAGATCGCCAGCAAGTCGCCCCTCGCGATCCACGGCACGAAGGTCGCGATGAACTACGCCCGCGACCACTCCGTCGCCGAGTCGCTCGACCAGATCGCCACGTGGCAGTCGGGCATGTTCCAGCCCGGCGACATGATCGAGTCCTTCAGCGCCAAGGCGGAGAAGCGCGAGCCGGCCTACCCCGACCTCCTGCCGGAGCGCGCCAGTCTCTAGGCCTCGCGGCTGTGCCGCATCGTCACCGAGATCCGCGCGCCGGACGCGCGGGGGTCACGGGGCACGGCGTGGTCGTAGTCGTGCTGCAGGCGGCCGCCCATCACCATGAGGTCGCCCTGCCCCGGCGCGTACTCCTTGAGGACCGGGCCGCCGCCCTTGCGGCGCACGAGGAACCGCCGTGACGACCCGAGCGAGATGGTCACCACCATGGGGCGCCGCAGCGCCTTCCGGATCGTGTCGCCGTGCCAGGCGACCGCGTCGTTGCCGTCGCGGTAGAGGTTCATCCAGCAGGAGTCGAACTCCACGCCGTAGCGGGACGAGAGCCGCACCCGCATCTCCTCGAGCGGGTCCGGCAGCGGCACCGGGTAACCGGCGGTCAGCCGCGGCTCGAGCAGCTCCTGGTCCCACATGACGCGGGTCCGCTGGAACCACGGCGCCGTCTCCGCGAGCTGGGCGAACAGCGCGGCGTGGTCGGGCACCCACCCCGGGACGACGTCGATCCAGGAGTCGGCACCGAAGCGGTCGCGGCGGCAACCCTCGAAGGACAGGCGTTCGTGCTCGACGACGAACAGCGAGTCCTGCCAGGCGAGGTCGTGCACCTCACCAGGTTAGAACAGGAGTTCTATCCTCGTCCATGGAGCAGGCGCATCATCTTCACGAGCAGCGCGTCGGTCTTCGGCGTCCGGTCGAAGCTCATCAGCGGGATCGGCAGGGCGAACCGCTGACGGGTGATCGCCTTGGCGCGCGTGAACTCGCGCAGGCCGTCGTCGCCGTGGATGCGGCCGAAGCCGCTCTCCCCTGTGCCCCCGAACGGCAGCCCGGGGACCCCGGCAAAGGCGAGCGGCGCGTTGATCGACGTCATGCCGGAGCGGACGGCGCGGGCGATCTCCATGCCGCGCTTCTTGGCGAAGACGGCGCCCGCGAGGCCGTAGCTCGTCGCGTTCGTCAGGGTGACCGCCTCATCAGCGTCGCGGACCTTCGTGACCGTGATCGTCGGGCCGAAGGTCTCCTCGCGCACCGCCTTCGAGTCCTCGGGGACGTCGGTGAGGATCGTCGGCTGCACGAGCGTTCCCTCGATGTCGCCGCCGAGGACGGCCTTGCCGCCGTGGGCGAGGGCGTCGGCGATGTGCTCGCGGATGATGTCGACCTGCGAGGGCATCGTGATGTGGCCGTAGGACTCGCCGGCCACCACCTTCCTGGCCTTCTCGGTCAGGGTGCTGAGGAAGCTGTCGTAGACCTTCTCGGTGGCGTAGACGCGCTCGATGCCGATGCAGGTCTGGCCGGCGTTGCTCATGCCGCCCCAGAGGGCGGCGTCGGCGGCAGCTTTCACGTCGGCGTCGTCGTCGACGATCATCGCGTCCTTGCCGCCGCACTCCATGAGCACCGGCACGAGGTTCTCGGCGCACGCGGCCATGACCTTCTTCCCCGTACGCCCCGAGCCGGTGAAGGCGATCTTGTCCACGCCCGCGCGGCACAGCGCAGCGCCCGTGTCGCCGAGGCCGGTGACGAGCTGCAGCACGTCGTGGTCCGGCACGACCTCGCGGAAGGCGTCGACGAGCCACTTGCCGACGGCCGGTGTGTACTCCGACGGCTTGAAGACGACGCAGTTGCCTGCTGCGAGCGCGTAGGCGATCGAGCCCATGGGCGTGAAGATCGGGTAGTTCCACGGGCCGATGACGCCGACGACGCCGAAGGGCTGGTACTCGAGGGTCGCGGCCTGGTTCGCCTGCAGCATGCCGCTGGAGACGCGGCGCGGGCCGAGGACGCGGCGTGCGTTCTTGGCCGCCCAGGCGATGTGGTCGACGGCGAGCGTCGCCTCGAGCTGGGCGTCGCCGACCGGCTTGCCGTTCTCGCGGGAGATCAGCGCGCCGATCTCCGGCAGGCGCTGGGCGATGTGCGCCTTCCACGTGTCCAGGCGCTCCTTGCGTCCGCCGTAGCCGAGCCCGAGCCACCACGCGTGCGCCTCACGCGCGCGCGCCACCGCGGCTTGGACCTCCTCGGCCGACTGGATCGGGAAGCTCGCGACCACGGCGCCGGTCGCGGGCTCCAGCGAGTCGAAGGTCTGCTGCGTCGGGCGTTCCGGGGCGAGCGTCACGGGGACTCCTAGGGAGGGGCTTGTTACTCCACGGTACGCCGGGAGGCGGCCCGCGCTTCGAGCCCCCACACTGGAAGGCGTGGCCGCCCCCGACCCCGTGCGCATCACCTCCGCCGCCATGTCCGGCACCGAGGAGCGGGAGGCCCGGATGCGCCGCTACGCGGTGATGCAGGGCGTCCGTGTGGTCTGCCTCGTCCTCGCCGTCGCGCTGCCCGTCCCGCTGTGGGGCCGGCTGGCCTTCATCCCGGCCGCCTTGCTGCTCCCCTATCTCGGGGTGGTCGCCGCCAACGCCGGTCCGTCGCGCGAGCGCGCCGTGTCGACGGCCCTCATCGACGGCAGGGTCGAGCGCGTGGAGCCGCTGCGCCTGCAGCTCGACCCCGGCCGCACCATCGACGCGGAGTAGCTACTCCGCCTGCGCCTTGGCGGCTGCCTTCGCGGCCTTCTTGGTCTCGCGGACCTTCTGCAGGCTGGTCTCGTCGACGACGTCGGCCACCGAGCGGTAGCCGTCGAGCGCGTAGTCGCCGGCGGCCTCCTCCCAGCCCTGGGGCCGGATGCCGAGCTGCTTGGCGAGCAGGGCGACGAAGATCTGCGCCTTCTGCTTGCCGAACCCCGGCAGCTCCTGGACGCGCTTGATGAGCTCCTTGCCGGTGGTCGGCTCGGTCCAGAGCCGCGTCACGTCGCCGTCGTACTTGGTGTCGATGAGCGCCGACAGCTCCTGCAGTCGCGCGGCCATCGAGCCCGGGAAGCGGTGGATCGCCGGCGGCCGGCTGCAGAGCTCCTTGAACTTCTCCGGGTCGGCAGCGGCGAGCGCACCGGGTTCGAGCGTGCCCATGCGGCTCAGCACCTTGTGGCCGCCCCGGAACGCGTGCTCCATCCCGTACTGCTGGTCGAGCATCATCCCGACGAGGAGGGCGTAGGGGTGCTCGTCGAGGACCCTGTCGGCCTCGGGCTCGTTGGCCAGGTGGAAACCCATGCTGTGGATGATGTCACTTCTCCGGCCCGCGAAGCCGCTACGGTCCTTGTCCCATGGGACGGCTCATGGGACCAGGAGAAGCCGTGCTCACCGGACTGCGCAGGTCGCTGCAGTTCGCCGGGCGGGCAAGCCGCGCGGAGTACTGGTACCTGAACCTCTTCACGATCGTCGGGTCGATCGTGCTGTTCGTAGCCGCCTCTGCCACCGACAGCGACGTGCTCTACACGGTGGTGCTCGTGTTCTACGTCGGCACGATCCTGCCGCTGGTCTCGGCGAGTGTGCGCCGACTCCACGACGCCGGCCACTCCGGCTTCTTCCTCCTCCTGACGCTCGTCCCGTTCGGCGGGCTCGTGGTCCTCTACTTCGTCCTGCAGCGCAGCGATCCGGGCACCAACCGCTTCGGCGCGCACCCCCTGGCCTGAGAGCGCGCCGGGTTGCCGGCAGCGAGCCCTGCGAGAATGGAGTCATGCAGACCAGTGACTTCTCAGGTCTCGGCCTGCGCCCGGAGCTCCTCGACGCGCTGACGGCGCTGGGTTACGAGGAGCCGACCCCGATCCAGGCCGAGGCCATCCCGGCCCTGCTCACGGGGCAGGACCTCGTGGGCCAGGCCGCCACCGGTACGGGAAAGACCGCCGCGTTCGCCCTGCCGATCCTCAACCAGCTGCCAGACGGCGACCGCGGCCGGCAGCCGTCGGCGCTCATCCTCGCGCCGACCCGGGAGCTGGCGAACCAGGTCGCCACCGCCGTGGTGCAGTACGGGCAGAAGCTCGGGGCCCGCGTCCTCGCGGTGTACGGCGGCGCGCCGATCACCCCACAGCTGAAGGCGCTCTCGCGCGGGGTCGACGTCGTGGTCGGTACGCCCGGACGCGTCGTCGACCACCTCGAGCGCGGCTCGCTCAAGCTCGACGCCCTGAAGACCGTCGTCCTCGACGAGGCCGACGAGATGCTCGACATGGGCTTCGCCGACGAGCTCGACGCGATCCTCTCGCGCGTCCCGCAGCAGCGGCAGACCGTCCTCTTCTCCGCCACGCTGCCGCCGAAGATCGCGCGGATGGCCAAGCAGCACCTCACCGATCCGGTACGGGTGCAGATCGAGCGCGAGCCGGTCGCCGAGGGCGAGGCGCCGAAGGTCACGCAGACCGCCCACCTCGTCTGGCGCGACCACAAGGCCGCCGCCCTCGCGCGCGTCCTCAACGTGCAGCAGCCGACGGCGGCGATCGTCTTCTGCCGCACCCGCGAAGAGGTCGACTCCCTCACGGAGGCCCTGAAGACCAAGGGAGTGCGCGCCGAGGCCCTCCACGGAGGGATGACCCAGGCAGAGCGCGACCGCGTCATGAACCGGCTGCGCGCCGGCACCGCCGACCTCCTCGTCGCCACCGACGTCGCGGCGCGCGGCCTCGACGTCGACCACCTCACGCACGTCGTCAACTACAACGTGCCGAGCGCCCCCGAGACCTACGTGCACCGCATCGGCCGGGTCGGTCGGGCCGGTCGCGAGGGGGTCGCCATCACCCTCGTCGAGCCGCGTGAGCGACGGATGGTCGAGGCGATCGAGCACCTGACGAAGACGAAGCTCCCGTACACCCCGGTCCCCTCCGTCGCCGACCTCCGCGCCAGTCGGCTCGCGTCGACCCGCGAGACCCTGCTCGAGGCGCTGCAGTCCGACCTCACCGACGCGCGCAAGGTCGTCACGCAGCTCGCTGAGGAGCACGACCCGCTGGACCTGGCGGCCGCGGCACTGTCCCTCGTCCACGGGATGACGGACGAGGAGGAGATCCCCACCGTCCCCCCGCGGCAGCCGAAGCCGCAGCGCGACGACGACCGTCCGGCGCGCGCCGCCGGCCCCCGCGTCCACAAGGGCCCCGCCACGGGAATGGCGAAGGTCTACATCGGTGCCGGGCGCGACGCGAAGATCGCCCCGAAGGACCTCGTCGGCGCGATCGCCGGCGAGACGCACCTGTCGGGCAAGCAGATCGGCGCCATCGAGATCACGCCGAAGTTCTCCCTCGTCGAGGTCCCTGCCCGCGACCTCGACACCGTGGTCAAGGCGCTGCGGGCCAGCGTCATCAAGGGCCGCAAGGTGTCGGTCCGCCCCGACCGCAACGGCTGATCAGCCGGCGGAGAGCAGGGCGACCTCGGACCGCGCGATCAGCTCGGCCAGCCCGTTGACCCGCAGCGCGGTCGCGACCGGCGCCTGCGGACCCCGCAGCACCAAGGCGCCGCCCTGCGCCTCGAGGTGCTTCGCCGCGCCGGAGAGGACCGCCAGCCCGGTCGCGTCGATCTCGGTCACGTCCTCCAGCTCGACCACCACGTCCCGCAGGCCGAGGGCGAACGCGTGGGCGAGGCGCTGGCGCAGCGGTCCGCTGGACTCGAGGTCGAGACGCCCCTCCGGATGCAGCACAAGACCGTCGGGCATGGCCGCTGAGTACCCGCCACCAGCGCTCCCAATCCTTGCAAGACGGATGTACGGTTTGCTAACCTGACCAGGTGCCGAAGGTCCCGGAGGAGCAGCTCGCCGCGCGCCGCGCGGAGATCCTCGACGCGGCCCGCAGGGCGTTCGCCCGGCACGGCTACGAGGGAGCGACCGTCAAGGTGCTCGAGGCCGAGACCGGCCTCAGCCGAGGCGCGATCTTCCACCACTTCCGTGACAAGGAAGCCCTCTTCCTCGCCCTCGCCGAGGACGACGCGGCGGCGATCGCCGAGACGGTGGCGGCGCACGGGCTCGTCCAGGTCATGCGCGACCTGTCCGACAAGGACGCCGGCTGGCTCGGCGTCCAGCTCGAGGTGCGCCGGCGGCTGCGCACCGACCCGGTCTTCGCCGCGAAGTGGGCCGAGCACCAGAGCGCCATCGCCGGCGCCACGACGGCCCGCCTCCAGCGGCAGCGCAAGGCAGGCGTCGTCCGCGACGACGTGCCTCTCCCGATCCTCGTCGACTTCCTGCGACTGGTCCTCGACGGACTGGTCTCCGGCCTCGCGGCCGGCATGCCCACCGACCACCTTCCCGGCGTCCTCGACCTCGTGGAAGACGCCGTCCGCCGTCGCAATAGCGTTGCGGAGAACCCACACCAAGGAGCAAGCAGATGAGTCTCGACAGCTTCGGCGCCAAGGGCACCCTGTCGGTCGGAGGGACGTCGTACGACGTCTACCGGCTGAGCGCGGTGGACGGCGCGGCTGACCTTCCCTACTCCCTGAAGGTGCTCCTCGAGAACCTGCTCCGGACCGAGGACGGCGCCGACATCACGGCCGACCACGTCCGCGCGCTCGCCGGCTGGGACCCCTCCGCGGAGCCCGACACGGAGATCCAGTTCACCCCCGCCCGCGTCCTGATGCAGGACTTCACCGGCGTCCCCTGCGTCGTCGACCTCGCCACGATGCGCGAGGCGATGGCCGACCTCGGCGGCGACCCGAAGAAGATCAACCCGCTCGCCCCGGCCGAGATGGTCATCGACCACTCCGTCGTCGCCGACTTCTTCGGCACGTCGGAAGCGCTCGGGCTCAACGGGGCGCTCGAGTACGAGCGCAACCGCGAGCGCTACGAGTTCCTCAAGTGGGGCCAGACGGCGTTCACCGACTTCGCGGTCGTGCCTCCGAACACCGGCATCGTCCACCAGGTCAACCTCGAGCGGCTGGCCCGCGTCGTCTTCGAGCGCGACGGCGTCGCCTACCCCGACACCCTCGTCGGCACCGACTCCCACACCACGATGATCAACGGCCTGGGCGTCCTGGGCTGGGGCGTCGGCGGCATCGAGGCCGAGGCCGCCATGCTCGGCCAGCCCGTCTCGATGCTCATCCCGCGCGTCGTCGGCTTCAAGCTCGTCGGCGAGCTGCCCGCCGGGGCCACCGCCACCGACCTGTGCCTGACGATCACCGAGCTGCTGCGCAAGCAGGGCGTCGTCGGCAAGTTCGTCGAGTTCTACGGCCCCGGCGTCACCAACGTCCCGCTGGCCGACCGCGCCACGATCGGCAACATGAGCCCCGAGTACGGCTCGACCTGCGCGATCTTCCCGATCGACGACGAGACGCTCGCCTACATGCGGCTCACCGGACGGTCGGAGCAGCAGGTCGCCCTCACCGAGGCGTACGCCAAGGAGCAGGGCATGTGGCACGACCCGTCGGCGGAGCCGCGGTTCAGCGAGACGCTGACGCTCGACCTCGGCACCGTCGTCCCGTCGCTCGCCGGCCCGAAGCGGCCGCAGGACCGGGTGTCGCTGTCCGACGCCAAGGCGAGCTTCCGCACCGCGCTGCGCGACTACGCGTCGACGGGCAACGGGCACGGCGCGGTGACCGACGGCGGCATCGACGAGTCCAGCCGCGAGTCCTTCCCGGCCTCGGACCCGGCGTCGCCGAGCGAGAGCAAGCCCAGCGACCAGCCGATCAGCGTCAACGTCGGCGAGGTCGGCGACCGGCCCTCGAACCCCGTGCCCACCGTGCTGGCCGACGGCTCGAAGGTCGAGCTCGACCACGGCGCTGTCGCGATCGCCGCCATCACCTCGTGCACGAACACGAGCAACCCCTACGTCATGGTCGCCGCCGGTCTGCTCGCCAAGGCCGCGGTGGAGAAGGGCCTCACCTCGAAGCCGTGGGTCAAGACCACCCTCGCTCCCGGCTCCAAGGTCGTCACCGACTACTACGAGAAGGCGGGCCTCAACCCCTACCTCGACAAGCTCGGGTTCCAGACGGTCGGGTACGGCTGCACGACCTGCATCGGCAACTCCGGCCCGCTGCCCACCGAGGTGAGCGCCGCGGTGAACGAGGGCGACCTCGCCGTCGTGTCGGTGCTGTCCGGCAACCGCAACTTCGAGGGGCGCATCAACCCCGACATCAAGATGAACTACCTCGCGTCGCCGCCGCTGGTGGTCGCCTACGCCCTGGCCGGCACGATGGACATGGACATCACGACCGAGCCGCTCGGCACCGGCTCCGACGGCAACCCGGTGTTCCTCAAGGACATCTGGCCGACCCCGGCGGACGTCGCCCGCGTCGTGGGCGAGGCCATCTCGGAGGACATGTACGCCTCGTCGTACAGCGACGTCTTCGCCGGTGACGACCGTTGGAAGGCGGTCGCGGCTCCCACCGGTGACTCCTTCACCTGGGACCCGGCGTCGACCTACGTCCGCAAGCCCCCGTACTTCGACGGCATGGAGAAGGACCCGAAGCCGCTCACCGACATCGTCGGCGCCAAGGTCCTCGCGATGCTCGGCGACTCGGTCACGACCGACCACATCTCCCCGGCCGGCTCGATCAAGAAGGACTCCCCCGCCGGCAGGTACCTCCAGGAGAACGGCGTCGACGTCAAGGACTTCAACAGCTACGGCTCGCGCCGCGGCAACCACGAGGTCATGATCCGCGGCACCTTCGCCAACATCCGGCTGCGCAACCAGCTCGCTCCCGGCACCGAGGGCGGCGTCACCGTCAAGGACGGTGAGCAGATGTCGATCTACGACGCTTCCGTCGCCTACCAGGCCGAGGGGACACCGCTGATGATCCTCGCCGGCAAGGAGTACGGCTCCGGGTCGTCACGCGACTGGGCCGCCAAGGGCACGGCGCTGCTCGGCGTCCGTGCCGTCATCGCCGAGTCCTACGAGCGGATCCACCGGTCCAACCTCATCGGGATGGGCGTGCTGCCACTGCAGTTCCAGGACGGCGCGAACGCGGCGTCGCTCGGGCTCACCGGCTTCGAGACCTTCACGATCGAGGGCGTCGCCAGCGGCGGCGACGTGCCGCGCGAGCTG
>Ga0070658_10004133_pt1 | contig 11888 bp, 7 predicted proteins | sample KBSC13metaG_FD_64664 | JGI IMG/M metagenome (GOLD analysis project Ga0070658, IMG submission 64664) | Corn rhizosphere microbial communities from Kellogg Biological Station, Michigan, USA - KBS C1-3 metaG | ecosystem: Host-associated > Plants > Roots > Rhizosphere > Soil ... | reverse complement strand
TCGTTGGCGCCCGTCACCGTGACGGGTGACGGCGCGGGTGGGGGAGTGCCGTCGATCACAACCGCGAGCTGACCCGATGCGTCGTACATCCCCGGCGACCGCTCGACGAAGATGTAGACGGTCTGGCTGAAGGCGTCTCCCACCGCGCAGGGGTCTGTCGCTGTCGTGGCCTCGGTGCCGGTCGTACCGCCGCTTCCGGTGTCGCCGCCCGAACCGGTGTCGCCCCCCGATCCGGTGACGGTTCCCACGGTGGTGACCGTCGCGCCATAGCTCTTTGCCAGCACGTCGACGGTGGTGTGCACGGTCAGGCCGGTCAGCCGAAACTGCGAGAGCGACAGGGAACCTAGCTGCAAGCAAGACGGGCGAAATAGCGTTTGGTCGCATTCGAACCCGACGTCCACGGTCACCGTGTCGGTCCCCGGAAGCAACTGCGCCTTCGCGGCCGACGCGGCACTGGCGAGAATGGTCTTGATCCAAACGTCGCGCTTGCACTGGCAGCTGGCGTGATTGAGGAACCGCGCCTTGTCGACGTCGCTGAGGTTGACGCCTTCCACCTTCTGCACGCCGATGAAGAAGTCCGAGCTCGACAGATTTCCGCCGACCACGGTGCCGACCGTGCCGCCCGAGCCGACCTGGGCCTGGGCGACGCCCGCCCAGGCGGTCGTGACCAGGCCGGCCAACCAAGCCCAGCGCAAGACGATCCCACCAGGGTTCCGCCGGCTTCGTCGATCCAGATCGTTACGGTTCATGAATGGAAATCTCGCTCGCGCGTGCGCTGCAATCCTAGTGCCTTTTCCAGTGGCGCCAAATCACACGGGCTCGCCGGAGTGTGGTGCCCCCCTGGCGAACGGCTACAGCGGCGCGCGCCAATTTGGCAGAGCGTCCGGCGACGCCGCATCAGGCAGCGTGGCCCACCTGGTCGGCCGGCGCCTCTCCCACGCGGCCAAGCTGTCGTGACAGCTCGGCCAGCCGCCCCTCGTCGATCTCATGCCGCCCGAAGCGGACCTGCAGATACAGCTGCGTCAGCACTTCGAAGGGCGCGGCGCCCTCGACGCCGGCGGCGCGCACGCGGGCGGCCAGCTCGCGCGGCGTCTCGGTCGGCCGGCGCGAAAGACCGTGCTCGGCCAGCTTCTCGAGAGCCTTGCGGTAGAGCCGCCCCACCGGGTGAGGCAGGAGGGTCGCGCCGCCCGGTAGTTGCTTCTGGGCCGGTCGTCGCCGACGCCACAGCCACCAGCCGAGGCCCACCGCAGCTGCCATTCCGGCCGGCAGCAGCAGCCGCCTGGACGCGAAGGCTGGCTTAGGCCCGGCGTGGCCGCGCGCGCCCACGCCCCGCTCCAGGTTGCGGGCCAGATCCAGCTGCCGCCCCAGGTCGTAGCCCACCACCCAGCGGCTCCAGAAGAACTCGACCGAGTCGAGCAGCTGTCTCAGGCGGTTCATCCGCCCGCCCGCGCGCACCGGGGGTGTCGCGTCGACGCGCATCCAGCCCGTCTCGCCCAGGTAGGCCTCGACCCAGGCGTGGGCCCGGTTCTGGCGCACGGTCACGTACTGCCCGACGGCGTTCCATTCACCCCCCAGGAAGCCGTTCACGTAGCGGGTGGGTACGCCCGCCGCCCGCAGCATCAGCGCCGCCGCGGACGCGAAGTACTCGCAGTGGCCCATCTTCTGATCGAAGAGGAAGTTCTCGATGGGATCGGCGGCCCCCGCGCGGCGGCCGAGGTCCGTGCTGTACTCGTGCGTCTTGTCGAGCCACTCCATCACCGCGACCACCTTGCCGGCGGCGGTGGGCTTGCCGGCGGTGACCTGCTGCGCCAGCGCGGTCAGCCGGGGCGCGAGCGCCTGGGGAACGGTGAGGTATGGCTCCATCAGCGAGGCCGGGATCGCCGCCAGGGGACGGCCGCGATGCGCGTCGCCGCCCGCGAACGGGTCGCGCGAGTAGGCCACGTAGTGCGCGCCCGAGAACACCCGCAGATCGGCGGTGGGATCGCCGGCGTGCCCGTCGAGCCCCGTGTTCTGGAAGGCCACCTCGCCCGACCAGCGTGGGATCAGGCGCACCTCGGCCAGGGCGCCCAGCTTGGGCGGGGGCAGCTCGAAGGCCAGCGGCTGGTCCAGCGCGAAGGCCACCGGCGCTGCCACGCCCACGATGTCGATCTCCTGCCGCTCCAGCTGGGAGAGCCGGGGCAGGGCCTCGTCGCGGCCCCGCGTGTGGGGCTCCTCGATCCATACCGGGCCATCGGTCTCCTCCAGCTGGGTGCGCAGCGCCTCGTGGTGCGCGCGCAGCCAGCGGCCCTTCTGGTACGTCTCGTAGACGGTGCCGCGCCAGTAAAGACGATCCATCTCCGCGTCCCGCTCGCGGTCCGATTCGAGCCGCGACAGGCGCGGCAACACCGCCCGCAGCGCCACCGTGTCGTCCTCGCCCGACAGAAAGCCCGAGGTTCCCAGCGTCACCTCGTCGGCGAACCCGATCAGGTTCTTGCGGGCGCGCGCGCCGCCCAGGGCAAAGCCTGTCCCCACGCGCGGCACCAGCGCGAACGTCAGCGCCGCACCGGCGCAGATCACGACGGCCACCACCGCCGTCATGCCGAGAAAGGGCGCCCCCACCACCCGCCGCGAATTCAGGATGCGCGCCACGCCCACCTTGTGGCTGGGCGCATTGCCCGAGTGCTTGACCAGGTAATTCTCTTCCATCTCGCGGCGCAGGTGCAGCAGGATCAGTGTCCAGGTGGTGATGACGACGTAGGCCGCGAACACCACGGCGAAGGCCACGCTCTGCGCGAACGCGGCGCCGGCCAGGACCATCAGGAAGGCCAGCACGTAGATCTGCAGGTAATCGCGGTTCGCAGCGCGCTGGAACAGCTTGTACACGGCCAGGAACAGCACCAGGTTCAGGACCGGGGTCAGGTCCGGCTCGGGCAGGTGCGACCAGACCTGATAGGCGGACAGCAGGAAGAAGCCGCCCGCCGCCAGGCGCAGCAGCAGCGTCGCGTTCGACAGCCAGGTGAACAGCCGTGTGGTGGGGTCGCTGAACCAGGACAGCGCGCCGAACGCCAGCGCCAGCGCGGCGGCCGTGGGGGACAGCAAGTTCGCGGTCTGCAGCGTCGCGACGGCCACCAGCACCAGCAGGTACGTGGTCAGCTTGTGCGTCAGCTGGAACCTCACGCGATCCTCCGCGGCGCGGACGCGTCACCGCTCACGCCCAGCTCGGCCGGCCTGCCGGGCACGATGCGCACCACCGCGCCCGGGCCGCCGGCGCGCGGCGCGGGCGCGTCCGGCCCGGCCGCGTCCAGCAGCGCCAGGAAGCGCAACATCCGCGTCGACTGCGCGGGACCACCCTCGGGGGTGATCTCCTCGCCGGCGACGGCCAGCCCCACGCGATAGCCCCGGTTCAGCAGCTCGAACGCGACCGAGGCGGCCAGGGAGACGGCGGCCTCGAATTCGGCATCGCGTGCGCCGGTGAGGGGTGAGCCCCGTTCGGGGTCGCCGCCCGCGAGCGAGCCGGCCCGGGGTTGCGGCGTGCGGCGGTTGTCGAACACCACCCGCACCTCTTGACCTTCGTCGTCCTCCGTCTCGCGGACGAACGGCGAGCCCCGGCGCGCCGACGTCCGCCAGTGAATGTCGCGCGGATCGTCGCCCTGCCTGAACTCGCGCAGGCCGAAGAACTCGCCGCGCCGGCTGCGCCACTTGTGCGCGCCCCGCCCGTGCGGCGAGGCGAAGCCGCGCAACAGGTGGTCGGGCACGGCGGTCAGGGCGGGATAGACCAGCAGGTCACTAGGCGCGTTCACGTCCTTCGACTTGTGGATCAGACCGAACGGGAACCGCGTCGAGACGCGGAAGCCGGACAGGCGCAGGTGCCCGCGCTGCGCGGCGATGTGGCGATAGGCGGTCTCCTGCGTGCGGCCCGCTGGCAGCTTCAGGAAGTAGCAGCGCTTCTCGATGGGCCGCCCCTCGACCAGATCCTCGACCTCGACCGAGAACGACGGGAGGCGTCGCTTGCCGTTCGTCAGCGAGATCCCCATCAGATAGGGCGCTTCGGCGAAGATCGCCTGCGGCGTCGAACGCCGGACCTGAAGCCGCCGCAGGCACACCTCGGAAAGCACGCCGCTGGCCAGGATGAGGAAAAGCATCATTCCCCACACGAGAAACAGCAGGTTCAGGCCGGCGTTGATGGCCGCCAGGCCCACCAGCAGCGTCGCGATCAGGAAGTACCAGCCCTCGCGCGTCGGCGGGAACCGCCGGCGCGGGAACATCCACCGTCGCGCGGAGCTGGCGAAACGTCCCACCGCCTGCTCCCTCAGGCCGGCGCGGGCACCCGATCCAGGATGTCCAGCAGGATCCTCTCGGCGTCCTGACTGGAGCGACCCTGGGTGTCGGCCTGCGCGGACACCACCACCCGGTGGGCCAGCGCCGGAACGGCGATCGCCTTCAGGTCGTCGGGCAGCACGTAGTCGCGTCCATCGACCAGGGCCGCGGCGCGCGCGGCGTTACGCCACGCCAGCTGGCCGCGCGGTGACACGCCCAGCGCCAGGTGCGGCGAGCGGCGCGTCTCGCGCGCCACGGCCACGATGTAGTCCGCCAGATCGGCTTCCAGGTGCACCGCCTCGGCGGCGTCTTGCAGCGCGCGCACGTCCGAGATGCGCAGCACCGGCTCCAGCTCGGCCAGCGCGTCGCCGGTGCGGCTGGGGGACTCCAGCAGGATGCGGCGCTCGTCCTCCGCCGAGGGATAATCGATGCGGATGCGCAGCAGGAACCGGTCCATCTGCGACTCGGGCAGGGGATAGGTGCCGTAGTGCTCGGCCGGGTTCTGGGTGGCGATGACCATGAACGGCGAATCGAGCGGGTACGTCTGGCCGTCCATCGACACCTGCCCGTCGCTCATCGCCTCCAGCAGCGCGCTCTGCGTCCGCGGCGTGGTGCGGTTGATCTCGTCTGCCAGGACCAGGTTCGCGAAGATGGCGCCCGGGTGGAAGGCGAACTGCCCGGACGCCTGATCCAGCACCGACACGCCCACGATGTCGGAGGGCAGCAGGTCGCTGGTGAACTGGATCCGGTGAAAGGTCCCGCCGATCGAAGTCGCCAGCGCTCGAGCCAGCGTCGTCTTGCCGACCCCCGGCACGTCCTCGATCAATAGATGACCGCGACCGATGAGGGCGATCACGGTATGGCGGATTGCCTCGGGCTTGCCCCGGATCAACCGCGCCACGTTCGCCTCCAGCGCCGCGATCAGCTGCGCGAAGGAGGACGTCGCGCGCTCCCTCGGGAGAGCGGTCGTCATTCAATAGAGGATAGCGCACGCCAGGCGCGGCCGTCAGCGAATACGTGGCCGGTTCGCGGGTGTAGGCGGTGCCGACAGCGGCCCGGGGGCTTTCACGCCGCCGATTCGATCCCAGACTTGCCGGGCAGTGCTCAACTTGTTGCGCTTCGCGTTCGATTCGCGCTCGAGGCCGCACCGGCGTCCGCCGATACCCGCCGAAACCTTCCCAAGGCGAGCGCTGCCATCCCAAGGCAAGGAGCACGACGGGAAGCACGGCCGCAGCCGACGGAACTGGGAGACGGCGGCGTGATCCGGAAAACCGTCGGTCGGAAGACTAGAAACGTTGGACCAGAACAGGTACCATCGTCGCCGTCGTGCGTTTAGGTGGTCCGTAGACCCTACTGGAGGCGTCATATGCGCAGGCTCGCTACTGTTGGTGTGACTTACGTATCTCTCGTGACCGTGGCCCTGTTCGCAGGCTGCGGTGACAACAAGCCGAGCGCGCTGGTCGGCTCGGGCGGGGCAGGCGCGGTTGGAGGGGGAGGAGGAGGTGCCGGCGGAGGAGCCGGCGGCGCGGGTGGCGGTGCCGTCGGCCCCGCCTGCACGATCACCAAGCCCGTCATCACCGCCACGCACCCGGTGCTGAACGGCGTTCCCGTCGCCAACGGCGGTGACAACGTCAGCTCGCCCGGCGGCGTGTACGAGGTGGCGTTCGAGGTCACGACGGCCGTCGAGGACGGGCAGCCCGTCTCGCTGACGATCGTCAACACCGCCGCGCCGACCGTCAGCACGATGGTCGAGGGCACGGCGATGACCGGCAAGGCCACCTTCGCGGGCGTGCCGCTGGTGCCGGACGGAAACTTCACCATCACCGCCGCCTGCACCGCCAAGTCGGGCACGGTGGGACACTCGGCCGCCACGGCCTTCAAGGTCGACTCGACCGCCCCGGTCCTGACGATCTCGTCGCCCGCGGACAACACCTTCATCGGACCGACTCAGCTGGTGAACGGCGCGTTCCAGGTCTGCGCGCAGACCACGTCGACGGACGCCGTCGCGTTGCCTGCCACGCTGGGCGCCGCCGCGAACAACCTCTCGGTCGCCATCGGCACCTCGTCGCCCGATCCCGATACCGGATTCGCTCCGGTCACGGCGGTCGGCACCGACGCTTGCGTCTCCGTCACCTGTCCCAGCAACTCGCCGGTCGACCTGACCGTGACCCTGAAGGACACGGCCGGCAACGCCACCGTGAAGACCATCTCGGGCATCTCCTGCGCGACGACCCTGCCCGGCGTGCTGATCACGTCGCCCGCTGGTGACGCCGCGCCGTTCTCGGATCCCACCAAGCACCTGCTGGCGGCGAACTCGACGAACACGCTGAAGGATCAGGACGCGGTCACGGCGGGGGCGCAGTTCACGGTCGTTGCTTGCAGCGACACGGCCGGCATGGCCACCCTGAAGGTCGGCGGCATGGGCGGCACGCTCTCGCCGCTGGGGACCGCGGTCGCCACCGTGGCGGCCGTCGCCAACGACAACTGCCCGGCGGGGCACACCCAGGTGGCGAAGTTCACCTCGGTGACCCTGCCCGATAGCGCGCTGAACGCCGATGGCACCCTCAAGGCGGCCACTGCGCTCGAGGTCGACATCCAGGATCCGGTGACGCTCGCCATCGGCCCCAGCCCCGAAGTGGACCTGTGGGTCGCCTCGATCGCGCCCACTGTCACGGTGTCGACGACGGCCCCCATCTGTAACACCACGGTGCAGAGCACGACGGCGCTGACCAAGGACGTTACCTTCAACGCCTCCATCGGCTCGGTCGTCCTGACCGCGACGCCCGTCTCGGGCACGGCGATGATGTACTCGACGCCGACGTTCACCGCGGGAGCGGTGACCTTCGCGGACGTCAGCTTCGGCCTGGGCGAGACCGATCTGACGGCGGTGGCCACCGACAAGGCGGGCAATACCGGCACGCTGACGCAGCCCTGCGCGGTCACCGTCGGCATGGCTCCGGTGGTGACCTTCACCGCCCCGGCCGCAGGGAAGACCCTGTGCGCCAAGGGGACCACGACGTCGACTTGCATCCCGGACTCGGATGCGACCATGGCGGGTTGGCAGGGTCCTCTCACGGTGGGCGTGACCGTCAGTGGCCAGCCGGCGACGAGCGGCACGGTGACGTTCACGGCTGCCGTCGGCGCGGGCGCGGCGGCTACCCTGGGAACGGCCATGATCGTCAACGGTGTCGCAACCGTGGCGGCCGCGACCATTCCTGACGGCAACCCCGTCACCCTGACGGCGACCACCAGCGCGCTGGGAACGAACGGCGTCGGCACGGCGACGCGGATGCTCATCGTGGCGTCGACCAAGCCGGCGGCGCCGACGAACGCCCAGGTGGTGGTCAAGGACCGCCGCCAGACGTCGTTCACGGTCAGCTGGACCGCACCGGCGGGTGCGGCCAGCTACGACCTGCGGTACGGGGGGCCCATCGACGCCTCCAACTTCGCCACGTCGCTGGCTGTTCCGATCACCGGAACGCCACTGGCCGCCGGCATGACCGAGAGCCGGGACGTGACGGACCTGTACATCGAGACGGACTACTGGTTCGCGCTGGTGTCCAAGGATGCGGCGGGTAACGTCAGTGACGTCGTCCAGGTGGCGCCTTCGCCCGTGCCGTCGTCATGCACCACGCCGCCGTGCCCGATCCGGGCCTCGTTCAACCAGACGATCCTCAACGGCCCCCAGGGGCCCGGAAACTACGCCGGCTTCGGTTTGAGCGTGGACGGGTCGGGCAACTTCGTCGGCGATGCCAGCTCGGACATCATCGCTGGTGAAGAGAGCGGCACCCACGCCTACCTCTTTGCCGGCGGCGCCTCCTTCGCGGGGGGGGCCCCTGCGGTGACGTTCGTCGGTTCGAACATGTACTTCGGCCTGACGCTCGCGAACGTGGGCGACATCGACGGCGACGGTCTGGAGGACATCGCATTTTCCTCCTACAACGAGCTGCCGAACCCGAAGGTCTACATCTTCAAGGGCCGCGCCACGTGGCCCGCGATGCTGACCGACGCTCAGGCCGACTACGTGATCACCGCCGACTCGGTGCTGGATTCCAGCTCGTTCTTCGGCTTCCCCATCGTCAAGCTGGGCGACATCAACGGCGACGGCGTCGGGGACCTTGGCATCGGCGCCTCGGGCGCCGGAGCGGGGGCGGGCGCGTTCCTCGTCGTCTTCGGCGCCACGCCGTTCGGCAGTGGTTCGCTGACGACGCTGCTGGCAGCCAACCGGGCGGTGGTGCTGACCAACCCGCTGGCGGCCGGTTCGTTCGGCCTCTCCGCCGTCGCGCTCGGGGCGACCAGCGGCGACCTCGTCGTGTCGGCGCCGTTCGCCGCCTCGGGCGCTGGCGACCTGGTCGCCTACAAGTGGATGGCCGGTTCGTTCATGCCGATCGGGACCACGTACACTGGCGCGACGGACCAGAGCGTCGGCTCGAATCTCGCGGTCCTGGGCGGGGGCCTGGGCGTCATCGCCGGTAACAGCTACAACCCTGGCGCGGGGAACGTCCTGGCCTTCCTGAACGGCACGGCCGCGGCCCCGCTCTCTGGAACGCCCTTGACGATCATCGATTCGAACGGTCAGGACTCGTTCGGCACGATCGCCTTCGGCGGAGGCTTCTCCGGCTCCAACGCGTCCATCTCGTACCTCGGCGACAGCAAGCCGGATCTGGTGGTGGGCGGCGCGCTGGAGAACTCGCTGCCTCCGTCCATCTACATCGTGGACGGGGCCATCGCTCCCACTCTAACCTCGCCGGCCAATGCGCCGGCCTACGCCTCCGCACGGGTGCATATGCCCGCTGATTGGCGACACGCGACCGGATACAGCAGCCCCGTCAAGGACGTGAACAATGACGGGTACGGCGACATCGCCATCGGTGAGACCGACGATGGCAACTTCAACGTGCCCTTCCAGGGGCGCGTCCTGGTCCTCTGGTAGGGCGCAGGCGTTCGCGTTACCCGGACAGGTGAATGGCTGTTCGCCTGTCCGGGGTCTTCGATCCTGAAGGCAAGGATTCGACGGCGGCACCGGCCGGAAGCCAGTGGGAGGAGCGGTATCCAGCTCCTCCTCCCTGGCGGCGGTTGGTCCGCCGTTTCTCTTTGTTGAGGATCGTCCTCGACATCAGCGGCGAGTCATCCACGGCTGATTGCCTTTCGGCTGACGACGATGGTCAGCTGGGGGTGGCCGGCTCCATCCGCCTCGACAGGCGCGACGAGCTGATCGCGCGGCTGGGTATCGATGGGGCGCGCGTCGGTGGGGATGCGGCCCTCGCCCTCGAGGCGTACCGCCGCTGGCGAGGAGAGGCCTTCTCGCGGCTGGAAGGGGACTTTGCCTTCGTCGTCTGGGATCTGGCGGCACGGACCCTCTTCCTGGTTCGCGATCCGTTCGGCGTGCGCCGCCTTCACTACGCGGCACTCGGGTCCGCCACCCTGTTTTCGACCGATGTCGAAGGTGTGCTGGCCTGGCCCCAGGTCGATCGGACCCCCGATGACGTCACGATCCTGGGGTACTTTCTCGGCCGCTATTCGGGCCGAGAGAGAACGTTCTTTCGCGCCGTGAAGCGCGTGCAGTGTCGTCATGTCCTCCGGGTGCAGGGGACGCAGCGGCGCATGGAACCGACGCGCCAGCCTTCTCCGGCGCCCGAGAAGTATTCCTCTCTGGAGGAATATGCCGAGGATTTCCAGGCTGTTCTGCGGGGCTCTACCGAGGAGCGGCTGACGGGTACCGCCGCTGCCTTGTGCCATGTGAGCGGTGGTCTGGATTCCGCATCCGTCGCTTCGCTCGCGGTATCGAGGATGGCCGCTTCCGGGGCGCCCCGGATCGTGCTGGCGAGCGCTCGTTTTCCGGGCGCCGCTTGCGATGAGGGCGGCGCCATTCACGAGCTGGGGCGCTGGCTGGGAATGCCCATCCGCGAATGGAATGGCCTGGAACCCGAGACCAGTGATCTCGCGAACGGTCGACTGGCCTGGCCGCTGGGCCGCTCGTCGAGCGGTGGCTCCAGGCAGGGAGATGTGGAGATCGCGGCGTCAGAACGCGCTGGCGTGTTGCTGTCCGGATGGGGGGGCAATCAAGTCGCCTCCGAGGATGGCTTTCTTCGCGACGCCGCCCGAACCGGTGGAATCAAGGGCTACCTTCAGGGGCTGCGCATCGTCGCGGCAAATTCGCCTTGGCGGTGGAGTCGACGCGCTCTGCGGCGCGCGCTGGCGGTCGCGAAGGCGGTGGCGAAGAGCGACCTGATGGGAATGGCGCCTCCGCTGCTCCCCGGGCCGTCGATGCCCTCCTGGTTTCGGCCCAAGCTGGCCGCCCTCTGGGGAGGCCTGGCCGGCGAACGGGAGCAACCGGCGGCGGAGGAACCGCGGACTGGCAGCTGGACGTCCGAAGCGGTGTGGAGCGCCATGTGGGAAGATCCGAACGACGTCTGGACCGTGGAACTGATGGACGCTCGCGCCTGTGAGCGCGGCCTCGAGTTTCGCCATCCGTACCTGTCGTGGGCGCTGGTCTCCGTGGCGATGTCCGTCCCCTGGCGACTGCGCGCGCCGACCATCGTCGACCGTCCCTTGCAGCGACTGGCGCTCCGCGGCGTCTTGCCCGAACGACTCCGGTGGCGAGACACCTACCTGGATTTCACGGAGGCGTTCCTGGCCAACACTGTTGCCGCCCGCCCGTTGATCGAGGAGCTGCTGCTGTCCGGGCCGTGGATGTCTGATCAGTTCGTCGATCGGGCGGTCGTGGTGGATGAGTTTCGCCGCCTGACGTCGTCCCCCCTCGACGGAGCACCTCCTGGCGAGGTGAGCGACGCCTGGCAAGCTGTCAAAGATGTCGCGGCACTTGAGGCTTGGCTTCGACGGCTTTGAGGCTACAATGTGCGGCGGGAGAGCATATGACGCCCTCAGACAAAACTTCCGATGATGCACAGCCGCAGAACCTTGGCCGGGACCCTGAGGCGGTCTCGCCGTATGAGGCGCCCGTCCTGATCCCGCTGGGCAACGTCCACGCCCTGCTCGCGGGAAACGGGACCAGCACCGCGAAAGATTCTCCGCCGATCAGTCGTCGCAAGGGGTGACGCTACCCTTATCCACCCGAGTACGAGGCACCATCTTGATCTTGCCTGGCAGCCTCCACGCGCCCAGTTGGCGGCAGGTGGAAGCAGCGTCGTGAAAGGGTCTCCGCCGACGACCTCGCGTCGCTGGGTGCTCTGGGTGTTGGATTTGGCTGTCCTCCTGGTGCGCTGTTTCCGCCTGGAGCGCCTGCGGAGATCGGGTGGTCCCCGGCTGGCGGTTTCTGAGGCGCGTCGTCTGGGGGCCGGCTGCCGGAGTCGGTCGCCGCGCGAGAGGATGCTGCTGCGGCGACTCATCGGAAGGATCGATAGCCGCTGGCCCGGCGGTCCAAATTGCTATCGACGGGTGCTGGTGGAGGTGTCGATGGATCGCGGGGCGGCCGAGGACGTGGTGCAGTTCGGTCTTCGCAGCGAGGGCGGCGCGGGATCGGGGCATGCGTGGCTGGGGCCAGATATCGCGCCCGACGGCCGGCCCAGTCCCTACGACGCGATCGTCTCGATCTGATCCGCTCCCATACTCTCGAGTGCCGCCACCCCCGC
>Ga0070658_10004132_pt1 | contig 11890 bp, 5 predicted proteins | sample KBSC13metaG_FD_64664 | JGI IMG/M metagenome (GOLD analysis project Ga0070658, IMG submission 64664) | Corn rhizosphere microbial communities from Kellogg Biological Station, Michigan, USA - KBS C1-3 metaG | ecosystem: Host-associated > Plants > Roots > Rhizosphere > Soil ... | reverse complement strand
CGACACCACCTCCGGCAACAGCGGCGGCGTGTACCGCACCGACGACGTCGACATTGAAGCCTGCACTGACACCGGCGGCGGCTACAACCTGGGCTGGGTGGCAGCCGGCGAGTGGCTCAAGTTCACCGTGAACGTCAGCGCGGCCGGCACCTACACGGCTGCCTTCCGCGTCGCGTGCACCAGCGCTGGCCAGACGTTTCACCTGGCGAACTCATCCGGCACGAACCTGACCGGCTCAGTCACCTGTCCGAACACCGGCGGTTGGCAGACCTGGGCAACGGTCAATGCCACGGTTACGCTGCCGGCCGGCAAACAGGTGTTGCAATTGGTTGCCGACACTGGCAACTACAATTTCAACTCCATGACCTTCTCGCTCGGCAGCGGCTATGCCGGCACGCCGTACGGGGGAACCGCCTGGGCGATCCCGGGCACCATTCAGGCAGAGAACTACGACCTTGGTGGACAGAATGTCGCCTATTTCGACACCACCTCCGGCAACAGCGGCGGCGTGTACCGCACCGACTCCGTCGACATAGAAGCCTGCTCGGACACCGGCGGTGGCTACGATGTCGGCGGGATTGCCGCGACGGAGTGGCAGAAGTTCACGGTTAATGTCGGTACGGCGAAGACCTACACCGTTACTTTCCGCGTCGCCTCCGGCGGGGCGGGAAGTTCGGGAGGAGGAACGCTGCATCTTGAGGATGAAACCGGCAAGAACCTCACGGGCACGGTGACCATTCCGGGTACGGGCGGCTGGCAAACGTGGACGAACGTTACGGCCTCGGCCACGCTTAGCGCTGGTTCTCACGTGATCAAGCTCAGCAACGACACTGTGAGCAGCGGCTACAATCTCAACTCCATCTCGCTTAACTAGAAAATGTTAAGTCTATAGAACGTTCTTAAAACATCCCTGGTTAGGCATACCGAGTCAGGGGTGTTTCCTTAAATTTGAGAAATAGAGGTTTGTAGTTTATAGATATTATTGATTTTGAAAACTGATTGCAGTTTTTGAAACAAAGTATATAGACGTGGTATAATGGATTTGAAGAGGCTATCTTGAAGTCGTTAGCCTGAGTTGCAGCTATCCGGATTACGCCCAAATCGATTGAATGTGTTCATACGGTTTGGCGATCCAGCAATGCTGGGAGACGTGAACGATCACAATAACACTGCTCGCGGATCATTGCAGATTATTCTGCAGCTCCCAAATCCCGAACAGCCGGCTGCGGGAACACCCGCCATGCCTATTGGATAGAACGCGTCTCCTGGCAATACCTTCCAATCGATCGGTGTGCAAGTAGTTCCCCACCCAAGTGGAGACATGACGCACCGGCTTATAGCGGTCGCACGAGGGCAGTCGCTTATTTGCGGCTGCCCTGTTTATTTGTATGGGGCAAATACCGGCAGGCGTACGGGGTAATCGGAGAATAGGGGACGGAATAATTCTGATGGCGAGCGGGCGTGCACTCCGTTTGCCAACCAACCTATGTCAATACCTATTGATATATTTGCTATCCAGAAAAGGATAACACCCAGAAAACAAATACCGTATTCGCTTATTCTGCAATGGGAGCTGCAGGCAGTGATGATTGGTGAATCAAGCTCAGATGTTACTTGTTGATGCTGGAGGAGTTCAAATGCACCACTTTTCACTTGGCAGCTCACAACCAAAGTTTAAAGCGACGCCAAGCTTTTTGTTCACTCTTATACTGATTGTCGCCTGCCTATTCTCGGCCGGCTGTGCTCACGCGCAGGGTACTCTTATTCCCAATGTGCAGCAGTGGACGTCTGGAACGGGTAGCTTCTCGTTTTCCAGCGGTTCTCGGATCGTTCTCGATCCTTATTACGCTAGCCAGTTAAACACGACCGCTAATGTCCTCGCCAACGATATCAACTATTTCTACGGCGTAATGCCGACAGTTGCTATCGGGTCGCCCAACACCGGCGATATCTACCTGACCCTTAACTCGACGGACTCTCAGGTGGGAAGCGAAGGCTATTCGATGATTATCGGCAGCTATGTTTCCATCTCGGCGAAGACGGATGGTGGCGCCTTCTACGGCACGCGGACGTTCTTGCAGTATCTCAAGCAGAGCTGGACGATTAGCGCAGGAACGATTAAGGACTGGCCTGTCTATCCCGTTCGTGGATTAATGGTCGATGTCGGCGATATGTACTTTTCGATGCAGTGGCTTGAGAACCATATTCGCGATCTGGCCTATCTCAAGCTCAACACGCTGCATCTGCACTTCTCCGACAATTTTGGCTTCCGCCTTGCCAGCACGAGCCATCCCGAACTTGACAACGGCATGAGCCAGACGTACAGCCACAGCGACCTACAGACGCTCACGGCGCTGGCGGCACAGTACCACATCAACATTATTCCGGAGATCGAGTCGCCGTCGCATTCCACACGCATCGTTGCCCAGCATCCGGAGCTCGAGCTGGTTGGCCCCAATGGAACTTATCCCAAGCCGAACATGCTCGACATCACCATTCCGGGAACCCGAACACTTGTCAACGACCTGTACAACGAGTTCATGCCCTATTTCCCGGGTCCGTACTGGGGTTGCGGCACCGACGAATATGTGAGTGGATACGATTTTTCGAACAACACCTATCCGCAGTTCCAGACCTACGCCCAGAGCCATTTCTCCTCGACGAATGGAGTCGACACTTACCTCGACTACTGTAACTGGCTCGACGGCCTCGTCAAGGCAAATGGCAAGCAGGCCCGGGGCTGGGAGGATGCCTTCGAATACAGCGGCACCGCCGTCTCGTTGAAGAACGATATCGCGCTCGAACTCTGGCTCTTCGTCAATCCGAACACCGCCATTTCCAGCAAGTTCAACGTCTCAAACGCAACGTCCAACCCGCTCTACTACAACGTGGGGATCACAACTCCCGGCGACTCGGGCATCTTACAGAATCTCTATGAGAGTTGGGCACCCAACCTCGAGTATGGCGCCGGCAACGGGAACAACTGGTCCGTCACCATGCCCAACCCGCAAGTGCAGGGCGCAAAGTATCACATCTGGGTAAACAACACGAACGGCTCTGGCCAGCAGTTAACCGACACGGAGTCCAATATCGCCGCTGGAATCATGAACTTCATGCGTGCCCTCGCCCAGAACTGCTGGGGATCGCCCAAGATCGTTTCGACGGCGTCGTCGTTTACTCCGCTGATCACCACCATTGGACACGCGCCCGGCTATGGCACCGCCGCGGGTCCGATCACGGTTGCGCCACTGCCGGCCACGGGGGAGGCTCCTTACGCTGGAACGGCGGCGATTCCGGGCACCGTCCAGCTTGAGAACTACGACACTGGCGCCAAAAATGTCGCCTACTACGACACCACCGTTGGCAACAGTGGTGGCCAGTATCGAACGGATGACGCAGACATCGAAACCTGTGCCGACGCGGGTGGAGGTTATGATATCGGTAGCTGCGCCTCCGGCGAATGGTTCCGATATATGGTCAACGTTGCGACGACCGGAACCTACACAGTTGGTTTCCGAGTTGCTGGAAGCGGCGGTACTCTACATCTCGAGGATACGAACGGCACAAACCTAACAGGAACCGTATCGACGCCGAACACCGGCGGCTGGCAAACCTGGAGCACCGTCAACGTAACCGTCATGCTTACCGCGGGCGCGCATATCCTCAAGCTCGTCGAGGACAGTGCCAACTACAACTTGAACTACGTGACCTTCACACTCAACTCCTCGCCATTCGGTGGAGTGGCGGCTGCGGTGCCCGGAACGGTTCCGTGCTCGAACTACGATGTGGGCGGCGCGAACGTGGCTTATTACGACACCACGACTGGCAACAGCGGCGGCGTGTATCGCGCCGACAACGTCGACCTGGAAGCGACAAGCGATACGACGGGAGGATACGACGTCGCGGCATGCGCGAACGGCGAGTGGTTCAACTACACCGTCAACGTCAAGACCGGCGGGGCCTATACCGTCGGCTTCCGTGTGGCCTCCGGCAGTTCGGGAGGAACACTCCATCTGCAGGACACCAACGGCACCAACCTTACAGGAACGGTATCCGTCCCCGGAACCGGCGGTTGGCAAACCTGGAGCACCGTCAATGCGACCGTCAACTTGACGACTGGATTGCACACGCTCCGCATCGTCGAGGATTCGGCGAATTACAATCTGAACAACATGACGTTCACTCTGCAATATACAGGCACGCCGTACGGCGGCAACGCCTGGCCGATCCCGGGAACCGTTCAGGTCGAGAACTACGACGCCGGCGGCCAGAACGTCACCTATTACGACACCACGACCGGCAACAGCGGCGGTAAATATCGCACCGACGATGTCGACATGGAAATCTGCAGCGATACGGGGGGCGGCTATGACGTCGCCAATACGCCTGCCGGGGAATGGCTCAAGTTCACCGTCAACGTGTCGAATGCGGGTACGCACACCGTCGGCTTCCGTGTCGCCAAGTCTGGAACGACGACGACTACTCTGCACGTCGTCGACGAACTCGGCAACAACCTGACCGGAACGGTGACCGTTCCGAACACCGGCGGCTGGCAAACCTGGACCACCGTCAACGCCACGGTGACATTAACGGCGGGCCAGCACGTGCTCAAGCTAATTGAGGACACTGGAGGCTACAACCTCAACTACATGTCGTTTAACTAGAATCGTTCAACATCCAGCCGGCAGACGTCGGCTGGATGCTTGTGTGTGAAAGTTCTACATAGATGTTGAATTTTGGCGAAGTAATAATGGTATTATGTTGTGTATGTATAGATTAATCTTGGCGTGCCTTTGTCTCGCCGGCATATTTCTATCCGGGATCGCCTTGGCGGATTCGTCGCCCAAGCCCGGTCTTTATCTCATCCCCAATGTTAAGAAGCAGACGCCGTTTCCTGGCCGCTTTGGTCTTGCCATCTCGACGCGCATAGTCCTGGATCCTCACTACTCGACCGCCTTAGCGTCGACGGGGCAGATTTTCGCGGATGACCTGAAGGCAATTACCGGCCGTAGCGTTCCCGTCGTGTCGTCGACGCCTCGACCCGGCGATATTCTCCTTACCCTTGGCAGTCGCAATAAGATGATCGGCGGCGAAGGGTATGTGATGAGCATAGGCGATCACGTAGAAATCCGTGCCCGTACCGATGCCGGCGTCTTCTACGGTACGCAAACCCTCCTGCAGTACCTCAAGCAGACTTCATCATTAACCGGTACAGTCATAGTCGACTGGCCCGATTATCCGATGCGCGGTTTGATGGTCGACGTCGGCCGCAAGTACTTCAGCGTTCAGTGGCTCGAGAATGAAATTCGAGATCTCTCCTATCTGAAACTAAACACGCTTCACCTCCACCTTTCCGACGATAAAGGATTCCGCATACAAAGCGAAAGCCATCCGGAACTCAACGCCGGCGCCTTGCCCCTCTATTCGAAAGCCCAGATGCGCCAACTCGTCGACTTTGCAAAGCGGCGCCACACCGAGATCATCCCTGAAATCGACCTGCCCGCGCACGCCAACGCCATTCTGCGCGCGCACCCCGAACTACGCCTTGTCGACACAAGCGGGAATGCCCTGCCGGATAAGATCGATCTCAGCCTGCCCCAATCGTATAAGTTGATCGACGATCTCCTCAATGAATACCTGCCTCTCTTTCCCGGACATTATTGGCATTGTGGCTGTGATGAGTTCCTTCACCCTGGAGAGTTCGACAATTACCCGCAACTCAAAGCCTATGCGGCAAAGCACTGGGGAGCCAACGCGACGGCGATCGACACGTTCCTAAACTATGCCAACCACGTCGACGCCATCGTTCGCGGGCACGGCAAGCGAACGCGCGCCTGGTGTGACGTCTATGAGTATCTGACGTATACAGGGAACGCCGTTGGTCTCAACAAGGACATTACGATGGAACTCTGGAACCGGGAATCGGACCCGCAAGACGTCCTGAACCACGGATACAACCTGCTCAACGCCACCTACCAGCCACTCTACTACAATGTTGGTGATGGATCGTATAACCATAACCAGGAGCTCTATAAAAACTGGAGGCCCAATCTACACTTCAACGCGGAGCGCAATCGCTCGGTTGCGTTCTTAGCCAAGGGGTTGGAAGGAGCGAAGTATCACATCTGGTGTGACAACAGCGAGGCCGAGACAGAGGACCAGGTAGCCGCGGACATCAACGACGCCTTGAGCTGCCTGGCGCAAAACTGTTGGGGGGCGTCGAAGTTCGTTCCCACCTACGATAAGTTCCAGCCGATAATCCGCGTGATTGGGCATTCGCCTGCTTTGCGGTAAACCTGCTACGTACGCCTGAATCCGGCCGTAATGCGGACGCGCCCGTAACCTCGGACGTATGGGGCTCCAACCAGCAGAGTTGGAGCCCCATACATTTCTCTCTGACAGCCCGTGCGCCTAGACTTTACGCGGTATTGCTTTTGTTGCGTTCAAGTAATTATTGCGAGCCTGCACTACTTGAACGAGGCACCGAGTTCTTCTTTTCCACCGTTTATTCCAGCGTTATACTGGTTGAGGTTCCAGAGTTCCCCAGTACTAGTATTTGCGACATAAAGATCGTAGCCACCCACCGCTCCGGTTAAACGAGGGTTGTCGCTGGAGACGATTACATAATTTGTGCCGGGAATCGAAACAGCGTCCGAATAGTCGTAACCGGTGTTGTTATATGGCATCGACGTTATCGTACTGTTGCTAAGGTTGCCCTGGTACGTTTGGTCATGACCGCTAGGCGTTCTTTTGGTATACAAGTAGTAAGACGGGCCAGTAACAAACGGGTAATAGGATTTGGACCCTGAACTCAGCGAGTGGTCGTTAGTCCCGCCTACGTTCACTTGCCAAATGCTGTCGGTCGGGGATACGCCTCTGCTGTAGACAAGTCCCGTCGCATCATCCGTATAGCAGGGCATGCTGTGCTCTACGTTACTCGTTGTCACTGTATTTGTAATTGCCCCGGTCAGATCCATAATCCGCAACTGCCCTGGGCCAGACGCGGGTGTTTCCTTATAGCAAATCCGGAATCCATTGGGCGAGAACCTTGGATCTTCATTTCGAGGCTGTCGACCATGCGTCAAGTTGACCAAACTCCCGCTAGACACGGTGTACAGGTAAACATCCCATGGGCCATTTTGTACAGCCTGCGCCATGAACGTAATTTGTGATTTGCCTGGATTCCAATTGCCGTTAATTGGATCATACAATCCCCAGGCTGCACTGATGTTAACGAGAGTGTTGCTACCGAAATCATAGCTCCAAATCTCCGATGCACTTCCATAGGATGGGTAGCGATGGAACAGCAGTGTCCCTGTCAGTGTAGGCTTGGCTGCCTTGACTTGCGTGCAACCCAGGCCTAATATGCAAGCGACACTTATAGCAGTAATAGTACGTACGTTCATAGTCACTCCTTCGGAGGTCGAATTACAGAAATTAGATCGTTGTCGAACGGGTAGCTAGTGCTAGATAACATCACCCTCCAATCTGTGCGTGAGCGCATCTTGTCGCGGGTTCTAATGGAGCAGCGTATATTTTGTATAGCTTTTATAGCTATTGACCCAATGATCAAATCAGTAATTCCATCTGCGCCCAAGAGAATTGGAACGTTTGGCTGTGATTCTGACAAAGATCTTCGTACTTTTATAGCGGTATGTTATCATTATTTGTTAGAATTGTCAACATCTATATACATTGACTTATCATTTGAATCTGAATGGTCAGATCGGTGTGGCAGGGTTGGGTCGTTCAGTCTACTACAGTTTGTTGACCCCATGGTCAGACGCCACTGAACGTTTCGTGCCGTACGCAAAAAAAAGGCACACACGGACCGGGAAAGAGGCAAAAAAAGATCCCGGAACCGCAATTGGTTCCGAGACTTTGTGAATTAAACAATAAGATTTTTTGAAAATGCCCCCACAGGGACTCGAACCCCGGACACCCTGATTAAGAGTCAGGTGCTCTAACCAGCTGAGCTATGGAGGCGTTAGAACGGGTCAATTATACCCGGCGAATCTGAAGAGATCAAGAGTTTTGAGGGATCTGCCGAGAATTTCATGGGAGCGACCTCTCAAAGGCGTCAATGCGGAAATCGGATCGGAAACAGATATACGTACTGTGGAATAATCCAGAACTGCTCTGGAACCTCGGATAATCGATTGATCACCATGAAACCCGACGAAATGACGATAACCGTTGACGCGCTGGAACTCGAGATTGAAACGCTGAATGTCCGCATCGCCGAGCTAGCCGAAATTGCGCCGGTAGGTGTTTTCTGGTCGCAGGTCGACGGAGGGCATGAGTTCATCAACGGCAAGCTCGCCGAGATGCTTGGGGTCGAGGGCAATGTTGCGGTGCCGAATTGGCATGAAGTGATCCACCCCGACGATCGCGAACGGGTCATGGAGGAGTGGGGCGCCAGCATTCAGGCCGGGGCGGTTTTCACCACGAGCTATCGTTTTTTACACCGTGACGGCAGTGTCAGTTGGGTGAATGTGGCGGCGACGCCTTACAACGTCCGCGGCAAACCGCGCGGGTACTTGGGCACGATCGAAGATATCACCGCTCGTGAAAACCTCGTGCGCGACCGTGAGGCCCTCCTCCACCAACTCCAGCTCACGCTCGACCACATGCCCATCGGCTGTCTCCTGGTCGACACCGAATTCAACACGACCTATTGGAATACCGCCGCCGAGCGGATCTTCGGTTATACCCAGGGCGAGGTAATCGGACGCCGCCCATACGACATCGTCACCCCCAAGTCCCGGCGCAATTCCATTCACGAGGCATTTGTCCAGATGTCGCAAGGGAGCGCCAGCTTCGACAATGCCGGAAAGAATTTGACCAAGGACGGGCGGACCATCTTCTGCTCCTGGCATAGCTCGCCCCTGCGCGACAAAGAGGGGCAGTTCATCGCCGCCGTAATCATGTGCCAGGATATCACCAGCCGCGTCGTGGCCGAGGAATCTCTGAAACGAAGCGAAGAAACCTATCGACAGATCGTCGACACCGCGCGCGAAGGCGTGTGGGTCATCGACGCCGGCGGCCGTACCTCCTTTGTCAACGCCAGAATGGCCGAGATCCTCGGCTATACCGTAGCTGAGATGGCGGGTACGTCACTGTACGACTTCATGGATGACGAAGGACGCGAAGAGGCGGAGCGGCGATTCGAGCAGCGACGGGAAGGAATCAGCGAACAGCACGACTTCCGGTTCAAGCGTCAGGACGGCGACGATGTCTGGACCATCGTCTCGGCTAGCCCGATGTACAACGCCGACGGCACCTTTGCGGGCGCGCTGGCTATGGTTACCGATATCTCCGAGCGCAAGCAGCAGGAGAACATGGTCTGGTGGCAGGCCTATCACGATTCCCTGACACTACTTCCCAATAGAGCGCTTTTCGAAGACCGCCTCGGGCAGCTCCTCGTCATGTCCAAGCGGCAGAACAGCCGGGTCGGCGTGCTCTTCCTCGACCTCGACCGCTTCAAGCACATCAACGACACCCTCGGTCACGGCGCCGGGGATCGACTGCTCAAGGTCGTCGCGGACCGGCTGACATCTTGCCTGCGCGCCGAAGACACCATCGCACGGATGGGCGGCGACGAGTTCACGATACTCCTGCCGGGCATCGACCACCCCGAAGACGCGGCGAAGGTCGCCCAGAAACTCCTCGACGCCCTCGCGATGCCGGTGACGATCGACGATCAGGAACTGTTCGTCGGCGGGAGCATCGGCATCAGCCTCTTTCCTGAGGACGGTCAGGATCCACAGGCTCTCCTCAAGCACGCCGACGTCGCCATGTATCGCGCCAAAGAGCAGGGCGGAAACGGCTACTACCTCTTTACCCAGGCCATGAACAAGAGTGCCCTTGAGCACCTCATCATGGAGAACAGCCTCCGCAAGGCCATCGCCCGGAACGAGTTCCACCTCGTCTATCAGCCGCAAATCGACCTCGACACCGGCGAGGTCACCGCCGTCGAGGCCCTCTGTCGATGGCGTCACCCGGACCTGGGCGTGGTTCAGCCCGCACAGTTTATTCCGCTGGCGGAGGAGACGGGCATCATCCTGCAAATTGGGGAGTGGGTGTTGAACGAAGCGTGCCGTCAAACGGCCGAGTGGGTTGAAAGTGGAAACCCGCTGCGCGTTTCGGTGAACATCTCCGCAAGGCAGTTCGCTCACCCGGGCTTGACCGAGATGGTGGCCTCAATACTGGAGCGTCACAGCCTCGATCCCAAGTGGCTCGACTTGGAACTCACCGAGAGCGCCATCATGAAGGTCCCCGAAACTTCTGTCGAACTCCTCCGCGAACTGCGCAGCCTCGGCGTGCGCCTGTCGCTCGACGACTTCGGCACCGGCTACTCGTCGCTGTCTTACCTCAGGCAGTTCCCGTTCGACACCCTCAAGATCGACCGCGCGTTCGTCGCCGGCCTCGTCGAGGACCCCGTCGACGCCGCCCTTGTCCGCGCCATGGTCGACCTCGCGCAGGCGCTCAAACTAGAAGTCGTGTGCGAAGGTGTCGAGACCGACGAACAGTGCCGCGCGCTCCAGGACCTCGGCTGTTCGATTATGCAGGGCTACCTTTTCAGCGCCCCCATCACCGCCGACCGCGTCATGTCCCTGCGCCCGCTCATGCACGCCGCCCGCCAGGCGGCATAAGTCTCGCCATTCACGGCATCATGTCCGTCACCCAAGCACGCAACCCCATTAATTGAGGCGGAGGGAGCCGGAAGCCATGGTCCGGCCCGCCGCCATTGTTACTTCTCTTCAGGTATCGCGAAACAGAGCACCAAATAGAGCACGGCGACCAGTCCGACCGTCGCGATCGACAGCACCACCCATAGCACCCTCATCCACATCACCGGGATACCAAACGTCTCCGACATGCCCGCTGCCACACCGCCGATAACTCGCCCCGTCTTGGGCCTGGTCAACGCGCGGTCGTCTTCCGGCTCGACTTGCGGCGCAGCCTGCCCGCAAAAGGCGCAAAAGAGCGCGTCCGGGACCAGTTCTTTTCCACATTTGGGGCATGTCATGCGCTCATTGTACCAGACTGCGAAGCCCTCGAAAATGAATGGCAAGTAACCGGCTAGTAATTCGTTCTGAGGCGAGGTATACTATGGATCGGAAACCATTTGTTTCGAATACACCGCGACCCGCGACCGTGGCCAACGGGACGACCCGACCCTCGGACCGCGGGTTGAGTCGTCAGGCGGTCAGGCGGCATCCGCAGCCTGCCAGAGCACCAGGTAAGAATGAACTCTCTGAGCATTACGCATCTAAAAGAGCTCGAATCCGAAGCGATCTATGTCATCCGCGAAGCGGCGGCGCAGTTCGAGAAACCCGTCCTCCTGTTCAGCGGCGGCAAAGACTCCATCGTCCTCAGCTACCTTGCCCGGAAGGCCTTCTTCCCCGCCCGCATTCCTTTCCCGTTGATGCACATCGACACCGGCCACAACTTCCCGGAGACGTTGACCTACCGCGATCAATGGGTGGACAAGCTTGAAGCAAAGCTGATTATCCGCAAGGTCGAGGACACCATCAACGCAGGCCGCGCAAAAGAGGAAGGCGGCTCGACCCCCAGCCGGAATCGCGCCCAGAGCGTCACCCTCCTCGACGCGATCGAGGAATTTAAGATAGACGCTGCGTTCGGTGGTGGTCGACGCGACGAGGAAAAGGCCCGCGCCAAAGAGCGTTTCTTCTCCGGACGCAATGAGGCCGGTCAGTGGGATCCTAAGAACCAGCGGCCGGAACTCTGGAACCTGTTCAACGGCCGGCAGGACTTCGGCGAGCACTTTCGGGTATTCCCGATCAGCAACTGGACCGAGATGGACGTTTGGCAGTATCTCTTCCTCGAAAAGATTGACATGCCGAGCCTGTATTTCACCCACACC
>Ga0070658_10004131_pt1 | contig 11896 bp, 7 predicted proteins | sample KBSC13metaG_FD_64664 | JGI IMG/M metagenome (GOLD analysis project Ga0070658, IMG submission 64664) | Corn rhizosphere microbial communities from Kellogg Biological Station, Michigan, USA - KBS C1-3 metaG | ecosystem: Host-associated > Plants > Roots > Rhizosphere > Soil ... | reverse complement strand
TGTGGAGCATATGGTAAGCATGTATCTAAACGACAATGTAAGATACCATCATGATCTCTCACGAAACGGGGCAACTTTCCGAATTCTACTCCATAAGGAGTACCAATGTACCATTATACCGGATTTGAAGTTTGATGTGTTTGTTCATACGCTTGAATCTAAACATTCAGAACTCATTCCTTAAACGGGCGGAGGAAACTTTGTAAGGGAATCATCCCTTCCCAAGGTGCGATAATTTCTTGCCTCACAACGTTTCTTTCCCGCATCTCTCTGGGCATGAATTCGATGACCGGCTTTGGCCGTGGTAGTGCGGCGACTGATCATTGGCTGGCGACGGTGGAAACCAGCTCGGTGAATCGGAAGCAGGCCGAGGTAGTGGTGCAGGCTCCGCGTGAACTGAATGAACTGGAGGCCCGCATCCGCAAGACGGCTCTGGGAGTGGTATCGCGCGGGAGACTGCAGATTTCCATCAATCTGGAGCGGTCTCAGGCATCCGGCTCCTCCGTTCGTGTCGATGCTCTGCTGGCCCGCAGTTTCGAATCCGCCTTTGCAGAGTTGGGGCAGACCTTGGGCCGTGCGGTGCTTCCGAATGCGGCGGATTTTCTCCGTCAGCCGGGAATCATTTCCGTGAGCAACGGGGAAATCGATATCGAGCAAGCGTGGCTGGCCATCGAGCCGGCGTTGACCGAGGCTCTCGAACAGCTCTCTGTGATGCGGGGCCGCGAAGGACGGGATCTGAAGGCGGATTTCCTCGCCCGCTTGGGAACGTTGGCCGCCTTCGCTGGGAAAATCGCCGCCATCGCTCCGGAACGACCGATCCGCCAGCGCGAAGTGATGCTGAAACGCCTGCGCGATGCGGGGCTGGATCTGGATCTCTCGGATGAGCGAGTGGTCAAGGAACTCGCTTTATTTTCCGACCGTTGTGATGTGACGGAGGAACTCACGCGTCTGGACTCCCACTTTGCCAAATTCCGTGAATACCTGGATGCGGTGGAACCTCCGGGCCGTGCTCTGGATTTCCTCTGCCAGGAGCTTTTCCGGGAGTTCAACACCATCGGCTCCAAGGCGAATGATGCATCCATCGCACAGACCATCGTGGAGGCTAAGACCGAGCTGGAGAAAATCCGCGAGCAAGTCCAGAACGTGGAATAGTTAGATCGAAGTGACTGATAGCTAGGAAGCGTGAACCTACGCGTTCACGGAATTCTCGGCAGGAGGATTTGAGGTAGGGTGATGTCGTTGTGACTGCGCAAGCGGCCAACAAATTCCCCCCACACTCATCTCCCCCCGATGAAAACGAATTATCTCGGAAGTATTGTCGTCGCTGCATGTGTCCTGTCCCCGGTGGCACTCCATGCCCAGACCTACTATGATCTGGATTTCTCCAATCCGGTGCAGGCGACCAATGCCCACGATTCCTTGGGAAATTATTACACCGGAAATACCACGGATTTCACCAATGTAGCTCCCACCTCCGGCAAGAGCGTGGATCTCCGGACCCGCGTAACGGCGACTGCCGGAAACTATTCCTTCGTGGGGACCTATCCGGACTATGGCAGCCCTACCGGAGAACCCAGTGGCGATCTGGGTTACCGCTATCAGGCAGATGGCTATGGTGTGGGCGGTATCACCTACAATCTGGGATTTTACCAAGGAGGAGGCACCTTTTCCAATCAACTGATGGTGAATGATTTCCGTCTAATGATTTATGATGTGGATGGCGAATCATGGCAGAGCGAATCCGTGCGGGTGAATACCTCCAATGGATTTTACGGCTATCAGCTCCCTACCTCGGGCGGCGTCACAGTAAAGAATGAAGGGAATGGCAACTTCCTCTTCACCGGCCCGGGAGTGGACCGTGCGGAAACCGACTCATCCGGCGCCTTCATCCTGTATTTCCGGAATACCAGTTCCATCAATCTCCAGATGGAGTCCAACACCTATGCCACTGTGGGAGGAAAAACAGGACCTTTGCCAAATCCAGTGTTCTCAGCCATCGATGGTGATCTGAGCATGCTGGCTGGAAACATGACTTCCTTTGGAAATATCACCGTGGTGCCGGAGCCATCCTCCGCTCTACTGGGTCTGCTGGGCATCATTCCCCTCCTCCGCCGCAAGCGTTGATTTTTTTCGGATTTTTTTCAGAAAACAATCGTTGGGGGCGACGCTTCACAGGTGTGGCGCTTCGCATTCCTCCGCCCTGGATCCTCTTTTTGTGTTATTTCCTGCTGAGTGGTGTGCCTTTGCACGCGGACGAGTCGGACGAAGATGACCGTCCGCAAGGCGGGGAAACACTGACCTTTCCCCTCTCACGTGGAGGCTTCAATGTCCGCGCCTATCCGGCTGAAGGGCCCATCAAGGCCGTGGTGGTCTTCGGCTCCGGCGATGGTGGCTGGTCCTGGCTGGAGGATACGATCTGTCGCGAATTTCAGAAAAGTGGCTGTGAGGTGTTAGGTGTGGATTTCGCCAAGTATGCGGAAACTGATTATTCAGAGAAGATTCTCGGCGGGGACATCGCCACCATTGCGAAAAAAGGGATGGAGCGATCCGGGAACCCGAGCCTCCCGCTGATCTACAGTGGCTGGAGCATGGGCTCCGTCCAGATGGTGGCTGCTGCGGGATGGAAAAATCATCCTCCACAACTGGCGGGCCTGCTCCTGCTGAGTGCGGATGGGCGTGGCCGCTATGGGTTGCGGGAATCGGATATTCTAGGATTCACCCCCACGGGTCCGGGAACATTCGCGCTCGCGGATTTCGATAAACGATTGAAAAACCTGCGGGTGGCCCAGATCAATGGCAGCTCGGACTTCATGTCCTCCTCCGCGTGGATCCGGAGCCTCCATTCCCCCAAGGCATTCTATCTGATCACCGGCGGAAACCATGGCTTCAATGAACTGGATGACGATTTCAGTGATCTTTTCCCACGCAGTCTGAGCTGGGTACTGGGAGATGATGCTGCCGCGCCCTTGCCTGTGGAACAATTACCCTGGGGACTTTCGCCCCTATGGCCGGTATCTGCGGGTATCCTGTTGCTGTCCGTGGGTTTTCTCGTTTCACGAAAGCATTCACCTGCATGGCTCTGCTGGGGAGTGTGTGCGATGGGAGTCATCAATGTGGTGGAATCCCTGCAAATCCAACCACCGGAAGTGATCGACTGGATACAGCAATGGATGCCGTTGGATGCTCATGACAACAGCCGCATACTTCTATTGATCGGCGGACTGTGCCTGCTGTTGCTGACTCCTGCACTGCTGCATCGGAAAAAAGCAGCGTGGGGCGCCTGTGTGGGCTGGCTGGTGCTATCCGCAGTCGTCCATCTGGCCCGCTCCTTTGATTGGCACCACACACTCGCAGCGGTTTCCCTGATCATTCCTCTGGTCCGCAAGCGCAGCATTTTCTGTGAAAAAGAGCATAAGCCATCGTGGAAGTTCATCGGAACTTCACTCGTCGTTTTCCTCAGCGGCTTCTATCTTTACACCGCTCTCGCGCTCTATCAAATCAATGACCGCTCGAAATGGTCTGAGACATTGACATGGCAGGGATGCATCCGTGGAGCGGTGCCTGCCCTATTCCTTCAAAGAAATCATCTGGATGCCATGCATGATGATGAAGTTTCCGGGCTGCTGCAGGATGTGAGGCGTGCCAGCTTACTCGCCTACCTGGCGGCGCTTGCGGGCATGATTTACCCCGTGATCGACAAGAAATTAACCACTGGAAAAACAAAGGCCTCCTAACGGAATACAAGGCTCAGGCCCTTGCGGATTTTGTTTTCCTCCGTGCCTTCCGCCATAGTAGTAACAGGAATGCCTTTTCCGTCCAGACTGGTGAAGCGTTCGCTCGGAGTCACTCTGCTTGTCTGCATGGTGGCAGGCTGCGCTTCTAAAACCCACATTCCCTATAACAGCCACGAGGGTGCTACCCTTTTCAATCTGGTGAGGAATCCCAAGGTCGAGCCCCTCATCAAGGCGTCCCCATACGCCCACTATCAGGCATTGAAAAACATCAATGAGCTTTCGGAAAACGATCGAAAGCTTGCCTTCCGTCATGAGAGTCATTCTCAAAAAGATCCATCCGCACTCACGGGAGTAAGCTATTATTTCGCTTTCAATGAAGCGGTGGATCGGGTGGTGAATGGCAGTTCACCCTCAGCCTATTACTATATGAATCTGGCCTGTTCGGTGGATGGCACTGTTCTAGGCATTGAGTATTACTCCAGAAATCCACGGTGACTTTTTGGCTTTCGATGGGTGGCATTCACACCTTTAATCAGCGCCATGATCGATATGCTCGTGCGCTTGTATGACCTGCCTGATTCGGCAGAGCTTTACGAAAAAGTGAAGTCCGCCGGAGTCACTCTGCGCCGCGCACGCGCCTTTGAAAAACACACGGTAGCCGCCTTTGCCAGGGAGCACTTTTCCGCCAAATGGGTCAGTGAAGTGGAGGTGGCTCTCACCCGCCAGCCGATCACCTGTTTCATCGCCACCAGAGACAAGAAAATCCTGGGCTTTGCGTGTTATGATACCACCATGCGTGGCTTCTTCGGCCCTACAGGAGTTTCAGAGGAAGCCCGTGGACTGGGGCTGGGGAAAGCGCTGCTTTTCAAAGCCTTGGAAGGCATCCGTGATCTGGGCCATGCTTATGCCATCATCGGCGGCGTAGGACCCCGCGAGTTTTATGAAAAAGCCTGTGGGGCGATTGAAATTCCAGGAAGTGATCCGGGAACCTACACGGATTTGTTACCGTAAAGCAGGTATGGATGAAACTTGGGCAGAAGTCTCCGCCTAGGAAACGGCGTGGAGGCCAATGTTTAAGCGCTCGCAAAGCTCACGGACCTTTTCCTTTTCGAGCAACAGAGTCTTGCCGGCTTCGATGGCGATGTTTTTCACGCCCGCCTCAGCGCAGGTTTCAATGGTGTGGGGACCTACGACGGGGACATCGAAACGGAAATCCTGATTCGGCTTGGACACCTTCACCAGCATCACCTCCTTGCCACGGCCGAGTTCGCCGCCGCGTTTGATGCAGGCATTTGTTCCTTCAAAGGCTTCTGCTGCCAGCACGGTGCCGTGACGGACGACCACACTCTGGCCGATGTCCAATGCGCTGGTCTGCTTGGCAATCTTGAAGCCGAACGCTGCATCCTCGAGCTGGCGCTTCTTGAACCTGGGCCCGAAAACATGACCCTCTTCCGGCAAATGATCCTCCAGAAAGGTGGTGGCGGAGAGCAGCGTGACGCCGTCCTTTGCCAGTTCTTCACCGATGGCTCCGAAAAGCGTCTCCGCGTTCCGCTCCTTCACCCGTGCCAGCATCATCAGGATGCGGAGATCCGGACGGAGATCGAACAGGTTTTTTGGAGAAATCTGGCCCATCATTACCGCTTCCTTTGCTCCCTCGCGGACGAAGAATTTGATCAGCTTGCTGAGTTGTCCCACGCGGACCCACTCGATGGCATCCACTTTTTCACCCAGATCAGTCTTCGTCTCTCCCTCGAAGGCCACGGCCACCAGTCGGGTATCCGGAGCATGACGGCGTGCGGCGGAGATGAAAGTCTCCGGGTAAACGCCACTGCCTGCGATGATGCCGATGGTGCGAGGTGATGCCATTTCTGCGTGTGTCAGGGAAAAAACCCGGCTGTCGCGAAATGAATGAAAGTAGCGGCTGTGGGACTCGAACCCACACTCGTTAGAACTCGATTTTGAGTCGAGCGCGTCTACCAATTCCGCCAAGCCGCCTTGGTGCGCGGCAAGTTGACGGAGAGGACGGCGGAGGGCAAGAGGATTTCGTTTGGAAAGGAAACGCTTTGCGAAAAAAAGCCATCGGCACCCAGAGATGCCGATGGCTGAAGAAATCACACATTCACCTAATGGGATGAATGCAGGATTAGGTGTGGCTTAGAAAGCCCAGTTGAGACCCACGGTGCCACCGTTGCTGGTGACGCCATCGCTTTCAACGGAGATATCTCCGCGATAGCCGACGTTCAGGGACAGGGATCGATTCAGCGTAATGCCCACACCGGTGGTCACCACGATGGAGGAACCCAGGCCAGCCGTACGGATGGTGAATGGGGAGCCTGCGATGTTCGACTTGGTTTCCACTTCGTCATCCTTGAACTCATGGGCATAGGCCACGGTAACATATGGGCTGAAGCGGCCAAAGGTGGCCTCTGCACGATAGCCGATCAGGCCACGAAGGGAGTCCACATCGTAGCTGTCCACACTGATCGGGAGGATGCCGTTTTCATCATAACCATCCACATCCACCTTCTGGTATTCAAGACCGGCGAATGGGCCGTGCTTCACATTCTGGCTGACGAAGCTGTAACCCACAGTCCAGAGAGCCTGGACGCTGCTTGCATCGGTGGAACCGGAAGCGGAGCCGCCAAGGATACCACCGAATGGGCGATGGAAGTCCAGATCATGGCTGCCATAGCCGACGAGGAAGTCGGAATACAGACCGGTAGCAGCGCCCCATGTGCCGTATGCGGTGATACGGAGGCTATCGACATCGGAATCGCCACCGGAATTGTAGTCATAATCGGCCTTGGAACCGTCCAGGAGAACGCCAAGAACGAGCTGTGAAGCCACGCGATAGTCCACACCGGCGGTGAAGGCCGTTACATTGCCATCATAGTCGGAACCGTCTTCATCACCTTCATAATCCTGTCTGTCATAGGAAACAGCACCCCAGACGTTTCCACGATTGGAGGAAGTAGGAGCAGGTGCGACTTCTGCCTTGGCACTAGGAGCACCCACTGGAACGCGAACCGTATCGGACGAACGAACGTCGGAAAGGTGGTTCTGCACGAGGCGGTTGATCCGGTAGTTGGAATTCACGAGAGCCAGCGACTGGGAGATTTGCGCCTCTGGGGAGAGGGAAGCGATTGTCTCAGCTGCTGCTTGGGCACTGGAAAGATCCAAGGCACCAATGAAGTCCTGGACCTGCGCATTCGGACTGAAGACGAGATTATCAATCGCTGCGCCGATGGCGGACTGATTCGCCGTCAGACCGGAAAGGCCGGCATAGTCGTGGTTCACAAATGCAACCAAGCTCTGACCGGAGCCATCATTCAGCACAGCCAGCGTGGTGAACGCTGCCAGGTTGGTGCCAACAAGGTTTGATGTTTGCGTACCGGTCAGGAATGGAACGAGGGAACCGCGTAAACCGCTGTTATCCTGAACGTTTCCATTGACCTGGACCGTGACGGAGCCAGGAGTGCCGGTGATGGACGAATCACTATCAATGATTACATAAGCACCATCGCTCACAGCGCCATTAAGGCTGAGAGGTGAGAGGCGGACGCTGGAAATTGGATCCAGAATCACCCCACCACCACCATCGGTATTGTGGATGATCAGGTCGGAATCGCTACCACCGATAACCAGCGGGCTGTTCTGCTGCGTTTTAAGATCCTGACGGATGAAAGCGCCGCTGCCTACATTGAGGCTGCCATTGATGGTGAGTGTGCCGATCGAATCGATAACCGGTGTGGGAGAAACCAAGTCTCCTGAGGAGTCGGCAAGGTTCCAGTCCAGATTGACAGGAACTTGACCGGCGCTGATGCCACCGGAGATGACATTCACGTCCGCTTTCCATGTGCCAGTGCCGCCCAGAGCGCCAGCATTCACCGTTACCGCAGAACGACCACCAGAGGTGGATTCCAGTGAACCATTGATGTAAAGAGCGCCGCTGTTTACAGCGATCGTGTCTGCTTCCACGATTGCCGAAGAATCGAACACATTGTCCGTGGTGTTATACCCGCTGATGAGCGCAAGGCCTGGGTCGTTTTTGGTCAACGTTTCGATACCCACCACTTGTTCAAGGATCAGAGTGAGTCCGGAGCCATTTGCAGATTCGATGAAGTCTTGAATGCTGGTATCACCGGAGAAATCGATAAGCTTGGTCAAGCCACCCGAAATGGTAAGGCTGTCCGTTCCACTGTCACCATTGATACCTTCGAGCACGACGAGTGCACCGCCAGTGCTGGTGAGGTTGATTGCGTCAGCATTTCCACCACCATCGATGGATCCCACCACGAGGGCTCCGGAGTTGGAGACGAGATTGAAGATGTCGTTTCCACCGCTTCCGTCCAGTTCACCCGTGACGTAGATTGTTCCTGAGTTAGTCGTGGTGAGGTTGAAGGTATCCACGCCACCACCACCATCGATGTTGCCATCCACTAACACATTTCCATTGGAAAAACCAAAGATCGGATTCAGGGCATCTGCAGTGAGATTGATGGTATCCACACCTGCACCAGCTGCGATGCTGCCATTCAGGGTAACGTCACCCAGATAATTGGCATTCAGATTGATGATATCGGCTCCGCCCAAAGTTCCGACGCCACCATTGATGATGGAGCCGTAATTGAGATTGATGGTGTCCGCAGCCAATGCGCTGCCAGTGATAGCTGCGATGCCGCCGGAGACAGTTCCCCAGTTATACACCGTGATGCCGCCAGAAATGCCGGTGCTGGAAACGCCAGTAGCCGCGCCGCTGATGCTGCCGCTCGCAAGGTTGTAAACGACGCCGTTATTGCCCAGAGAAGCACCAAGGGTAAGATTCCCCGTGGCAGAAATGGTGCCGGAGTTCACGAGTAGGCCGGTAGCTCCAAGCGTGACGCCGCCTTGGAGACTGCTACCGACTGCAGTGATCGTGCCTGTGTTGTGGACCGTCACGCCGCTAGCGGTGAAGGCACCGATACCGCTGCCGTTCGCAGAGGTCCAAGTTCCAGTGTTGGCAAAGAATGAACCATTGCCAATCTCGCTGGTGCCAGCATTGGCCCCATTAATGGTGCCGTTATTGAGCACGGTCACGGCAAAGTTGCTGCCTTCCACACCATCATCACCCGCAGACAGAGTACCTGCATTGATGATGCCGGTAACAGGCGCGGCTGGAGTGATAGTCAGGATAGGAAGATCCCCTGGGCTGCCCAAAGTGAAGAGGCCAGCGTAGGAAGAATCATTGTATCCGGCTACGTTTACCTCCACTGCGGAGGAACTGCCATCGGCAGTCAGGACGGTTCCGGTACCGATGGTAACCAAGGGAGTGGCACCACCATTGGCCTCGATGCGATTGGCACCGTTATCTGCACTTGTAACGATGATACTGCCATTGGCGGCAGTATTGAGAGGAGCGGCCACCGCTACCTGCATCATCGCAGGGACAATGATCAGGGATGGGAATGCCTTACTAAGGAAGGTACGGAATTTTGGTTTCATGGTGTATCTCAGGGGTAGATTGCTGTTATATCAAGTGTTTGAATCACTCGATATAACAGCAGATCACAGCATCACTGAAACCTAACCCTTACCACAAGAACATTTTGCATTATTCATGCATTTTTTGCATACCTTTAGGCAAATATTTAATGCATTTTGCAATTATATAGCTGATTTCCTATTACCAGCTAACATTCATCAACTAACTGGATTCCCTCCAGCATCGAACGGAATCCATAACAACGTTACACTTACCACCTTCACATCCGTCCGGGCAGGCTTGAGAGATTCGGTTTCCAAGGTGAGATTACCTGGATCATAAGCAGCGGTGATTTTTGCAATTTCAGCCTCCAGATCTTTTTGGAGAGCATCCTTTTCGGCCACGATGCCTTCCACCTTTTCATCCGCACTATTGACGTCCTGATGCTGTTTATAGGCACTCCCCGCCTTGGAAATCGCCGAGCTACCGCGAGTCAATGAACCGAGCCCTGCCTTGCGTCCAAAAACAGCACCGAGAATACCGCCCAACACTGAGACTCCTGCCTGGAGATTCGCCGCATTCGCTTCTGCCTTCTGTTTGGCCAGTTGCGCTTCTGCTGTCCGCAACTTGGAGTCCAGTGCTGTGAACTTTTTGGCCGTTACGTCACGGAGCTTATCGATCGCAGCATCCCTCGTCTCGCGGGCTTCATGGCTCAGTCTTGCACGGAAATCTGCCTCGCTTTCTCCCAAGGTAGACCACTCTTTTAATGTGGGGCACGTGAAAAGGTCTGCACGCTCATTCCGATATAACCATTCTGCAAACTCCTTCTCCACCTGCTTGTAGTTCGCAGCATTCATGGCAAAGCCCGGGAGTTCACCAAACGCTGTTCCTGCAGCAGGCTCGGTCAGCATCTCCTCCAGTTTCAGTGGCGGTGGCAATTGCGAGTCCCAATCGATGGAGGTGGCGGTAATGGGATTGACCAACCGCACCATCCGCGAGCCATCCACCCCGTTTTTGATAGATGAAAAATGAACCTGTCCCACGCGGAGGAGATGGGGCTGATAGACAATACCTTCTGTTCCGCCACTGATGGGGACAAACAGTTCCTTCACTCCATTTCCTACCAAGGGGCGGGACTTGGGAGCCTCGTCTGCGGGAGATGAAAGTCCCGGCATGGACATCGGATTCGCAACAGCCCCCGCATTCGTTGGTGCGGTTCCAAATTCACTCCGCTTCGGGTCCATCAGCGTCTTGATCTGTCCGCGAGTCAAAGGTCCAGTTAGATAACTCATGACCCACCTCACGTGAAACAGGACCGGCTCATCTTCGTGAACATTGTTCATGAGGAAAATACGATTTCCCAATCCGGAAATGAGACGCTCCATGGAAGCTCTATCGAACTTCGCATTCTGCGTGCCGGCCGCGCCCTCCAGGCCATCCAGCACACGCATTTTATCGCGTTCCGTCTGAAGGCGACCAAGGAACCAAGTGCCGATATTGGAGAGAGCCTTGTAATCCAGATCCACCGGATTCTGGGTGGCCAGCAGACAGCCCAGGCCGAATGCGCGCGCCTGCTTGAGCAGAGTCATCATCGGCCGCTTGCTGGGAGGATTGGCCGAGGGCGGCAGATAGCCGTAGATTTCATCCATATAAAGCAGCGCACGCAGTGAGGTGGTTCCTTTTTGCGCACGCATCCACCCGAGCATTTGATTGAGCAGCAGGCTCACAAAAAACATCCGCTCCCCATCACCCAAATGCGCAATGGAGAAGATGGAGATGCGTGGCTTTCCCTCAGGGGTGTGCAGCATCTTGCCAATATCCAGCGGCGGTCCTTCCAGCCAGGAGGCAAATCCTGGGGAGGCCAGTAGGTTATTGAATTTCAGCGCCAGCGTTTGCCGCGTTTTGGCAGGGAGAAAGGACTCCACATCGATCACTCCCACCTTATCAAAGGCAGGCTTCTGAATATGACGGATCAGCGTTTCCAACGTGATGCTCTGCCCCTTCGCCCAGGCGTTTTGAAAAACAGCTCCCAGCAGGACGGCCTCCGGACTCTGGATCGGGTCTGCCTCCACCCCCACCAATGAGAGCAAGGAGGAAACGGTGCTTTCCACACGCTCCCCCAGCAATTCCGCATCGTCCATGATTTCAAAAGGCGGCACTTCCAGAGAACTGAGGATGGAAACCGGGATACCCGCCTTGCTTCCTGGGGTGAATATGGTGATGTCCACCTTTTCACGCAGCTTCGCGATCCGCTCCGGGGATTGGCCCCAGTCAGCGAGGCCGGTCTTCCACGACTCTGCGGTTTTTTGGGCGAATTCATCCGGGGAGATTCCTTTTTTAGCGGCATCATCCTCATTGATCCACGGACGGAAGCTGTTCCCGTCCAGTTCGGGAAACATCAGCAACAGATTGGAGATATCTCCCTTGGGATCGATCACGATGGCGGGGATATTGTCCATCGCAGCCTCTTCCAGCAGTGCCAGACAGAGACCTGTTTTGCCAGAACCGGTCATGCCCAGCACCACTCCATGCGTCACGAGATCCTTGGAATCATAAAGAACCAACTCGTCCTGAACCTGTTTGGAATCGAGATCGTATTCCTTCCCCAGGTAAAACTGGCCCAGCTTCTCGTAGTCCGCATCGGAAATTGCCATACTGTTGGAAATTGAACAAAAAATGCGCAAACCGCCAGCGGGAAGGG
>Ga0070658_10004125_pt1 | contig 11906 bp, 15 predicted proteins | sample KBSC13metaG_FD_64664 | JGI IMG/M metagenome (GOLD analysis project Ga0070658, IMG submission 64664) | Corn rhizosphere microbial communities from Kellogg Biological Station, Michigan, USA - KBS C1-3 metaG | ecosystem: Host-associated > Plants > Roots > Rhizosphere > Soil ... | reverse complement strand
AGTATTTTAGACACCTACGTGCGATCTTATCCAAAATCAATCAAATCATATTCACCAGGAGGATTAAGCGTTGTCTCAAAGTATGGTTTGAGGGTTTATCCAACGGGGAACCTTTTATCTGACAAGATAGATGAATTGCATATAATGGATGACAAGACAGAAGGTTTGAAAGAACTTACAAATTTTCGAAAAGTAAAATTTGTTTCTTATAAGGATATGAAACAATATCCAATAGATCTGTGCCTCGATAGGATTGAAAGTTTATATAGCTCTAAATTCAAAAACAGTGTAAAGCTTATGCTTGATTACAATTAAGATTTTAAAACATGAATATCAAAATTAAAACCTTAACAATGAAAAAGTATATTAGTCTCTCCATCGCATTATTTACAATGTTCACCATTGCTTTAAGTCAACCAAACCAAAATAATGCTGACAGCATTTTGGGCATTTTTTGGTCACCTAAAAAGGATGCTAAAATTGAGATTTTTAAAAGAGGAGATAAATATTTTGGGAAATCAATTTGGTCTTCATCAACAAGGAAAGACCTGAAAAATCCGAATGAATCGCTAAGAAACAGAAACCTTTTAGGAGTTGAGTTTTTATCAAATTTTATTTACAATGGTAATGGTTATGAAGATGGAACTATTTACGATCCTGAAAGTGGTAAAACCTATGACTGTAAAATAAGTTTTAGCGGTAAAAACCTGAAAGTAAGGGGCTATATTGGAATATCATTGTTTGGAAGGACAGAATTGTTTGAACGAGTAATATAAATGAGTTACAGGAAACTTAATGGCAATAAAGAGATATAAGGATTCATCATTTTGCTTCTTGTATCATTTACCATCAAAATAATATTAATTATGATCGAAGTTTATAAAACGAATGTTCAAAATTCATCTCAGGCAGAAAAGTATTAAAGTATTAAATAAAAACTTTTTCGAAGCTAAGATAAATTTTGATTTGCAAGATCGGGACAGAATTTTGAGAGTTGCGGGGATTCCAAACGCAAATATTCAAGTTATAATTTTGAATGTAAAAAGATTAGGATACCAATGCCAGGTATTAGATTAGATAAATTGTCTCTTTATGACATGCATTTGTCCTGTTATTAATTTTCCAACTAACATATCTTTATTATAAGATTACCGTATAAAAATTTATGAAAAAAATTGTTTTTATAATACCGCCAAACGTAGAACTTCTAGACCTGGCAGGACCTGTTCAGGTTTTTACCGAAGCTAAATTCTATGGGCTGGAAATTGACATGGAATTTTTTCAATTAGAGAACTCACCTATTAGTACAGCGGGCCTAGGCTTTCATAAATTAGAACATTATAAAGTTGCAAAAATAAAAGAGGGTGATTTTGTTTTTGTACCGGGGATGGATTTTAAGTATGTACAGAGTATTGCATTTAGAGCAGAAAGAGAATTTTTTAACTGGCTAAAAGAATGCTCTGATAATAAAATAACCGTGTGTTCTATTTGCAATGGAGCTTTTGCTTTAGGCCATGCAGGTTTACTAAAAGATACTGAATGCACAACGCATTGGAGAAGGGTTAAAGAGCTACAATTGCAATTTCCTTCAGCCAAAGTATTATCAGATATTTTATACATAAAGAGTAATAATGTTTATACAAGCGCAGGAATTAGTGCGGGCATTGACCTCGCCTTAGCCATTCTCGAAGGATTGAAAGGCCCACTATTTACCCATAAGGTAGCAAGAGGGCTTGTTGTATATCACCGAAGAAGCGGGAAGCATAATCAACAAAGCGTTTATCTAGATTACAGAAACCACATTAATCCACAAATCCATGAAGTCCAGGATTATCTTATTGAAAATCTTTCTAAAGAAAATAGTATAGAAGATCTTGCTTCTATTGTTGGCATGAGCCCACGAAATCTCAGCAGGGTTTTCAAAGAAAAGACGGGATCCACCATACTTGAATACTTAACGTTGTTGAGAAAAGAGTATGCAAGCACAATGCTTAATAATCCTGAATACACGCTCGAATACATTGCCTCACGGTGTGGTTACAAGACAACCAGGCAACTGCAAAGAATTTTAAAAGATTAAGCTTGTGACGAAAAATATGATAATCTTACTTACTCTTACTTCTTTTCAACTATCAATCGGGGTTAAAATTGACAACCTCTTCTTGTGTTTTCAATTCAATAGGATACTTGTCATTGCTATAATTTTACAGCCAGGGCATTTGAAAAAATATTTTCTAATTGAGCTGGCAGGATTGTACGGTGACAACTAAAGGCGGCAAAATTTAGTTCTATCAAGTTGCCCTCAAGTCGTTTAACAATTAAATTTCCGCTCAATATTTCAAAAATAACCTCTTCACAAGCAATCAAACCTTCTTCCCACAGAATATGAGCTGAAGCGATAGTGCCATGTCCGCAAAGGAGGATCTCTATAAGGGGGTAAACCACTGTAATGAATATTTATCGTCTCGTTTTTTCACAAATGCAGTTTCAGCAAGATTATTTCTGCAGCTATTTGCTGCATTAAATCGACCCAAAGATCTTGGGCCAAAATACAAACACCGGCTTGGTTCCCACTAAAAGGTTTATATGTAAAAGGTCAACATGCTAAAACGGGAAAGTCATAAACTCGACTTTATCTAAAAAGATTACATATGCAAGCTCTGTTTTTATTTAATTAAAAACAGTTGCAGATTAGCGAATTTGATGAGATGGAGGAGTAGTTAGGCAATCTGATACAGCAATATTTTTATTTTCTGAATCTGTTTTTTAATATACAAAGAACGCAATTTTGCTAAAAGTTTATTATGTATAACTACCAAAATCAGCAGACTGCTTTAATACTAATCGACATTCAAAAAGGATTTGATAACATTAGTTATTGGGGTGGTGAAAGAAACAACCTGGATGCAGAAGTAAATGCAGCAAAATTATTAAAGCTATGGAGACAATGTCAACTTCCATTCTTTCATGTTCAGCATTGTTCGGTCCATACGGATTCTATACTGACGGCGACCAGTCCGGGCAATGCTTTTAAGGATGCTGTGAAGCCACTGCCTGGAGAAGTTGTAATCCGGAAATCCGTCAACAGCGCTTTTATCGGAACCGATCTTAAATCAAAACTTGACATGCAGAATATACATACCGTAATTATATTCGGTCTTACAACAGAACACTGTGTTTCCACCACAGCACGAATGTCAGGGAATTACGGCTATAAAACTTTTGTGGTGTCAGATGCTTGCGCAGCTTTTAAAAAAGTCGGTATAAACAACGAAGTGTACAATGCAGAAACAATCCATCTTACTGCCCTAGCCCACTTAAAAGATGAATTTGCTACTATTGTAACTACTACTGAAATCATGAATAGTAATTCTTAAAGCAGTACACTAACTAAAACATAAGCCATGGTATGGAATAATCAACTAAGCAGGTTACTTAAGATTAAGTACCCATTCATTCAGGCGCCCATGCTCGGTTTTACCACACCCGAGATGGTAGCAGCTGCTGCAAATGCGGGCATTTTAGGATCGCTCCCTTTGGGATTAACATCTGCTGAAAAATCTTTGCAAAGCATTACGGCTGTAAAGAAACTTACATCATCGCCATTTTCTGTTAATCTATTTGTATATGCGAAAAAAGTGGCTCCTTCCAGCCCAGACACATCCACTCTGAAATTATTTTATGAAGATAATAATCTTCGTTTTCCAAATATTCCAACAGAGGATCCTTATCCGTCTTATCAAGAATTAATAGAAGTTATCATAGAACAGAAAATACCTGTTGTCAGTTTTACTTTTGGCATACCGGCGAAGTATATAATTGAAAAATTAAAAAATAAGGGGATAATCTTAATTGGCGTTGCCACTTCAGTTGAAGAAGCCAAACAAATACAAAACAAAGGACTTAATATAGTTGTAGCACAGGGAATTGAAGCAGGAGGTCACCGAGGAAGTTTCAATGCCGGAGAATTGCCGCAAATTGGTCTTATGTCTTTATTACCTCAAGTTATTGATGAAGTTAAAATCCCCGTGATTGGTGCAGGAGGACTTTCACAGGGAAGAGGTATAGCAGCTGCTTTTGTGTTAGGAGCACAAGGTGTACAAATAGGAAGTGCTTTTTTACGCAGCAAGGAAAGCGCTGCATCTGTAATACACAAACAATTAATTAGCTCATTAAAAGATACAGGTACTGTACTTACCAATGCATGGACAGGAAGGTTTGCCCGTATGATTCCCAATGATTTTATAAAACAACTGCCACTTGAGCAAATACTTCCTTATCCATATCAAAATTATATGTCAGCATCGCTTCGGCAATGCGGTAAAGAACAAAATCGTTCCGACATCCAAACACTTTATGCTGGACAATCTGCAAAATATGCCAAGGACGAACCGGTTGCAGAAATTATTAAAAATCTTATTACCAGCGCAGAGCATTCTTTAGATAACGCCAACAAACTTTAAATTAATGATGATTGATTACGCAAATATTTTAAAAACAGAAGAAACCCTAGATCCTGGAAATTGGGATGATTACAAACGACTAGCGCATAAAATGGTGGATGATGTTTTTCTATTTCTTCAGACACTTAGGGAGCAGCCTGTATGGACAAAACCACCGGAATCAGTAAAAGATTCTCTCAAAATGTCCTTGCCATTAACATCTGAAAAAATAGAAAATATTTATGAGGAATTTCATCAAAATATTTTGCCATACTTCAAGGGAAATATACACCCAATGTTTTTTTCATGGGTAGAGGGTAATGGAACTATTACAGGTGTTATGGCTGATATGCTTGCTTCCGCAATGAATTCAAATCTTGCAATTGGTGATCATGGAGCTGTGTACGTAGAGCACCAGGTAATTGACTGGTGCAAGGAAATTGTTGGTTATCCGCTTGAGTCATCCGGCATATTGGTTGGTGGCGGTTCGCTGGCAAATGTTACAGCGCTGATCGTAGCAAGAAATTCTATAAATGGAGGTGTCATAAAAACGCGCGGCATAAAAGATTTTGAAAAACATCTCGTAATCTACTGCAGTACAGAAACGCATAATTGTATTTTCAAAGCAGTAGAAACTATCGGAATAGGAACGGATTATCTCCGGAAAATCCGGGTAAATTCAACCTATGAGATAGATATTGCAGCATTAGGAAAACAAATTGAAGAAGATAAAAAGGAAGGGCTTGTTCCATTTTGTATTATCGGTAATGCCGGCACTGTAAATACAGGGGCGATAGATGATCTGTTCGAATTATCTGCTATTTGTAAAAAGGAAAATATGTGGCTGCACATTGACGGTGCAATCGGTGCTGTTGTAAATCTTTTACCTGAATATAAAGACAGGTTAAAAGGGCTGAATGAAGCTGACAGTATTGCATTTGATCTTCATAAATGGCTATATATTAATTACGAGGCCGGTTGTGTTTTAATTCGTAATGCACAACTGCACAAATCAGCTTTTGAGCAAAAAGCGAATTACTTAACAAAGCATGAAAGAGGCCTGGCAGCAGGACCGGATTCATTTTCCAGCTATGGTTTAGAATTGTCCAGGAACTTTAAATCACTAAAGGTATGGATGAGCGTCAAAGAACACGGAATAGAAAAATACACCAGGCTTATTAGGCAGAATATTGCACAGGCCTTGTATATGCAATCAAAAATAAAACAAGAGCCGTTGCTTGAGATGCTTGCCCCTGTCTGCCTCAACATTGTATGCTTTCGCTTTATTGGACATGGAATGAATGCTGACCAGTTGAATATATTAAATAAAGAGATATTAATGCAAATGCATGAGCAGGGAATCGCAGCGCCATCATACACGATTCTTGATAACAAATATGCTATCCGATTGAGCATTACCAATCACAGAACAAGAGCTGAAGATCTTGATGCAGTTATTGCAGGAACTTTATCTATTGGAAAAAGAATCGTAAAAAGTTAGAATAAAATGCAGAAAAATATGATAACAAAAAAAAGATTGCTGGTAAAATTCGGAATAGAATCTATTCCTCTGCTTTATGAGAATATTGTATTTATTTATACGCAAAATAAAATTGTTTATGTCATTGACCGCTTTTCAAAAAAAAATATTACAGATAAAACTTTACAGCAACTGGAAGAAGAATTAAATAAAGATGTTTTTTTTAGAGCCAACCGTCAATATATCATCAATATTAATTTTGTCAAAAGCTTTAAACCTTATGAAAAAACAAAAATAATAGTAGAGCTCACCATTCCTGAAATAAATCATCCAATTATCATCAGTCAGGAAACTGCTGTTTGTTTCAGGAGATGGATGCATGAAGTATGCGTCTAAACGTAATCTTAAAAGTACGATCTGCTTCATGTTCATTTTTTATTTAAAAATTGGAAATGAAAAAATAAATCCTTTGAAATTCACCATTAGGCTACGATGACTAAAACATTGACTTACTAAATAAAATATATTTATGCAAGATGATTCTAGCATGTGTTACGCTATAGGAAAAATAGAAGACCAGGCATTTAGCAAAAGGAACAAGCTATGATGAGACTATGAAGGTTCTTTATCTGGATGACATACAAGGTGTCCCTCACTTGGCATGGTGCGCAAAGATGCTAGAAGAGATGTCAGGTGCTGATTGGAATAGAACTATTTTTTCATCCGCAGCAAAGAGAGAAATTGCATTATGGAATTTTGGCGGCTACATACGCCTGGCATGGCAAGCATCATACTGCTCATATAATCAAGCTGCGGGAACGACTGGGGTGGGAATCTTTGATTGCATAGCTAAAATTGATTTAAAAAGAAAGAGAGTTATACACGAGTTCGTAATGCGCCACTTTAGCATCGTATTGTTTTAATAGCGCTTTGGCTTGATCAATTACATAGGATTTTTCATAATCTTCTCCTGCAAACTGCTTTACCGATTCCAGGTTTTCAAACCTCATAATTGTAATAAAATTTACTTCATCACCCTGTGCTTTTTTTAATAATTGTATTCCCAAATATCCTTCAACTTGTTTTTGAGCTATACCCGGAAAAACAACTTTGTTAAGCAGCTGTTCGTAGCTGTCTGCATTGTCAGCGGTTGTTGTTCCATTCCATATTCTGATAATCATAATATTAATTTTTACAAATTATTAGCTATAAAATGTATTGCATAAAAACAGCATTCTGGTTCTCGTTAATGCAATACGCTTTTATTTCTTTGAACCCATATTTTTTATAAAGTTCCACCGCCTCCTTCATTTCAAGATTGGTGTCCAATAAAATACTTTTGTATTTTAATTTACGACTGTATTGTACCAGGAAATCACATATTAGCAGTCCAGTTCCCCTGCGCCGGTATGCGGGACGAACAAATAAGCGTTTCATTTCGCACGTATATGCATCCAATTTTTTAATTCCGACGCAACCTATTAAAGTTGCACCGCATTTAGCAATAATAAATACGCCTGAAGGTTGTGAGTAAATATTCCCCGGAAACATTTCAAGCTCTTTGAAAAACCGCTCTTTGCCCGCTATTAACCCAAGGCCATTATACATATAATTTCCATATTCCTGAAGTAGTTCCTTTACTTCATTAAGTAATATTGAGTTGACATTTAACTCTTCTAATTCCACCTCTTCTGGTAAACAAACATTCATGGTTTTTTTAAACACTTATCGCTTATAAAAAATGTAATCGAGTATCGGCGGTTCCATACCTGTACTTTTAAGCAGCATATTAATCTGGCTTCTATGATGGGTACCATGGTTAATAATGTGAAATAAAATATCTTTATATGTATTTGCAAACTTAATTCCTTTACTGTTTTTATACTCTATCGTATTGTCAATATTTCTGCTTGAAATTATATTTCCCGTTATAATATATTGGTTGCTGTTTTCGGAATGCAAGAGTTGTACAGGAATTGTTTGCCAAAAATCGCTGAGGCCATCCTTGTCCTGCATTCTTCTATTCCACGATTGATGCACCAACAGAATATGACTCATATGTTGTAAAATTCGTACCGGAACGTTTTCGGTATTGTGCAATAATTTTATAAGCGTTTCATTTTCTGTACGATTATAGAGAAACAACTCTTCAAAAAATTCTTTCATTCTGTTGTTAGTTATATTATCAATTATAGTATTTCAGTTGTATTTATCTTCTCCTTTTCCACCCCTAATTTCATCTAACTTCTTTTCTAATTAAACATGATGCTATTTGAACTATATGCAGGAAAATTATGTTATCTCTCTTTAATACAAATAGTTACAATTGGTGAAATTAAAGCTGCTGTACCTGTTCCGAAGCTTCAGTGATTTCTCCATTGGAAATTCCTCTTATTAATTCCTGTAATGATGCTCTTCTTTCTTGTACTTTAGCCAGAGTCTTTTGCTATTATTGAAAGTGACTCTCTTGTTACTCCATCAAGTATAGAATCAGACCAAGGGAAGTAAAAAGCGCATTATTAATAACATACATTACATTCATGATTCCAGATTCTCCAATAAATTTATTCTCCTTGCTGTCTGTCCATAACACCTGGTCATATCCTTCTTTTTTCGCTTTTGGTATGGGCAGCAATGATCCACCGTAATTACCTCCGCACTTAGCAGCGCCAGTTCCTCCTGCTACAGCTCTTATATATCGCGTTTCGATCTTTACTTTTATCGGATTAGAAAAACCGGCGGAACAGGCCGGTAAATATTATAAACCTGTATTCATCAGAAATCTTTACTCCAAATTTGGCTTGGGTAGCTAATACAAAAGGACGTATATATAAAGCTGTTCCTTCGCCCGTGGGAATCGACGCTCTGTCAAGTTTTACTATTTCTTTTGATCCATTTATAAAAATTTCTTCCGGTATCACAGCCATGCACATTCTGTGCAGTGACTTGGCAAAGCGCTCGTAATGTTTTTAATCCTGAAAATATTTATACTTCCATCTGCGATCCTAAATGCTCTCATCCCTTCTAAGATCTTATTTGATGTAAACTTATAGATCGAAAACCATTTTTACATCGGCTCTTTTATATTCTTTATTACTTCCTGCAACATGCTTAAAACCTACTTTCTCATACAGATGAATTGCAGGCTGTAGAATATTATTTGTATAGAGTATCACTGATTTGGCTCCAAAGCTTTTTGCTTTGTCAAAACTTGCATAACAAAGAGCTTCTGCAATTCCTTTCCTTTGGAAACGTTCATCTACACTCATCTTAGTAAATTCAAAAGTTGCCTCATCAACCTTTCTTAACGCGGCAGTACCTGCTAATTGGTTATTATATAGTCCCATCAATATTGCACCGCCTGAGTGTAGTATTGCCTCATCAGGGTGACACAGTATAAACTCATCAAGATCTTCCATTTCAAAGTACTTTTCTATCCAATATCGGTTGAACTGTTCAAAGTAAGGCTGATGGTGTGACTGATATTCTATGACAGATATTGAATTCATGCCCAAAAAAATGAAGGGTAAAAATAAGCGTTTAAAATGAAGTAAAACAGATGCAGTTTCATTAACTTAGTGCATATCAGATTTAGGTACTATCCCTGTTTACGTGAATGAAGAAACAGATCTCAGCAAGATGTTTTCCATAGTTGTGGTTAATTCTGCTAGCTTTGAATATTTGGAAACAGCCTTACATTGTTGAAGCTTAGACAAGCTGGTAAAGGCTGCTCGTAAAAAATTTTATGCCCAATATAAGCATTCGTAAACCGTGCTGGTTATGATTAAATGCAGCTGCAATCTCGCCGATAATATTGAAGCCTAGTTTTGCGACAATCTTACTGCACTGATATTAGTTTTGACAACAAGATTAAATTGCATTGGCCTATATCCCAATCCTTGCACCTCCTGCAGTGAAAACGCTCCCATAGTCTCACCAATTCGCTTACCCTGGCGGTTTTTAATGTCATGTACGAGGCATTAGCAATATGTGAACCCAAATCCGGTTGATTGTTTCTGATTATGAAAGTTCCTAAAACCTCGCCATCAATTGTAACAACATAAGTGTCTTTGTCTTGTCCAAACCAATAAGCTATCATTTTTTTCAGTGGAATTAGGATCGAAAACATGCGAATTTCCTTTTTGTATTACCTGATGGATGATATTCGAAACAGGTTGATGATCGCTGCGTACTGCCTTCCTGATTTTTATCATGCTAATAAATATAATTTTCTGCAGAATAGAATTCCCAATATAAGCTGAGAGTAACAGATACAAATTTATTACTTTTGACTAGATCAAACAAGTTGCCATGTCAAAAAATAACTTTAATTCTGACGAACATCTTTACCTGCAAGTATCAGATGGTTTAGAAAAAATGATTGAAGAAGAAATCCTGCGTATTGGGGATAAACTTCCTTCCGTTCGGGTGTTGAGCAATGAATATGGAATAAGCATGGGCACAGCCTTCCAGGCTTATTATAATTTAGAAGGTAAGGGATTGATTGAGGCTAGGCCTAAATCTGGATATTATGTTCGATTTAATCACCACCGTTTTCCGAATTTGCCTGAACAGGTAAAACCAGAAGAAGCGTCTCACGAAGTAAGTATAAATGAAATGATTGCTTCTATGTATAACGATATAGTGTCCAAAGACGTGACGAACTTTGCGCTGGCTGTTCCTGATCTTTCATTGTTGCCTTCTGCAAAAATTAATAAATCTGTCGTGCATGCCTTACGTAACAATACAGATCACTGCATCAATTATGAAAGTACACAGGGTAATATAGAACTGAGGAAAGAAATTGCAAAGCTTGCATTTAATTGGGGCGGAAAGGTTAAATCTGAAGATGTAATAATTACCTCCGGTTGCCTAGAAGCTATAACCTTTTGTCTAAAAGCCGTTACTGAGGTTGGTGATACTGTTGCAGTTGAAAGTCCTACTTATTTTGGCATCAATCAAACAATTGAAAGCTTAGGCTTGAGAGTTATTGAAATATCTTCGGATCCTGTAACAGGCATAGATCTGCATAGCTTGCAAAAAGCCCTAAAAAAATCAAAAATAAAAGCCTGCGTTGTTATTCCCAATTTTCATAATCCATTGGGAAGTTGTATGCCGGACGAAAGTAAAAAGAAGCTGGTAGAAATAATAAGCACTCACAATATTCCACTAATTGAAGATGATATTTATGGCGAACTTTATTTCGGTAGGAACCGTCCTAAAACCTGTAAGTATTATGATAGAAAAGGCCTGGTGATGTATTGCTCATCTTTATCGAAGTCCCTTGCTCCAGGTTATCGCATCGGTTGGTCAATACCTGGAAAATTTTTGGGGGAAGTAAAACAAATGAAACGGATACACAATATTAGCGGCCCTGCAATAACACAAGCGGCAATGGCTCATTTCTTAAAGAACGGTCGCTATGAATATCATTTAAAAAAATTGCGCAAAGCCCTACACACACAAAGCCTTAGGTACGTACAGGGAATTATTAAATATTTTCCCGTTGATACCAAAGTTTCAAGACCCCATGGAGGATTTATTTTGTGGTTGGAATTAAATAAGAAAGTGAATGCTTTTAAACTTCGTGCTGAGGCCATGAAATATAAAATTTCTATCGTGCCAGGTAAGATATTTTCTTCCGGCTCAGATTTTTCGAATCATATTCGTATAAGTTTTGGAAGGCCGTGGGATAATGACGTCGATTATGGATTGATGATGTTGGGTAAACTGATAGCGAAACAATTATAGGTTTTATGTTTCGGAGAACCAAACACAACAGCCTCCAAAGAACGCAACATGAGCAACAGTAATGCTCATCTGTAGTTAAGGGTTATAAGCTTCTGGAATCTTTAATTTTTTTTCTTTTTTTCTTGGGCAATAACGTCGGCAGTTGTTGAATCTTTGCTGAGGTTTAATTAATTCCTCCAGTAATGATTTATGTTTTTTAACTTTTTCATTGCTTGATATTGTTCCCTTAAATT
>Ga0070658_10004122_pt1 | contig 11908 bp, 11 predicted proteins | sample KBSC13metaG_FD_64664 | JGI IMG/M metagenome (GOLD analysis project Ga0070658, IMG submission 64664) | Corn rhizosphere microbial communities from Kellogg Biological Station, Michigan, USA - KBS C1-3 metaG | ecosystem: Host-associated > Plants > Roots > Rhizosphere > Soil ... | reverse complement strand
AACGCGTATCTCGCGATGGCCGCGTGCGTGGCGGCCGGCCTCGCGGGCATCGAGGAAGGCCTCGAGCTCTCCGCGCCGCCCATTCGCGGCGACAACGAGGGCGGCGAGGATGCGGTGCGCGCACCGCGCACGCTCATCGAGACCACTCGCGTCTTCCACGCCTCGCGTCTCGCGCGCGAATGGTTCGGCGATGCGTTCGTGGCGTACTTCGCCGCCACCCGAGAGCAGGAATGGCGCGAGTGGCTCGACGCCGTCACCGACTGGGAGCTGCGCCGCTACTTCGAGGTCATCTGATTATTGGGGTCGTACCCCAATTGATTTCACCGCCCCATGCGTGCGTCGTACGCGCGCGAAAGGCGATCCGGCAGGCCGGGATCTTCCTGCGCGCCCGCCACGTTGAATTCCACGCGCACGCGCCCGTCGTTCTGCGTGATCACGCGAGAGCTCACGCGCTGCGAGCCGCGAGTGCCCTCGATGATCCCGTTCGCGCGATCCTCGCGCGTGACCTGCACGCCCTGGTCGTACATCGCGCCGCTCGCGGCATTCCAGGCCTGGTTGAACGTGGCGGCGGTGCCTCCGCCGCTGCCGTAGTAGCCGTACGGGTAATACGGGTCGTAGGCCACGCACCCCGTGAGCATGGCGGTGGCGAGGACAACGAGCAACATCGTGATTCGCACGGGCACAGCGTTCATGGAGACCTCCTCTGGGGATCGTTGCGTTCGATGGCGAGGGCATGCGTTTCGTCCACCACGACGCGGTAGCGCACCAGGCTGCGCAGCAGCGCCATGGCGCGCACGTTGTCCGGGTCCTCGTACGCGGCATCGTCGTTGACGAAGTCGAGCGAGATCACCGACGGGAAGCGGTTGGGCAGGTTCGCGTACGCGATCGGCTCGTCTTCCAGCGGGTCGACGTAGCGCGAATCGGGATACTTCAGGTACACCACGGCATCCATCGCGTAGCCGCGCGACTTGAAGGCGCGAAGCAGCTGCTCGGCCATCTCGCTGGGCGTGTTGGCGTTGAGGGCCCTCGCCACGACGCGTACGCCGAGCCGGGGCGCCCTTCGGATCGACACATCGCGGTAGCCGGCGCCGTAATGGAAGGCCGAGCCGATGGTCTTCGCGCAGTTGAGCCCGGTATATCCATACTTCACCTCGCCCGCCTCGTACTCGGTGTCGCGCGCGCGGGCGTGGAAATCCGCATTCATCGACTCGAGGTACGCGACGACCTGTTTCCGGTCGCGCTCGGGCACGCCGGCGACGCGCACGCCGACCACCGTGCGCTTGTAGACCTCACCATAGTCGAGACCGAACGCGGCGCGTGCACCGAGCGTGGAGCGGGTGCCGTACAGGTATTCCTTCTTCGGGACGCGCACGATCAAGTCGTCCACGTAGCGCGACTTCGCATGCTCGTCGTCGCGGTCCGCATAGAAATTGGCGGAGTAGACGAGGTCGTCGCCGGGAAGCTCTCCGCGCACCGCCAGGGCGACATGGCCCGCGCTGCCGCCCTTGGACGTGCCGTAGCTCAGCAGCAGCTCGATGTCGTAAGGATCGCGCCGCAGCTGCGTGAAGGTCTCGTCGAGGTGGCGCGGCTCCGGGCCGCCGGGCATGGCGAAATCCGCCGCCGCAGCCGACCCCACACCGAGCACGACGAGCATCGCGGCCACACGCATGCACCGAGGCTACGCGCGGCACCGGGCGCTTTCGATGGCACCTTCGTGCCGCACCAGAAAAAAGGGCCGGTCCCGAGACCGGCCCTTTCGCGTGCAGGCTGCCGCTTACGCGCCGTAGGTGACCACCAGGTCGCCCACGCCGTCGACGTGGCCCTCGAGCTTGTCGCCCGCCTTGATCGCACCGACACCGGCCGGCGTGCCGGAGAAGATGAGGTCCCCGGGCTGCAGCGTGATGAGGTTCGACAGGTAGTTGATCTGCTCGGGCACGCTCCAGATCTGCATCGCGAGGTCGCCCTGCTGCTTCATCGCGCCGTTGACCTTCAGCCAGATGGCGCCCTTGGACGGATGGCCGATGACGCTCGCGGGCTTCAACGCCGAGATCGGCGCGGATTCGTCGAAGCTCTTGCCCATCTCCCAGGGTCGGCCCATCTTCTTCGCTTCGCCCTGGATGTCGCGGCGCGTCATGTCCAGCCCCACGCCGTAACCCCACACGTGCTCGAGCGCGCGCTCCACGGGGATGTTCTTCCCGCCCTTGGCGATCGCCACCACCATCTCGATCTCGTGGTGCACGTCCTTCGTGCCCACCGGATAGCCGATGGTCGAGCCGTTCGGCACCACGGAATTGGCGGCCTTCATGAAGAAGAACGGCGGCTCGCGGTCGGGATCGTGCCCCATCTCGCGCGCGTGGTCCGCATAGTTGCGCCCGACGCAGTAGATGCGCCCGACGGGAAAGCGTGCGTCGCTGCCTTCGACCGGCAGCGAGGGGGTGGGTCCCATATCGATCACGTAATTGGTGTTGCGCAGGTCGTCTTTGCCCATGGTCTCTCGCGGTTACTCACGTCAAAGACAAAAGCTTACCGCATCGGCGGAATGCGGGTCCGGGCGCGGGTGTTTGCGGGGGAACCCCCGGGGCAAATGTGGAGACTTTGTGGAGAAGCGCCGCGGGCCCTTCCCAATCCGGCACGTTCACGCGACATTCCCCGTCGAATATGATTGGTTTTTGCAATACCCCCGAGACGGGGCGCGAGGGCAGCTCCGTCCGCCACAACAAGCACAGGAGCCGCCATGAAGACGAAACCCGAGAAGCACGACGCCACCCGCCGTAACCTGCTCAAGGCCGCGGCAGCCACCACCGCAATCCAGATCGCCCCGCCGTGGATCATCTCCGCGCGCGGCGAGCAGCCGATCAAGTTCGGTTTCGACGACCCGCTCACGGGCACGTACGCCGCCGTCGGCAAGAACGAGCTCATCGGCTGCCAGCTCGCGGTGGAGCAGATCAACAAGAAGGGCGGGGTGCTGGGCCGCCCGGTCCAGCTCATCGTCGAGGATTCGACCAGCGGTGACGCGGGCACGGCCGTGCAGAAGGCGCGCAAGCTCATCGACCGCGACGGCTGCGACTTCCTGCTGGGCAACGTGAACTCGGCCCTGTCCCTCGCGATGGCCGACGTCGCCGCCGAGAAGAAGAAGATCCTCATGGTGACTGGCGGCCACACGGACGCGGTGACGGGCAAGACCTGCCATTACAACGTCTTCCGCGTCTGCAACACGACGCAGATGGAAGCCAACGCGGTCGCCCCGGCCCTCATCAAGAATGCCGGCAAGAAGTGGTACTTCATCACGCCCGACTACGCCTTCGGCCACACGCTGCAGTCAGGCCTCGAGAAAGCGGGCGGCAAGCTCGGCATGCAGAAGCTGGGTGCCGACCTCACGCCGCTGGGCACGACGGACTTCTCGTCCTACCTCATCAAGGCGCAGTCCGCGAACCCGGACGTGATCGTGGTCCTCGTGCAGGGCGACGACATGATCAACTGCCTGAAGCAGGCGGTGCAGTTCGGCCTGGACAAGAAAGTGCACATCGCGGGCGCGCAGCAGGAGCTCGAGCCGCTGCTGGGCCTGCCGCCCGAAGCGCGCATCGGCACGTGGGTGTTCGAGTGGTACTGGAACCAGCCGAACGTGCCGCACGTGAAGGAGTTCAACGAAGCGATCAAGGCGAAGACCGGCCACATGCCCACGGCGCGCACCTGGTTCGGCTTCGCGTCGACCTGGTCCTGCGCGCTCGGCGCGAACGCGGCAAAGTCGGTCGACGCCATCAAGGTCGCCAAGGCGCTGCAGAACTTCAAGCTGCCGCCGGAAGTGGCACTCATGCCGGGCCAGCCGTATTTCCGTGCCGGCCAGAACCAGCTGATCCCGAACCAGTGGGTCGGCAAAGCCCAGGCGAAGGGATCCGGCGGCCCGGAGGACCTCTTCAAGCCCGACGTGGTGGTGAATGTCGGCGACGCCGCCGGCACGCTCGAAGAGAGCGAGTGCAAGATGACCTGGCCCGCGTAAGCGTTCCGATCCTTCGCAATAAACCCGGGGACGCACCGAAAAACCGGGACAGACCCGATTTCCGCAGACCGCAGCAGCGGTCTCTTGCGCGGAATTCGGGTCTGTCCCGGTTTTTCGAAGCTGCGTCCCCTTAGGCGCCCATGACCCAGCTCCTCCTCTTCAACCTGTTCAACGGGCTCATCGTCGGCGCGTTCTACGCGCTCATGGCGTTGGGCCTCTCGCTCATCCTCAACCTGAGCGGCGTGATCAACTTCGCGCACGGCGGCTTCCTCGCCCTCGGCGCTTACATCGCGTACACGCTCATGCCCTTGTGCGGCTTCTGGGGCGCGCTGCTGATCGCGCCCTTCCTCACCTCGATCCTCGGGCTCATCACCGAGCGCATCCTGATCCGTCCGCTCTACGGACGTGACCCGCTCTACAGCCTGCTGCTCACCTTCGGCCTCGCTTACGTGCTCGAGGACGTCGCGCGTTACATCTGGGGCGCGCAGAGCCTGCCGTTCCAGGTGCCGGCCTCGCTCACCACACCGCTCTCGTCCCAGTTCTTCTTCCTCACCGGCTACCGCATCTTCATGGTGGCGCTGGTGGCCGCCGCGGTGATGGGCCTCTTCTTCATCCTCAATCGCACGCGCCTGGGCATCCGCATTCGCGCGGGCACCTCGGACCTCGAGACCGTCTCCTCGCTGGGCGTGAACGTGCGCGTGCTGCGCAACCTGAACTTCGGCCTGGGCATCTACCTCGCCGGCCTCGCGGGCGTGCTCGCGGCCGGCATGCTCGGCCTGCAACCGACCATCGGCACCTCGCTCATCATGCCGAGCTTCGTCGCGATCATCGTGGGCGGCCTGGGCAGCCTCCCCGGCACGCTGCTGGGCGGCCTGCTGATCGGAGTCGCGTCGGGTGTCACCACGGTGTTCTTCCCGTCGGCGACCGAGGCGGTCATGTACGTGATGATGGGCCTGGTGCTCCTCGTGCGGCCGCGCGGCCTGCTGGGCGAGGAAGGGAGGATCCAATGAGCGCCGTGGACGTGGCGCGCCAGGATGGCATCGCCGGGCTCTCGGCCGCGGAGCGCATGCGCAATCACCGCCTCACCTTCATCGTGTGGGCCGTGCTGCTCACGATGCCGTACTGGATGGGCGCGGTGGGCGGTTACACGGAGCTCGCGATCCGCGTGGTGATCATGGCGCTCGCGGCGATGTCGCTCAACTTCCTGCTGGGCTTTACCGGCGTGCTCTCCTTCGGCCACGCGGCCTACTTCGGCCTGGGCGCGTACGGCGTGGGCATGATGATCAAGTACGTGTACCCGAGCACGCTGCTGGGCATACTCGTCGGCGTGATCACCGGCACGCTCGCCGCGGCGGTCATCGGCGGGCTCATCCGCAAGCTGCGCGGCACGTATTTCGCGATGGTGACGATCGCGTTCGGGCAGGTGTTCTACTTCATCGCGTTCCGCTGGAACACGGTGACGGGCGGCGACGACGGCCTCACCGGCTGGAAGCGCCAGCCGATCGACCTGGGCTTCGTGAAGCTCGACCTCCTCGCGAGCGACACGCTGTTCTACTACTTCGTGCTGGTGATGTTCGCGCTCGCCGTGGGCGCGATGGCGCTGATCCTGCGCTCGCCGTTCGGCCGCACGCTCATCGCCATCCGCGAGAACGAGCGGCGCGCCCGCTTCCTCGGCATCCCGGTGGAGCAGCACATCTGGCTCTCGTTCGTGATCTCGTGCTTCTTCGTGAGCCTCGCGGGCACGCTCTACGCGCTGCTCAGCAACTTCACCGATCCGCGCGCCCTGCGCTGGGACATGTCCGGCAACTTCGTGATCATGGCGGTGCTGGGCGGCATGCGCTCCTTCTGGGGACCGCTCATCGGCGCGGCGATCTTCGTCGTGCTGCAGGACTACGTGTCGAGCCAGACCGAGAACTGGATGTCCTTCATCGGCGTGTTCTTCATCGTGGTGGTGCTCTTCTTCCCGCGCGGCGTGATGGGCCTGCTCAACCGCAGGAGCGCCAAATGAGCCTGCTCGAGGTGCGCGGCATCACCAAGAAATTCGGCAGCCTCGTCGCCGTGAACGACGTCTCGATGGCGGTGCAGCCCGGCGAGCTGCGCGCGATCATCGGCCCCAACGGCGCGGGCAAGACCACGTTCTTCAACATGATCAGCGGATTCTTTCCGCCGACCTCCGGCAGCATCGTCTTCGACGGCGAGGACGTGTCGAGCGTGAACGCGGAGAACCGCGTGAAGCGCGGCATGGGACGCACCTTCCAGATCACCGAGATCTTCCCGGAGCTCACGGTGCTGGACAACGTGCGCATCAGCAGCGAGGTCGCGAACGGCTACCGGTTGCGTCCGTGGCTGTCGGCGGAATCACGCGGGCAGGTGTCGCGGCAGGTGGCCGAGCTGCTCGAGCATACGGGGCTCTCGGCCAAGGCCGACCGCCTCGTGGGCGAGCTCTCGCACGGAGACCAGCGCGCCGCGGAGATCGCCATGGCGCTGGCCCTGCGCCCGCGCCTGCTGCTGCTGGACGAGCCCACGGCGGGCATGGGCGAGCAGGAGACCTACGAGATCACGCAGCTCATCCGCCGGCTGCACAGGGATTCCAAGCTCACCATCCTCCTCATCGAGCACGACATGCGCGTGATCTTCCATTTGGCCGATCGCATCACGGTCCTCGCCGAGGGCGCGCTCCTCGCCGAAGGCACGCCGAAGGAGATCGCCGCCGACGAGCGGGTGCAGTCGGCCTACCTGGGGAAAGCGGCATGAGCGCGGCACTCGCGGCCGAAGGCCTGCATACGTATTACGGCAAGAGCCATATCCTGCGCGGCGTCACGCTCGAGGCGCAGGAGGGGCGCATCACCGCGCTGCTCGGGCGCAACGGCGCCGGCAAGACCACGACGCTCAAGACGCTGATGGGCCTCACGCCCGCGCGCGAGGGCCGCGTCACGGTGTTCGGCAAGGACACCACGCGCTGGCCCACCTCGCGCATCGCGTCCAATGGCGTGGGCTACGTGCCGGAGGGGCGGCGGATCTTCGCCGGCCTCACCGTCGAGGAAAACCTCAAGGTGCCCATCGATCGCCCGGGCCCCTGGAACATCCCGAAGATCTACGAGCTCTTCCCGCGGCTGGCCGAGCGCAAGTCCAACAAGGGCCGCCAGCTTTCGGGCGGCGAGCAGGAGATGCTCGCGATCGCGCGGGCGCTGCTGCTGAACCCGAAGCTGCTCATCCTCGACGAGCCCTCGCAGGGCCTCGCGCCGCTCATCGTGCGGGACGTGTTCAAGGTGATCGAACGCATGCGCGCCGAGGGGATGTCGGTGCTGCTGGTCGAGCAGAATGCGCTGATGACGCTCGAGATCGCCGACGACGCCTACGTGCTGGACGACGGCGCCATCGTGCACAAGGGCAGTGCGAAGGAGCTGGCCGCCGATGAGGCGCGCGTGCGCGCGCTCACCGGGGCCAGTGCCGAGGAGTGGTCCCGGCCGGGAGAAGCCTAGTCCTTCAGCTCGATGTGGCGTTCCTGCACGAGCTTCTTCATGCGATCGATTTCCTGGCCGATCTGCGCCTTGAATTCCGCCGGCGTGTTGCCCACGGGCCGCGCGCCCACGCCTTCGATCTTGGCGCGGAAGTCCGGGTCGGCTTCGACTTTTTTCATCGCGTCGCCCAGCTTCGCGACGATTTCCGGCGGCGTCTTGGCCGGCGCGTTGAGGCCGTACCACGCCTCGTCCGTGAAGCCTTTGAGGCCGGCCTCTTCCATCGTCATGATGTCGTAGCCCGGAATGCGCTTGGGCGAGATGACGCCCATGCCGCGCATCTTGCCGCCGTCGATGAAAGGCTTCGACGACGGGAACTGGTCGAAGATCATGTCCACCTGGCCGCCCATGACATCCTGCATCCCGGGGCCGGAGCCCTTGTAGGGCACGTGCACCAGCTTCACGCCCGCGAAGGCCTGGAACGATTCGCCGAGCATGTGGTTGATGCTGCCCACGCCCGACGTGGCATACGTGTACTTGCCCGGGCTCGCCTTCAGCAGCGCGATGAACTCCTTGAGATCCTTCGCCTTGATCGTCGGGCCCACGGAGACGATGTTGGCCATCGCGGCGATGTTGGTGATGGGCTGGAAGTCCGCGAGCGTGTACTCGGGCTTCGGATGCGCCGCCGGATACACGATCATCGTGCTCACCGTCGCGATGGCGAGCGTATAGCCATCGGGCTGCGCGTTCTTCACCTGCAGCGTGCCGAGCGCCCCGGCCGCGCCGCCGACGTTCTCGACCACGACGGGCTGGCCCAGCTCCTTGCCCAGGAACTGCGCGGTGATGCGGGCGATGATGTCCGTGCTTCCGCCGGCCGCGAACGGCACGATCATGCGGATGGGACGCGTGGGCCAGTTCTGCGCGAACGCGCTGCTCGCTACCGCGAACGAGGCGGCAAGGACCGCCAGGCCTTTCCACAGCTTCATGTTCTCTCCTCTCGAGTTATCCCGCCATTTTAGCCGACGGTAGCCCCCTCACCGCGCGCACCCCGCCTTGCGCAGCTCCACGCGCCGGTTCTTCGCACGCCCCTCGGGCGAATCGTTGTCGGCGACCGGCTGCGAGGCGCCGTACCCCTTCGCGGTGAGACGCTCCGCCTTCACGCCCTTACCAACGAGCCAGCCCCGCACCGTGTTGACGCGCGCATCCGAAAGCTTCACGTTGTAGTCGGGCTTGCCCACGTTGTCGGTGTGGCCCGCGAGCTCGACTTTCAGGTCGGGGTATGCGTTGAGGAATTCGAGGATCGAATTCAACGCGGCCTCCGAATCCGCCCGCAGCGTCGCCTTGTCGAAGTCGAAGTTGAGGCCGTAGACCGGCACCTTGCACGCGCGGTCGATCTCCGACTTCATGCGCTTGGCACCCCGCTCCGCGCTCGCATCCGCCACCCTGACGCTGTAGCCGTCGCTGCCCATGTGCACGTGCGCCCAGATGTCGATCGTGCCGCGGACGAAATGCGCCGTGAGGTACGGGTCGCCGGTGGTGAGCGCGGTGTTCTCCTCCACGAGAGTCCAACCCGCACGCTTCAGCGCGTCGGAGTACACCGCGACCAGCTCGAGGCCGCTCAAATGCGCCGGTCCTTCGTAATTCTTGAGCCATGCGCCCGACGCCATCTGCACGAGCTCCCCCGAAGGCTCCATCGGCACCATGAATGGCCGGTCGTCGTCCACGGTTTCGGCCAGCTTCGAGCCCGGGAAACGCTTGAGGAAGGGGAAGTCCGCGTTCGCCGCCGGCTTCGCGACGGGCGCGGCGGGCGGCTGGAGATCCAGCTTCGCGCTCGGACCCGAGCTCTCGACCACGGTGACCTTCGCATCCTCGCCGGTAGAGATGAGCGCCCACGCGTCCTTGCCGTCGCGCGTGTAGTGGAAGCTCGCGATGGGCGGATTGCTCGGCTCGTCGCGCAGCACCACCTGCCAGCCGGCCTTCTGCATCGCCTCGATGAACGCCACCAGCGCCTTGCGCGGATCCTCGCCGAGCTTCTGCGTGTAGGGCATGTACGCGGACCAGTACTTTCCCTTGTGGATCTCGGTCTTGTCGCGCAGCGTGAATTCGGCCTGGCCGTAAGTCTCGTGGTTCACCGCATCCGCGGGCACCGGCACGGGCAACGAGACGTAAGGGGGAAACGACACGGCATGCGCGGCGAAGGCGAGCGCGGCGAGCGCTGCGGCGGCGAGGCGACGGACCATCCGGGAACCTCCGTGGAAAAGCCTTCAGATTAACCGACGCGGGCCATGCTTCGGCTACCATCCGGGGAGACCTCCAAGGGATCGCGCCATGGCCCGCATCATCGGCGGCCTCGCCGCTTCGCACACCCCCACCATCGGATTCGCGTACGACCGCAACAAGCGCGACGATCCCGTGTGGGCGCCGATCTTCGAGAACTTCGCGCCGCTGGCCGCATGGATCGAGCGTGAGAAGCCCGATGCGATGATCGTGATCTACAACGATCACGTGACGTCGTTCTTCTTCGACCACTATTCGGCTTTCGCGCTGGGCGTGGGCGCCGAATGGCCCGTAGCGGACGAAGGCGGCGGCGCGCGCGACCTGCCGCCGGCGAAGGGACATCCCGCGCTCGCCGCGCACATCGGACAGTCCCTGGTGGCCGACGAGTTCGACATGTCGTTCTTCCAGCAACGCGCGCTGGACCACGGCGTCTACTCGCCGCTGTCGATGTTGTGTCCGCACGAGCCGGATTGGCCGGTGCCGATCATTCCCCTGCAGATGGGCGTGCTGCAGCTGCCGGTGCCCAGCGCGCGCCGCTTCTACAAGCTGGGGCAGGCGCTGCGCCGTGCCATCGAGAGCTACCCGGAGGATCTGCGCGTGGCCATCGTCGCCACGGGCGGGCTCTCGCACCAGGTGCACGGCGAGCGCTGCGGCTTCAACAACACGGCCTGGGACGAGCGCTTCCTCGACCTCTTCGAGCGCGATCCCGAGCGGCTCGCCGGCATGACGCTCGCCGAGTACGCGACGCTCGGCGGATTCGAGGGCGCCGAGGTCGTCATGTGGCTCACGATGCGCGGCGCGCTGCCCGCCGCCGTGCGCTGCTCCCACCGGAGCTACTACCTGCCGTCGATGGCGGGGATCGCGACACTGATTTACGACGTGGACGATGCGAAGCCCGATGCGGCGGCGGCCGAACGCCATCGCGCGCACCTGACCCGCGAGCTGCGCGGCATCGAGGATCTCGAAGGCACTTACCCCTTCACGCTGCAGAAGAGCGTCGAGCGGTTCCGCATCAACGATTACCTGCACCGCCTGATCGAGCCCGCGCACCGCGCGGAATTCCTGCGCGATCCGGAGGCGAGCTTCGCCGCGGCGGGCCTCACCGAAGAGGAGCGCGCCCTCATCCGCAGGCGCGACTGGCGTGGCCTCATGCACTACGGCGTGATCTTCTTCATGCTGGAGAAGCTGGGCGCGGTGGTGGGCGTCTCCAACCTGCACATCTACGCCGCGATGCGCGGGCAGACGCTCGATGAGTTCCAGCAAACCCGAAACGCGCCCGGCGCGCTATATTCCGTGGCCGGCAAGGATGCACGCAACGCCGCATGGGAAAAACAAGGGGGAGAACGTCGATGAAGAAGATGAGGCTGCTCGCCGCCGTCGCCGCATTCGCGGCCGGCATCGTCAACGCGCAGGAGGTGACCCTCAAGGTCCACCATTTCCTGCCCGCGGGCTCCTACGCGAACACCCTGTTCATCCAGCCGTGGTGCGACCGCATCGCGAAGCAATCGAACAACCGGATGAAGTGCCAGATCTATCCGTCGATGCAGCTGGGCGGCACGCCGGGCCAGCTCTACGACCAGGCGCGCGACGGCGCGGTCGACGTGATCTGGACGTTGCCCGGCTACACGGCGGGCCGCTTTCCGCTCGTGGAGGTCTTCGAGCTGCCCTTCATGATGACCACGCCCGAGGCCACCAGCCGCGCGCTCTGGGACTACGTGCAGCAGAACGCGAAGGACGAGTTCCGGGAAGTGCATCCGATCGCGTTCCACGTGCACGGCCCCGGCGTCTTCCACATCCGCGAGAAGCCCATCAGGACGATGGCGGACCTGAAGGGCCTCAAGCTGCGCGCCCCGACGCGCCAGACCAATCGCTTCCTCGCCGCATTGGGCGCGACACCGGTCGCGATGCCGGTGCCGCAGGTGAGCGAAGCGCTCTCCAAGGGCGTGATCGACGGCGCGGTGATTCCCTACGAGGTGATGCCCTCGGTGAAGGTGCAGGAGATCGTGAAGTTCCACTCGGAGACGGACCCCTCGGAGAAGGCGTTCTATACCTCCACGTTCGTCTTCGCCATGAACAAGGCGAGGTATGAAAGCCTGCCCGCGGACCTCAAGAAGGTGATCGACAACAACAGCGGCCAGGTCTTCTCCGGCGAGATCGGCAAGGTGTTCACCGCGGC
>Ga0070658_10004121_pt1 | contig 11912 bp, 8 predicted proteins | sample KBSC13metaG_FD_64664 | JGI IMG/M metagenome (GOLD analysis project Ga0070658, IMG submission 64664) | Corn rhizosphere microbial communities from Kellogg Biological Station, Michigan, USA - KBS C1-3 metaG | ecosystem: Host-associated > Plants > Roots > Rhizosphere > Soil ... | reverse complement strand
GGCGGCGACCCGGCGCTGATGGACTTCCACATCGCGTTCTATGTCATCGCCGCCGTGGCGGTGGTGTCGACCGTGATGTTCTTCTTCCTGCCAAAGAATGCCGGCGCGCATCTGACCGGCCACGGGCACGGAGCAGTAGCGGTGGAAGCGGCGGAGTAGCGGCCGATGGGCCGCGTTCCGACGCCGCACCATCTTTCGCCTCGCGGCAATCTTTCGGTCCGTCGTGGCCGGACCTGATCGGGCCATCCAACCGAGCTCCCCGCCGGCTCGGGGCAGCGAGTGACTGCAGCCAAGCGACCGCGTGTCCTCTGAGCCGGACGTCGTCCGCTGTTGGCACCGAAGCAGACCTTCGATCCTCCGCGGGGAGAGAGCGGTACTAAGCAACCAAACTGCTACGCCGCACGTTCGATGCTGCTAGGCATCGGGGGGACTAGATGAACCGCCAAGACGTGGGTCGACGCTTCAACGTCAACATTTCCGGCCGCGGCGGCACACCGATGCTGTTCGCGCACGGGTTTGGGTGCGATCAGAATATGTGGCGCTATGTGGCGCCGGCGTTCGAAGATGACTACCAGGTGGTATTGTTCGACCATGTGGGTTCAGGCAGCTCTGACCTCAGTGCATACGATCCCGCAAGGTATTCGTCGCTCGACGGCTACGCCGACGACGTGCTGGAGATTTGCAAGGCGTTCGAACTCGACGACGTGGTCTTCGTCGGCCATTCGGTCAGCGCGATGATCGGCATTCTGGCCGCCATCAAGGCTCCGGAAGTCTTCTCCAACCTCATCCTGGTCGGCCCCTCGCCGCGCTATATCAACGATGGCAACTATGTCGGCGGCTTTTCGGAACCGCAGATCAGTGAGCTGCTCGAATTCCTCGACTCCAATCACATGGGTTGGTCCGAGGCGATGGCTCCGGTCATCATGGGAAATCCGGACCGGCCCCAACTCGGGCAGGAACTCACGAACAGTTTTTGCCGGACCGACCCGGATATCGCGAGGCGTTTCGCCAAGGCGACGTTCCTCTCCGACAATCGTGAAGACCTCGCCCGTCTGCGGACACCATCGCTGATCCTGCAGTGTTCCGAAGACGTCATCGCTCCGGTGGAAGTCGGCCGCTACGTGCACGAGCATTTGCCCAACAGCTCGATCACGTTCCTCGAGGCAACCGGACACTGCCCCAACCTCAGTGCACCCGAGGAAACGATAGCCGCGATCAAGGCGTATTTGTAGTTGCCAAGTCTCCCGCCAATCGGGGCCGAGGACGACGACCTCGAGGACCTGTTCGAGAATGCGCCATGCGGTTATCTATCGCTTGGCGCAGATGCCCGGATTCAGCGTTGCAACCGCACCTTCGGGCGCTGGCTCGACATCGATCCGCAAAGCCTCATTGGCAAGCGCTTTCCTGATCTGCTGACTATTGCCGGCAAGATCTACTTCGAGACGCATTTTGCACCGCTCCTCCAGATGCAGGGTTTCTTCGACGAGGTGGCGCTCGATATTGCGACGAGGGCGGAGCCCATTCCCGTTCTGGTGAATGCCGTCCAGCGGGGACCAGTCGGCGATGCGCGGGCGTTCATCCGCGTTACGGTATTCAAGGCGACAGATCGTCGACGCTACGAACGCCAGCTGCTCGAAGCCCGTCGGCAGGCCGATAGCGCAGGCGCCGAGCTCGCGCGGCTCATTCAAGAGCTTGAACAGCGTGTTACCGATGAAGTGACGAGCCGCATGCAGGCCGAGGAAGCCCTTCGTCAGGCGCAGAAGATGGAAGCTATTGGACAACTGACCGGTGGCATCGCGCATGACTTCAACAACATGCTGGCAGGTGTCATAGGCGCACTCAATCTGATTCAAAGGCGGCTGCGCCGGGGAGACCTCGACGTTGACAAGTTCATCGAGGGCGCACTCGACAGCGCCTACCGTGCCGCCGGACTCACGCAGCGGCTCCTGCAGTTTTCGCGTCAGAGTCCCCTCGAGCCGGTGACCCTCGACGTCAACAAGCTGACGTCCGGAATGAGCGACCTGCTTAGTCGCACGCTGGGCGAAACCATCCACGTAGAGACGGTCCTGGCAGCGGGGCTGTGGAACGCCAAGGCAGATCCCAGCCAGCTGGAGAACGTGATTCTCAACCTTGCGGTTAACGCCCGCGATGCGATGCCCGACGGCGGCAATCTGACGATCGAAACCAGCAACGCCTATGTGGACGACCGTTATGCACGCGACAACCAGATGACTGAGGGCCAATACGTGCTGATCGCCGTAACCGACACCGGTCAGGGCATGACGGCGGACGTGCTTGCTAAAGTCTTTGACCCATTCTTCACGACCAAGCCCCTCGGCAAGGGCACAGGGCTCGGCATGAGCCAGGTGTACGGCTTTGCCAAGCAGTCAGGCGGACACGTGAAGATCTACAGCGAGGTCGGCCACGGCACGACAGTGAAGCTCTACTTGCCGCGACAGATCGGGGCAGCGACGATCGTCGAACGGCCCAAAGCCGAGCTGGCTCCCCGCGGCGGTACCGAGACGATCCTCGTGGTCGAGGACGACGAGCGCGTACGAAACTTTGCCGTCGAAGCGCTCCACGAGCTCGGCTACACTGTTCTGGAAGCCATGGATGGACGGTCGGCCCTGGAGTTGATGCAGGCCAATAGTGAGATTGCGCTGCTCTTCACCGACGTTGTCATGCCAGGCATGACCGGGCGCGAACTCGCCAACAAAGCGGTCCAGTTGCACCGCAGCCTCAAGTTGCTGTTCTCGACCGGCTATACGCGCAATGCCATCGTTCACAACGGCGTCGTGGACGCCGGGACCAACTTCCTCCAGAAGCCATACTCTCTAAACGACCTCGCGCGAAAGATACGCAGGATCCTCGACGCCGGCGGGCCGAGCACGCCTGGCTAGGACCGAGGACGACCACTTCTGGCGCCCGGCGGGCCAGTTGACGAGCTCCTGACAAGACTGGCCCGTACTCGCTACCCTATCCCTTGAACCCCTTGGCCACGAGATATGTCTCGGCGCTTCCGGTCCGCGACGCCGGAGGCTTGGCGTGCACCGTCGTGGTAAAATGCCGTTTCAGCATGGCCAGCAGCTCGTGCTCGGTGCCGCCCTGAAACACTTTCGAGACGAACGCGCCGCCGGGTGCCAGCACCTGGATGGCGAAATCTGCGGCGAGCTCGACCAGCGCCATGATGCGCAGATGATCCGTCGCCCGGTGGCCGGTCGTCGGCGCCGCCATGTCGGACAGCACCAGGTCCGGCTTGTGTCCGCCCAGCGCTTCGATCAGCAGCTTGGGCGCGTCGTCGTCGGTAAAATCCTTTTGGAGCAGGGTCACACCGTCGATCGGGTCCATTTCGAGAAAATCGATGCCGACGATCAGCGGCTTGTCGGCCGTCGAGCCGACGATGGGCGCGGCGATCTGGCTCCAGCCGCCCGGCGCAGCGCCCAGATCGACGACGCGCATGCCCTTGTGCAGCAGCTTGTAGCGCTCGTTGATCTCGATGAGCTTGTAGGCAGCGCGCGACCGCAGGCCCTCGGCCTTGGCGCGTGCCACGTAAGGATCGTTGAGCTGCCGCTGCAGCCATAGCGTCGAGCCGATCTTGCGGCCCTTGGCGGTCTTCACCCGCACCTTGAGGTCGCGATCGGATTGGCGGCCGGTACCGCCGCCCATGTTGGTGGTCTTGACCATCAGCGCCTCATCTGCGGCCGGCGGCCGTTCGTGCGATCCGCGTCGATCAGCGAAATCAGGATGCCCTCCCGCAGGCCGCGGTCGGCGACGCGCACGCGCTCGGTCGGCCATTCGCGGCGGATCGCTTCGAAGATGGCGCAGCCGGGCAGCACGAGGTCGGCCCGGTCGCGGCCGATGCAGGGATGCGAGACCCGCCGCTCGAACGGCATCGCCAGCAGCGCCGCCATCGTTGCGTCGACTTCGACGCGGTTCATCCAGAGCCCATCGACCTTCTGCCGTTCATAGCGCTCGAGCCCGAGGTGCAGTCCGGCCAGGGTGGTCACCGTGCCCGAGGTCCCGATCAGGTGCACGGGATGCTCGGCGATCATCTGCCGCAGCTTGCCGCGGCCCTTGAACTCGCGCAGATGATTGGCGACGAACGCGACCATCGCCTCAAAGCTTTCGGGCGTGACCTCGACACCGCCGAAGCGCTCGGCGATCGAGACGACGCCGACCGGCAGCGACTGCCAGGAGCGGATCGAGGCCGCCATGCGGCCCTGCCGCTTCGGCCGGCCGCCGCGAAAGTCGAGCCAGGCCAGTTCCGACGAACCGCCGCCGATATCGAACATCAGGGCCCCGGCGCTCTCTTCCTCGATGAGGTCGGCACAGCCGGTCACCGCAAGCTCGGCCTCGGTCTGCCGGTCGACGATCTCGAGTTCGAGCCCGATCTCGGCCTTGATGCGCGCGACGAACTCGACGCCATTGCTCGCGGCCCGGCAGGCCTCCGTCGCGATCAGCCGCATGCGGGCCGGTTCGTGTTCACGCAGCTTGTTGCGGCACTGCCGCAGCGCCTCGATGGTGCGGTCCATTGCGGCATCGCTCAGCCGGCCGGTGACCGACAGCCCCTCGCCGAGGCGCACAATGCGAGTGAACCCGTCGAGCACGCGGAAGCCGCCGTCATGCGGCCGCGCGATCAACAGGCGGCAGTTGTTGGTGCCAAGGTCCAGCGCGGCATACACCGGTCCGCGCGGCCGGCGAGGCCCGGTCTGGGCGTTGTCTTTCCGCCTCGCCGCATCGCCCGGACGGGTGCTGGACCCGATTCCGGCGTCGGGCCGAGCGGGTCCCTGCCCGTCGGCTGCGTCCGCACCTCGCGGCACGGTTGCGGCGGCGGACCGATCTTCGTCGGTCACTCGCCAACCTCGTCCTGCGCGGTCGTCCGTCGGTCATTCCGAGGCGCCCGGGCGCAGCTTGTTCGTTACGTCGCGAAAACCTTAGGGCAGGCGTTACGCACATGTCAAAAGCAAAGCGCCCCGGCCCATGGCCGAGGCGCCCGAAAAGGCCGGATCAGGCCGATCAGATGCGCGTGAACTCGTAGGTCTGGCAGAGGATGCCCGAGCATCCCTTGAGCGTCATGAAGTTGGTCGAGACCATCTGCATGGTGCCGGCATAGGAGTTGCCGTTGAGGGTGACGTCGCCGCTCCACTTGCCGCCGCCCTCGGCGCGGGCGCCGCTGACCACATAGTGGTTAAGGAGCGCGATATTCTGCGTCGTCCGGGCGTCGGAGCGCAGCCAGACGAGCTTGGCGCAAAGCTTGCCGCTGCCGCAGCTCATCACCGCGTAACGGGCCTCGCCGGTGGTCACCTGCCAGGTGCCGACGGGCGATGCGCTCGCGGCGAGCGCGAGCGATGGAAGGGTCGAAATCGCCGCAAAACATGCCGCGGCAATCCACTTAAGGGTGCGTGTCATCATCATCCTATGGCCCGGCCAGGTGCTGGCCGGCGCGATCTTGGGTTGTCGGGGTGGGCAGCTACATACGCGAAAAACACGCGAGGTCTACCCGATAACGGCGAAACTCGCCGTTTGGTTCGCCGCTCACATGAGATTCAATCAAGGCGACGGGAAGGCGGCGACCTTACGGTTCTGTCATCAATGCTGCGACCGACCGTCGCGATCGCGTCCCGAAAGGGCCTATGTGTGAGATGAAAAAATTGGCTGGGGAACCTGGATTCGAACCAAGATTGACGGAGTCAGAGTCCGTAGTTCTACCGTTGAACTATTCCCCAGCGGGGGGCCGCGCCGCCTTGGGCAAATCGACCGCGGCTGCCTTCTAGCGGCAATCGCCAAGCCGATCAACACCCGTGGCTGCGCAAAAACCATAGCGATTCCGGCGCTCTCGTGAAATGTAGGTACCTCATAGGTGGGGCATGGATCGGGCATCGGCAGAACGGGAGGCACTTCGGCTGTGGCGCAATCTGCCGGTGCAGGATCGGCTGACTCGCGCCCAGGCTGCCGCATTCGCGCGCGCCATTGCCCCCACCATCGACTACGAGCAGCCCGAGCGCCGCCCCAAAATCATCGAGGAATGGCTCGAGCAGGACGTGCCGCGGCCCGAAGCCGAGGCCGAATTGATGAGCGCGGCCAACGTCTTGCCCGGAAAGACACCGCTACCCGTGCCCGGCTGGCCGCAGCGCGAGGGCGCCTCCGCCATCGCCTTCGTGGTGGCGCTGCTGATCTTTATCGCGCGCCGCCCGGACATCGTCACCAATGCCATGCTCTGGGCCGAGGACGGGTCGGTCTGGTTCGCCGATGCCTACGACAATCCGTGGTGGGTGATGCTGCTGCAGCCTCACGCCGGCTATCTACAGCTTTTCCCGCGCGTCATTTTCGAGCTGGCCGCGCATCTGCCGATCGGCGTCGTCCCCTTGTTCGGAGTGTGGCTCGCGCTCCTTGTCCGGGCTGCGGTGCCAGCCTTCATCTTCTCGTCGCGGTTCTCGTGGATCGACTGGCGCGTCAAGGTGGCGATCAGCGCGTATGTCTTGCTGATGCCGAACCTGGCCGAGGTGCACGCCAACGTCACCAACACGCACTGGTATCTCGGCCTTTACCTCATCGCCGTCGTCCTTGCCGATCCGCCGCGGTCGCGGCTCTGGACCGTGCATGACTGGCTGGCCCTAATCGTTGCGGGCGCCAGCGGGCCGCTGATCGTGTTCGCCGCGCTGGCCCTGCTGCTCAGGTCGTGGACGCAGCGCCGGACCGCGTGGGCTCGGTGGCCATTTGCCGCCGCCGCAGTCCTGCTGACCGTCGTGCAGATGGTCATTTTCGTCCTGACCGCGCCGGGGCAAGCATGGCTCCACAGGGGCGCCGACCCGACGCTGTTCGGCAGTCTCGTCGGCGGCCGCGTCTTCCTCGGCTTTCTTACGCCGGCCCGCTGGGCGATCGCGCTGGCCAGCCCGGAACTGATGATCCCGATCGTGATCGTGGGGGCTGCCATTACGGTTGCCGTCCTCATCCGCGGCGGCTGGCGGGCGCGCATTCTCGCGGCTCTTCCGGTCCTCCTCGTGGCGACCGCGCAGTTCACCCCGTTGTTCACGCCGCTTGCGACGCAGTTCACCGGCGTGCCGCTACTCACCGAGCAGGGCTACCTCGTGGTGGCCGATACGGCATGGGCCGCCACCCTGCTTTGCTTCGCCGGGATTTTTCTCCCCCGTCTGACCAATGCCGGCTTGGCCGTGGTGCTGGCCGCAGGCGGCTTTTTGATCCTTTTCGACTTCGCGCTGCCATCGGTCGAGGGAGAGCCGTTCGGGGGCCAGGCAAACCGCATCGTCGAAACGCCGTCGGGCCAAACCGTCACGGTACCCATCGCGCCCCCGGGCTGGGAAATGACGCTGCGCAAGCGCTAAGACTTTGTTCTGTCTTTAGACTTTTCCAACGCTTCAACTGCACACTCGCCTCAGCGTCACGACCGGAACTGAGGGGTACTGTGGGGGGACGCGACCGCCTAAACGACACGGAGCGGGAACAACCGGTCGCGCCGAGCTCCGCGGACCGCGTGGAGACATTCGCCGAATTCGGCCACTGGCAGTGGTCCCGCGCCGAAGGCTTTGCCTGCTCCCCCGGTGCGCGCAGGGCGCTGGGTCAAATCCGTCTCGGTGTGACCGCGAAGCAGCTCCTGCGGCGCCTGACGGCCGAAAGTCGCCATATGCTGCTGGCGGCAATACGCGCCGTGACCCTCGGGGCGCCGGCTCTCACGCTCGAACTCGTAGATCGCAGCTCGCGGGCGGTGCCGCGAACGCTCGCCGTCATGGTCGAGAGCATCGACGCGCCGACATCCTCAATCGGCGGCCTGATCCGCGACGTCACCGCCATAACGCAACTGACCGAGGCGCTCGCCCGCAGCGAAAGCCGCTGGGAAATGGCCCTCGAAAGTGCACGTCAGGGCGTCTGGGACTCCGACATCGAGACAGGCATCGTCTACCACTCCAGAACCTGGCGCACGATGCGGGGGCTTCCGGGCGATGGCGCGCTGGACGACGCACATGACAACTGGGTCGAACGTCTCCATCCGGACGACCGCGACCGCATTCTCGCGGATATCGGTCAGCAGCACAGCGGTGATCAGCCGCGTGTGGCGATGGAATACCGCGAACGGCTCGCCAATGGAGAGTACATCTGGATCTCGAGCCTCGGCGCGCCCGTCGAGTGGTTCCCCGACGGACGGGCCAAGCGCATCATCGGCACCGATACCGACATCACGGCGCGCAAGGAGGTCGAGGACAAGCTGACCCACCTGTCGCGGCGGCTCGAACTCGCGCTGCAGGTCACCAAGATCGGGGTATTCGAGCTTGACCTCACCAACGGCCATTTTTTCTGGGACGACCGCATCCGCGAGATCTACGGCAAAGCGCCGGACGAGCCGTTTCATCCCAGCGAGTGGGGCGAGGCCTTGCATCCGGAGGATCGAGACGCGGTGATTGCCGGCTTCTACGCTGCCAACGAGCGCGACGAGGGGTTCAGAGGCCAGTTTCGGATCGTCCGTCGCGACGGCGAGACGAGAACCATCCGCGCCGAGAGCCTGACGTTCCGGGATAGCCAGGGCGTCCCGCGCGTGCTTGGCACCAATTGGGATGTGACCGACGAGGTCAACGCTCGGCACGAGCTGCAGCGCGCCAAGGATTTGGCCGAGGCCCGCAACCTTGCGCTCGAAGACGCAAAAGCCCGCATCGAGCACAACGCCCTGCACGACATGCTGACGGATTTGCCGAACCGGCGGTATCTCGATCGGGTCCTGCGCGGACTTTGCGCGGAAGCGGCACGCGAAAATGCCGGCGTCGGCGTCCTGCACATCGATCTCGACCGCTTCAAGCAGATCAATGACACGCTCGGCCACGGGGCCGGGGATGCGATGCTCGTTCATGCGGCAGACCTGCTGAAGCGTAACCTTGGTCCCGAGGAATTCGTCGCGCGCATTGGCGGCGATGAGTTCGTGGTCGTGTGCCCGGTCGGAGCGTCGACAGCGCGGCTTGGCGAGCTCGCGAGCGCCATCGTCAAACAGATGCGCGCGCCGGTCCCCTACCACGGGCACTGGTGCCGGTTCGGCGCCAGCATCGGTATCGCATCGCAGCATGGCCTGATGACCGATGCGTCGCGCCTGCTGATTGACGCCGACATTGCGCTCTATCGGGCCAAGGCGCGCGGCAAGAACGGCTTCGAGTTCTTCACCGAGACGCTGCAGCGCGAGACGGTCCGGACCAAGCAGCTGGCCGACGACATCCTGCGCGGCCTCGAAGAGGACGAGTTCGAGCCCTACTACCAGCCCCTGTTCGACGCACAGAGTCTCGAGATCGTCGGGGTCGAGGCGCTTGCCCGCTGGCACCATCCAACCGAGGGCATTCTGGCACCGGGGAGTTTCCTGCCGGTAGCGGAAGATCTCAACGTCGTCAGTGCGATCGATGAGATCATCCTGCGCAAATCGCTGGCCGACTACCGCAATTGGTGCCGTGAAGCGCTCCCGCTCCACTCGGTCTCGGTAAATGTCTCGTTCCGCCGCCTGCTGGACGAAACGCTCGCAGCGAGCCTGGCAAAACTCGATATCCCGCCCAACGTCATTTCCTTCGAGCTTTTGGAATCGATCTTTCTCGACGATGTCGACGCGTTGGTGGGCTGGAACATCGATGCCATACGCGATCTCGGAATCGGGCTGAGCATCGACGACTTCGGCACCGGCCATGCCTCGATCCTCAGCCTCGTGCGACTACGGCCAGACCGCCTGAAGATAGATCGCCGTTTCCTCGACGATATCGTCGCATCGCAATCGCAGCGGCGCTTGCTCCGTTCTCTGGTCGATATCGGTAAGTCCCTCGATATTCGCGTCGTTGCCGAAGGTGTCGAGTCAATGGAACAGGCGCATGTGCTTGGCGAACTCGGCTGCGACATTCTCCAGGGATTTGCACTCGCGCGGCCAATGCCCAACCACGACTTGGTTCGATTACTGCAAAGTCGCGCTGCCTAAATCGTCATTCGACATGGGCTGATTTCCGCCACTTTTCGGCCACGAAAAGTCCGGCGCGAGAAGGTCTGCGCAAGCCGCATAGCAGGCCTGCGCGAACGATAAATTTCCTTGTGCGTTGCGGCAGTTATCTTGGGCGCAGGTCTCGGAGGTTGGCGTCGTGAAGTCCGGCGAGTTGGTGTTGTCTCGGCGCCAGATGGTCAAGGCGCTGGCGGGACTTGCCGCTGCTCTGTCGACGACAGCAATTATCCCGGCGAGCTTTGCCGAAACTGCCGCCACCGGAACGGCCTTCTCGTTCGATATCCTGACGGGCCAGATGAAGGCACTCGCGGGGAAGCCCTACCAGGCTTATACGACACCCCTGCCGACACCGCTCCAGAACATCAGCTACGACGCCTACCGGCTAATCCAGCCGCGCGAAGACCGATCGGTAAAGCTCGGACAGGGGATGGGCTATGTCGCCGAACCCTTCCACATGGGCTGGCTGTTCAAAGAGCCGGTGGAGATGTTCGAGGTCATCGAGGGAGCGGCTCATCAGGTCTCCTTCACCTCCGCCGACTTCAACTACCATGATCCGGCCGTCGCCAATGCCATGTCGGGGATCACCATCCCCGGGGTCGCCGGTTTCCGTCTCGATTGTCCGATGAACGAGCCCAACGTGATGGCCGAGCTCGTGGCCTTCCTGGGTGCAAGCTATTTTCGTGCCCTGGGAAGGGGCAATGCCTACGGCGCCAGCGCACGCGGTGCCGTACTCAACTCATGGCTGGCGCAGCCAGAGGAATTCCCACGCTTCTCGGCATTCTATCTGGAGCCGGCGGACTTCCCCAACGCGGTCACGGTCTATGCCTCGCTGGAGGGGCCCAGCGTCACCGGAGCCTTCCGGTTCGTGTTCGACCCGGCCAGGCCCGATCGGCAGGATACGCAGGTCGATGTCACGGCGCGCTTCTTCTTCCGCGCCGACGTCGCCGAGATGGGCATCGCTCCCCTCACCTCGATGTACCTGTATTCCGACGCCAATCGCAGTCAGTTCGACGACTATCGGCCGCAGGTCCACGACAGCGATGGCCTGCTGATGGACGGCGGTACGGGCGAGATGGCGTGGCGGGCCCTCAACAATCCACCTTCGCTCGGCAATTCCTATTTCGCGCAGAACAATCCGAAGGCGTTCGGGCTGATGCAACGGGCCCGCCAGTTCATCGACTACCAGGACGACGGTGCCCGCTACGACCTGCGCCCATCAATTTTGGTTGAACCGCAGGGCGCGTGGGGCGAAGGCAGCGTGCGGCTGATCGAGGTTCCCGCCAAGCTCGAGGCCGACGACAACATCGTCGCCTTCTGGGTGCCGAAGACCCCGTTCAAGGCCGGGGACACCGCCGAGTTCAAGTACCGGCTGCGCTGGGGCGACCTGTTGCCCGATCCCAAGGCGCCGATCGGCTATGTGGCCGACACGCGGACCGGCCAGGGCGGCGTGTCGGGCGTTGCCAACAAAGCCACTCTGCGAAAGTTCGTGATCGATTTTGCAGGTGGTGCGTTAGCAGCCCTTGATGCTGACGAAGTCGATGCGGTTGCCTCGATCGCCGGACAGGGTGGGAAAGTGACTTATTCTGCTGTTTCCAAGATTGCGGAGACGGGGGTGATGCGCTTGGCCATCGACGCCGAGATCGACACCAAAGATCCGGTCGAGCTGCGGGCCTATCTGGTCGGCGGCGGTCGGCAGCTTACCGAAACCTGGCTCTATCAGTGGCGCGCCGCATGAAGCACGATATCCTCTTCCCCGTCGAACACCTCCGGCAGCGCGCCCTCCCACAGGCTCCGCTCGTCATGCCGCAGCAGGTTCTTCAGCGCCCGTTCGAATGGGGAGGTGTATTCCGCTTCTGGACGTTGGTACGGCTCCGTCGGGGATAACGCGGTTGAGCACCGCACCCGTATATCGCCGAAACCGGGCGCTCGCTTTCCGATGGGC
>Ga0070658_10004119_pt1 | contig 11919 bp, 10 predicted proteins | sample KBSC13metaG_FD_64664 | JGI IMG/M metagenome (GOLD analysis project Ga0070658, IMG submission 64664) | Corn rhizosphere microbial communities from Kellogg Biological Station, Michigan, USA - KBS C1-3 metaG | ecosystem: Host-associated > Plants > Roots > Rhizosphere > Soil ... | reverse complement strand
CCGTAACGAAGTAATACGGAATGGGCAGCAGCAGGAAGGCCCAACCAAAGAGTCCGGCGGCCGGGATGCGATTTCGCAGCGCGAGTGCAAGGCCGAGCAATCCGGTGATCGAGATGAAGCCGAAATTGAGGCTGCGGCCGAACTCGTTATACCAGCGCTCTCCGCTGGGGTCCGGCACGCCTGCCCAGAAGAAGCAGACCCGCCACGCTACGTTGGCCAGAAAGTGCGCCGGATGCGCGCTGATGAAGGCCTTTGCTGCGGCTCCGCGCTGGGCCACGTACTGAACCTCGCCCTGCTGCGCGTAAAGACGGAGCTGGATGGGATCCTGGAAGGGGTGGAAGTACTCCATGAGAAAGCCGGTTGAGCCGGGCCCATTGCCCATGTAGAGCTCCGCACCGAAGTTTCCGCGCAGCGGGATGAAGCGGTGGAAGACAGCATAGTTGCGGGCGGTCCAGGGCGCGATGCAGGCGAGGAAGACAGCGGCCGCAAGTATGGCGTCGCGCACCGCGTGCTTGCGGCGGTACGTGCCGAGCAGTATCCACAGACTACAGACGGGGAGGAAGAGGAGCAGCGTCGCGTTCGAGAGAGCGATGAGTCCCCAGAGCAAGCCAAAGAGCATCCATTGACGGGTGAGCGAGCGGCTGCCCTCCTGCGGGATGCCGACACCGCGCATTCGGATCGCAAGCGCGATCGCAAACGTGAACAGCGCGGTGGTGATGGTCATCTCCCATGGCCAGCGAACCGCATATTGCAGGGCCGCGGGGTAGAGAGCCCAGATCCAAGCCGACCACAGTGCCACCCGACGCGAGAAGCAACGGATTGCGATCTCCCATACCGCTAGTGCCGTTGCGGCGGAGAACACAGATTGAATGGCAAACACTATCCATGCCGATGCCGGAGTGAACACTCCGAACACGCGGAAGACGCCCGCAAGCAATAGCGGATAAAGCGGAGGCAGCCATGCCGTCGGCCCGGTATGCGCGACCCACACATTGGAGAATGGGTCTGCGTAGCCGTGGCCGGTGACCAGCGCGCGGGCGATGCGCCCTGCCTCCCAGCCGAACTGGAAGTGGTCTTCGCCTGGACGCACGCGGTAGGTGTGCGCGAGCGTCATGTACAAGACGCGCACCACCAGCCCGGTCCAGAAGATGCGGCTCGGAGCGCGTGTGGATGAGTTCTGCGGATTGAAGTATGTCCGGAGCGCGCCGCGCATGCGACTCCGATTGTATCGGGCGGCTACGGCTGCGGTGCCGGAGTTCCGGCGACCGACGGTGCCGTCGTTGTCTTACTGGTCTCCAGCACGATGACCGATGCTATGGGATCAGGAGCGGCCGCAGGAAGTGTGATGTCCACGGAGCCACCTTTCTGGGTGAACTTGAGCGCCGTGTGCGAGCCGTCGGCAAGCAGATAGGCGCTCGAGACGGTGCGCGGCATTTTGTCCAGGTGGAACGTACCGGACGGCCACGCGAAGATCTCGAGGTAGACTTTGTCTGCCTTAGTGGTTGAACGCCACTTCCAGTCGGAGATGAACTTCGGTTGACCCTTCTTGTCCTTTTCCGTCGCGGAGAACGAGCCCGCCTCGGCGCCGAACAGCGTCGGCTGGGTATCGTAGATCGCCTCACCGTTGACCGCGAGCCACTTGCCCATAGCCTGTAGGCGCTCCACCTCAGGCTGCGGCACAACACCGTGGGAGTCCGGCCCAATATTCAGCAGGTAGTTGCCGCCTTTGCTGGCGATGTCGATGAGATTCCGCAGCAGGGTTTCGGTTGATTTGAAGTTGGTGTCGTAAGACTTGTATCCCCAGGTGTCGTTGATGGTCATACAGGACTCCCAGTCGCGGCCGGGATAGCCCTGCGCCGGAATGAACTGCTCCGGAGTCTCAGTGTCACCCTTGTAGCCGCCGCCGAGCCGGTTATTCCAGATGAGGTTGGGGTGCTGGTTGAGGACGCTGACGATCTCGCCGGCGAGCTCCGGGGTCATGTCCTTCGTGGGCGTATCGAACCAGACTACGGCTGGGAAGTCCCCGTAGTTACTGAGTAGTTCTTTCATCTGCGGAATGGCCTTGGTGCGGAGGTACTCCGCGAAGTTACCGTCCTGGGCCTTGTCCCAGTGATGTGTAACGGGGTCGTGGTTGCCGCGTAACGCTGCAGCGCCGCCGGGCGCTGTCCAGTCCTGATCCTGCGAGTAGTAGAAGCCGAGCTTGATGCCCTGCGAGCGGGCCTCCGCGGCAAGCTCCTTCAGCGGATCGCGCTTGAACGGAGTAGCGGCGACGATGTTGAAAGGGTCAGCCTTGGAGTCGAACATCGCAAACCCGTCGTGATGCTTCGACGTGATGACGATGTACTTCATGCCGGCGCCCTTGGCCAGCGCGACGATGTCATGCGCACTGAACCCGGTGGGGTTGAACTGGCCGGCGAGCGCCTTGTAATCGGCCACCGGAATGGAGGCGTTGTTCATGATCCACTCCCCGATGCCTGGAATCTGCTTGCCATCCCACGTACCTGCGGGAATGGAGTAGAGACCCCAGTGAATGAACATGCCGAACCGTGCCTCGCGCCACCACTGCATGCGCGCATCGCGCTGGGCGGGCGTCTCGGTGTCCTGAATGGATTTGACGGGGTGAGCGTCCGAGGTGGGAATGGGAGGGCTGCTCTCGAGCTGAGCGGAGACGGGCAGTACGGCGGAGATGAGGAGTGTGGCAAGCAGGCTGGCGGTTCTCATCGGGGAATCCCTCGGGCGCATGTTGCGCAGCGAGGGAATTGTAACCGCCGCAGCCTACTGTGGTCACCTGGCCTATAAAAATTGACGTTTACAGATGAAAATGAAAAGGGCGCTGCCCGCTCGCAGCGCCCCTTGGAGATAATGTCCTCCGGATATAGAAACCGCGCGTTACCAGAGACCCCAGGCGCGGCTCATATAGTCGGACAGTGTCATGGTGATCAGGACGATGAAGGTGAAGAAGCCGGAGGCCACCGTCATCTTGATCAGGTTCGACTGATACTTCACGTGCATGAAGAAGAGGATGACCACGACGGCTTTAGTGCATGCGATGGCCAGCGCGACCACGGGATTGAATACGCCGAGGTTCCAGTCCGCCGCGAAGATTGTGAGAATCGTGAACGCGAGAAGAGTGGCGTAGACAATGCCATACACCGCGGGCGTAACGATGTGGTGTGACGCGTGCTCGGGGTTTGTGACATTCGCAGGATCGTGATAGTGCTGCTCTTGTGGCTGCTGCGCTACGTGGGTCATCGTGTTTTTCCTTCAGTAAGCCTAAGTACCCAATCGCTAGTGTTAAGACAATGGGTGGCGGTTAATCAGATATAGCAGCGGGAACAGGAACAGCCAGACGATGTCGACGAAATGCCAATACAAGGCGAAGTTCTCGATCGGCGCGACGTAGCCGGCCGTGAAGTCACCACGTTGGGCGCGCCAGAGCAACCAGAGCAGCAGCCCCAGGCCGATGATCATGTGCAGCGCGTGCATGCCAGTCATCCCGAAGTAGAGAAAGAAGAAGATTTGGCTGTGCTGGGCCATGTCCGGCGGAATGGCCTTCTGGTCAGTAATGCCGTGTGCGCTAGGGTTGACGAACTCCGCGATGTCAAACCCTGCGCCCGGAATATGGTGGTGCACCCACTCGTCATGCCACTCCACGCCTTTGATCCCGATGAACGCCCAACCGAAGATCATGGTGAGGACAAGGGTCCAGACAAGGACCTGCTTGTTGCGCATCTCCGCCGCCCACACCGCCAGGGCCATAAAAAAGCCCGACGTGATCAGGATGGCAGTATTGGCTCCGCCCAACTTCACGCTGAGGAAGTTTGAGGCCGGCACAAATGCGTCGTAGTACCAGTTGCGATACAGCAGGTACGCGAAGAAGAGCCCGCCGAAGAACATGATTTCCGTCAGCAGGAACAGCCACATGCCGAAGCTGCCGGCCTCCCGCTGCTGCTCTTCGGTTTCGAAGTGGTGCCTGTGCTGCGGGATGAAGACGTGCTCGTGCGGTTCATGCACGGCAGTCTCGCGCGGCATCAGGGGCTCGGTCGTTATGATCGAGTTATCCAACGGTGGTCACCTCTTGTTGGGTCTTGTGTTCCAGCCACTCATAGTCATACGCCTCGTGATCCATTACCGGGATCTCGGTGAAGTTTTCCGTAAGCGGCGGGGACTGGATCTGCCACTCGAGTCCGGTGGCCTGCCAGGGATTGTTGCCGGCGATGGGGCCATACTTCAACGACCACGCCAGATAGAGAATGGGCAGAAGGTATCCGACGCCCAGCACCGTAGCACCGGCTGTCGAGAGCACGTTGAGCACCTGGTACTCCGGCGGATAAGCGTGGTAACGGCGCGGCATGCCCAGGTAGCCGAGGATGAACTGCGGCAGGAAGGTCAGGTTGAAGCCGATGAAGGTAACTACGGCTGCAAGTTTCGAGAGCGACTCCGGATACATGCGCCCCGTCATCTTGGGCCACCAGAAGTGCACGCCCGCGAGGAAGGCCATCAGCATGCCGCCGACCATCACAAAGTGGAAGTGGGCCACGATAAAGTAGGTCTCGGTGAGCTGGATGTCCATGCCCAGCGAGCCAAGGAACACGCCCGTGAGACCGCCAATCGTGAACAGCCCCATGAAGCCGAAGGCGTAGAGCATCGGCGTCTCAAAGGTGATGGAGCCCTTCTGCAGGGTGAATGCCCAGTTGAAAATCTTGATAGCGGAGGGCACCGCGACCAGCATGGTGAGCAGCGAGAACACCAGCGCCGAGTAGTTCGAAACACCCATGATGAACATGTGGTGCTCCCATACGAAGAAGCCGAAGAGTGCGATGGCGACGGACGAGAAGGCGACGGCCGTGTATCCGAAGACGCGCTTGCGGCTGAACGTGCTGATCACCTCGGAGATGACGCCCATGCCTGGCAGAATCATGATGTATACGGCAGGGTGGGAGTAGAACCAGAAGAGATGCTGGAACAGCAGGGGGTCGCCGCCCTTCGATGGATCGAATACGCCGATGCCGACCAGCCGCTCCAAACCGACCAGCGTGAGCGCGATCGCAAGCACCGGAGTGCCGAGCACCATCAGGATCGAAGCCGCGTAATGTGACCACACAAAAAGCGGCATGCGGAACCAGGTCATACCCGGACAGCGCATTCGGTGGATGGTTACGATGAAGTTCAGTCCGGTAAAGATGGAGCTGAACCCCGCCACGAAAATCGCCGCAGCCGTAGTGACCACGTGCGTGTTGAGATAATGCGTGGAAAGCGGTGTGGTGAAGGTCCAACCGGTGTCGACACCGCCGAGCACCAGCGCACCCAGCGTCAGCGTGCCGCCTGCGAGATAGAGATACCAGCTCAGCAGATTGATCTTCGGGAACGCGAGGTCGCGCGCACCCAGCATGATCGGAATGAGGAAGTTGCCCAAGGTCGCGGGCACCGACGGCACGAGGAACAGGAACACCATGATGACGCCGTGCATGGTGAAGAACTTGTTGTACGTGTCGGACGCGACGAGGTCGGGTTGCGGGGTCAGCAGCTCCAGCCGGACGAGGCCGGCGAATGCGCCGCCAATGAAGAAGAAGAATGTGATCGAGATCAGGTAGAGCATCGCGATCCGCTTGTGATCTCCCGTGAGCAGCCAGCTCAGCAGTCCGTGCTCTGCGGAGATGTAGTTCTTCTTCGGGATTACCGCTGTTGTCTGGTCGGGCAGGTTGACGATTGTGGTGCTTGTTGCGCTCATGGTTTCACCATTCCCGGGGTGGTCGGCGCCGCCTGGTCGGACACCGAGGTCGTCTGCGTCTGCTGGACGCGATAGTTCGTATTCAACTGCTTGAGGTATTCGACCAGTGCGATCAAGCCGTCTTCGCTGATCTGTCCCTTATAGGTCGGCATGATGGGTGCATATCCTGCCGCAACGTGCTGCGACGGGTTAAGAATGACATCCCGAATGAAAGCCTCATCGGCAAGCTGCAGGCTGCCGTTTGCCATGGGTACTTTCGAGCCGTAAAGACCTGCGAGCGATGGAGCACGGTTGGATGCACTGGCGGTATGGCAGGCGTTGCAGCCCATGCTGGCAAAGATGCGCTCGCCGTTCTGCGCCAGCGACATGCCGCTGGTCGATTGCTCAGTCCATTTCTTGTAATCCTCAGGCGACAAGGCTGTCACCTCACCCACCATCCTGGAGTGGTCAGTACCGCAGTACTGCGTGCAGAAGAGGTGATAGGTGCCTGGCGTCGTCGCCTGAAACCACACTGTTGTGTAGCGGCCAGGGATGACCTCGCGCTTCACGCGGAACTCCGGCAGCGAGTAGCTGTGAAACACATCCTGCGAGATCAAGGTGAGCTGGATCGGCCGACCGACAGGAATGTGCAGTTCGTTGATCTCATGCTGCCCCCCCGGATGTTCCGCCTTCCACATCCACTGCTTGCCGACGACGTAGACGTTCATCGAGTTGACGGGCGGTGTGTAGATGCGGAAGTAGAGCAGCGCACCCCAGACGAACGCGACCAGGAAGATGCCCAGCGGGATGATCGTCCAGGTGGCCTCAAGCAGCGTGGATCCTTCAATCTGCTCGGCGACCGGATGAAGCGCTCTGCGATAGCGCAGCGAGAAGCCGCAGATCAAGAGCAACACCAACAAGACGCCAACCACCGTTATGGCAATGAGGAAGAGGTACAGCGCGTCCATGTAGGGCGCAATGGTCGACGCCTCGCGCGGAAAGAGCGCGGAGTTGTTCAGCCACTTCACCAGGTACTGCCACAGAACTTCACTAATGCCCATCGTTAACCTTCGTCTTCCGTTCGTTTGCTGGTCAGATCATGCTCGCGGCCAAGCCGCAGGTCTCGCCGGAACATCACAAACATGAAGCTGCCGAGGCTGATCACCGTAACCATTCCGCCTACCTGCACCACACGCGCCACGATCAGCGAATGCCTGTTGGTCTGGGGGTCGTAGTGATAGCAGTACGTCAGAATGTTGGCGACGGGCGAGCCGATCTTGTTGCCGGATGCCTCGATCAGGCCCAGCATAATGTCCTTCGGCGAGTACTCCACTCCGAGGTAGTACTGCGCCAGCTTCCCTTGCGTGGTTGCGAGCTGAATCGAGCTGGCATGCGCAAACTGGTCGAGCTTACCGTCGGGCCCGGGCACTCGCACATAGCCGAAGCCAACTGCCTTCGACACGGCATCGATACTGGCCTGCTTGCCGGTCAAGAAATGCCAGCCGTCGGCCGTCTCCGGACGGCCGTAACGCTTCACGTAGTAGTTCTTCTTCCGTGCCGCGAGCTCCGGCGTCTCCGTCGGGTCAATGCTGATGATGAGAACGTCAAAGTCCTTGCCGGGCGTAAGCTTCACCATCTCAAGCGCGCCGGCCAGCCCATCCAGTTCCTCGGAGCACAACATCGGGCAGTTGTAATAGACCAGCGATACGATGGCAGGCCGCTTGCCGAAATAGTCGCCCAGCCGCACAGTGTTGCCATGGTCGTCCACAAACTGAGCATCCAGCGGAAGCTGCTGGTTCAGGTGTTGCTGAATGCCGACTTGCTGCAGCACGGTGGGAAGCTGATCCCCGGTATTCTCACCCGTCTGCTTGTTCGCATAACTGGAGACCTGCGCGCCCGATACCAGCGCGCAGCCGAGCGCCGCGATGGCTCCCCACTGCATTGCCTGCCGAATTGTATGACCCATCATCATCATTGAACTGCTTCTTTACTTCTTCTGAGGTTCAGATTGCATCAGCTCGGTGTGCTCGGCGCCACCGAAGCTCATCTGCTGCTCGCGCGCTTCAATTGTTTCGAGCTCAACTGCTGTTCGCGCGAAACCCTTGGTCAGCGGCTCCTGCACCTGAGGCGCGCCGGCGTACGCAACCTGATCGGGTGCGCCGGGCTGTGCCTGGGCAACCGGAAGTCCGCGCTGCGCGATGAGTTCCATGGCACGCTCGATCGGAATCCGGTAGATGGTCTGGTCTGTCGCGCCCTGCGGGCCGGCAGAGGACCGGCTGTAGTGCTCGAGCATCAGGTCTTCGCGCGCGTGCAGATCGGCAACCTGGTGCGCCGAATCGTCGGTGTCAAGCCGGGGCTCGGGGAAGGCTTTGGTTACCTGCTGAAGCTGTTCCTGCTGCATCTCCGCGTTGCTGGCCAGGTTTTTGAGACCGTTCGCGGCGGGAACGTCGTTCGCAGCCATATGCCACTTATTCGCCTTGCCGTCCTCTTTCTCCCACAGGTTGTTAACCGCGCGGCCCATCGCCCAGCAGAGCGCAAAGAACACGAAGAGACTGCCGAAAAGGCCGGCGAGGAACACGGCGATGCCGCGAACGTTAACGTCTGTCGTCTCGTAACCCGGGTTGTCGGGATTGAACTGGTCGCCAGGCGTAGAGCTGTCGGCAATGTCCCGTCCCGCATCGTGTCCTTCGTGGCGCTTGCCACCACCCTCAGTGTGCATGTTCCGGCTCCAGAATCTCTTCCAAGTGCGGATCATTGACCGCGACCAGAGGCCGCTCCATCAATTTCGTTATGTAATAAGCCACCCAGATGCCCAACATCGCGACCGGTACCGTGAAGTAGGCAAGGATGCTCAGTGGTTCGCCGACCAGATTGCCTGCCGCATTCTTGAAGTTCGGCTCGACGATCCAGAACATGTCCACTAGGCGGGCGAACAGCATCCAGCAGGTGATCCAGATCATCTTGGTCTTGTTTCGCTTCAGGTCGCGCGAGAGCAGCAGCGAGAACGGAATCAGCCAGTGTGCAATGAAGTCCAGCGAGCAGATCGTCCACCAGCCGCCGTGAATGCGCGCCAGATACCACGGAATCTCATCGGGCAGGTTGCCGGACCAGATGATCAGGAACTCCGCAAACGTGAGATAGATGTTCAGCATCACGAATGCGAACAGGAATTTACCCAGATCATGCTGTTCCGTCTTGCGCAGGAAAGTGCGCATCGGCTCGTAGCGGGAGAGCAGGATCACCGAAAGAATGGAAAACGCCAGCACACCGTAACCCTCGGCAACCAGGAACTGGAGTCCCCAGATCGACGAATACCATGTCACGTCCAGCGCTTTGATCCAGACGACTGCGCCCACAGTCATCAGAATCACGTAGATCAGGATGCCCGGTCCGCTCAGGTTCTCAAATTTCGTCCGCCAGTATTCGTAGCTTGCCTCGGTGCCCCGTGCGGGATCCGCATCACGCTCGACCGACCACTTGTTCAGCAGGTACATGAACAGCAACAGGATGGCGAAGATACCAACCGACTCCACAACCAGCATCGACGGGTTGAGCATCGGCCGCTTGAAGTTCGCGGTCAGCGCCTGCTCCTTGTCGATAATGCCCTGGGCGAACGCTGCCTGCGTGCTCTCCGCGGTCGGATAGGCCACCCACTGGTACAGGTGCTTGCCAAAGAACGGAATGAGAATAGGCACGAGCAGGAGCGCGACCAGCGGCAGGGTGCGCGTCATCGCCTCCAGCGGACGGCGCAGCAGCAGGCCCCACTTGCCGCCTGAGACGTACTGCAGCATCAGCATAACCAACGCACCGCCGGCCAGGTTGAAGCACGTCATATAGCCCGCGAGATACGCGCGCAGCAGGTGGTTGCGTCCTTCATGGGTCACGCAGAAGAAGAGGCTGAGGACGCCGAAGATGGCGCCGACGATCAGCGCGCGCATTCTCCACGCCGCCAGCTCAGCAGGAGCTGCCAGCGACTGCGGAAGCACACGCGGTGCGTGGGCGTGGTTGCCGTGGTCTCCGTGATGTTCCGTTGCAGATGACATTCGTTTCAGCTCTCGTTGTAGTTACGCTTCTACCGCTTGTTGGGTCCTGCAGGGGTCGTCGGCCTTTCGAGCGCGCGAGGCGCAGGCTGGCCGATGGCATTCTTGTCGTTCGGATTCGCAAGCTCCGGAATTCCGTTGTCCTGATTGTTCGGCGTGCCGTAGACCGCCGTCGGCGGCATCTTCCAATCCTTCGCCATATCTGCCGGCAGGCCTTCGCGCTCCGCGATATTCCCGAGAGGCTCAAACTGCGCGCCCGCCGCGGCGTCGGACTCCTGCGCGTGCTGGCTGAGTTGCAGCGCCTTGATATAGGCCACGATCGCCCAGCGGTCCTGCGTCGGAATCTGGCTCGCGTACTCCGGCATCGCGCCGTAGCCATTCGTCATGACGTAAAAGAAGTGGCCAAGGGGCGCCGACATCATCCGTGCGGTATGAAAGTTGCCCGCGGGACGATAGCCTCGCATCACAATCATTCCCTCGCCGTTGCCCACACGCGAGTGGCACGGCGTGCAGTAGACGTTGAACCGCTCCTGTCCGCGTTCCAGCACCTGTTGGCTCACCGGGAAGGGCATCGCATCACCCTCTTTGCCGTTCATCATTCCGGTGTAGAAGTAGCTGTTCTCGCGAAGCTGCCCACGCGCTACAGTGTTCTCCACTTGCGGGCGCACCGAGCGGCCGTCTGCGAAGAACTGCGTGCCCCGCTGCGGAATGAACTTTGGCTGATCATGCATGTCCTGGCGGCATCCGGCGAGCGTAAGCGTCGCCAACAAGGCCACCGAAGCTGCTGCGGTCCGTCGCATGCTGTTTCCTGTTCCCCGTTCCCTGCTCCCTGGCCTCACAGCTCGACCTCCACCACCGACGCCGGCGCAAACTCCTCGAGGAAGGCCCGGGTCTCCATGATTCCGAACTGCGGGTCCGCCGCCTCCAGGCAAAGGAAGAACTTATCGGTCGTGGCGCCGCTGCGGAAGTTGGGCGCATTGAAGACCGGATGATAGAGCTGGGGCATTCCATTCAGCGCCACCATGCCGAAGGCCGCCGAAAGTCCGGAGAACAGAATCGTCCACTCGTACGCGGGAATGATGAACGCCGGCCAGGAGAACAGCGGACGCCCCGCAATGTTCAGCGGATAGCTCCACACGTTGATCCACGTCTCCATCAGGAAAGCCGTGGTCACGCCTAGCACTCCGCCGATGAGGGTCAGCAGCGGCACACGGTTCTGGTGGAAGTCGAGGGCTTCGGCTGCCTCCTCCACCGGGTACGGCGTGTAACACTCCATCCTGCGGTAGCCCTCGGCGCGCGCGGCTTCAGTTGCGCGCACCAGCTCCCCCGGAGTATTGAACTCCGCCAGCAGGCCGTAAATACCTTCCCGCACTGGCATTAGGTCGTCTCCTCCACTACGGTCTCAGCATCCGGCCCGCCCCGATGCACTTTGGTCTGCGGAAGCATCATGCGAATCTCCGACATGGGAATCATGGGCAGGAAGCGAACGAACAGCAGGAACAGGAACGTGAACAATCCCCAGGTTCCAATGAATGTCAGGTAATCCCACGTGGTCGCGCGATACGTGCCCCAGCTACCCGGCAGATAATCCCGATAGAGCGAGGTCACGACGATCACGAAGCGCTCGAACCACATTCCGGTGTTCACCACGAACGACAGGAAGAACAGGTAACCGGCGTTGACGCGCAGCTTGCGGCTCCAAAGCGTGGTCAACGGGATCGCAAGGTTCGTCAGGATCAGCATCCAGTAGGACCAGCCCATTGGACCGAACATGCGGTTCCACATCATGAAGTACTCCCAGTGGCTGGCGGAGTACCACGAGATGAAGACTTCCATACCGTAGCCGTAACCCACGATCAGGCCCGTGCCCAACATGACCTTCGCCATGTTGTCGAGGTGCCGCAGTGTCACCAGGTCTTCCAGGTGATAGAACTTGCGGATCGGGATCGCCAGCGTCAGCACCATCGCAAACCCGGAGTAGATAGCGCCGGCGACGAAGTAGGGCGGGAAAATGGTTGTGTGCCACCCCGCCATGGCCGCCACAGCAAAGTCGAAGCTGATGACCGTGTGTACGGAGAGCACGAGCGGTGTCGAAAGGCCCGCCAGCAGCAGCGAGGCGGTCTCATACCGCATCCAGTGGCGGGTCGAGCCGCGCCAGCCCAGAGACAG
>Ga0070658_10004118_pt1 | contig 11919 bp, 11 predicted proteins | sample KBSC13metaG_FD_64664 | JGI IMG/M metagenome (GOLD analysis project Ga0070658, IMG submission 64664) | Corn rhizosphere microbial communities from Kellogg Biological Station, Michigan, USA - KBS C1-3 metaG | ecosystem: Host-associated > Plants > Roots > Rhizosphere > Soil ... | reverse complement strand
CGGATGGCGTATCCATGGCGGAGCAAAGCACGGGTGTCGATATCCCATGGTGAAGTCCGTAACCGTCTGCATACTCGGGATGGCGGCGATTCCCTGGGCCGGGACGCAGGTAATCCACGTGGACGCGCGCGAGGTCGTGTTGGACGTGACCGTGACGGACGGGAAAGGGGCGCCCGTACAGGGGCTGACCAAAGACGATTTTTCGATTACGGATGAAGGCAAGCCTCGGGCGATTACGTCGTTTGCGGTCGCAACCGCGTTCGCGCCGATTTCGGGTATGCCGACACCGCTGCATTCTGCGCCTGAGCCGGGTGTGGGCCGTGAAGCTCCCGCGGTGGGGCACTCGACCGCGATCATTCTCGATGAAGTCAACAGCTATATGGAGGACGCGTATCAGGCGCGAAAGAGCGTAACGGATGTGATGGCGAAGATTCCGCCGGATGAGCGAATCGCGCTTTATGCGATCGTGCGCCATCAGGGTTTGGTTTTGTTCGCGGACTACACGGCCGATCGCGATGCGTTGCGCCACGCGTTGACCAATCATCGGCCGGCGTGGATGCGGGCGAATACAAGGTCCCCTATGGATGCCCGCGGCGGGAACGAACTCGATCCTCCCGCAGGCGCGCCGCAGGATGAACGTTGCGCAAGCGCATTCGGTCTGAGTCCGGCGGATACGACCGGGGGCGATCAGGACATGCCGCCATGGAGCGGCCCGTTGGCAACGTGTAGTGAGTTGTTCGATGCATGGCATAGTAATGCCGATGAGGCAAGGCTCTCTCTGCGGACGCTGGCCGAGCAGCTTACGCCAATACCCGGACGCAAAAGCATTTTCTGGATTACGGAAGCCTTTCCGCGATGGCTGATCCATGGCGCCGATGCGGTCGCGTGGGATAAGACGCTTCACGAACTGAACGAAGCCAATGCGGCGGTGAACACAATTGACATACGCGGCCTCATCTCTTACGGTCAGCCGGCGACGGGCGCGATTTCGACGATGATTCAGATCGCGGAGAGAACTGGTGGGAAGGCATATTTCAATCGCAACGATTCGGATGGCGCGCTGGAGCAGGGAATTACGGCGTCGCGGCTGATCTACACGCTGCGCTTTGCGCTTCCGGACAGTGAACGCGATAAGAAATTTCACGCTCTGAAGGTCAAGGTGAACCGGCCTCATGTGGAGGTCTACGCGCGGCAGGGTTATTATGCGGGCGGTGAGGAGAAGGCCGCGGATCTGATCACGTCGAAGATCGAAGGCGCGGGGCTGGAATCGAGCGCCGCGAAGTCCGCGAGTGCAGCGCCTCTCAAAGCATTCGTTCAGCTTCCGTATTTCTACACGGGCGCCAATCGCGCGAGCGTGCATCTCGCGCTGCAAATGGAAGATTCCGGCGTGTTGAAACGGCAGACGGAGATTGTGGGCGTTGCGCTGCGCGATGGCGCGGAGGCGTCGCGCTTTGCGGACACGATCGCGCCGGAGAGTGGAGGACGCTACGAGCATGCGTTCACGCTTGCGTCCGGAACCTACACGCTGCGGATCACCCTCGGGTCGGGGACATCGGTGCTGGGCGTGAAGGAAGTTCCGCTGAAGATCGCGCCATGGAGCGCCGGCGCTTTCGGGATGGGGCAGATTGCGCTGAGCCTCGGCGCAACCGCGGTTTCCGGTCCGCCGCGTATGGGCGCGCTGATCGCGGCAGGGCATGAATTCAGTCCTGTTGCGCATGCGAGTTTTCAGAAGTCCGACCGGGTCTATCTGTATACCGAATTCGAAGATGCGGCCAACCCGGCCGGCCTCATCATGCAGTATCGTGTCGTCGATGCCGCGACAGGCGCGGTGAAACTGGACGCGCCGAAGGGAAGCGTTTCTACGTTCGTGCGGCCCGGAAATCCAGTGGTACCCGTCGCAACGGTGATACCTTTCGAGAAATTGACGCCCGGTTCATACAGGCTGGAGGTATCGGCAGGTCACGCCGGAGCGGCAGAGACACTGAGCCGTTCGATTGATTTCGAGGTCCGTCCATGAAAAAATTCTGTTTCCTTTTGGGGGTGACTGCTTCCGCGCTGCACGCCCAGGGCGTGATTCGTGTGGAATCGCGCGAAGTGCTGGTGGACGTGACGGTCACGGGAAAGGGCGATACGTCGAACCTGACGGCGAAGGATTTCTCCGTGTCCGAGGACGGCAAGCAGCAGAAAATCACCAGCGTGACACGAGCCGCCACGGACAGGGATGCGGGCCCGAAGCACTTCGTGATTTATCTGGATTTCAGTATGCTGCCGCTCGATCTCCAAGCGCAGAGTGAGCAGGCGGCGGCGGGTTTCGTGGATGCCATGGTGAGTCCGGACCGGTATATGGCGGTGGCTTCGTTCGCCGCGGCAGGGCCGGTTGTCCGGCAAAATTTCACGAACGCAAAAGAGCCACTGAAAAAAGCAGTGGTGGTCCCCTTGAATCCGAATCCTGTACAGGTCACCTCCCCGAGTTTCCTGGGGGCCGCTCAGCCTCCGGTCGTGAATCAGGTGCGCAACTCACTCATGGCGGTCTGTGAGTCACTGCAGGGCAGCACGGGAAGGACATCGCTCATCCTGTTTACGGGTGCGGCCGTAGCGTCGGTCTCGGAATTCGAACCGCTGACGAAGGCCTGCAATCGATCGAATACGGCTATCGATGTGATTGTGGCTCCCGGTGTAGCGGAGACCAGAAACGCGAGCGAGTTTGGCCGGGGAAACATGCAGATGAGAGGCGCGGCGGTGCAAACGTCGTCGCCGGCCACGCTGGCGCAATATCTGGCGGACTCCACGGGCGGCCGTCTGTTTCTGTTTTCTTCGAAGCTGCCCGAGGAATTGGCGTCGATTGCGCGCGAGCAGGATGACTCCTATCGTCTGGCGTATGTTCCTCCGCAATCGAAGGAAGGCTCCTGTCACGCGCTCCGGGTCCACACGAGCGTGCGGGGCGCGGAGTTGCGGGCGCGGCACGAATACTGCACCGAGAAAGAAGTGGATGTCGTCGCGGGGAAAATTGCGGGGCAGGGGCTGGAAGCGAGGGCTGGTACCGGGAACCTGACCGCGACAATGGCGCTTCCCTGGTTTTACACGGGCGCAAATCGCGCGAGCGTTCACCTGATCGTTGACGTGATTCCCGCGGGGATGAAGTTCGAAAAAGACAAGGACGGTCTGCATGGGCAGATCGATCTGGTGGGATCGGCGGTGAAGGCAGACGGCGGTACGGCCTCGCGGTTTGCCGATACCGTTGATCTCGACGCAGCGGATCAGCAGCAGGCTGACGCTCTGCTGAAGAGGCCATATCATTACGAGCACACGTTCAACATCGCGCCGGGCGATTACAAATTCCAGCTTTCGCTGGGAACGGGTCCGAACGCGGTGGCGAAGCTGGAAGCGCCGCTCTCGGTTGCGGCGTGGAGCGGGTCGGTTTTCGCGATTTCGTCGCTGGTGTTGAGCACGGAGACGCATCCGGTGGAGGGAGAAGGGTTGGGTGGCCGCCTGTTTCTGGAGGGCAAAGGGCCCCTGACGTCGGGCGGGCGGGTCTTTGTGCCGGCATCGAGCACAAAATTTCCGCGCAGCGCGCCGTTTTTTCTTTATACCGAGATCTATGACCCCAGGGCGGCCGAGGGCGTTCTGCTGCAATACCGGGTTCTGGACGCAAAGAGCGGCGAAATCCGCGCGGATTCGGGAGTAGCGGGCATTTCCAGCTATATTCGGCCGGGAAATCCGCTGATTCCATTCGCAACGCGGCTTGCGCTGGACAAGTTGCCCGCGGGCGCGTACCGGCTGGAAGTGAAGGCCGGGATGCAGCCGGACTCCATGACGGCGGTGCGAAGCCTCGATTTCGAGCTGGAGTAACAGATTGGCCTCGAATTGTTGCGGATTTCACGCATTCTCTCCATTCAAAATTTGAATTGGACCACTGGCGCCAATGGCCCGTAGACTGGGGGTTCAGGTCCTCACCAGGCCCTCATTTATGGCACCTACAATGACGGAACCAGGCCCCAGTCAGGTCGATCTTCTACACCGGATCAGCAGCATCGTCAGTTCTGCTCAGGATTTGGAAGCAATCCTGAAAGAACTGGTCAGTCTGGCGATCAATGTGACGAATTCGGATGCTTGTCTGGTCTATCTGATCGACAAGGCGACGAATGAAGTCGTACTGCGGGCATCGCAATTGCCGCACGACGCCGAAATTGGAAACGTGCGCCTGAAGATTGGTGAGGGGATCACCGGATGGGTGGCCGCGCATAATTCTGTGGTGGCGCTGGGGCGGAATGCGTCGGCTGATGCGCGTTTCAAGAGCTTCAGTTCGCTGCCCGAGGACACGTATGAAGCCTTTCTTTCGGTGCCGCTGGTGAGCGGCGGCGAACTGATCGGCGTGATTAATGTGCAGCATCGGGAGGCCCATCAGCACTTATCCGATGAAGTGGCGCTGCTCACGTTTATTGGCGAGCAGATGGGCGGGCTCATCGGACGGCAGAAGTTGGCGGACCGGTCCGTGAGCTCGGTGAAGCGCATGGAGACGCTGGCGGCGGTTGCGCAGACGATTTCGGCCGAGAGCTATCTGGAGCGGATTCTGCAGGCGATCTCCGAGATGGTGGCGGAAACGCTCGGTTCGGCAGTGTGCGCGATTCTCCTGGTGGATGAGGAGAAGAAAGAGCTGATGGTGAGCGCGGCGCGGTGCTTGTCGCCGGATTATATGAACCGCCTGCCGATTCGCATGGAAGGGTCGCTGCCAGAGGCTGCGATGCGCGATCGGCGGCCGGTGGCGATTCGGGATATCGGGCTGGAAAACCAGTACAGGTATCCGGAACTGGTGCGGAAATCCGGGCTGGTTTCGGCGCTGGCGGCGCCGCTGCTCTCAACGGGAAAGGCCATCGGGGCGATTGTGATCTACACGCAGGAATCGCGGATGTTCACCGATGACGAAGTCGGGTTTCTGACAGTAGTGGCGGGGCAGGCGGCGATTGCGATTCAGAACGCGCGGCTGATGTCGGAAACGCTCGATATGAAGCGGACCCTCGAAGCGCGCAAGGTGATTGAGCGGGCGAAGGGTATTCTGCAGTTCCGCCATGGGCTTACGGAGGAAGAGGCTTATCTGCGGCTGCGGAATGAAAGCCGGCGCCTGCGGCGCTCCATGCGGGATCTGGCCGAGGCGGTGATTCTTGCGGACGATCTGAACCGCAAAGACGGGGCGGCCCGGCCGGTGGTGCGGGACGATCGGGACATTACCTAGATGAGCGCCTGGAGGGTCGCCTGCGACAATGAAATTTCGCTCGCATGCGGCCTTTTGAGCCACTTTTTCGCAATCCGCACATCCTGACGATCGTCGCGAATTTCTATCCGCGTAAGTACGATGAGGCCGCGTTTCCCAAACAGCGGCGGCTCATTCAGACGGATCCCGATACGAAGGTGCTGGTCGAGACCCAGCGCCCGCATGGCGAGGCGAAGGGCCACGTCGTGATGGTGCACGGGCTTGAGGGCTCGGGGGAATCCGGCTACATCGTCAGCATGGCGTGGGCGGCGGTGAATGCAGGATTCATCGCCCATCGCTTCCACATGCGGACGTGCGCGGGCACGGAGAACCACTGCAAGACGCTGTATCATGCCGGCCTGACGGGCGATCTGCGTTCATTCCTGACGCAACTGCGCGCAGAGGGCAGCGGCGAAAGCGAACTGCCGATTTTCCTCGTTGGCTATTCGCTGGGCGGCAATGTGGTGGTGAAGCTCGCGGGCGAACTGGGGGAGACGGATCTGATTCAGGGCGTCTGTGGTGTTTCGGTGCCGCTCGTTCTTGCCCGCTGCACGAAGCGGATGCAGGATCGGGACAACCGGCTCTACGAGCGGCGATTCGTCAAGCGCATGAAGAAGCGAATGGTGGCGACGGGGCGCTATACAGAGGCGGAACTGGCTCATTTGAATACCATCTGGGATATCGACGACCAGGTGACGGCTCCATCGTTCGGGTTTCGGGGCGCCGCGCATTACTACGAAACACAATCCGCGATCAACTTCGCGCCGCGTATTCGGGTCCCGGCGCTGCTGATCCAATCAAAGGACGACACCTATATCCCGTTTGAAATGTACAGCGATCCGGCGCTGGCGGCGAATCCGCACATACGGCTGCTGACCACCGAGCACGGCGGGCACCTCGGGTTCCTGCAGCGGCGGGGGCGGCCACGGTTCTGGCTGGACGGTACGGTACTCGAATTCCTCGAGAGCCACTTGCAAACTCCGGCCAATGTGGGCCGTAATACTCAGTGTGGCGATTGATTTCACTCGGCTCGTAGCGGATAACCAGGCAATGGTATTCAGCCTGGCGCTGCGGTTCATGCGGAATCGCGAGGTTGCTGAGGAAGTGGCGCAGGAGGTTTTCCTGCAATGCTACCGGCAGATCGACCGGATTGAAGACGAAGCGCACGCGTGTTCCTGGCTGCGCCGCACGGTTTGCCACCGGTCGATTGATGAACTGCGAAAGCGGCGGTTCCGGCCAGCGATCGGGCTCGATGAGGTTCCGGAGCCCGCGTCGGTGGACGCACTCCCGGACATGCTGTTGCGCGACCGGATCCGAGGTCTGGTGGAAGCCCTGCCGGAGAAGGCTCGAATGGTGGTGGTGCTTCGGTATCAGGAAGACCTGGCGCCGGCGGAGATCGCCGAGACGCTCGATATGCCGATCAGCACGGTGAAGAGCCATCTGCACCGGTCGCTCACGCTGCTGCGCGGGCGGCTGGAAAAGAAAGGCATTTCGCTCGTGCGGCGCGGCGGAGAGATTCCGCTCTCAGAGGTTTGTTTATGAGTGAACACAGGCTGGAAGACGAACTCCGGAGCGCACTGCGGCGCGAGGAACCGCCGGCGGGCTTTGCGGCGAAGATTCTGGCGCAGACGGTGGGCGGTCCGGCTCTGCATCTGGTTCCGCAGCGCGGCCGCTCGTGGTTTCAGCGGCCCGTGGGGCTGGCGATGGCGGCGGCTCTGGCGGCGATGGCGATTGTACCGGCGGTGATGGTGGAACAGCACAGGCGCGAGCAGGAGCGTGGGTTGAAGGCGAAGCAGGAGTTGCTCACTGCCCTGGCGATTACGCGCCAGCAGTTTCAGCAGGCGAAGGCAAGGGTGGAGCGGGCGACGGGAGAACAACGATGAAAGCGATGCGGAAAATACTTCTTCCCGTAGTAGCTGGCCTTTGCCTCGCGGGCGCGGCGGCGGCGGAGGATTTCGATCTGAAGGCTCTCGACAAGCTGGGTGAGCATGCGGCTTCGACGGCGAATGTGACTCTGAATGCCGACGTGCTCCGTCTGGGGGCGGCATTTCTTTCGGCCGACGGCGACTCTGATGCGGAGGCCATCAAATCCCTGATTGGCAAGCTGAAGGCCATTTATGTTCGAGCGTATAAGTTCGATCGAGCCGGACAGTATTCCGACGCGGATCTGGCAGCGCTGCGCTCTATGCTCTCCGCGCAGAAGTGGATAGCGGTGGTGGATGCGCGGGAGCACGATGAATCCAGCCAGATTTATTTCCTCACGAAGTCGAACGGCAAGCTGGGCGGAGTTGCGGTAATCGCGACGGAACCGAAAAAGGTCACTGTCGTGTACATCGACGGGGAACTGGATCCGGGCGATATCGCAAAGCTGAGCGGCAACATGGGGATTCCGGAGATCCACGACCTCGACAGGATCAGGAAGGGCGATAATAAAAGCGGGAAATGACTTTTTTCACCGCCGCTGTAATGATGCTGGCGCTTCTGCAGGCGCCGAAACAAATTCCGGCGACCTTCACCGGGACGTTCCAGGGCATTGAAAGCGGCGGACACCTGGTGCTGGAAGTGGAGGGCGGGCATCAGCTTCGCATGTTCGTCCTCGGATCGACGAAGTTCATCCGGGACGGCAAGACGGTCAAATCATCCGAGTTTCACGATGGTGATCCGGTTTCGGTAGACGCCGAGCGTGACGCCCGCATGAACCTGGTTGCGCTCAGGGTGGAAAAGACCAAACCTACGCCTCCGGGCGCGAAGGAGAAGCCTCCGGAATGATGCGCGTTCTGCTCGCGCTGGCTCTGGCGGCGGGGTTCACGTTCGGGATGCAGGAGCCGGATGCGAATCAGGAGCCGGTCTATGTATTCGGCACCTCGGTGGTGATTCCTTCCGGCTTGCAGGGCGCCATTTACTATATTTCTCACTCCGAGAAGAATCTGCTGGATTTCGATAAAGGAAAGCCGCGCGGGACGATCTATACGACATCGCTGAACATTCCGCCCCAGGATTACAAGCTCGGATTCCCGGGGATTTCGGACCGGCTTGAATGGTTCGCGATCGACTATCGCGGGAAGTTCTGGGTGGGAGACGCGGGCGATTACCGGTTTGAGCTGATGGCCGACGATGGCGCGATGCTCTACGTGGATGGGCAGCTTGTGATTGACAACAGCGGGCTGCATCCGCCAGTGACTTTGCATGGAAAGGTGGGTTTGCGCGAGGGCACCCACATGATCCGCGTGTCGTACTTCCAGGGACTCAAGTATCAGGTGGCGCTGGTGCTGAAGATTGCGCGTCCTGGCGAAGAATACAGCGTATTCAACACGAATGACTTCAAGCCGCCCGCCACGTTCACCGGTCCAGGCGACGCGAAATAGAGGTCAGGCAAGCCGGCGCAGCGCCAACACCGCATTCAGGCCGCCGAACGCGAAGGAATTCGAAATCGCATATTCGCCGTTCCACGCGCGGGATTCGTTGGGAACATAATCGAGATCGCATTCGGGATCCGCCTCGCCGTAGTGGATCGTCGGAGGGATGAATTGTTCGCGCAGAGCGAGAATCGCGGCGGCGGATTCGATCGCGCCCGCGGCGCCCAGCGTGTGGCCGTGCATCGATTTGGTGGAGGAGACGGCCAGCCGCTCGGCGTGGCCGCCAAATGCGAGGTGAATCGCCCAGGTTTCCGTCGCATCGTTCACGGTCGTGCCGGTGCCGTGCGCGTTCACGTAGCCGATCGCTTCGGGCGCTAACCGGGCATCCGCGAGAGCGCGTGAGATGGCGCGCGCGGCGCCCTCGGCGGAAGGCTGAGTGACATGATGGGCATCGCTCGACATGCCGACGCCTGCGATTTCGGCGAGCGGCTGCGCGCCTCGCGCCCGCGCATGTTCCAGCGATTCGATCACCAGCATCGCCGCGCCTTCGCCCAGCATCATGCCGTTGCGTTCTTTTGAAAAGGGGCGGCAGATTGTAGGAGAAACGACGCGCATCGCTTCCCAGGCGAGGAGCACGCCTTCGCTGAAGGTCGCCTCGCTGCCGCCGGCAAGCGCGACATCGCACATGCCGGTGCGCACCATATTTGCGGCCAGGCCGATGGCATGATTCGACGAGGCGCAGGCCGTGGCGACGGTGAACGACGGGCCAGTGATTCCGAATTCCATGGCGAGCGCGCTCGCTCCCGCATTCGCCATCGTCTTCGGGATGGTCATGGGGTGCGGGCGTGGACGGCCGCGCCGGTACACTTCGACAAATCCCTTGTCTTCAGTCGACTGGCCGCCGATGCAGGAGCCGGTGACAATCGCGGTGGATTCGCGCAGCTCCGGCGTCCATTCGATCCCGCTGTTGCGAATAGCTTCGCGCCCGGCGATCACGGCGAACTGGGCGAAGCGGTCCAGCATGTCCGCGGCTTTTGGATCGAAGTGATCGATGGCGTTGTAATCGCGCACCTGCGCGGCGGTGGTGAAGCGCATGTTCCAGGCTGCGCCGCCCGGTTCGGGATTGTGGAGGGGGCTCGCGCCATCGCGTCCGAGCCGGAGCGAATCGCGGAACTCCGCGAGATTACGACCAATGGCACAAAGAACGCCAATGCCGGTGACAACGGCACGGCGCATCAGGCGGCCTTCGGTCCGTCGGGGCTCTCCGCGACCAGCTTGTGCATGCCTTCCACGATGTCGCGTACGGACCGGATATTCTTCATCTCTTCATCCGGAACGTTAACGTTGAATTCGTTTTCCAGCGCGAAGACAATGTTGACGGCGTCCATGGAGTCGATGTTCAGCTCTTCGAAGCTGCTCTCGACGGTAACCACCGACACGTCTTTCTTCTGGTTGTCGGCGATGATTTTCAGGACGCGGTCGGTGACGCTGTCCTGTCCGGCGTGAGTGGGTTGGCTGGCCATAGCAGTTGGGATATCGTCTCAAAATGATATCCTGCCTCGGCCAGCGACGGAATGACGCGGCGCAGGGCTTCGATCGTGGGGGTGATGTCGGGATTCGCGGCCAGCTCGCGGCCGTCATGGAGGCAGATGATACCTCCATCGCTGACACGAGAAAGAATACGGTCGGCGATGGCGTCCGCGGAAAGCTTCCAGTCGAGGCCGATAACGGTCCACATGATGCCCCGAAGTCCGAGTTTCGCCTGCATCTGGCGGAATCCGAACCAGCGCACGCCATAGGGGGCGCGCATCAGCGTGGGCGTAAAGCCGGTGGCGTCTTCAATGACGGATTGGGCTCGGGAGAAATCGGCTTCGATCAGGCGCGCCGGTTTCAGGGCGAAGTTGATGTGGGCGTGCGAATGATTGCCGATTTCATGGCCGGCGGCCAGGACTTCGCGCGCGATCTCCGGGTGTCGTTTGACGTTCACGCCGATCTGAAAGAAGGTCGCGGGAACGTGATGCTGCTCGAGGAGGTCCAGAACCCGGGGCGTGGAGGGCGTCGGGCCGTCGTCGAATGTGATCGCGATGGCTTTGCGGCCGGGCTGGCCGCGCCAGAAGGAGTGGTCGAATACGAAGGAGGAACGTCCGCGCACTGCCCACGCTGTCGCGGCAAATCCTGCGGCCAGTCCCGCCGCGGCTGTGATCTTTTTGCTCAAACGATTTCTTCGCTCACGGGATCCCAGCGCACGGTGCGCTGCTGGAGATAGCTTTCCACTGCCATGTGGCAGGCAACCGAAACCCGATAGCCGAGTTCGAACGGGCACGCGGTTTCGCCGCCGGTCCGGATGGCATCGAGGAAATTCTGCATGTGGGCGCGCGGCACGGTGGGTGTCTGGCCCATGAGTTCCGCGCCTGCGGGACGGTTGACGCGCTGCGGGATGTAGCGAATCTGCTGCCCGCGCGCGATAGTGCCGTGCGTGCCGAGCACGTCTTCAGTGACGCCCGGATAATTATTGCCGAAACCGGATTCCCAGGTGAACAGCATCTCTTCCGGCATCTCGAGCGCGATGTTCATCGTGTCCGGGACCTCGCGGCCGTCTTTCCACAAATAGATGCCGCCGGTCATGGTGGCCGCGGCCGGAACGCCGAGATCCAGAACCTTGCTCCAGAAGGCGAACTGGTGGCTCATGTTCTCGTGGACATTGCCGCCGGAGTAATCCCAGAACAGGCGCCAGTTGACGAGACGGTCAGGATCGAAGTCGCGCGCTGGCGCGCCGCTGAGGAAGCGATCCCACGCCACGTTGACGGGCGTCATATCCGGATAGATGGGACGAGTCCACTGTGGTTTGCCCGCGGGCGTGTTGCGATGCATGCGGGCGTGGATCGAGGTGATCTGTCCGACGGCGCCGCTTTGCAGATAGCTGAGGGCGTCGGCGACGTGGCCCGACGAGCAGGCCTGATGGCCGACCTGAACAACGCTGCGCGGCGAGCGTTCGCGGGCCGCCCGCATCTGCTTCGCGTGGTCGACCGTGAACGCCATGGCCTTTTCCTGATAGACGTGCTTGCCGGCGTCCATAGCGGCGACGAAGCATTCGGCGTGGAGGTGCTGCGGGGTGGCAATCAGAACAGCATCGATCGATTTGTCTTCGAGCAGGACGCGGTAGTCGGCGTGGCCGGCGAAATCGGAGCGGTTTCCGGCGAGGCTGCGGGCTTCTTCGAGGCGGCGGGAATAAACGTCAGCCGCGGCGACGAATTCGGTATCCGGGCACGCCATGGCTTCGCGTGTGAGTTGCACGCCACGTTCGCCCATCCCGAT
>Ga0070658_10004116_pt1 | contig 11923 bp, 9 predicted proteins | sample KBSC13metaG_FD_64664 | JGI IMG/M metagenome (GOLD analysis project Ga0070658, IMG submission 64664) | Corn rhizosphere microbial communities from Kellogg Biological Station, Michigan, USA - KBS C1-3 metaG | ecosystem: Host-associated > Plants > Roots > Rhizosphere > Soil ... | reverse complement strand
TTTTGAGCCGCTTCCATCTTACCGGCCTTCGCGAGAATCAGGATCTTGTCCTCGAGTGGATCGCAGACGTCGCCGTCTTGCGTTTCGAATGCGGCGAGCAGTTGGAGCAATTGCTCATTGTTCGGTAGCTTCTTAACGCTATCCTTGAGACTGTCGAAGTCTTTTGCCGCAGCATCGTCCGCGGCGTATTTCGCGTCCCAATCCGCCTGACGTCGCATGAAGACGTAGGCCATTGCCGATTTTGCCATGTTCGTGCTAGCAAGTGAAGCGTCTTTCGCCAATATCACGCACTTGCTCGCTTCCGCTCCGGTGGTGCTGACGCTGTGCATGTAGACCTGGGTTTGATGCACCGCGCGGTAATACGCCACCAGGCCGAGGCCGATCACAATGCCAAACGTGATCAGCAGTTTGGCAAAGATATTCAGATTCTTATATCCATCCATCGATAATCATCCTTCGTAAATCAGTTTTGACCTAGCCCTCCAATGGGGGCAAGAGTCCAACCCGCCAAGGTTTACCAGGTGTATTGAGGTTGCCGCTTACCAGCGGATCGAGTATCCGGTGCCGACGAAATAGTCCTGGGCGACTCCGTTGGCTCCCTTGCCGGCGCGGATGTCGAACTGTCGATCCTTGCTGAAGAGGTAGGTCAGGCCGCTGTCTACGTAGTTTGAGTTAGGTGACTGAACGTCGCCGGGGTAGAAGCCGTAGTATTCGAAGTACGAGCCCCAGCGCTCGCTGATCGAATAGCCGAACGACGCGCTGGACGCCCACTGGGTGAACCGTCGACCGCCCGAGCTTGCATTGGCGATGTTGACGTTGGCCGTCATGTCCCACTTTTCAGAGAGATCCCACCCGGCACACAACTTGGCCTGGGGCTGGAGGTTGTTCTCGCGAAAGTCCTTGCCGCCGGTCGGGAGCGACGTCAGGAGGATCACGCTCAGGTTCGGGGTCGACCAGCCGTGCTTCTTGGTGGGTTCGGAGAGCTTGTACTTGAGGCCGATTGCCGTATCCTGGACACCCGAAACATTGCCGCCAGGGCCGCGGTCGGTTTCAAAGGAGTTGACGTAGAACCGGGCCTCGATTTTCTTGCCGGCCGGGACGCGATAAAGGAACTCGCCGAACGTCTGCTGGTGGTCGTCTTTGTTGGCGGCGTACGTGTAGCCGAGCTCGAGTTGGGGATGGCCGGGCGCGACGGTCTCGGTGCTTTCCGTGAAGTCCGGCCGGTCGGTGACGATCGAGTCGTCACCGGCGATGGCCTTTACCGAGGGGAAAGCGAGCGCGATGCCCGATATTGCGATAACTGCGTATACCTTTTTCATTTTAGACATGTCCTTTTAGGTTCGTAGTTTTCTGACTGCCTTCCCCTTCGGGAGGGGCCGGAGTACGTTCTTGCTGATGTTATGCTGCGAGAGCCGGTTCTGTTTGCCGCGGCGATGTCGCGATATCACCGATGCCGGCGGCGAGGCGCTCGACGTCGACAATCAGGGCGACGCTTCCATCTCCCAGGATCGTTGCGCCCGCGACCCCCGCGATGTCGCCAAGATACGTGCCCAGCGACTTGATGACGACCTCCTGCTCTCCGGCGAGGCCGTCGACGGCGATTCCGATACGTCGAGTACCGGTCTTGACGACGACGATGTAGGCCTCGGCGTCGACTTTGCTGAGCTGCGCGATCGAGTGGCCGCCCGCGATCGACGCCTCCAGGTTGATGACAGGCACCGTCGATCCCCGCAGCACAATCACCGATTGGCCGCCGGCGGAACGCAAGTTGACGTCGTCTGAGTGCGTGCCGAGACGAATCATCTCGTCGACGGCGTTGAGCGGAAATACAAACGTGCCGGTGCCGGCGCGGACTGTGAGGCCGCGCACGATGGCGAGGGTCAAGGGTAATCGAATGGTGAAAACAGTGCCGTGACCGACCTTTGTGTCGAGGCTGATGCGACCGCCAATTCGCTCCAGGTTGGATCTCACAATGTCCATCCCGACGCCTCTTCCCGATATATCGGAAAGTTTTTCCGCCGTGGACACCCCAGAACGGAAAATCAGCATAAGAGCTTCCGCATCCGACATCGCGTCGGCTTCAGCCCTGGTGATAGATCCCTTCGAGACAGCGGCTTCCTTGATTGGACCGACCTTGATTCCACGGCCGTCGTCTACGATCTTGATGACGATATGGTTCTCTTCATGCCGGGCGGACAGGGTGATCAGGCCGGCAGGCGTCTTTCCGGCGGCTGCTCGACCGTCTGGGGGCTCGATGCCGTGGTCGACGGAATTGCGAAGCAAGTGGATCAACGGATCGCCGATGACTTCGAGAACCGAGCGGTCGAGTTCGGTTTCGCCGCCTTCGATGATGAGCCGCACTTCCTTGCCCGTCTTCTGGGCAAGGTCGCGCACCATGCGGGGCATGCGCTGGAAGACTCCGTCGATCGGGAGCATGCGTGCCTTCATGACCTGGTCCTGCAGCTCCGACGTGATTCGCGCGAGACGGTCCGCGCCTTCGACAAGCTGCTCGACGAGAGCGTCCTGTCGATAGCGCGATTTGAGGTCAGCCGCCATACGCGCTATCTGGGTGCGGTCGATGACCATTTCGCCGATCAGGTTGAGCAGATTGTCCAGGCGGGCGACGTCGACGCGGATCGTCTGCGACGTTCGCGCCTGCGGCTGCTGTGCTGTTGCGGCTGGCGTGTCCGTCGCCGGCTCACCGGGCGTTACAGCTGCTGGAGCATCCGTCAGGGTGGACGCGGCCTTCGCCTCTAGGGCATGTGCCTGAACGGACACGTGCTCAAGCTCTGAGATCCTGGCGAGGCAGGCTTCGACATCGGCGGTCTGGCAACTGCCGGCGAAGATGAGGTCGACCCGATTGTCGAACTCTTCCGCGTCCAGCTTGTCCTCATTTGGCGAGCAAACGAGCACCGTGCCCATCTCGCCAAGGCCGCCAAGCACCATGTAGGCCCGCACGGATTTCATGAGGCATTCCGTCGAGATCGTCACACTGACCCCGAAGACGTTCAGTCCGGATGCGACGGCCTGGTCGATGGCTGTCTGCTGGTAGTCCGTGATCTCGATATCGGCGGCGACGGCGTCGGCCCGCTCAGGTTCGCTTGCCGTCACCGCCGCTGCCGCGTCAGTCTGAACGCAAAGGCTCTCCAGCCGCTTGATTAAGGCGGCGACTTCCACACTGTGCTTCGCGCCCGGATCCCCCGTCGACGCAATCTCGTCGATGAGTGCCGTCAGGGTGTCGAGGCACTTGAGGAGTACGTCGACAGTCTCCGTCGTCGCGGTCTGTCGACCGTTGCGGAGGTTGTCGAGGATATCCTCCATGTGGTGTGTCAGGTCGCCCACCACCATGAAGCCCATGGCTCGGCTGGAGCCCTTAACCGTGTGCGCCGCTCGGAAGAGAGTTTGCAGAATCTCCGTCGACGTGTCGCCTCGTTCCATCTGCAATATGTTAGTTTCGAGCAGTTCAAGCTGTTCTCGCGCTTCGTCGAGGAACACGCCCATGTACTGCGTCATATCCTGTGTTGCCATAAGGGTTCCTTGCAAGTCAGGTTCGTCACACTTCGACCCGTTCGGTCCCACGACTGAAGTCATGGGCTAACGTGGAGACCGTCCTCCGGACGGGATAGCGCCAGGAATAGGTCGTGGCCAGTGATGTCGACGTGGTCCACGCCTATGAAAGACGTGGCTAACAGGCCTTCGGCCGAGCGCCCTCCGGACGCGATAGCGCCGTATGGGTCACTAGCCGATGATGTCGACGTAGATCTTCCGCTTCTCTTTCATGGCGGCGGCTTTGGCCACCTGGCGGATCGCGCTGGCGATGCGGCCGCCACGGCCGATGACCTTGCCCGTGTCGCCGGCGGCGACCCGCACTTCGAAGGCGGTGCAATCGTCACCGGCTGTCTCGGTGATCAGGACGTGTTCGGGATCGTCGACAAGGGACTTAACCAAATATTCAATCATTCCGCGCATTTCCATTTTCTGTTCCTTTCGTCAGTTAATAGCCGGACGCTCTAGTCGCCGGGCTCCGGCCCCCAACCCCCAATCCTGGGGAGCATGACCGACAGACATCGACAACTCGGTAGGCCGTGGTCGTAAATCGTTCTCACTTGCGGGCTTGGAGGCCCACGGTGATTGACATTTCGCCTTGCGCCAATGTGAGGGGCACGACGATTGCCGGGATCGAGAGAGTGCTGATCTTAACGTTGGTGCCGCGTATGATGGTAGGCGGCGTGATGTCGCAGATGTATCCGACTTCGGACAGCAGTGACATCGCGTGGCCGCTGATCATGTTGCCGAGTTCGGCGATGGCGCTCGCGGCGAGCTGATCGAACGTTTTGATCGGCTGCCCGAGCATTGTCGACGCGATCTTGTCGGCGACGATCATCGACATTCCGAAGATGACCTGCCCCTGAACCTGCCCCGTCACCCCGCAGACGATGTTACATTGATGGCTCGTGAACGTAGTCGGCTGCATCGCCAGGTTGCCCTTAACGGGCGCGCTTCCGAGGACCATTCCCATCACGGAAAACGACGCCTCGATAAAGGGGTTGATATATTCGACCTTCATAGTCATGTCCTCCCAGACCTGGCGTTAGCCGATCAGCTTTTTGATGCTTTGTAGAACGCGATCCGGTTGGAACGGCTTGACGATGAAGTCCTTGGCCCCAGCCTGTAGCGCTTCGATGACCATGTTCTTCTGGCCCATGGCGGTGCACATCACAACGTTCGCGTCGGGATGGCTTTGCTTGATTGTACGAGTGGCCGTGATGCCGTCCATGATCGGCATCGTAATGTCCATCAGGACCAGGTCAGGCCGTGTTGCAACGTACTTGTCTACCGCTTCTTGGCCGTTTGTTGCTTCGCCGGCGACCTCGTAGCCGTTGGCCACCAGAATGTTCTTGAGAGTAACGCGCATAAAGAGCGCGTCGTCAGAGATCAGTATCTTCTTTGCCATTATCATCCTCCTTGCGCGGCAATACGGGATTCCCAAAGTTTGAGAACATCGTCCGCATACGTGCGTGTGTTGATCGGTTTGGCGATCAGGCCGATGCAGCCAAGACGCTGAGTTCCCGAAGTCCTGTTTGGCTTCACGCCGTATGAGACGGCGATCATCGGCAGATCGTAGATTGTCACCATCGCCCTCAGTATCGCGTTTCGATCCTCGTAGGTCGTGTCGTAAGGCATGACGTCGGCGATGACCAGGTCCGGATTCTCCGTCGTGATGTACTTCATCCCATCCACGGCGCTGCGGGCATGCATGACGGTAAAGCCTTTAAGAGCCAGCAGGTCGGTCTGCATGAGCAGATCCGCCGGGTTCTCGTCGACGATCAGCACTTTCATCGCTTCGTTCCTCGCTCGGCCGCTAAGTCGCGCTCCAGCAGTTTGACGATATCGAGGATCATGATAAGCCGGTCCGACTTGTTGATGGACAGTTTGCCAACGCCGGCGATGCACTCTGTCGCTTCGCTGTTGACGAGTTGCGAGGGCGGTTCGATGTTGGTGGATGCGATCCACGCGACTTCGGTGACAGCGTCGACAATCAGCGCCGCGGTCATCGACGACGCTTCGACCACGACGAAGCGCGTATTCTTCGCCTCCGTCTCGATTTGCCTCGGCAGTCCGAAGCGACTGCGCATGTCGATCACCGGCAGGATGTTGCCGCGAAGGTTGGTGACGCCGCGGACATAGCCGGGAGTCTTGGGAACCTCGGTAATCGTCTGCGGCATGATGATGCCGTGGACGAGGCCGATCTCCACTCCGTACGTTTCGGCCCCAATCGTTAGCAGGACGAACTGTGTGTCTCGGGCCGCCGTCTCGACAACGGCCTCGGCGTTGGCTAATGCTGTGGTGCTCATGGTTAACTCCTTAGGCCGCTTTGCGGAATGTCTGAACCGTGCTGGTCGACGTTGCGATATCGACTGACTTGCCGGCCGTGTCGTGTGTCACGAACTGGTCCGCGGACCGCATCAACGACGCGGCGATGTCGGCGAGCTTTGTCGACGAGTCGACGAGCTGCTGGACAGCAGACGACTGCTCGGCGACGGTACCGGCTACCGTCTGAACAGAGGCGGAGACCTCTTCGGCGGATGCGGACATCTCTTCGGCCGCGGCGCTGCTTTCCTGGACGACCACGGTGACTTCGCTGATAGACCTCGACACCTCTTCCGAGGAGGCGAGCATCTCTTCTGCGGCCGAGCAGATATTTTGGATCTGATCGGAGACGGAAGACATCTCGCGTTTGATCTGCGACAGCGCCTCGCCGGCGCCTTCGGCCAGTTCGCAGCCCTTGCCGACTTCGAGTGAACCAACTTGCATGGCGTTGACGGCTTCCGACGTATGGGACTGGACGCGCTCGATAAGCTGACCGATCTCGTGCGTGGCCGATCGGGAACGTTCAGCAAGTTTGCGGACCTCGTCTGCGACTACCGCGAAGCCGCGACCGGCTTCTCCGGCCCGCGCTGCCTCGATGGCGGCGTTCAGGGCGAGCAAGTTCGTTTGATCGGCGATCTCTTCGATCGCTCCGACAATCGCGCCGATCTGCGTCGACGCCTGACCGAGGCTCTGGATGACTTCAGCCGACTTCGACACGGCCGATCGTATCCGCTCCATGCCCTCAATCGCTTCCGTCACGGCAGCGGCGCCATCGGAGGCAACGCTATTGGCGTGCTCCGCGGAATGGGCGGTAGCTTCGGCGTCTCTGGCTACCGAGTTGACCGCAAGCACGAGTTGCTTCACAAGCTCCGCGCCCTCGCCGAGCGCTTCCGCCTGGTTCGTTGCGCCCGCCGCCACTTCCGTGGCGCCACGGGCGGACTGATCGGTGGCGGTAGAGACTTCCTCCATCGTGGCGGCGATTTGGTGCGAGCCGGCGGCGATTTGCTCCGAGGATGACGCTAGTGTCTGTGAGGCGGTCGACACCTGCTCGGCGGACTGTTGGATCGAAGTCACCATATCTCCCAGCGTCGCTTGCGACGACTGGAAGGCCTCGATTGTCGTCTTGACCTTGGCGAGCATCCGATTGAATGTCTCCGCCATGAGGCCGATTTCGTCTTTCGAACGGATCGACACCGGTTCCGTACGGGAGGTGACGGATACGGTCAGATCGCCGGCTTGCATCGCCTGCATCGCGACGGTCAATTGCGTCAGATCCTGTTTCTCAAGCGTGTCCAAGGAGGTGGAGACCTGGGCGAGAGATCGGGTGATGAAGCGCGAAATCAAGAAGCCGGTAATCGTCGCCACCAGGAGGGTGAAGATGAGAAGGCTTGCGACTGTGGTAATAGCCCGATGGGAGGCGTGTGTCACCTGTCGACCGTACCACTGTGCGCGGACATCGTTCCACTTGAGCATATCATCGAGCTCGCCTGTGTAGATGTGGAAATTGGTCCGCATCTTGCCGTTCATCAGACTTTCAGCTTCGTTGTCTTTGTCACTACGACTGAGCGGCAGATATTCCGTTTGATGACACGCGATGTATTCTTTCCAAGTGCTGTCGAGGACCTGGTAATTCTTGGAGTCGACTGGGTCGGTAACCGATTGTCGATACTCGTCCATCGCGTTGTCAGTCAGAGTGATCGCCTTTGCCATATCCTTTTCGAAGCCATCGCGGGCCGAGGACGACTTGGCAAGTATATGCTGAAACTGGAGCGTGCGGAGGTGTCGAGCGTTGGCGTTGATGTCGGCGAGAGCGTGCAGTCCGGTGACGGAGTCTCCCAGCGCTGCATGCATGGTCTTGTCCATCGTCTCCATACGGTTGACGGAAGAGACGCCTAGTATCGTGGCAAGGACGAGACAGGCTCCAAAGGCCAGGGCGAGCTTCATCCCTATTCGCAAGTTGGTAAACAATCTAAGAACCCCCATAGAGATTGCCGGCTAGGGAGTAGGGATTGGGGAAAAGGGTGTAGAGTGGGAGAGGAGTTCCAGATCATGACCCGGCTCCGTATTCCCCCATTCCCTACTCCCCACTCCCGGCTCCCTAGTCACTACACGGTCAGTGGTAAACGGTGCTGTCCCGATTACCGGGATGCACGCTTCCTACACATGTATTCTGGGGTTATTGACGTTTGACCGTTTCGCCCGAAAGGGTGATTTACGGGGTGATATGGATGAGTTTGTCGTCGGAGAATGCTCAGTTGATGAGGCCAAGCGTGCGGGCCTGGTCCAGAGCCTGGGCTCGTGAACCCGCGTTCAGCTTTTGGTAGAGGTGTTTGATGTGGGTTTTGACGGTGTTGTTGCTAATGTAAAGCGCCTCGGCAAGCTCCGCGTTGGAGTGGCCGGCCGCCAGAAGGCTCAAGAGTTCGAACTCGCGATCGGTGAGAGGATTGACGATCGCGTGATCACGTGCAGCGTCGGCGGGTGTGTCAACCGCCGCGCCGGCATTGAACATGTCAATGAGTCCGCTCGTGGTTTCGGGCAGCCTGCCGCGATCCAATGCAATGGAGAGTAAGTTGAGCATCGGCTCACCCTCGTCGATAAACGCTCGAAACGCACTTTCCGGGATGGCGATGGCGAGGGCCCGTTCCAAACCTGCGAGGGCGCCGTCGATGTCGCCGAGTTCGACTGTCGCGAGCGCTTCCACCAGCATCGCGGACAGGCAGTCACGGTTCCGTGAATCCGCCGCGGCGGCATGCTGCAATCGACGGGCCAGGTTGGCGGCTCGATGGGCCTCCGTGCTGGAGCCGGTTTCTCTGGCGGTGTGTAGATAAACATGCGCAAGGGCGAGAAGCAGAGGCTCATGTTGGAAGGTGACGTCCAAGTCGTCGGTTAGTTCGCGTTCGATCACCCAGGCCCGCGCCTTGTCGAGGTTGTCGCTGCGAAGCCACGAGAGCGCTCGCATCGATTCTGCCCTGTCCCTGGTGGGGCCCGCGTCGTTTTGCTTCGCCCATCTGACGATGTCGGCAACGATTGCATCGCCTCCGGTCCGATCGTCCAGAGCATATTTGAGATTCGCGGCGGTGAACCAGGCCGTCGGTATGCTCATCCATCGATTGGCAGGGGACGCCGTGTCAGTCGCTTTCTCGGTCGACTGCTGCGCGGTGTCAAGAAGGTTGCGCGCAATCAGGATGTCGGCTTCGAGTGCGTAGTTTATCGACATTGACGGGCCACCATACTGGCGTTCGCTGGCGAATGCGTTGCGGCATACCGTCATCGCGTCGTTGAGTCGGCCTTGCATAAACAGGCAGCGCGCATACCAGCACATGACCAGCGGGATAAGCCATCGACGAACGCCCTGCTCCTCCTCTTGATGAGTGACGCCGATGAGAAAATGTCCGGCCGCCTCCGCCGGCTTGCCCGCGCCGCACAGAGCTATTCCCAGCCAGTGATGGGCGAGGGCAGCGCGAGCGGGCGGCGCGTCGCCCGAGAGGTCCATTCCCTCTCTAGCCAACGCGACGGCGGCGTCGCCGTCGCCCTGGAATTCGGCAATGCGCCCCAGAAGCGACTTAATACGCGACCGTTCTAGCCGGGGAATCTCGTCCGAAGGGCGCCCGTCGATGTCGAGGGCGGTCCGTCGAGCATCGGCGACGCGACCGGACGCCATCATCGTATATGCCCGCCAGAAGCCAAGTGACGGCTCGGCGTGTACGGCTTCGTCCGGCAGCTTCAGGATCAATGCCCTGCAGGCGGCAAATTGATGGAGCTTGATGAAGGCATTTGGTTCGAACAAGCGCGTGACCAGAGACCAGTCGCCAGCATCGACCGCCTGTGTCATCGGCGCCTCCATCGATTCCCAGGCCGCTCGGAATTGGATGTCCTGAACCTGCAGGGTCTCTTCCAGGCGCATGTGTAATCGGCCGAGCTCGATGTGGTTCTTGACCCTCGCCACAAGCTCATCCGGCCGTACTGGTTTGCGAATGAAATCAACAGCGCCGAGGCGCAGTCCTTCGACCTGTTCCTCGATATTCGTTTCGCCGCTGAGGAATATGATCGGGATGTTGCGTGTGTCCGAGTGGATCTTGAGCCGTCGACAAACGGCGAAACCGTCGGGATCGGGCATGCGGATGTCGAGCAGGATAAGGTCGGGGCGCTGCGCTGCGACGGACGCAAGCGCCAGTTGACCGCTATCGGCCGGTCGTACTGTGTATCCTTCACGCGTCAGGATCTGTACGAGGAGCCGAAGCGAATCCGTGGTGTCGTCAACCGCCAGCACTATGCCTTTACTCATCCATTATCACCGTAAAAAATCAATGCAGTAATAGCTGCTTTCTTTCCATGGCCCCAGAGGGCGTCTAGTTGCAGCCATCGGGAACCACCGCGGAGCGGCGTTGTTCGCGCCCGGAGGCGCTTGGCGCTTCGCCTGTCAGCGACGTTTTCATAAGTGTGGTCCGATGGATCTTGTCCTTTTCGCGCAAGATCTTGTCACTAATTCCCTAAACATTTCGTCCTTCGCCACGTTCATGCCAGGAGCCCGACCGATCGGGCCCGTGCCACGGCTTCGGTTCGAGTGGAAACACCGAGCTTTTGGAACAGATGCTTGACATGGGTTTTTACCGTATTGTGCGTGATAAAGAGCGTGTCGGCAAGCTCCGCGTTGGTAAGACCGGCGGCGATCAGTTCCAGCAACTCCTGCTCGCGGTCCGTGAGCGGGTTCATCAGTTGATTGGAACGCGCGTCGACCGGATCGGAATGCGTCAGGAAGGGAGCGAGCGGGTCTTCATAGCCAAAGATGGCAATGAGTTCCCGTGTCGACTCCGGCAATATGCGGCGATCGTTGGCTACCTGTAGGAGACCGAGCATCGGTTCCCCTTCGTCCCGGAAAACGGAGGAAAAGTTCTCCCTCGCCCCAATGGCGATGAGTGGTTCTAGCCGTTCCATGGCGCCGTCGATATCGCCGAGGACGTTGAGCGCAAGGGCCTCCGAGATTCCGGCCGCAAGGGCGTCGCCCATTCGGAAATCGGATTCGGCGGCGATCCTTAGCCGAGACAGAGCCTCGGCTGCTTTGCGGCATAGTACAAGATCGCCGGACGTCCGCGCGCGATACAAGGCGACGCGGGCGACCGCGAGAACCGCCGGCTCGAGCGGATAGGTAAAAGGGGCGTCGAGGTCTATGTTACGCTTGATCGACCACAAAAAGGAGCGCTCGATCTGCCCTGTGGCAAGCCAGTGGTTGACGCGAAGTGCTTCGGCTGAATCTTTTATTCCCTGGCAATCGTTGCGGCGAGCCCATTCGACGAGGCTGTCGATAGTATCGTCGCCTGCCGCAACGTTGTCCTCGCTGTAATGGAACCGCGCGACGGCGAGCCACGTGGTAGGAATGGAGAACCACTGCTCGAAGGGGCCGTCCATATCGACTGCTTTGTCGAGGGCCTGTTTTGCAGTCGACTGTCCGCGCGCCAGCAGAATTTCGGCCTCCAACCCATAACTGACGTTCACCGCGGGACCACCATGTTCCCGCTCGATGGCGAGTGCCTGCTGACAAACGGCCATCGCGTCGTTGAGACGTCCTTGGAGGAAGAGCGTCCGCCCATACCAGCAGAAACCTACCGAGGCCAGCCACTTCCTTGGCCCCTCGATCTGCTCGCAGTTGGCGCAGACCGCCTGAAACTCTGCCGCCGCGGCTCTTGGATTGCCGATCATTGTGTAGGCGAGCCCCAGCCAGTAGCGTCCGAGTGCGGTTTGGAAGGGCGTTCCCCCTTTGGTCAGATCGAGGCCCTGCCTGGCCATTTCGAGAGCGGTCGACAAATCGCCGGTCCAGCCGGCGATTCGGGACCGTATCGATCGAAGTCGAGCCAGTTGGAGGTTATCGCCGGAAAGCGATACCTGTCTATCGGCGGCGGCGGCGCACTTCTCGGCAGCAACCAGTCGCCCAAGGCCGACCAGCGTGTAGGCCCGCCAAAAGGCGAGACCAGGTTCGGCGTCGATGGCCTCCGTCGGGAGCCGCATGAGCCAGTCTCGGACGGACGCTTGCTGGCCAAATTGCAGCAGCGCCGTG
>Ga0070658_10004115_pt1 | contig 11924 bp, 8 predicted proteins | sample KBSC13metaG_FD_64664 | JGI IMG/M metagenome (GOLD analysis project Ga0070658, IMG submission 64664) | Corn rhizosphere microbial communities from Kellogg Biological Station, Michigan, USA - KBS C1-3 metaG | ecosystem: Host-associated > Plants > Roots > Rhizosphere > Soil ... | reverse complement strand
GCCGCCGTCCTTGCCCTCAATGCGGCTTCGGCATTCGCGGCCACGATTGACGTGGTGTTCTATGACAGCCGGTTCGGTACTTACGACGATCAAACGGGCGTCTTTACACAGCTCTCCACCTTGCCGGTCGCTCATTCCGCGGGCGTCGCTTCGATGAACGGTCTGGTGTACCTGGAAGACATGGGCACTGAGCTGTTCACCGTCGACCCGGTGACGGGGGATTGGGCGCTGGTGGGGAGCACGAATCTCCAGACAACGGCCGGCGCGTTTGCCGGCAGTAATGCTGGACTCTTCGAGATCGATTATTCCTCGAACCTTTTTTCGATCAATCCACTGACAGGTCGGGGCAGCCTGATCGGCTCGCTCGGCCTCGCGGCCAATAACGGGCAGTTCGATACAAGCCTCTCCGCGGACATGAATTATCTCTACTACACCGCGGGATTGGCGGGTCATGCCGACGAACTCTATCGGATCGATCCGCGGACTGGCCTTGCGACCGATCTCGGCAGCACGGGCGTCACCGCAATTGCCGGCTCCGCGCTGGTCAATGGAAATCTCGAGCTGTTCCAGTATGGGCAGAGCACGAACTATTCGTGGGTTGCGCCGGTCGGGTCGACAGGCTTCACTCAGGGACGGCAGCTTCCCATTTCGATCGTGGATGGCGGGACGGTTAATTCGCCTGTATCGACGAGCGGCGCCGAGGCATTTGCGACGCCGGAGCCCTCCACGATATGGCTGTTCGGCGGAGGTGGGCTGCTGCTGCTGTGTTCGCGGATGCTCATGGTCTACAACAAGCGGCGGTCCCGCTAGCGCCCGCTCCGATTTGGGACAATAAGGGACCGTGCAGCACGCTTCGAGCCTGCTTGCGGCGGTTGCCGCCGCAGCGCTGTCGATTCCGCTCCTCGCCGCGCCCAAAGCCGGCAAGTACGACGTCGTCTGGAGTTCGCCGGGGCAGAGTTTTAAAGACTCGATGCCGATCGGCAATGGCGATATCGGCCTGAATGTCTGGACTGAGCCCGGCGGCGATATTGTCTTCCTGATCGCGAAGACGGATGCCTGGACCGAGAATGGGCAGCTTGTCAAGCTGGGCCGGGTTCGGGTGCATGTTGCCAACAGCCCGTTTACCGGCGGTTCCACTTTCCGGCAAATTCTTCGGCCGCAGGATGGTGTGATTGAGATTCGCGGCGCTGCGTCCGCCCGCGCATTGATCTGGGTGGATGCGAATGCGCCGGTGATCCGGGTTGAGGCGAGCGGCCTGAAGCCGTCGGACGTGGAAGCGCGTGCGGAACTCTGGCGGTTGGAGCCGCGGCGCACCGCCGATGTTCGCGGCAATGATGAAGTGCAGCGCGGGATTCGGGAACTGAGCGGCAATCCGGATAAGGCTGTGATCATTGAACCGGACACGATTTTGCCTGCGGCGAATAACCGCATCGAGTGGCTGCATTTCAATACGCGCAGTATCTATCCTTCGATTTTCGAAAACCAGCACCTGGGGTCTTTGCTGGGGAAGTATCCGGATCCTTTGCTGCATCGCGCTTTCGGCGCACTCATGAAGGGGACGGATTTTGTCAGTGCGGGCGATCTTGCGCTGAAGAGCGTGCGTCCACTGCGGAAGTTCGAGCTGGATCTCTATGCGCTGACGGCGCAGACAGCCTCGCCCGCCGAGTGGCAGGCGCGGATGGAAAAGACAGTGGGGAAAGTTGATGCGACGCCGACCGCCGCCGCACGCAAAGCCCACACGGAATGGTGGAACAATTTCTGGGACCGAAGCTGGATTGACGTGAGCGGCAGTGAAAACGCCGACCTGGTGACGCAGGGCTACGCGATGCAGCGCTGGATGACCGCCACGGAAGGTCGCGGCGCCGCGCCAATGAAGTTCAACGGCGGATTGTTTACCACCGGTCAGGAGCCTCCGCCCGGGGCCCCGTATGATCCGGCGAAAGGTGAGCTGAATCCGGATTATCGCGCGTGGGGCAGCAATTACTGGTTCCAGAATCAGCGGCTTCTCTACTGGCCGATGATTGCGGATGGCGACTTCGATACGCTCGATCCATTCTTCCAGATGTTCGCGAGCGCGCTTCCGCTGGAGCGCGACCGCGTGCGGCTGGCGTATGGCCACGACGGCGCCGCGTTTCCGGAAACCATGTACTTCTGGGGACTCCCCAACAACAACGATTTCGGCTGGGGCCGCGAGCAGATGGAGATGGCCAGCCGCTGGATTCGCTGGCATGTGAATAACGGGCTCGAACTGGCGGCGATGATGCTGGACACGTGGGATATCACGCGCGATTCCGAATTTGCCCGCAACACGCTGATGCCGCTGGCCGCGCCACTCATCACTTATTTCGATCAGCACTGGCCGCGCGTCCAGGGCAAGCTGCACTTTGATCCCTCGGCTGCGCTGGAGACGCGACAGACAGCGGCGAATCCCGCGCCTGATATTGCAGGACTGATGGATGTACTGCCGCGCCTTCTGGCGATGCCGGAATCGATGACCACTCCTGCCCAGCGAGCGATGTGGCAGAAGATGCTGGCGGATCTGCCGCCCTTGCCGCGCGGCCTGACGGATGCCGCAGGGAAATGCCCAACGACGTCGGAGACCGCTTCAGCGACCGGTGAAAAGATCCTCTGGCCGGCGGAGACATTCGGCAAATACGAGAACTCCGAAAACCCTGAGCTCTACTCGGTGTTCCCATTCCGCATTTACGGCGTCGGGCTGCCGGAACTCGATCTCGCCCGCGCGACTTATAAAGCGCGTGGCAACAAAGCGAGCACGTGCTGGGGCCAGGACGGGATCCACGCGGCGTGCCTCGGCTGGGCCGATACCGCACGCGACGAAGTGGTCGCCAACTTCACTGCTTACGGAAGAGAACGATTCCGCTGGTTCTGGAAGCCGGGCCACGATTGGGAGCCCGATCTCGACAACGGCGGCGCAGGCCAGGTGATCCTGCAGTCGATGCTGCTTCAGGTGCGTGGCGAGAAGCTTCTGCTCTTTCCGGCATGGCCGAAGGAATGGAATGTGGATTTCAAGCTGCACGCGCCGATGAATACGGTGGTGCGCGGCGTCTGGCGCAACGGCAGGCTGGAGAAGCTGGACGTCACGCCCGCCGGCCGCGCGCAGGACATCGTGCGGATGACGCCGCAATAGCAGCTATTTTTCAGGCCCGAAGGCGATGACGAAGTAACGCGCGCGCTCCGTCGTGGAGGGATTCTTCACGCCGTGCTCATCGTTCGATCCCGCGAAACCGAAGCCCCCGGGACCGATCCGGGTGGTCTTGCCATTCACGGTGAAATCCAGCTCGCCGTTGACCATCAGCATCATTTCTTCGTGCGCATGATGGTGTGGGGGGTGCGGCTCGCCGCCCGGCGCGAGTTCCGTTTCGTGGGCCTCGACGCGAAAGTTATTGCGGGTCAGCCCATCGAAAATCGCGTGCGTATTGTTCTTGCCATTCGCGCCGCTGGCTCGCGACGGCAGGTCTTCGAATTTTTTGACCACGGATTTCAGCGTCGGCAAATCGGCAGCGTCAGCGCGCGACGCCGCGATCGCACCGAGAACCGGCAGCAGGACAGCGAGATCTCTTCTTGTGGTTTGCATGAATTTATTGTGCCTCTCGTCGCAAATAAGTAGTATAGGTTTCGTCGCGCACCTGATAGAACGGCGCCATTGTGACCGGGCCACTCGCAGTCGCGATGGTGAACACCGATGGCTGATGCGCCACCGGCCGCGGCGTTCCGGGCAGACGAAGCGCGTGATCCTGCAGATCCGCCGGCGGATTCGTCGCCACCATCATCTGGGCGCCGCGCATCATCGCCGCGCGATCCGGATGTTTGTCATCCACCGGCTGCACGCGGAAATCGAGCGGAAGTGAAAGTTGTACGGTATCGCCGTTACGCCAGCGCCGCGAAATTGAGGCGAACGTCCCCGGCGCTGTCGCGGTGGAAAACGATTTTCCGTTGAGCAGGATCTTCGGATTGCGCGCCGCCCAGCGCGGCATCCGCAGGTGCAGTGCGAACGTAGTGTCCGCGGGGTTTTGCACCCGGAAGCGCATCTCGCCCTCATCGGGATACTGCGTCTCCTGGATGAGCGTTACCGGCGCGCCCTTCACATCCCAGCGGACTTCCGATGGCGTGTAGAGATTGACGAACAGATCCGCGTCGCGATGGAAGTAAACGTTCAGGACGCAATCGGCGACGGACTGCAGCAGCGTTCCCGAACAGCACGGCCATTTGCGTTTGTAGTAGCCCTTCTTCGCGAGCGCCTGGTAATCCGAGTAATAGAAATATTCGCCGTCGCCGCCGGGGTCTTTCGACGCGACCAGCGCGTTGTAGAGAATGTTTTCGAGGCCGTCGCCGTAGCGGCTTTCACCTGTGAAGCGCAGCAGATAGCGCGCCAGCTTCGTGTGGGCATAGCAGCCGCATGGGGTTTCGAAATGATCGCGCGTCGAAGTAAGGCTTTCGCCGAGTTTGCCTTCGCCGGGCGGAACGAATGCCTCTTTCGGTCCCCAGCCGCCTGAGGCGAACTGCTGCGTGTCTTCCAGCATGTCCCACGCGTTGCGGATCGCAGTGAGATACTTCGCGTCTCCCAGAACTTCATACGCGCGCGCCGCCGAGCTGAGCGCGATGGCATGACTGTAGGCATGCTTGCCCGGCAGCACGTTGCGGTTCTGCGCGAGCGGATCGTAGAGATCGTGATCGAGCAGATAGAGCCGCGCCATATCGAGATATTTTCGGTCGCCGGTCAGCTCCCACGTATTGAAAAGATTCTCCGGCAGGATGTACGGCTCGTCGTACGGCGCCTGCTTCGGGCTGTCCGGACCACGGTCGTAAGTGTGATCGGGAATATGGGGGATAGCGCCCTTGATGGTTTCCACCAGCACGCGCTTCGCGTCCGCATTCTGCACGAGCCGTGACGCGTCGAGCAGCCCAGCTTCGTATTTGTCGAGGACATAGCAGGGCCAGGTTATGGCCGCTTTCTCGCTGGCGTAGGGATAGCCATCGGGACCGAGCGTCTCGGCGAACCCTTTGACAAGCGCGTTCACCTTGGCTGCGCACGCCGGATCTTCGGTAGCGCCGTAGATACGTGAGAGTCCGGAGATGTACTGGCCCAGCGTGTGCCCCGGGACGAACCCATCGGCGTCATACCAGCCGCCCATGTCCTCGCCCGGCGCGGGCAGTCCGGCGCGCTGGCGATAGACCTTCAACAGCCGGTCATTGTCGAGAGCGAGAAAATGCGCATGGATGGCGTCGTACTGCCGCTTCATCGGCCCGCCGGTCAGCGTCACCGCCCCGTAGGGAAATTCCTTCAGATGGGAGGAAGTAGCAGGCGCAGCGTGAAGGCGTGTTGCCAGTACGGCCGCTACACTGCCGCGAAGGAAATCTCTGCGATGGAGGCGAGCCGCCACGGCTCCATCATATATGCCGCCAGATATGCCTCATGCGCCCCGGTGGTAAAGTTGCAATTTACAGCGTTTACCCTCACACCGGGAGATTTTCATGACACGCACCTCTTCTATCCTGGCTGGCATTCTTTCGGCCGCCGTGCTTCTTACGCCGGCGTTCGCGCAGGAGAAGCCGCTCAACAAACCGCCTGCGGGGTTCACCAGTCTTTTCGACGGCCAGGACCTCTCGGGGTGGCGCGGTCTGAAGGGCGATTACAGCCCGCACATTCAGGCCACCCTGACTCCGGAGCAACTCTCCGCCATGCAGACCCAGTGGAACGCGGACCGCGATATGCACTGGAGCGTTGACAAAGACAAGCATGAGATCGTTTCCGATGGTCACGGCGTGTTCCTGGCGACCGACAAGAACTACGGCGATTTCGAACTTTACGTCGACTGGCTGATGGTCAACCATAACGGCGATTCTGGCATCTATCTGCGCGGCTATCCGCAGGTGCAGATCTGGGACGTCGATAATCCGCGCGAAGTCAAGAATGGCGCGCCCCGCGGTTCCGGCGCCTTGTGGAATGACAATCCTGAAAATCCGGGCAAGTGGCCGCTCGTGAAAGCCGATAATCCCGTGGGATCGTGGAATACCTTCCACGTCAAGATGATTGGTTCCAAAGTGTGGGTGTGGTTCAACGACAAGCAGACGGTCGATGGCGCCGTGCTCGATAACTACTTTGACCGCTCGATTCCGGTGCTGCCGACGGGTCCGGTCGAACTCCAGACCCACGGATCGGAAATCCGTTTCCGCAATATTTATATCCGCGAAATCGGTCCGGCCGAAGCGGCAAAGGCCGGTAAATAATCAGCTGGCGGCCGCGACGCCGCGCAGAGTAGCCAGCGCCTTGCTGCGCTCACCCAGTTCGTAATAGAGATCGCGAAATACCGGGAAGAGATCGCGGTAGACGGCGACGGATGCGGCATCCGGCTCGATCACTCGATAGCCGGGAGACAGCGCTGTCTGCGCTTCCTCCACGGTCTTGAATGTGCCGGCGGCAAGAAACGCGAAAATCGCAGAGCCGAGGCTGGTGACATCGCGCTCCGGCACGAGCACCGGTTTATTCAGGACCGCCGCATAGACCCGATTCAGTGTTTCGTTCTTCTGCGGAATCCCCCCGGCATTGATGATGCGTTCCACGGGCACGCTGTATTCTTCGAGCCGTTCGATGATGATGCGCGTGTGCAGGCCGCTGCTTTCGATTGCCGCGAACAGCTCATCCTGCGCGGTCGATGTCAGTTTCCAGCCGAACGTGACGCCGCCCAGTTCGGGCTTCACCAGCACCGTGCGGTCGCCGTTATCCCAGTTGAGGCGCAGCAGTCCGGTTGAGCCCGCGCGGTGGCTTTCGATTCCCTGCGAAAGCGCGGCGACGGTGGTTCCGGCGCGCTTCGCGATGCTGTCGAAGATATCGCCGGTAGCCGCCAGCCCCGCTTCGATGCCGGTCAGCCCAGGGTGGATGCTGCCCGGCACCACGCCGCACACGCCGGGGATGAGATCCGTGCGGGGACTCATCGCCATGATGCAGGTGGAAGTGCCGACCACGTTGACCACGTCGCCCAGCCGCGCTCCTGCGCCGACGGCGTCCCAATGCGCGTCAATCGCGCCGACTGGAATAGGAATACCGGCCCGAAGGCCGAGCCTTGAAGCCCACAATTGCGTGAGGTGGCCCGCGATTTCGAGCGAACTCCCGAAGCGTCCGCTGAGTTTCCCGCGCACGCCTGCGAGCAGGGGATCGACGGAAGCCAGGAATTCATCCGCCGGGAAGCCGTCCCACAGCGGATTCCACATCCACTTATGACCCGATGCGCAGATGCTGCGGGGCAACTGATCGAGACGCCGAATGCCGGCCAGCGTTGCCACCGCCATGTCGCAATGTTCCAGCGCAGTTGCAAAACGGTCCCGGTTGCCCGGGTTGTTCCGCAGCCAGTGCAGCACCTTCGAGAAGCCCCACTCGCTTGAGTAGGCGCCGCCGCACCAGTCGATCGCGGGCAGCTTCTGCGCGTGCGCGGCGGCGGTGATCTCGGCGGCTTCTTTCCAGGCGCGGTGGTCGCACCAGAGATAGTAATCGTCCAGCGGACGCAGGTTCTGGTCGACAGGAACGACGCTCGATCCGGTAGTGTCGATCGCCAGCGCGGCGATGTCCTGGCCCGATACACCGCTGGCGGCAATTGCCGCGCGGAACGCCGTCTCGAGCGCCGCCATGTGATCCCCGTGGCTCTGCGTTGCCAGGTTCGGATCGGCGCGGGTACGGTGTAGCGGGTAATCGGCCGTACCGCTGCCGAGCCGTCCGCGTTCCGAATCGAAGATCGAGACGCGGACGCTCAGAGTTCCGAAATCGACGCCTGCGACGATGGTGCTCATAAATTTACGCGAGTCCGTGATTCGTGCCACACACGCGGACGTCGATGCCGAGCTCGGCGAACATCGCGGCTTTCGCGGCAAGCGCGCGATTGGCCCCGGCGGCGTCCGGCGCATATGCAACCTGGATGTGATTCGACTGATGGGTCCCCATCAACTGGTCGCGCGTTATTCCGTAGAGCACAGTGTGCATGATCGGCCATTGTACAGTGGTCGCGGCCCAGCGGCGTTCGGTTTCTTCTTTTGGAAGCGAGACCACCCTGGCGCGGCCGATATCGGCCTTAAGCCGGCCGCCCTCCACGAAGATGCGGCTCCAGACGATTTCGCCGGGTTTGCTGACGCCTCGAAGCGTGCCGCCGCCGTTCGGAAAATACATTGGAGGCTGCCGAAGACTATCGGCGCCGGCCCAGCCGCCGACAAAATGCTGCGGGGGCGCGGCGCCCGAAATCAACAATACCCAGACGTACTCGCCGCCGTATTCTTCGCCCCAGCGGACGTCATGCAGAGTGGTCTCGGGATCGAAACCGAGCTTCGTCCACACGCGGTTCGTGATCAGGCCGTCCAGTCCGGCGCATTCATCCACTTCGTTGAAATGCACCACCGCGCGACCGTCAAAGAGCACTTTCCCCGAAGCGCCGGTCACCGGTGGCCGGTCCACGTTGTTCAGAATGCCTTCCACCAGATCGGACGCGGCGCACAGATCCTTCAGACCCTGCTGATATTGAATTCCGATCGCGTCGCAACCAAACTCGGCGGCAATTCGTACGGCGGCGATATACATGCGGCACTGCTGGGCGATCTGCGCATCGGTCAGATCCGTTTCGTCGATCGGACCAGTGTGGAATCTCATGCCTTTTTTTTCGAGCCAGTTACGGACCGCCGCAGCCTCTTCATTGGTTACCTGAAGCATCGCGGCGTAGAGCGCGGACTGGCTGAGGCGCTCCTTATAGACGCCGAGCGGGAACAGCAGCTCATCGGGAATGATGGCGTTATACATCCCCATGCAGCCTTCGTCGAAAACGCCGAGGATGGATTTTTCGCGCTTCAACTCGCGCGCAAGATCTGTACCCGTGGCGGCGGCATCGGCAGGCAGCTTGAGATCTTTCAGTGGGCGAGTATGGCTGTGATCGTGGGCCAGCCGCTCTCCCTTCAACCATCGCCGCAGTCCGTTCAGAAAGAAGTCGTCCTGGAAATCGAGGCTCCACAGCGTGCTGTAGGGGACGCCGGCTTTCGTGAGCGAGCCATTCAGATTCAGCATGCCGACAAGTCCCGGCCACTGACCGCTCCAGTTAGCGACCGTCAGAATCGGGCCCTTGTGGCTGATGAGTCCGCCGAGAACGTGCTGCGAATATTGCCAGACGGCTTCCACGACAACGATCCGTGCGTCTTCGGGAATATTCCGGAAGACCTGCAAGCCGTGGCTCTGGCTGTCGATAAAGCCGTGGCCTTTCTCCGGGTCGAAGGGATGTCCGCGGCGAACGCTGTGGCCTTCCCGGCGAATGGCGTTCATCACCGCTTCTTCGGTCTGTTTTTGTGCGTCCCAGCAGACGCGGTTAGCGGAGAGGCGCAGGTCGCCGTTCGCAATGAGAACGATTTCAGGCATAGATATTCCTCTACCGTTCTATCAGGCCGGGCGTTCTAGTAGGCTTCGGGGATGCCGGAGAGCGGAATGGTGACTGTCCCCGCCGCGCCGGAAGACTCGTCTCGCACGAGCACGCGCAGCGTGACGGCGCCCTCATTCGATTTCACCGTGAAGCGCAGATTGATTCCGTCGCGCATCGCGCGATCGTGCTGCGCCTGAGTGAGCGTGAGTTCGGGAGAATCGAGCGGAACATCGCCGACCTGGTCTTCCACATCCGACGCGAAGCGTGTGAAGAAGGTGGGTTTGGTGCGCCAGACAGCGCCCTCCTGGCGAAGCGTGAGCGCCTTCGCATCCACATTGAGGCGAAGCGTCAGAGTTCCGTGGTTTCCGGCTGTGCGCGTCACTTTGGCGGTGATGGGAATCGTCACTGCATCCACGGCGCGCTCCAGAAAATCCTGCGCGGTTGCCTGTGGCGCGGCGGGTTCCCCATAGAAGCCTTCCCGGTATCGCAGAGCAGCCCCGGCCCGTTTGACGCGGAGGTCGATCGGGATCAGTCCCGGCCGCCAGCCACCATCGTCGTAAAAGCCGATTTCATAGCCGGCCATGTGGTCGGCGGCCGCTTTGTGAATTGTGGCCGCGAGATCGCTCGATTCCGCGGGAAAGAAGCGTCCGCCGGTGCGTTCCGCAATCATCCGCAGCGGGTTGACGTGCGTGGTGACGGGGCCATTCTCTGGTGAGACGCTTGCCCCTGCGTAGGATGCCTCGACGGATTCGAGTACGATATTCGCATTGCCGAGAATACTTACGGCGTCATCGATATCGGCGAGGAACGAGGTACTCGGCGCCTCACGCACTGGCGTGAGCGCGATCGTGGAATCCACCGGAGGAGGAGGGGTGGGATCATTATCCGGGAATCCCGTGCTGAGCCAGATCACAACCTTCTGTCCGGAAATTCCACCGAGATGTTTCGCGAGGCTTCGAAAAGCACTCACCGTTTCTTTCGCCGCGGTCTCCGCCTGCGCCAGATCCGCCACGCGCGGTGGTATGACGGCTGCAAGCCCTGCGGCCCGCCCCTTCAGTAGATCCAGATCCGAAGTGAACTCCTGTGCGATCTGGAAGCCGTTGTTGATGAGATACAGGGCGACCTTGCCATCCGGCGGGGACGTCTCCAGCATCTTTTGCAATTGCTGAATAGCGAAGGACTGGAGCGTGAAGTTCGTGTTGCGGCAATCCAGCACGAAGGCTGTGTAGTGGCCCTGCGTGACCTCGTAAACTCCGGCTCGATTGCTGAATATGCCGCGAGGAAGGGGTTCGGTGACCACCGGAATAGGCGATGTCGCAGTGAAGGTATCGATGGCGCGGGGCTTGCCGTTTACCGTGAGCTCGAAATCATCCTTCGTCAGATCGGTGACCGGCAAGCCGGTCTTGTCCTCCACGGCGACATCGATCTGGATCAGTTGAGTGGTAGAGCGGAAGACGGCGGGCTCCTGCGCCAAAGCGCAGACTGCGATCAGAAAGACGACCCATCGTGGCTTCATCGCCCAATGCTCCTGAGGCCACATCGACCGTCATAATTGAACTCGGAATGAATATTCACATCGCAGAAAATCGCGCTGGGCTTGGAGCAGCCGCCTCCCAGGCCATTGCCGCCGCCCTTCGTGAAAAAATCGCGGCGAAGGGTGCTGTAACCGTGGCTTTTGCCGCTGCTCCTTCGCAAAACGAAACGCTCGCCGCTTTGATCGCCGCGCCAGGAATCGACTGGTCCGCCGTCACCGCGTTCCATCTGGATGAATACGCCGGAGCGAAGCCGGATTCGCCCTGGTCCTTCCGCCGTTTCCTGCGCGAACATATTTTCGATCACGTGCATCCGCGCGTCTTCAATCCGATCCGGGGCGAAGCGGAGGACAAGCAGGATGAATGCCGTCGTTACGGAGCGCTGTTGCCCAAAGACGGCTTCGATATCGCGCTGCTCGGCATTGGAGAAAACGGCCATCTCGCGTTCAACGATCCGCCCTGCAATTTTGAAGACCCGGAACCGATCAAAATAGTTACGCTCGATGAAGCCTGCCGAATCCAACAGGTACACGATGGCGCCTTCGCAACGCTCGATGACGTTCCGAAACAGGCGTTCAGCCTGACCGTTCCCACGCTGATGGCGGCGCATCAGCTTTTCGTCATGGTCCCCGGACCGGCGAAGGCAGCCGCGGTGAAAGCGTCCGTCGAGGGGTCGCTGACGAATCAGTGCCCGGCTTCGATTCTGCGGCAGCATCCGCGCGTGGAGTTATTTCTGGACCGCGATTCCGCGGCCCTGTTGACTACTTAGATTTCGCCGGCGTTCCAGGCAGCTTCCACGATTCGTCGAAAAGGCTCGCCCAGACGATTTCGGGTGGCTCGGGCGTGTCTTTGATCTTCAAAACGGCGATGTCGCCAAAGCGCGGCATCGCATAGTCGCCGTTGTAATCGTTGTCGGCAATCGTGAGGCCGGTGTTCAGGACAACGTAGTGCCGTGGGCTCAGCGGATTCGGATAAGCGAGCACAGGGA
>Ga0070658_10004114_pt1 | contig 11925 bp, 11 predicted proteins | sample KBSC13metaG_FD_64664 | JGI IMG/M metagenome (GOLD analysis project Ga0070658, IMG submission 64664) | Corn rhizosphere microbial communities from Kellogg Biological Station, Michigan, USA - KBS C1-3 metaG | ecosystem: Host-associated > Plants > Roots > Rhizosphere > Soil ... | reverse complement strand
CCGGGGTGAGGGGCTCCTTGCGCAGCCAAATGTCACTGGCCCCTCGCCCATTCCTATGGGAGAGGGGTGGCGAAGCCGGGGTGAGGGGCTCCTTGCGCAGCCAAATGTCACTGGCCCCTCGCCCATTCCTATGGGAGAGGGGTGGCGAAGCCGGGGTGAGGGGCTCCTTGCGCAGCCAAATGTCACAAGCCCTCGCCCATTCCGATGGGAGAGGGTGGCGAAGCCGGGGTGAGGGGGGCTCTCTTGACTCCAGGGGTATACTATTACTAGTTACGGACTCATAAATGCCACTACGCCTGACACAACCGCAAATCGACACGATCCGCAAGCATGGCGAAGAAACCTACCCGCAGGAGTGCTGCGGCTTCCTTGTCGGCACCGTCGACGCCAACGACGTCACCATCGTCAACGAAGTCATCCGCGCCGGAAACACCCGCGACGACTCGCCTAATAACCGGTACGCCATCGACCCCAAAGAACTTCAGGAAATCGACCTGGCGGCAGGTAAGCGTAAGATGGGCGTGGTCGGGATCTACCATAGCCATCCCGACGTCGCCGCGCGGCCGTCGGAGTTCGACCGGGAACATGCCTGCCCGTGGTATTGTTACGCAATTGTATCCATCGTCAAAGGCCAGTCCGCAGAGTTGCTGAACTGGAAACTCGACGACGACGATCGCTTTATAGAAGACCCAATCGTACCCTAACCTATTCTGCGGGCCGCGACGGTTCAACGCAGAGCCGATCTCCACAAGCCCCTCGCCCATTCCGATGGGAGAGGGGTGGCGAAGCCGGGGTGAGGGGAGCCATGGCCGAAACTGGTGCAATGTCACCAGCGCATAAGTGAATTACTCCGAGGAGAATAGCATTCGATGCCCGTGAAGATAGTTATACCGACGCCGCTGCAGCGGTACTCAGACAACCAGGAAGAGGTTGAGACGACTGGAGCCACCGTCGGCGAAGCTCTCAACCAGGTCACCGTACAATTTCCGAACCTGAAGAAGCACCTCTTCACCGAAGATGGGAAGGTTCGCAACTACGTCAAGGTCTACGTCAACGACGAAGACTCCGCCTACACCGGCGGCACCGAGACCTCGATCAAGGATGGCGATCTTCTCCTGATCGTCCCAAGCATCGCTGGCGGCATCGACGCCGTCGGCCACGGCGGCGCGCCATCGTTCAAGCTTGAGACCGACCCGGAGACCATGGAGTTCTCCAGCGACGAGATCATGCGTTACTCGCGCCACCTGATCATGCCCGAGGTCACCCTCGAAGGTCAGAAGCGCCTCAAGGCGGCTAAGGTCCTCTGCGTCGGCACGGGAGGCCTCGGCGCCCCGCTCGCCATGTACCTCGCCGCGGCCGGAGTCGGCACCATCGGCCTGGTCGACTTCGACACCGTCGACGTCACCAATCTCCAGCGCCAGATCATCCACCGTCAGAGCACCGTTGGCAAACCCAAGATCGACAGCGCCGAAGTGACCATGCGGGAGATCAACCCGCACATCAACATCATCAAGCACGAGGTGATGCTGACGTCGCAGAACGCGCTCGACATCCTCAAGGACTACGACGTCATCGCCGACGGCACCGACAACTTCCAGACACGCTACCTCGTCAACGACGCCTGCGTGCTGCTGAACAAGCCGAACGCCTACGGCTCCATCTTCCGGTTCGAGGGCCTCGCCAGCGTCTTCTACGCCGCCGACGGTCCCTGCTACCGCTGTCTCTACCCCGAGCCGCCGCCGCCGGGAATGGTCCCGAGCTGCGCCGAGGCCGGCGTTCTGGGTGTCCTGCCGGGCATCATCGGCGTCATCCAGGCGATCGAGACCGTCAAGCTGATCCTCAGCGAAGGCCAGCCGCTCATCGGTCGACTGCTCACCTTCAATGCGCTCAAGATGCAGTTCCGCGAGCTCAAGGTCCGCAAGAACCCCGAGTGCCCGGTCTGCGGCCCCAACGCCACCATCAAGGAACTGATCGACTACGATGAGTTCTGCGGCGTCGGACGCGGCCAGGAAGCCGCCGAAACGAGCGACAGCGAAGAGATCACGGCCGTCGAGCTCAAGGCCAAGCTCGACCGGGGCGACAAGTTCACCCTCGTCGACGTCCGCGAGCCCTACGAGTACGCAATCTGCAAGATCCCTGGCTCCAAGCTCATCCCGCTCGCCACCGTCGCCGAGCGCGCCCACGAACTCGACAAGGACGGCGAAATCGTCCTCCAATGCAAATCCGGCCGCCGCAGCGCCAACGCCCTCGGCATCCTGAAGGAACTCGGCTTCAAACGCCTCAAGAACCTCACCGGCGGCATCACCGCCTGGTCCGACGACGTCGACCCGACCGTGCCAAAGTACTAACGCCCCAAAAGGCCCTCGCATCCGCGAGGGCCTTTCTTCATTTCCCCGCCCGATCAAATCTTATCGTGGGACGGGCGTCCCTGCCCGTCCGAGGCGTTGCACGCCTCCTCTCCAAACTGCCGAGTGCCATGCCTGTAGCCCTGGACCGGCATGCCGTCCCAGACCGCTTCCGTGCAGCGTGCAAGCGCTCGGTACTAATCGCATCGTACGGTGGGCGTCCCGCCGGTCCGCTCGTCATCGAGGCCTCTCCCGACCCATGGCGACCACGCCAGATCGAGCGAAACCACCAACCTCCAGCAATGTACGGGTCGCCCATAGCGCCACTCAAACCGTAAACGCCACAGTCCCGCTCGATGGCGCGGCGGTCGACCCTCGCCAACGTGCCCGCTCTCTGACCTATCCCATTGTCCCACGCCGTCACCTATACCGACGACGCCGTCCGCCTTTGGCAGGCTGCTCAACAGCCGCGGCAGGCACAACCGGTGTCAATAGAAATCCCGTTAAAACGCCGGAATGCGTTCCCTCTCCAACGATCCGTCCATTGCTGTTGATAGCGTTCGCGACGCTCAATTTCCAATCACTGCCATCGACAACGCATTGGTTGAGGTCAAAGCACTGCCCATTCCGCCACAACACCGCTGCCGTCGACAACTTGTCATAGGCACAGCCGACGATATCCCCAGCATTGTTAATTCCGCGAGCAAATGCAAAATCAAATCCGGGCGTCGACAGGGACGTAAGCTTTCCGTCAACCCAAATCACTGCATGAGCCGGCGAACTCCATCCATATCCTCCAAAGTATCCTCCTGCGGTCTGGAGAGGGTTAGACCGACTATCCACCGAATCAGGGCCTTTATTGTCAACTGGTGCAGGCGCATACTCATGCAAATCAGAAATGCTGTCGCGCCGAAACGCCCCGCCAATAGCGAGGGGCGCGAAGTTTCGGTTTCCGACGACCGCGCCGTTGTCGTTAATGGCCGTGGGCTCGAAATCCCCAAGATCCGTCACCTTTCCATCATGCCAAAGGATGGCATCTCGGTTCCCCTCCTGTGTTTCATTCGCGACTTCGCCATACCTGCCGACAACATCGCCACGATTGTTCACCCCAACCGCCTTCGCAATCGGTTCGCCCAGGAGTCGGCGATAAATCAGTCCCCGCTTATCGCACTCGAAAGCTCTCAACTCCCCGTACTTTTCAGACCAAGTAATGCCCACGATCATCCCGTCGTTGTTGATGCCGGTAACGTAGGCCCCCTTGCTGTTGAGCGTTCCCAGATCGACAATGCTCCCGTCATCCGCCCAAAACACCGCATGATTGTCCTCGGCAGGCTTCGAACAGTCGCCCACTGCCAGTCCCGAACTGTTGACGCTCCGAGCGGTGCACACGTATCCAGGCATATCCGGGAGATCAGTAACCTGTCCATCCTGCCAAAGGAAGCTTTTTCCCACGACCAGCCCCGCGTCACTAATACTCTGTGGCTCGTGCCCCGCGCCAAGGTCGGTAATTATGAAGCGTGGTGGGTTCGTGGCGTCGTCCGCCATTGCGAACCCAGGCGTGAAGCCAACCAGTGACGCGAGACCCAAAATAGTAGTCGTGATACTATGGCTAATCTTCGGCTTCATAATGTGGAGTTTGACTGACCTGGCCCTTGGTTCCTTCAACTCCTGCTTCGGTGCGTGAAGCGTGCGAGCGCATGGTCACGTCCTATCGTAGGACAGGCATCTGCCCGTCTGGCCTACACGTGTGACCACCTTTGTCAATGAACAGAACTAGACGAAAGCCGTCCATTGGCGGTATAATACAAACATATGTTCATAGGATTAATATTGAAGAATTGAGCAACTGGGCATCGCGATCAACTTGACCTTTGCGAAATCCACATGCCCGGCAAAAGTAGAGTCAAGAAATTTGTGCAACAATCATATTAATCAAAATGATCACTCTAACGTTCGCACCAAATCAAACGAAATCAAACGTCGACGCCTTCGCGAAAACCACGCAGCAATAACGATCCAGGCCGCCCCACCCGTTGACCGAGGCCGCCCGCGAATGTCATAATAATAGCCGCAATCGTCGAACGCAAACGCAGTCGACGGCACACTTTCTATAGACTCTAGAGGACGGATTACTATGACGGAAACGCCTGAAGTTCAAGCATTTCAAGCAGAAACAAAAGACCTGCTGGATCTGATGATCCACTCTCTCTATACCAAGCGGGAGATCTTCCTGCGCGAGCTGATCTCGAACGCATCCGACGCGCTCGATAAGCTGCGGTTCGAGTCGCTGACGAACGCCGACCTCATGGCCGGCGACGATCGCATGGAGATCCGCATCGACGCCGATGCCGACGCGCGCACGTTGACGATCAGCGATACCGGCATTGGGATGACACGCGACGAAGTCACGCGCAACCTCGGCACGATCGCTCGCTCCGGCACCAAGGAAGTTCGGGAGAAGATGAAGGCTGCCGGAGTCGCCAATGAGACGGAAGACCTGATCGGCCAGTTCGGTGTCGGCTTCTACTCCGCGTTCATGGTCGCCGACAAGGTCACCGTCGTCACCCGCCGCGCCGGCGAGTCGACGGCGTCGCAGTGGGAGTCGACCGCTGACGGCTTCTTCACGGTGACAGATGCCGAGAAGGACTCGCGCGGCACCAGCATCACACTCCACCTGCGCCCTGTTGACGACGAGGTGGGCATCGACGATTACACCAGCTCGTGGCGTCTGCGCGACATAGTCCAGCGACACTCCGACTTCATCCCCTACCCGATCAAGATGCGGGAGAGCCACGAAGAGATCGAACGCGACGACGAAGGCAATGCCGTCGAAGGGGCCGAGAAGACAGTCACTGTCGAGGACAAGACCCTCAACTCGCAGAAGCCCCTGTGGAAGCGCACCCAGTCTCAGGTGGAACAGTCGGACTACGACGAGTTCTACAAGCATCTCACGCACGACTACGAAGCCCCGCTTAAGACCATCGTGTCGAAGGCCGAGGGCATCACCGAATACCACGCGCTCCTCTTCATCCCTAGCCGCGCGCCGATGGACCTCTTCTATCACGACTCGGACTACGGCCTCCGCCTCTATGCCAAGCAGGTGTTGATCGCCGAGAAGACACCCGATCTACTGCCGAACTACCTGCGCTTCGTCCGCGGCGTCATCGACGCCGGCGAGCTCCCGCTCAACATCTCGCGGCAGCAGCTCCAGCAAGACGCCCACGTCAAGAAGATCGGCAAGTGGCTGACGAAAAAGGTCCTCGACGCCCTGGTCGCCATGGAAAAGAACGACGCCGAGATGTACGACAAGGTGTGGGCTTCCTTCGGCCGCGCCCTCAAGGAAGGCGCCGGTTCGGATTTCGAGAACCAGGAGCGCCTGCTCCCGCTCTTCCGGTTCGGGTCGTCGCACGACGCCGAAAAACCGACCACTCTCGACGGCTACGTCGAGCGCATGAAGGAAGGGCAGACGGAGATCTTCTACATCACCGGCGAATCCCGTGCCGTCCTCGAGCGCTCGCCCCATCTGGAAGTACTCGCCGAAAAGGGCTACGAAGTCCTCTTCATGACCGACCCCGTCGACGAGCTCGTACTCCAGTTCGTCAATCAGTACAAGGACAAGAAACTCAAATCCGCCGCCAAGGGCGCCCTCGACCTTACGGGCGACGAAGACAAGGAAGCCGCCCAGGCCAAGCGTGATAAGCTCAAGCCCCTGATCGAGTACCTGGAAAAGAACCTGAGCGCCGAAATCAAGCGCGCCCAGATCTCGACCCGCCTGACGAAGTCACCGGCCTGTCTCACCGTCGACGAATACGAGCAGAGCCCCTGGATGACCAAGCTCCTCCAGCGCTCCCAGGTCGATGCCCCCGCGCGCAAGCGTATTCTGGAGATTAACCCGGATCATCCGATCGTCACCGGCCTACTTCAGAAGGTCACCGACAATCCGGACGATCCAAAGCTTCCTGCCTACGCCAAGGTCCTGGTCGGCGTGGCGATGCTCGCCGAAGGCGCGGAACTCAACGACCCACTCGCCTTCACCGACGCCGCCGCCGACCTGTTGACGTCGGCGATATCGGCCAGTTAGCCATAAAGTGGCCGACGCCGCAGGAAGAATCATCGGTCGGATCCGACGGATCCGACCGATTCCTAACCCGCGAGCATTCCCCACCCCCCTACTCCCTACTTGACCGATTTACTACTAAAAAGGTATCATTTCAGATATCGACAACCGCCAAGGAACGAGGCTCGCCATGTCAACAGAAGACTCGCCGCAGAGTGTCCGTCTCAACCTCACCTTCCCCGTCGAACGTGTCGACCAGCCGCTGCTCGCGCAGGCGATCAAGCAGTTCGGAATTATGGCCGACATTCGGCGCGCTCAGGTCGAACCGGAGACCGGCGGATACATCATGCTGGAAGTGACTGGAACTGAGAAGCAAATCGACGACAGCATCGCCTTCTTCAAGTCCTACGGAATCGGCGTCGGCTTCATCGGCGCGGACGAAGTTCAGGCTTACTAGCCAATTTTATTTAACAATTAGTCCTGGATGTGCCGGCCGGAATCGGACCGGCACGTCGTACGTTTAGACCCAACCTATGCGACTTACAACCAAGAGCCAATACGGCCTCCGCGTCCTGGGCGATCTCGTGCGAAACTGGCGGGAGGGCGGCAACGCCTACCTGCAGGTGGGCGAGCTCGCGTCCCGCTGCGATACATCGCAGAAGTACCTGGAGCAGGTTCTTCTTCCCCTCTCTCATGCTGGAATTTTGGAAAGCAAACGCGGACAGCGCGGCGGCTATCGACTAAACCGTGCACCAGAGGAGATCTCACTGGCAGAGGCACTCAGACATCTCGAAGGCCTGTTGATGCCAATACCGAAATGGGCTGAGGAAGGAATTGGAGACGGCTCGAAACTGGCCGAAGTGCTACGGAGCGTGCGAACCGCGATTCGGGCGATCTTGGAAAATACGTCGATCGATGTCCTAGCGGACGGTGATGGAAAATCGGAACGCACCGGCGAAGCTGTCCAGGCACTAATGTATTATATCTAGCTAATCTTCTTCAGTCGACGCAGGTCGACTTCGCGCTCTCTTAGCCTCGACTTCAGTCGAAGGCTGGAGCGGGTTTCGCTCAGATCCCGTAGAACTGCGCGAAGAAGCGCGCGACGTACATGACGACGTAAACGGCGACGGTGAACCGCATCGCCCCGACAATCAGCCGCGGTCGACGTCGACGGTAATAGGTCGAGACAGCGATCAGCGGCATAAAGCTGAGCAGCTTCATCCCCACAAACACCCCATCCCCCTGGTTCAAGAACTCCCGGTAGACAGGGTTGTCCTCAACCGCCATCCCCTGGTGCACGAAATACAGAGTCGAAACAAGATCCGCGATACACACGACAAAGAGGGCGATGTTCTCCGGCGATAGCCATTCCCGAAGGCTCAACAAAGGATTCCCGAACTGAGCGGAACTGCTTCCGGCATCGGTACTGGGCGGCGCATCAAGTTGAGGTCGATCGAGGACTTGCACGGATGGCGCACCTTCCTAGGAATGAAGCATCTGCGAACCTACGGCCACTAGGTAAATCGCGAGATAGAGAACAATCGCGCTTCTGAGTGAGAAGCTGACTAACTGCGGCCGGCTCTGACGGTAGTAGGCGGCCACGAACAGCAAGGGCAGGAAGCTTGCAACCTTCGCAGCGCAGAATGCCCAATCCCCCATTTTCATCCAGTAGGCCATCAGCGGATTGGACTCGGTCGCCATCCCGGCATGCACAAAGTAGAGCGTCGACAGCATGTCGGCCACGCAGATCAAGAGCAGCAGCACGCTGTCCCAGGCGAACATCGCCTTGACCGCGATACGCGGTTGCGGCCGTCCGGCTATTGCACTCATACTCAGCATTCACTTTCTCCTTGCCAATCCCATCAGCGATGTTAAATCATACCAAAATAGGCTCCAGACGACAACGTTTAACGCCCCGCAGGAATACGGGGAATGCAGCAAACTAAAAGCAAACAGGTATTTCTACCAGGGAATGTGGCAGAGGAGCACGGTATATGTGCGCGCCAATCGGGACGGCTCAACTTATGAAGGCGTGGCAGCACGCGGCTCGACCAGTCGCACCAACCAGATACTGCCGATGAAGAGAAGGGTCAGGGGAATGGCGAGCGCGAGCATTGTCCCGGGATCGTTCGACGGAGCGACGACCATCGCCACCGTGAACAAACCGACCGTGATCTGCCTCCAGAACTTGATCATCAAGGCCGACGTGATTATTCCCACCTTGCCGAGGAACATCAAGACCACCGGCAATTGGAAGACAAGCCCGAATGCGAGCATCATCTTGACGGTGAAGACGATATACGTTAATGGATTTTGGAAGAGAACCGCTCCGGGAATGTCGGCCAAATAGCTCAGGAACCAGCGTATGGCCATGGGCATAACTAGAAAAGCGATACCGACACCGACTAGGAAGAGCAGGACCGAAAACGGGGCGACGAGGCGAACCCCGCGCTTTTCCGAGCGGGTTAGACCGGGCTCAATGAATCCCCAGAGTTCCATCCCGATAAACGGGATCGCGATAATCAGACCGCCCACGACACTGATCTGAAGCTTGAGGAGAAACGGCTCGGCAAAGTTACTGACGACGAACGTCCCCTGAACGGGCAGGTGCGCCTTTACATTCTTGGCCAGGGCACTGGTGATTGGCGCGGAGAGGATGCCGTAGATCGGATTAAACAGCACATACATGATGATCATGCCGACCATACAGTACAGGCATGATCGGATGAGACGAGTTCTAAGCTCGGCCAAATGCTCGGTAAGCTCCGCCTTGTTCTCGTCGGGATGTTCGGGGTCAGCCCCCAATGTACTTAATCGCAGCGCCATGCGAAAACGTGCCTCGCGCAACGGACTAACGCCGCGGGCGCGCCGCACAAAGCGACCGCACCGCGGCGTCACATCCAGAGCCTACCGACGAAGGGAGCGTTGCTACATGCTCCACCTACAGACTTTTACTTGCCCTTTTCGAGCTCAGTGGTTTCCGATATCTTGAGATGGACGGGGCTGCGAACTTCTCCCACCCCACCGGCGAAACCATTTTCATCGGTCGTGCCGCCGGCCCCGCCGGGAGCACCAGGGCCTCGAAAGCCACCACCGTAGGGACCACCCGGTCCACCACCCATTCCCGGAGGCGGGCCGCCGGCTGCGCCGGGGAAGCCACCGCCTGCGCCGGGATAACCGCCACCCGCGCCGGGAAAGCCACCTGCTCCGGGATAGCCGCCACCCGCGCCGGGTATGCCGCCGCCGAAGCCGCCACCCTGACCGTAGACCGATGCCCCATGGCCGGTGAACGGATTCAATGCTGACTGCTGAGCCGCCGTGAGGTCGACGGTGATATCATTGGCCGCGTCAACACGGATCAGGCGTCCGGAGTTATAGGCGAAGTAGACGGTCTGGTCGACTTTAAGATCCTCGACCGGGGCGCCCGAATAGCGCGACTTGCGATCACGGGCGAACTTGGTCGACCCGCTGAAGGTCTCGTGGATCTTGGCGACCGGGTAGCCGTTCTGCCACTCGAAGTCCTCGAGGCGCGCCTCCCCGGTGACGGACAGAGGATCGGAGCCCATCCAGTCGAGGGCAACGTCGATCGGGGACTGCCAGGAGTCACCAACGTTGACGCGGCGGCCTGGAAGAACCGGTATCGGGAAGGCGAAGTGATCGCCGGCGCTCAGAGCCGGCATCTCGCTGAGAACCTCGCCATAATCGTTAATGGTGCGATACTTTGACTTGAGGTTGTACGCAGTCTTGACAAACTGCGTGGACCCGCTCGCGCTGACGTAGCCGTTGTCCGGGGTCACCTTATCGCGCAGGAGGAACTCGCCGCCCGTGGCATCCTCAACCGTGCGCACAAAGTGGATGTCGGCGCTGTCGAGCGGATAGTCGCCGCTCGCGGAGCGAACGCCGCCTACCCCCATCGGACCACTCGGTCCGAAACCTGAGCCCGGGTAGCCGCCCGCGCCGGGATACCCGCCGCCGCCACCGAAAGGTCCGCGGTAGCCGCCGCCAGCAAATCCGGTAGGAGGTCCGCCTCCGCCCATCGGCGGGCCGGATGGGTAGCCGCCGGCACCGGGATATCCACCGCCGCCGGGGTAACCGCCTCCGCCAGGATAGCCGCCACCCGCGCCTGGATAGCCACCCCCAGCGCCTGGATAACCACCGCCTCCGGGGTAGCCACCACCGTAGGGCGAGGCGGCCGGAGTCGCTGGTGTGGACGATGCGTCGCTGGCGACCTGCGTAACTCTGACCTTGCGATGATACGTAAGGTCCTCGTCAAGCTGCCACTTGTAGCGAAGCATGGCCCCCTGGGGCGACACGGAGATCTTGTTTGCGACACGAACGGGGAGGGTGGCCGAGCCGACCAGGTGATTGCCGGAGCTATAGATGGTGACTGTTAGATCGTGGGTGCCGTCGGCAATGAACTTCTTGGTCGTCGGATCGTCGGCCGAGACATAGCTCTCTTTAGTGTCCCAAAGGAACACGGGTTGCCCCGGCTGAGGGAGGATCTTGGCGACAATAACGTCGCCGTCCACTGAAATCGAAACGTAGCCGTCCGGAGGAACATCGCGCGGAGAAACCTTGATCGGAACCGTCTCACGTACGATGGCGTTGGCCACCGGACGCAATACCTCGATCGACTGCGCGCTCGCCGCACGCGGCATGAAGAAACCGCATGACGCCAGAACGGCCGCAGCCACCACCGGCACGAAACGGCTCGGTATGCGTGCTATCTTCCGCGACACGTCTTTTCGCATCATAGATATACAACCCCCTTCGGGCAATGAACATGCGCGGCACGATCCTGCGACCGAAGACCTCGCCATGAAGTTTACGAACTAAATCTTACGTTTGCTCCGCGCCTTCGGAGGACGCATTTGCCTCGTCATCCGTAGAAGGATGCGTCAGCTCGACTGCCTCGGCAATCGCGGCCCTTGCCGCGTTCGCGTAGCTCTCCGGCACCACCACATCGGCCCAGACCTGATCCCCAGCGGCAAAGATACCGCCCATCACAGACCCGCCGTGGTTGTCGAATGCCGCCGGGATTCCGGCGGCATCGAGAACGCCCTTGACGATACTGGCCTCGATCTCGCTGTAAGCGGAGAACACGCCAACAACAACAGTGCCATCACCCGCGTCGATAGGCAGGGCACTGGGATCGTTTGGCACGGCCCAGTCAGCAAGCTCCGTTTCGGCTTCGGCCAGATGCTGCGGATCGGTCTGGGCGACATACGAATCGATGTCCTCGACGAGCATGCCGGCTTCGGATCCAGGCTTATCGACACTCTTCTGCGCTGCCATAAATGCCTCCTTCGGCGGCGCCTCGACTTTAGAGGCCGCCGGCTCGCGTACACTTCTTAGTATACGCAGGTTACAGGCATTTGTACCAGCTATTTCGCCCGCATGAGCTTTGCGGACCCGGTCGCTACGATTAGACCCGTCTCATGGTCGACTACTTCACCGGTCGCCGTAATTAGCCGTGCTCGAACGGATTCGATCTTCGTGCGCACATCGAGTTGACGTCCGACG